>Ga0209125_1000265_pt1 | contig 78492 bp, 81 predicted proteins | sample BarGraIncub1131A_FD_184503 | JGI IMG/M metagenome (GOLD analysis project Ga0209125, IMG submission 184503) | Arctic peat soil microbial communities from Barrow, Alaska - Barrow Graham LP Incubations 11-31A (SPAdes) (version 2) | ecosystem: Environmental > Terrestrial > Soil > Wetlands > Peat...
AGGGCGTGCCGTGTTAGCCTGTGGAGAGACAGCAATGGCTGTCTCGATGAAGCAGAAACCCTCCGAAGCGATTCAGGCGCTTGCCTGAACACAGTAGGAATCCCCTTCCTTCAGGGAGGGGAGGACGTCAATGCGATAATGCCAATGTGAAAACAGACTTCTTGGCAATGACTGAGTACCCAGCAAAAACAGCTCAGATTGAGTTATCAGACATGAATAAGGAGATTTGGCGTTGGAGTATGCTTGAGGCAGACGGAAGATTGAATCATATAAATAATGTGGCTTTCAACAATGCGTATAAGTCACAAAACCTTATTTCTCTCTTAGCTGTTGAAGAGAGTGTATCCAGATACTGTGTCTGTGAATGATGAGCCCGGTAGTAGTATTTTTGAAGCCGGCAGTAGACTTTTCTGTCACAGCCATTGCAGACGTAGGGTGCCTTGGCAACGTGTACACAGATGTCTTCTATGAATTTTCTGCAAAGCAGGTTGCAGTCCTTTGGAATGCAGTTGCGGCATAGATGATCACAGCTTTTGAGTCCGCAAACACATCTTGCCCCGCAGCCTTTTCTATGTAGACATCGATTCTTGTTGGTATACAAATTGGGTTGCTGCGCCAGACGATGTTTTTTGATTTCTTTAGAAATGGTCGTTGGATCCTTAGAAAGAAATTTCGCAATTTCTTTGAAGGTAAGACCCTTGGTGAATGCGGCCTCGATATATTCACGATCGATCTCGCGTAAATGTTTTTGATTCCCGTTGATTTTGCTTGCCATAAAGTCAGCCTCCTTTTGGTGTCAAGCAATCGCATCTCTGCAAGAGTAACGTCCAACCGGAATTTGATGCAAGACTAAATTCAGCTTTGCCCCTATACTGTGGAATTTACTTTTTCAATTAACCGGCGATTGGGAATTGACCAATTGGGGAAAGTCCAACCAGACACAAGAAATCCCGTACTTGCAACTGCCCTGGAAACCTTGGGGAAAACAGAAAACCGGTATTCAGGAATCCCTACAATATATAAGGCTATGAGAGAAAACAATCTTTCTGATCCGGTTTTTGCAGATGAGCGGGGAAGCTTTATCGTGAGGCTCTATAAAACGCAGCGCGGAGCAGCGGAGAAGAACTATTCCGAATATAAAAGCCTGGTTGAGTTTTGTGCCATCCCCCGAAGCCGAAAAGAAATCAGTGAATATCTGGGGCTATCCTCAATGACTTACGCAATTTCGAGACACGTTGCGCCTCTCATTGAGCAAGGTGTTATTAAGATGACAATCCCGGAAAGGCCGTCAAGTTCCAAACAACGATTTGTTGTCGTCCAGTAGTTCGGCGGCAACTGATATGGTTACGGTTATGTGGGCCAACGAGTGTTTCAATCCTGACAAACCCGATACGTATTATCTGGAGGTATGAGTATGAGTGAGTCAAAAGTGAAGAAATTGAAATTGATGACGATCCTTGGAACAAGACCCGAGATTATCCGGCTGTCTGAAGTCATCAAGAAATGCGATACCTATTTTGACCATATGCTTGTGCATACGGGACAGAACTGGGATTATACACTCAATCAGATATTTTTTGATGACCTGGGACTTCGGGCTCCTGATCACTATCTGAATGCGGTCGGTAATGATCTGGGAGAGACGATTGGGAATATCATTGCAAAGAGCTATAAGGTACTTGCTGAAGTAAAGCCGGATGCACTCTTACTGCTGGGAGATACGAACTCGGCGTTGGCTGCCATATCAGCCAAAAGACTGAAAATTCCGATATTCCATATGGAAGCAGGCAACCGCTGTTTTGACGAGAATTTACCGGAGGAGACAAACCGCCGTATTGTGGATCACATTGCTGATGTGAACATGTGCTACAGCGAACATGCCAGACGGTATCTCAACTATGAGGGAATCGCGAAGGAGCGCACCTATGTAACCGGTTCACCTATGGCCGAAGTATTGACAGCCAATCTTTCCAAAATTAAGGCAAGCAATATTCTGGAGACACTGGACCTGGAAAAGGGTAAGTATATATTGCTGTCGGCTCACCGCGAAGAAAACATTGATATTGAGAATAATTTTCTGGCACTTATGAATGCAGTCAATGCAATGGCGGAGATCTACGGCATGCCCGTGATTTACAGTACGCATCCCAGGAGTGCCAAGTTCATTGAGCAGAGGGGATTCCAGTTCCACCCTAATGTCAGAAGCTTGCCTCCCTTCGGCTTCTCCGATTATAACCACTTGCAGATCCATGCATTCTGCGTCGTATCTGACAGTGGAACGATACCGGAAGAAGCATCCTTTTTCAAGTTTCCGGCGGTCTCTGTGCGTACGAGTACGGAAAGACCGGAAGCTATGGATAAGGGTAATTTTGTCATCGGAAGCATTAGTACGGAGCAGGTACTGCAGGCAGTCGATCTGGCTGTCGCGATGCATGCTAATGGCGATCTAGGGATTTCAACACCTGATTATACAGACGAGAACGTGAGCACAAAGGTTGTTAAGATCATTCAGAGCTATACGGGAATTGTAAATCGTATGGTGTGGAGAAAATAATATGTACACCATAGATATATATAAATCATAGGAGTATCAATGAATTTACCCACCAAACCATCACGTATAAGATTTGTTTTATGGACCGCCGTCATTTTGTGGATGGTTCTCATCTTTTGCCTGTCGGCGCAGGAGGCCGCACAGTCTTCTGCGTTGAGTGGTTCTACGATAAAACAGGTTGCTGCAGTCATCCATCCAGGATTCCGCGAAATGTCGGTGGAACAACAAAATGGCATTGTTGAGAGTTATCAGTATGCAGCCAGAAAAACAGCGCATGCGCTTGCCTATTTGGTGCTGGGTGTATTGTGTATGACGGCTCTTTTTCAGTATCCGGCAAGAAGGGGACATCGTTTTACTGCGGCGCTTGCGGTCTGTGTCGGATATGCCGGCACGGATGAGGTACATCAACTTTTTGTTCCGGGCAGAAGCGGGCAGCTGACGGATGTCTGTATTGACGCTTGCGGGGCAGCTTTAGGAATATGTGCTGTTATGCTGATTCATCGGATATGGAGTAGCAGCCGTACCAGGACACAAAGGAACATAAAGATCTGATGTAGCGGCAAATAAGAAAGGCAGCACTTCAGAAATGAAGCCGCTGCCTTTCGATGAAATATCCTGTACAAGAAGTATCGGTCCTCCCGTAAATGTATGCGGTCAGGCAGCCCCGTAAATGAATTCGTGCAGGGAGGCAACCTGTTTTTCCCAATTAAGTGACATATACCAGGTGCCTGAGTCATGGACGGTATACATTCCCGATTCAGGGATGGTGCGCTGGTCGATGGAGGAGTCTATCTGCAGCGCCAGTCCGAACAGGCGGCCTGTGATGTCGGTTGCGTCAATATTCGAACGCATGAATTCGAGTGAATCATTGGCCGCCTGAATCTGATTCACGGTCGATTCCTTGCGAAGACCGGCAAAGATAGACAGAAGTACGGTTCGCTGTCTCTGGACGCGGGCAAAGTCGGAATCGATATGGCGTATACGTGCATATGAGAGTGTCTGCGTTCCGTCCAGGACATATGTGCCGCCGGAGGTAAGGCCGGCTATTTGTCCCGCTTCTTTATCTGTCACCTTGATCTCTGTTCCGCCGATAATGTTGACAATACCCCGGAAGCCTTCAAAATCGGTGATGACATATTTTTGTATATCAAGTTTGAAGTTATAGTTGACGATGTTGACGGTTTGTCCGGGTCCGCCGTAAGCGTACGAGGCATTGATCTTGTCCCAGGCGTCTCTGTTGGGGAAGTAGGCCCAGATGTCACGCATCAGGGATGTCAGCTTCACGGTCTTCTTCTCTTTGTTGATACTGACGATGAGCATGGTATCTGAGCGATGCCCAATATTCAGGCCATCTCCGCCGTCAATACCAATTATGAGAATGTTCTCGATATTAGGGTCAATCGGGTCAATTTTGATGATGGGATCGTTCTTGCCGTCTATGTCTGCAAGAGTGGCGGGTCCCTCTTCAACACCGGTTGGAGTGGGAGCCTGCGACGCATCCGGTGAGACCGTCTCACCGGGCGTGGTACCTGCTATTGTTGTTTGTCCGGTAAGATCATTCCAACTGTTGACATAGCTTTGATCAATGGCAACTTTATCATTATAGCGGAATATATAATAACCATACACAGATGCTGCCAGGATGATTAGAATGGCCGGGATCACGGCAATGATCCACAGAAACTTCCGGCGGTTATGTTTTTTGACTGTTTTGGATGCTGGACGCTCTGTTGAATTGGGAGTCACTGTAGATTGTTTTTTCTTCATATATTTCCTCGATATCCTTCATCTTAATGTTTGCTACCACAAGATTATAGTATATCACATCTTCAATTTCCAGTTTGAGGGTGCTTACAAAATTTTGGACACTATTGAGTGTCAGGTGCAGTTTACCGTAAGTGACTGAAATTTTCGGAATTTTCAGTTATAATGTTCTGGTAACTCATATCCGAGGAGATAGGCATAGTCGTTTATGAGCAGCACAAGGCAAGACAAAAGAGTAATCATGCAGGATTGTCTGGACTGGGCGTTACGACTGCAGACCATTGCCCGTAGCGGACTTTCTTATTGAAAATATCAGATTCTTATGGTTAAGGAACAGATTAATGGAAGATGGTCTCTGCCAAGGGACGGGCTGAGGTCGATCTTTTGCTTGTCGAGAATATTATGAAAGAATGGAACGGATCAACAGGAAACAGGTTGAGATGTGTTTTCAAGCGGCTCAGGACGAAATTTTGTTCCGTTTTTCGATTAGTTCATTAGAGGGGTTTTATGTTTTTATCAAAAAGAAAAAAGAACGAATTGCAGAAAAGCAGGGAAGAGGCTCCAGACAGATATTTATTCAAATATGAAACGCATCTTCATACCAGTGAGGCCAGCGCCTGCGCATATGATACCGGATCTGACATGGTAAGAGCTTTTGCCAAAGCAGGTTATCAGGGTATTGTGGTTACAGATCATTTTTTCAACGGAAATACCACCGTTCCTACGCATCTTCCCTGGGAGAAACGTGTTGAATTATTCTGTAAAGGATATGATAATGCCAAAGCAGAGGGTGACAGATGCGGCCTGCAGGTGTTTTTCGGATGGGAATACGGATACGATCATATGGATCTGCTTACTTACGGGCTCGGCAGGGAATTTCTGCTTGAGAACCCTGATGTTCTTTCATGGGGACTGGAGAAATATGCGCAGCAGGTTCATAGTCACGGCGGCTTTATTACGCATGCACACCCTTTCCGGGAAGCATTCTATATTAACAGAATTCGTCTGCTCCCCGCGATCGTTGATGCAGTTGAAGTAATAAATGCAAGTCATACAAACCCGTCCTATAACCAAAAGGCACTGCAATACGCAAAAGAGAATAATCTCAGGTATATGTCCGGATCTGATTCACACGCTGCAGATCAGATTTTTGGAGGAGGCATTGCCTTTGACCGGAAAATGGAATCTATCGGGGATTTGATCAGGACAGTGCAGGCAGGCCATGGATATAAACTTCTCGGGAAATGAATAGGCATTTAACCTTAACCCGCTATTCATAAAGCAACAGGATGTTCTGCGGTGCAACACCCAGCTCCTGAGGGAATACTTCGGTCTTTTTGTCTTTGGGTATGCGCCACCAGACGGGAGGACTGGTCTTTGTCTGCCCGGCATAAGTAAAGGTGATAACCCAGGCGAAAGGTTCCTCGATTTCCTCGACAAAAACGACGGGGTAATGGTTGGCGACGGCCTTGGGGTTAAAATAGTGTGCGCGTATGCCGATGGCAATAAGGCCGTCACGAACAGGCCGGACTGTGGTGAAACGGACGCCCCAGGCGGGGACTTCGATTTCGTTTTCACCGGCTTTCCGGGCATCCACTATGTTTTTGCATCCGGTCAGGATGGCTCCCTGGCGGCTCTCGGGGTCGGCAAACAGTTCTTTTGTACCGCCGATACGAAGGATCCGGCCGTTGTCGAGTAATGCCAGGTTCCTGCACAGCTGATAGGCCTCGTCACGGCTGTGGGTTACAAGAATGACTTTTTTATCAAATATGCGAAGTACGTCTACGAGCTGCGCCTGCATCTGTTCCCTTAGAAAGCTGTCCAGTGAACTGAACGGCTCATCGAGCAGCAAAAGGTTGGGACGGTTGACCAGGATGCGGGCCACCGCAGCGCGCTGCTGCTGTCCGCCGGACATCTGGGAGGGATAGTGGTTTTCCAGGCCCTGCAGGCCAAGCATCGCGATCATGTCTGCGGCTATTATTTTCTTTCTGGCAGGATCCTTTTCCCTGTACAGGCCGCAAAGGATATTTTTCTGCACGGTCATGTTCGGGAATAGTGCAAAGTTCTGAAACAGGTAACCGACGTGCCGTTCCTGAGGAGGCAGATTGATGTGCTTTTCGCTGTCGAACAGTGTTACACCATCCAGCACAATGCGGCCCTCGTCCGGTTTTTCAATGCCGGCGATGCAGCGCAGCGTCATACTTTTACCGGAGCCCGAGGCACCGAGGAAACCGAGTACGCCGTCATGGGATTCAAACGCAATATCCAGCTTAAAGGCACCGAGATTTTTTCTGATATTTACAGAGAGGCTCATTAATAAGACCACCTTTCTGTCTTTTTCTTTTCCAGCATATTCACAGCCAGAAGCACTACGGCGGAAATCACAAGGTTGATCATAACCCACTTGAATGCCAGGGCGCTGTTATCCGTGCGCCACAGCTGATAGACCGTGGTGGAAATCGTAGCGGTCCGTCCCGGTATGTAGCCGGCAATCATGCTGGTGGCGCCATATTCGCCCAGTGCACGGGCAAAAGACAGCACGGCACCGGCAAGAATACCCTGCCGGCACGCGGGCATCCGGATCCGCCAGAAGATGTATGTATTCGGAAGCCCCAGGGTCTGCCCGGAAAAGGACAGCGTCTCGTCAAAGCTCTCGAATGCACCGCGTGCCGTGCGGTACATTAACGGGAAGGATACTACGGCGGCTGCAAAAACCCCGCTGTACCAGGTCATGACCAGCTTGATATTGAAGACATTCAGAAACCAGTTGCCGATGGGGTGATTCGGGCCAAGCATAAGGATCAGAAAAAAGCCGACAACGGTGGGCGGCAGTACCAGAGGCAGAGTTAAAAAGACGTCCAGGACACCCTTGATCAGCCGCGGCAGGCGTGCTACATAGTAGGCAGCAAAAACACCGCCGAAAAATACGATCACACCGGATATTGCCGCTATACGCAGGGAATTGTATAAAGGATACCAGTCCAAAAGAAGTACCCCTTTCTTTATGGGAATAGGCAGGGCAGTAATTATACCGCCCTGCCGGCTTCTGCTACAAATAATGAACCGGATTATGCAGCGGCATTGAATCCTGCTTTTGTAAACACGGCCATAGCCGCATCGGCCGTAAGATAATCGAGGAAAGCCCGGGCGTCCACTTTGTGGGCGGTCGTATTAATAAGTGCTGCAGGATATATTGCCTGTCCGCACATATCACTGGTGGCCTCTGCAACACTTGTCAGACCGGCGCTCAAAGCGTCGGTATAGTAGACAACACCGCAGTCAACCGTTCCCTGGGAGACCTGGGTGGTAACTTCCTTGACGTTGGTGCCGTAGCTCAGGACACCTGAGGAAGCAAGCTTGGCTTCATCCAGTTTGTAATAAGTCAGGATCTTCTGTGTGTACTGTCCCACAGGCACATCACTGTTGCCCATAGCCATCAGAATGCTTCCGTCTGTCAGGCCGGCGGCCATATCGTCAAAGCTTTTGATGTTTTTGGGATTTGCCTCGGGAACAACAAGGACGACTTTGTTTTCCAGAAGGTTGATACGGTTACCCTGCAGTACCAGATCCAAACCTTCGGTGTTCACAGCGGCGTCGGCCGTTTTGTCCATCTGGTTCATCTGCTTCTGCCCTGCGGAAATGAACAGGTCACACGAGGCACCTGCCTGGATCTGGGTCTTCAGGGTTCCTGAAGAATCAAAATTGAAGGTCAGAGTAACGTTGGGGTGGGCCGCCGTATACATGCTGCCGATTTCGTTCAGGGTCTCCGTCATGGATGCAGCAGCGAACACGATCAGTTCAACAGGTGCGGGGGCGGGGGTTGCTGCGGCAGGTGCCTCCGTTGCTGCTGCGGCAGTTGTTACTTTGGCTGAGGCAGTGGTTGTGGCGGTGGTCGCGGCGGTGCTTGAGTTGCCGCAGGCAGTCAGGCAGGTCGCTGCCAGAATGACAGCGGTCAGTAGTGAGATGAGTTTTTTCATAGTCGTTTCTCCTCTATTTCAAAGATTTATTTTCAATCGTGGATTTACACGTTTGAATCATATCAATTGTACTTCGAATTACTGTTAATTCAAAGCAGCGGATGAAGCAGCAGATGAAGCAGGTATGAAGCTGCAGATGAAGCTGCCGTGCCTGCAAATATCGTATGCAGACTTGGCTTTCTGCGTGCGGCCCGGCATAAAAAACACCTCCGCAGTTTGTCATAAACTACAAAAGGTGTTTCTAAGTTCTTATGCACCTGCAAAGAAACGGAAAGGATTACTTTCCGACCATTACAGAAGAAGCTTTGATGACCGCATAGGCTTCATCACCAATCTTTAAATCCAATGCTTTCGCGGAACCGGTGGTGATGCTGGCAACAATTTCGGTACCCATAACATCCAGGACAACTTCTGTTGATACGGGACCCTGGGAAATTTCTTTAATGATACCTTTTAACTGGTTTCTGGCGGATAACTGCATAGCATGCACCTCCTTATAAACGATGGAAAAGATAGATGTACAGTTTGCTGGAACCTTTGCACTAAATTATATCAGAATTCCTGCCTTACTATCAAGGCAGAATCAAAACAACCAAAAACTTGTGCCGTTGATATACGAAAGGAAGAGGTGCGCAGCTTATGAGTATTTATGATTTTGAAGTTGAAGATCCTTATGGCGAAGAAGTTGCCCTTTCAGAAGCAGTGGGTGCAGTAATGATTTTGGACGATTTGACGAAACAGTTGATCAATGATGCCCAACAGGGGATTATGTATCCGTACAAAAAAATACTTTTGATTTTTCAACAAACAAATTTCTTTGGATAAAAGTAGTGTCGGAAGACCTGACAAGCATAAAATACTATTCTTTGTTAGTAAAACCATAATATTTAACCTGTAATAACATATCACATGTAAATTTCTATTAGTTATTTGAAAAAAATCGAAGTATTATATTTCTTCGGGTATTATTTTGTGATATTATAAACAAAATGTAAACTTTTCAAAACGAACCACCTGCTTTGCGTATCTTATAGATGAGAAACCAAAGAACAGAGGAAAATACGAATATTCTCGATTTGCTAGCTTATTTGAGAATGAATAGAAAGCCGATCGCTGTTTGCAATATACATCGATCCATCCGGATATAGGTAAAAGTATGACAGAGAAAGAACTGAAACATTTATCAAAGACAGAAATGCTTGGAATCATGCTCCATCAAGAGGCTGAACTGAATACGCTGAAAGACAGTATCCGCGAACTTGAAAGCCGGCTGAACACCCGCACGATTGCCGTTTCTCAGGCCGGATCCATTGCAGAAGCGGCTCTTGTAATCAATAAGGTTATGGAAGCCGCCCAGCTTGCAGCCGATCAATACCTGGATAATATCCGGGCACTCTCTGAAAAACAGGACTCTGTCAGTCAGGGAGAACGGGGTGAGCCGGAATGAAACGAGTACCGTCGTCCCGCCCGACTGTGGAGCAGCTTGAAAAAGAGCTGAATCGTCGCCGTGACGGGCAAGCAGTGAAAAATGCATGGACAGGTACAGTCTGGACGCTTGTTGTTGTTGCTGCGATTACCATCCTCTGCGCCACATTGTGGATGCCGGTTTTTCAAATATACGGAACAAGCATGACACCGACATTTCAAAACGGCGATATCGTCGCCTCAATAAAGACCGGCCATTTTGAAGCTGGTGAAATAGTAGCCTTTTACTACAATAACAAGATATTGGTAAAGCGTGTGGTTGCAGTAGCCGGTGACTCGGTGGACATTAAAACGGATGGGACTGTCTATGTTAACGATATAAAGTTGGATGAACCATATGTAGACACGAAGGACAGCGGTCAGAGTGATGTCAAATATCCGTATCAGGTGCCAGAAGGATGTGCTTTTGTACTTGGAGACCATAGGAAGACATCCCTTGACAGCCGCTCATCCATGATTGGATCGGTTTCTATCGATCAGGTGGTAGGGAAAGTCATATTTCGTGTCTGGCCTTTATCTGGGATAGGACCTGTTGAATAGAGATTGTACAGAATTACGGTTGATAACAGCAAAACTATCATCATCTGATATTTGTCTTATGCCAAAATAGAGTAAAGGAGGAAGAGACATTTGCTGAATAAATATAATGCAGATATATCCAACCTGTTCAAGAATCGCCGCCGCAAACTGATTCTTCGTCCACTATTAGCGGCTCTGTCGACTCTAGTCGTACTGTCAACTTCATATATGCTTATGCAACCGGGAGTCACGCTTGAAAAGAGCGCAGACGACGGACAGACAGAACAGGTGCAAAGTATCAACGACACGCCGGCCGCGAGTGTGACAACAGAATCAACGACGGCAACAACGGATGCGCAGTCAATGAATCCAGAAGACACACAATTTACTGAACCCACAGGAACGTTATCAATAGAACCAACAACAATAATAACAAATTTGCAGTCAGCAGAATCAACCGTTACGCCAACATCTGAACCGTCAACAGATCCAACAGTAACACCATCTTTAACGCCAACAGTAACACCATCAGAAGAATACAGTTTTGAAAATGATACTGTTTCAGTTACAGCAGTGCTGTCAGAAGATACGGTTTTGCCTGCTGATGCGAAGCTGCAGGTAATGGACATAACGCAGGAATCTGATCCTGAAAGGTACAGTGCATTCCAGAAACTACTTCAGCCAGTAACAGAGGATGCTACAACAGATGCGTCCAATGCACTGGGAATGCTGGCTTATGACATTGGCTTTTTTGTTGATGGTACGGAAGTTGAACCAATCGGCGGAAGTGTACAGGTAACTATTAATTACAAATCCCCGCTGATAGATGCTGGGTTAGCGGAAGATGTTACCATATACCATGTTGTAGAAACGGAATCTAGCCCGGTACTTGAAACCGTACAGGATGTGCAGTCTGTCATATCAGATGAGGGAACGGTGGAGTCGCTCACTTTTGCAACAGACAGCTTCTCTGCTTTTGTCATACCTTCTGATGGAACTATGAGTGCTGATTTGCACTATTTACTTCTTGAACCCACATCAACGCCATTTTCTCAAACGCCCTATTACAATTCATTAAGTCCGTTAGGCATCGCAGGGAGTTTCCATATTGTTGCATTTGACACAGCAACATTGGGCGTTCATACTAACGGTAATATTTTGGCTAAAAATCTAAGTGCAAGGGGTAACTTTGGAACCAAAAATTATGGCGTTGAATTTAGTTATATTCAGAAATATTTGCAGATAGTCTCCGGGAGTTCAGATTATATAAGTGATATTTTGGCAATTGGTTCGTCCAATAATTTATATTTAGTTGATAATAAAAATCATTTTGCAATTTCACCGCCGGGTGGAACCATCGAGAATCCCACACAGATTAATCAGCCCTTTAACATCTGGCAGGATGATGACACCGCTTCTTATCCATATATTAATCTGGATAATGTTCAAGCACAAATCGGGGATGTATCGTCTTTCCTTGGCACTCTATCTAATAGCAATATGACTTTATATACAGATGACCCGGGTAATCAGCATCCCGATGCTAATGATGCGTATATTAAACTGACGTCTGGAGCCACATTAGGAGTCTACAACATTACGGCAACCGACTTGGCAACTAAATTTCCCAATGGAATGAATGTCTATTCACTTACCGGTAGTATTAGCAATCCTCTTAATGTTTCCCCCACTGATCCCAACGATAAGACGGTAAATCCTAATAATATTACAGCAATTTCTGATACGGTCATAATCAATATCGACTGCCAGAATATAGACGTAACTGTTCCGTTTGTTCGTATGTTTTTGGACGCTCCTTCTTCAAAAGAAAATTATGTGAGCACCACAGAGGTAACTTCCCCTATGGCTGGTGTGACCGGTAAAATTATTCTGAATTTTATCCATTCAGCTGGTGTAACCATTACCCTCAAGCAGACATATGCTACGGTTATTGCCCCGTACGCCACTATTATTGTGAATCAGAATCTGAACGGTACGATCATTGGCAACAATGTCACCATTAATGCAGAGAGTCACAGGACAGACTTCACCGGTTCGCTTTCTCTTGGCAGTGTCACCGCCAAAAAAGAATGGTATGCCAATGATGGCACTACTCAATTGTCATCTTCCAGTATCACCGATCTGTCTGTGTCTGTTCAGCTCTACTGCAACAATAGTGCCATGGCCGGCACTGAATATACAGTCACCCTGGATGCGAATCAAAGTTGGTCAAAAACTTGGAGCGGTCTGAATATCGGCAGCGGTCAGAAATATTCTGTGAGGGAAGTCTCGATCAGCAAAAACAGTACTGTTATCCAGACCGGAGAGCTTGGCCCTTATACGGTTGCTTATACCAACAATGGCGGAATATCGAACGGACAGATCGGTATTTCTAATACCGTCGCACCCGGCAGCGTCCAGGTGACAAAGACCTGGTATGCGGTCAACGGTACTACTCAGTTGACCGGCACAAACCTTGATGGTCTATCTGCGACTGTTCAGCTCTACTGCAACAATTTTGCGATGGTCGACGCTGAATATACAGTTCCTTTAAATGCATCCAATGACTGGTCACATACATGGGGGGGCCTCGATATCAGCAGCGGCCAGCAATATACCGTGAAAGAAACTGCGATCGGCGGATACTCTGTTACGTATACCAACAATAGCGGTATCCAGAACGGAATTATTGCCGTGACCAATACCATGGGTCATCCATTTGTGCTGCCGCCTACCGGCGGCAGCGGGACAGGTGTCCTGTATGCTACTGGAATCGTGCTGCTCCTGTCCTTTTTTCTTTTAACCGGAATGAAGATGCGGTATCGAAAACGAAAGGGGGAGACATCTTCTGCATAGTGATATGACACCTCGCCCTTTACCTTTAGGAATAATAAATAAGTAATTAATAAAAAAAACAATTTGAAGGAGAAAATACATGAAAAACAAGAAATTGATTGGAAGCCTGCTTGTCATCGTCATGTTGATTACCATGTTATCAGCTACTGTATTTGCCGACGGTCCTGGATCTATCGAGGTAACAAACCCCAGCACGGAAGTGTCCATTGCAGGTAATACCTATTATGCATACAAAATATTCGATGTTACATACAATAACGCACCGACACCGACAGCTTACAATTACACGATTGACACCCATTTCACCGACTTCTTCACGTCGACAAGAATCTCAGGTTTCCCGGATGCCTATTCCTATGTTAAGAGTCTTACCACCACTGCGGCCATTACAGCTTTTGCCAAAGATGTTTTTACTTATGTCAAAGCTAATTCCGCTACCATCATCGCAGATGGCAGCGCAACCGTCGATCCCGGATTAGAGACCTGTACCATCCACGACCTTGCTCTTGGCTACTATCTGGTTAACGGTACGGCAACAGCTCCGGTCGGCCAGACGATTACATCTTTGTGCATGCTTGATACGACTTCTCCCACAGCAACCGTCCATCCGAAGCTGGATGTTCCGTCCATTGACAAGACGGTTAAAGAGGACTCTGCTAGTTCATATGGGAATGTAGCCGATTACTCAATAGGAGAATCTGTTCCTTTTCAGATTAAATCAAAAGTTCCTAGTATGAATGGTTATACTAGCTATACATTTACAGTGAACGATACCATGAGCGCTGGTCTGACATTCCAAGATGATGTTGTTGTTAAGATTGGCAGCGAGGTACAAACCAAAGGTATAGATTATACTGTTTCTATCTCTGGTCAGACCTTCCATATTGTATTCTCTAACTTGAAAAGCAAGACAGCGGGTGCTGACATCGTTATTACTTATTCCGCGCTATTGAACGATAAAGCAGTAATATTTACTAACGATAACACATCTAACAATAATACTAATACAGTAAGTCTTACATACAGTAACAACCCGTACATGCCAACAACTGCTACAACGCCTGAGGATACGGTTCTAGTGGATACGTATAAATTAGATATTATCAAGTATACTGGGGAAATTACTTCCCCAACATATTTGGCGGACGCCCATTTCTCATTAAAAACCACTTCCGATGTAAATGCTAATGCCATCAATTTCATTGAAGAAACTTCGGGCGTCTATCGCATAGCAACTACCACAGAAATTAATGCTGCTGGATCAAGCCTTACAACAGATCTCGTGTCTATTACTGGCGGTACAATAGAAATCAAGGGCATTGATGAAGGCACCTACTATCTGTTTGAGACAACGGCGCCTGCCGGTTACAATAAGCTCGATGCAGCTGTTGAAGTCGAATTAACACGTCAATTTGGTAATGCGACTGGTGCAGTAGTTACTCCTTATGCAGACGCTTACAAGGTGGTAAGTACAGCTATAACTCACTCTGCTGATGGAAAGGTTAATGTTCAAAATAACACCGGTGTTCATCTGCCGACAACGGGCGGTATGGGTACCACCATCTTTACCGTTATCGGCGTTCTCCTGATGACTTCCGTAGTAGTTGTCTTTATCACACGCAAGAAATTAAACAGCCGCAAAAAGTAAACCGTGTTATTATACTTATTATCTGACAGCCTGCCGGCCGAAGCTTCCGGGAATACTATCCCGGAAGCTTCGGTACCTTGGAGAATCCTATGAAGAAACATCGCCATCTATCTACGATTATACTTATTATGATATTTCTGATTGGATTTTCCGTTATGCTATACCCGACGGTCAGCAATTATATCAATTCACTCAGTCAGTCCAAAATGATTACCGGTTATAAAAATGATGTCTCCCTGCTAAACGAACAGGAATACAGTCAAATATGGAAATCTGCCAAGGAATATAACACATCCCTTATTGGCAATACCACACGTTTTGTACCGACGAAGGAAGCATCAGTAAAATATAATGGGTGCATGAATATCAGTGCAAACGGGATTATGGGATATATTGAAATCAAAGAAATCGGCGTATACCTGCCGATATATCATGGAGTAAGTGAAGCCGTACTTCAAGTGGGCGTTGGACATATTGAGGGATCGTCCCTTCCCGTTGGCGGTATAGGCACACATAGTATTTTGTCCGGTCACAGGGGATTGCCTTCTGCAACGCTATTTACGGATCTGGACAAACTTCAGATAGGTGATGTGTTTCTTTTGAAAGTTTTGGATGAGACACTTACTTATGAAATCAATCAGATACAGACCGTTGAACCGGATCAGGTGGAATCGTTAGAAATTGATCCACAGAAAGATTTGTGCACATTGGTTACCTGTACACCGTATGGTGTCAATTCGCACAGATTGCTCATTACGGGAACACGAATTGAAAATGCTCAGGAAATTGTTGCACCTGTTATACGGGTTGCAGCGGAAGCCATTCAGATCGAGCCCCTATATGTCGCCCCTGTTCTGGCCGTACCGCTCCTTCTTGTCCTTCTTGTCATGCTGCTTGTCAAATACAGAAAGTCCCGTTAATCCTAATCCAAAGTCAAATAAGGAGGTGAATTCCACATTGAATCTTAGACGGACGTTAATCACAGCAATTCTGACAACTGCTATTCTGCTCTTTGGGCCAATGCAAGCGGGTGTTTATGCTTCTGCAGATTCATCGGAATTGGGCTCCTTAACAATTATTATGATAAGTAAACAGGGAGTCAGCCTGACCGGCGCAGGATTATCTATTATCCGTGTTGCAACACTGAAGTCTGCAAACGGTGAACTCTCGTATGTGCCGACAGATGAATTCTCAGCAGCAAATATAGCAATGGACGTTAATATGACGGCAGAAGAGAATATAGCAGTATCTGCCGAATTAACAAAATATAGTACGCAAAACAAATTAATTTCAAATAATGTACTCGTCGGAAGTGAAGGAACAGCGGTCATATCCGGCCTGAGTCCGGGGCTTTATCTTATTTCACAAAACATTTCTGTCGAAGGATACCGTGATATTAAGCCTTTTATGGTATCCTTGCCATCGATTGACCCGGATGGAAGTACCTGGCTTTATAACCTGATAATTACTCCCAAAGTCCAGGGTATTCTGGAGGCTAACCGGTACCCGACACCTACACCTGCGCCGACTACCGGTACGTCAAAGAAAGACACGTCTTCGGCCGGGAGACTTCCTCAGACAGGAATGCTTCGCTGGCCTGTTGCCGTACTTGCCATATCCGGTATTATTGCATTCAGTATTGGCTGGGCAGATATTAGCTCAAAAAGGAAAAAAGATGAATAAACGGGGAATTGCCTTAATGGGGTTGGGCATTCTCCTGATTACCTGTGCATTGGGACTGTTGATTTATAACGCGTGGGATGAGAACCGCGCCAACACTTCGGTGGATGTCCTAATGCCCAAGCTGCTTGAACAAATTGAGGAAAACAGTGCCAATCCCCTCAATACAGATGAAATCACCCGGGGTACACTTGATCCGGATTCACCATTAACTGTACTAGCGGATGACGCTGCAGTGCAAATGGAAAACTTGCGCAACCACATTGATCAGGATACTTTGGAGATCGACGGCACAGAATATATTGGCTATCTGTCAATCCCTGGATTGGATCTGGAACTGCCTATTATCAGTCAATGGTCATATGCAGCACTAAAAATTGCCCCGGCTCGATATATAGAACCGAATTATACCCATGGATTCATTATCGCCGGACACAACTATTCCCGTCACTTTGGAAGACTCAACACTCTTTCTGTCGGCGATCCTGTTGTGTTCACAGATATTTATGGAACAGTATATCCTTTCAAGGTCTCAGCAATAGTTGTATTGGAGCCGGATGATATGGAGGGAATGGTGACTGGTGATTGGGATTTGACACTATTCACATGTACATATGGCGGTGCGACACGTGTTACCGTCCGGTGCGTATACGATAATAAGGCTTAATAGAAGTACAGCAAATCAATGGTGGATTTCATAACTTTTAAAGTCTTTTCTTGTTGAATACCAGAATGGCACCGGCTAAAGAAAAAGCTGTCAGGAGCAGCGTCACCAGGATGGACGCGGTAAAATCGGACGGTTGCATCGCACCTGTCAGCATACCCTGGGAAGAAAGCAGCTGTGTCGGCAGATACCTGGAAACCGTCGGCACCATACTGATAAGATAACTGACAACAAACACACCTCCTGTAAACAGAAGGACTGCAGAATTACTGTTAGTTAAAGAAGAAGCGCAGAGGACAAGTGATATCATCCAGATACCCAGCAGATAAATGCAGAACGCACCAAGGAACAAATGGGACGCAATGCCGTTATCCCAATAGTAATCGTTGTAGACATAGGTGATACCGTAACTTAGCCAGTAACATAGTGTCCAGATAGACATCATCGAGGTAAACTTGGCGGCAATGACCTTCCACCTTGAAAGCCCTTTGGTCAGCATATTTATCAGCGTGCCCCGCTGGTATTCCGTTGTAAGGATTCCTCCGAACATAATCACAAATACAATCAGAAGCATGGGTATATTTTTATAGAACTGATTCCATGAGGTCATCGCGTTTACTTCGATTTTAGTGATCGACATTCCTGCCTCCGCGAGGCTGCCGGATACCATATTCATTATCCAGGGGGTCAGCTTTGCAAACGCGGGATTCATGATACCGAACAGGACAAAAACAATCGTAAGAATCAGAAGCTTTCCGGTACGGTAGAGCTCGATAAATTCTTTTTTGGTGAATGCAGTCAATTGTTTCATTTGCCAACCACCTCCATGAACAGGGATTCCAGTGTCGGTTCCGACATTTCAATCCGCAGCGGATGAAGCTGGTTATCCAACAGAATATGCATAGCTTCCATCATATCTTCTTCGCTTTTTCCGCGGTAGAGAAGTTGAGTCCTGCCGGTTCGCTCGCCGCCGGACAGCTTTTCTGCGAAGATGTCCGTATCCTCCGGCCTACTAAATTCCAATTCAAAACCGTCGCCCCGGTGTTTTCGTTTGATTTCCTCAATCGAACCGGTAAGTGCCAGCTTTCCGCCGTGAAGCAGTCCGATTTTGGTGCATATCCTTTCAACATCCGAAAGAATATGGGTGGAGAATATGACGGTAGTACGTTCTTTGACTGCAGAAAGAATAGTAAGGATTTCTTTGCGCCCGATGGGATCAAGTGCAGATGTCGGTTCATCACATATAAGCAGTTTCGGACTGTTCAGCAGGGCCTGCGCAATACCGAGGCGTTGTTTCATGCCGCGGGAAAAGCCCTGGATCCGCTTGTTTGCTTTTTCAAGTCCGACAAGTTCCAGAAGCTCCGCCGATTTGTGCCGGGTTTCCTGTGCCGTCATTCCCGTGATTTCACCGCACAGTGTCAGATATTCCAAGGGAGTCATATAGCCATAAAATTCGGGAACGTCCGGCAGATAACCGATAAAGCGGTTGGTTTTGTTCTGCCCATACGTTACTTTTTCACCATTTACCAGAATCTCACCGCTGTTCACTTCGTACAGGCCGAGAATCATTTTCATCGTGGTGGTTTTTCCGGCGCCGTTCTCTCCGATAAAGCCATAAACCGTATGCTCCGGGACGGATAAGCTCAGGCCGTCAATAATTTTGTTCGTACCGAATGATTTTGATATATCAGACAAGACCAGCATATCCATTTAATTGTCCTCTTTTCCGAGTAAGAAATATGCAATCGGACCCCATAACTCGATACCGACAATGACAATAATTACCCAGAGCGTACGGTTTCCCCGTTTGTAGTGGTCATGGGTAAAAATATGGCGGAGGCTGACAATCAGAAGAATGGCTTCAACGACGATCAGAGGAATCAGGAACGGTAACATATCAGTTAGATTCATAGTAAACACCTCTTTCTTTTACTGTTTTTCTCATTCTTATATATACTTCCATTTGTGACAGCGGAGCAAATACCGGATTCTCAACAGCCTGGACAATGCTGGAAAATATGAGCTTCTTATCTCTTGGCGCTTCGGCTCCCAAATCGAACCTTTCAAACCATTCATCAAGTGCGTTGAAATAGTCGTCGCCGTGCAAAGTCAACCCGTTCTCGATAAGGGAAAGACTGATCGAAATAAATTTGTGCAGCCGTTCCATCGCCTCGTCGTTTTTCTGCTGCATACAAAAACATATCGCCGCCTGATAGGTAAAGATGGCCGCCGTATTCGGATGCAGGCTTTCCAGATGAAAAATATCGATAAGCTTTTCTGTGCGCCGGATGGTTTCTTCGCATAGTTTCGGGTCCTGCATGTGCAGAGACAGATATTGCGAGGCGCCGCCGACCAGGGCAAGCAAATTGCTGAACATGCTGATCTGTGAATACTGATTTGCTTTTTTAATGTCGCCTGTCATCTGGAACGCCTGAATTAGCAGCATATCGGCCTGGCGGGTAAGGCGGTTTGGGTTTAGTTCCTCTTCCAGTGCTTCAATGACTTCCTGTGGTTTGGAAAGCTGCAGTTCAGCCATTGCTTTTAGTGTCAGCGCGTCGCTGCATGTGCCGACATCCTCACAGCCGACACGGATATGATCGCATACGCCGACAATATCGTTCATGATTTCTGTTTGCCGTGCCGGCTCTTTGGCCAGCATGCAGTGGTTCAGCCACAGCACGCAAATCTGCAGAAGAAATGCATAGCAGGAGTAATATTCTTTGACGAGGGCCTTGCTTTTCTGCATGACTTCTTCAAACGGCAGAACGGCAAAATCCGAAGCCAGGTCATGGTAGCATTTTTTGATTTGCTCTTTACTCATTTGCGGCTCATAGCCGAGCAGATCATCAATACTGATATCAAAATAAGAGGCTATTTGGGGCAACAGCATAATATCGGGAAAACTCTGCCTGTTCTCCCATTTAGAAACAGACGCCTTGGTAACATTTAGAAATGCTGCAAGTTCATCCTGTGTCACACCCCTCTTGTGCCGGAGTTCAAGTAAGTGTTCAGACAAACGCATTGGATTCATGGTTTCTTTCTCCTTTCAAACAAAAGGAAAGTCTTTGTATATTTGAAGTATAACCAAACTTTATATACGCATCAATGGATTTGTAGTTGATTTTGCGATACAAAATCAACCAAACGGAAACTGTTGCGTTCTGTTTTCATGCATTCATGGACTCGTTTTTCAAAAGCAACCCGAAGTTTACGTGGATTTATTTAAAAGCAACACAGAGTACATCGTATTTGCGCGCAGGATACCAGATAATTATGTAAATTGAATCGTAAAAACCGGAGAAGAAAGAGGATAGGAATATGAGTAAAGCAGTGGTTGTTTATCAGTCGAAATACGGAAGTACAGAAAAGTATGCAGCATGGATTGCAGAAGATACGGGTGCGGATCTTAGAAAAGCAAAGGAGACAAACCTTGCGAAGCTTCTCGAATATGATACGGTCATCTATTGCGGCGGCCTTTATGCAGGAGGCATCCTCGGGTTTTCACGAATGAAAAAGTACTTTGGCAAAATGGCCGGCCGGCATCTGCTTGTCGTAGCTGTCGGGGCGACTGCAGAAGGAGAAAAAGCCCGCATGGAAATCGAAGGGAAGAACCTTACTCCGGAAATGAAGGGGAGCGTGCCGTTTTTTCTGCTGCGCGGGGGTCTCAATTACCCGAGGATGAGCCCGCTCGACCGGTTCCTGATGTTTCTTCTTATGAAGTCGGCCCGTTCCCGGAATCCTGAGACGATGGATAATGAAACCAAAGGATTCATTGCCACATATGGCAAAACTGTTGATTTTACCAACAGGAGAACCATCGTACCTGTTGTTGAAAGGGTCGCCGGATTTGAGAAAAGACAGAGCAGTAAGATGTGATTTTTGCATAGGAAGAAATGACTTCAGCGGCAATATACAAAGTGATATGGTATACTTTTTACATTAATCTCTATATGGTTCAAAGACTAGGGGGAATATGAAAAAGTATGTATCTGTGATTATTCTCGCGGGACTATTGATTCTGTCCGGCTGCTCTTCCGGGAACGCTGCACAGGCGGATCATACCTCGAAGGCAGCAGAAACCTCTTTGCCGGCGGTATCAGGTTTGATTGCTTCGGAACAGACCGTTGGACAGGAAACAACCCAAAAAGAATCGACAGGGCCGAAAATGGATAAGGGTGCTCCTGCTGCCAATTTCAGCGGACTGGCCAAAAATTACACCGTATTGCCGGAATATAAAGTAGACGATAAAACATGGAGACCTGTTGCACTGCGGCAGTGCGATTTATCAAAACTGGATCTGCATGCGGACCTGGATAAACTCTTACATGCAGAGTTTGACATGCAGACAAAATGGCCTGAAAGCATGCCGGAAGAATTTGATCCGCAGGCTGTTATGGATATGGCCCGGACCCCGGGTCTGGACATAAATACGCTGCATGAACAGGGTATTACCGGAAAAGGCATTGCCATAGCGATCATTGACCAGCCTCTTCTGCTGGAACACAATGAATACAAAAACAGAATCAAGGCGTATGAAGTCATCGGATATGCCGGAGATTATACAGCCTCCATGCATGCTTCGCTTATGACAAGTATTGCAGCGGGCAAGGACTGCGGCGTTGCTCCGGAATCCGATATTTACTATTTCTGCGGAAATGTGTGGAACGAAGCGGGTGATAAACAATCCTGGCTGGAATATGCATCGGCCGTGGACAGGGTCCTCGAAATAAACAAGACATTGCCGGAAGCAAACAAAATCCGTGTTATTTCCATATCGGCTTCATGGAAGCCGGAGGATATCGGGTTTGCAGAAATTGAGGCGTCCATTCAGACGGCACGGGAACAGGGAATTCTTGTGCTCAACTGCAATCTTTTCATGGAAAGCAACTATTACATGTGTTTTCAGGGATTGGACCGCAGCCCGCTGGAAAGCAAGGAAAAAGAGGAATCATACAGCGTAGTTGCATGGGAGCAGTGGTTATCGATGGAGGGGGGAGGATACGGCACACTCTACGAAGAGCAGTTTACATCCCATCCTCCGAAAGAAATACTGCTGGTCCCTATGAACTCCTTTTTAGGGGCCGCACCGACCGGTGTGGATGATTACACTTTTTACAGGGTCGGCGGTTGGAGTTCGGCAGAACCATATCTTGCAGGTATTTATGCCCTGGCCTGCCAGATTAATCCTGAAATAACACCGGAACAATTCTGGAGTGCAGCTCTTTTGACAGGGGGACCCCAAGGAGGTTGAAGTTAAAGGTACGACGTATACCGGAAAAATGATAAACCCGGTTAAACTGATTGAAAGCTTACGATAAGGGGAAGAAGACCGTCACGTAATTCGGGGAATTCAATATCCCTGACAATATTAAAACCGACCTGGGAGTGGGTTTTAACCAGGGCAAATTCGATCTCCGATAATTTACTTGACCTGTTCAATATTTCGATGGGGACATATATTTTTCCGACATCATGAAGTTTGCCCAGTACGGATATTCCTTCGATCTGATCATTTGACATGCCCATTTCTCCGGTATATCCTTGCCGCAGTATTTACAAAACATCACATATTCCCCGCTTCAACAAGAAAATATGACTTGCTGATATATCCAATATGTATCCCTGCCATGGACTTGTCAGTATAGATTTCGCGCAAAATAACGAGCTAAGCAGCAAATGCAGCAATCTGTCATTGCATTTTAATTTATATGGTATAAAGTCATAGCCATACAGGGACCAGAAAAATTCAAATATCAAAGGAGACAGGTGACATGCAAAGTTTCAATTTTCACTCGCCTACCGAAGTTATATTCGGGAAAGATTCAGAACTTCAAACTGCACAGAAAGTGAAGGAGTACGGCGGATCACGTGTCCTTATCGTTTATGGAGGAGGCAGTGTCATAAAAAGCGGACTCCTGGCCGGAATTGAACAATCATTAACGGATGCGGGACTTTCCGTTGAATCACTTGGCGGCGTACAGCCGAATCCCCGTTTATCTTTCGTACAAAAAGGAATTGAAAAGGCGAAGATTTTTGGAACGGATTTTGTACTGGCTGTCGGCGGAGGCAGTGTAATTGATTCTGCCAAAGCTATCGCACACGGCACAGCCAATCCCGACACAAATATCTGGTCTTTCTGGACGGGCAAAAAAATAATAGAAAAGAGCCTGCCAGTTGGTGTTGTTCTCACAATCTCAGCAGCCGGCAGCGAAACATCTGACTCTGCCGTACTGACCAACGAGGAGACACACTCGAAAATCGGATTGTCATGTAGCTTTAATCGCCCCAGATTTGCTGTTATGAACCCGGAACTTACCTATACACTTCCGGATTTTCAAGTCGCGTGCGGGATTGTGGATATCATGATGCATACGCTTGATCGATATTTTACACCAACGGAAGGAAATGAGATAACGGATGAGATTGCCGAAGCGATTCTTCACGTCACAATAAGGAGCGGCACGATTGCGATGAAGGATAAACACAATTATCAGGCGATGAGTGAACTGATGTGGTGCGGCAGCCTTTCTCATAACGGGCTGACCGGACTAGGTGCTGTCAGGGATTTTGCACCGCATAAACTGGGCCATGAATTGAGTGCCAAATTTGATGCTGCCCACGGTGCCAGCCTTTCTACAATATGGGGATCCTGGGCAAAGTATGCATATCAGCAAAAAGTTGCACGCTTTGTTCAATTTGCTGACAAGGTCTGGGGAATTAAAAAAGCCAGTGATGAAGAAACAGCACATGCCGCTATTGATGCCACGGTTTCTTACTTTGCTTCACTGGGCATGCCAACTTGTTTTTCTGAATTGGGTATTGGCGTACAAAGCGAGGAATCGCTTCACGACATGGCTGACCGCAGCGTCTCCTATGGCTCACCCACAATCGGCGGCTTTAAACTGCTCGGTAAAGACGATAATTATTTGATTTACAAACTGGCGAACCATTAACGCAGGAGGGGGACCGGATGATGGAAAGATGTTTCTGGTGCGGCACAGATGTGCAGTATATAAAGTATCATGATGAAGAATGGGGCGTTCCGGTCCATGATGATAAAAAGCATTTTGAATTTCTTGTGCTCGAATCGGCTCAGGCAGGTCTCAGTTGGCTTACAATACTCAAAAAAAGAGAAAACTACAGGCTGGCCTATGATAATTTTGATGTCGTAAAGGTTTCAAATTATGATGAAATAAAATACAATGAGCTTCTGAACAACAAAGGAATCGTGCGGAATAAACTGAAGATCAAAGCATCGATAAACAATGCACGGCATTTTCTTGAAATTCAGGAAGAATTCGGTAGTTTTGACAGATATATCTGGAATTTTTCAAACAATAAGCCTATTGAGAATAAATGGGATTCCATAATGGAAATACCAGCCACATCAGAGCTGGCAGACAGGGTAAGTGCGGACTTAAAAGCCAGGAGTTTCAAGTTCCTGGGGCCGACTATCGTGTACGCTCATTTGCAGGCGACAGGATTAATTAATGATCACATTACAAGTTGTTTCAGACATTCAAATATTGAACAACTGCAGTGACCGGAATAGAAGGTGATAAAATGGGTGAAGCAAGGATTCTGGATGGCAGGGCACTGGCAATCCTTACAATCCTGAAGCACTGCAATATTGAGCTTGAGGGAAAAGAGGCTGTTGTTGTCGGAAGAAGCCCGATATCGGGAAACCGGCATATATTCAGGCTGATTGGATTAAGGAGGGCGCTGTCCTCATTTTAGAGAAAGAAGGGTACATAATGAATCCGGAAAAAGTAATATGCAAATGCAAAAAGATCACTAAGGGAGATATTCTGAAAGCTATGGGAAAAGGGGCGGTATCGTACAAGGATATCAGGGATAAGACCGGCGCCGGATCCAAGTGCGGGAAATGCGAAGAAGATATCAAAAAACTCATGAAAAAGCATAAAGATGCAGTGAAGTAAGCTTTCCGGGTAACTGATCGCGCCATGCGGCAAAAACTACGGATACGTTTTTTAAGCTATGTAGAAAATCTCTGTTTTGTGTCGGACGGAAAGATCAAAAACCTCTTCTTCATATGAAAGGACCGCTTCCAGGGCTGTTGCGAAACAGTATCAAAGCGGCTCTTTTGTTTATATCAGCAAGACAGTAAGAAAGCGGCCCTTTTGTTTATATCCTTTTTTCCATGATAATACGATGAATTCCTGCCCCGTATTCATCAGGCCGGCGCCCGGTAATTTCAAAACCGAGTTTTCTCACATATACTGCTATTCCTGCGGCATTCTCCGGATCTACAGTCAGCTCAAAAGTCTTCATGCCTTCGCCTGCCAGGATATCCATGCTGGTTCTCAGCAGTTCGGTTCCGTAACCCTTCCCGCGCAGACCGTCTGCGATCGAAAGGCCGATAATATAGGATTTTGAAGGGTCGTCCCAATCTTTCATATATTGAACACAGCCAAGGACCTGCCCGCTTTTTTCCATACAGAATACTCTGCCATGGCGGATCAGAGGCATAAGGTCCCATTCATCCAACCCGCCCTCGCCGAATGCTGCTGCTTCGAGCTGTATGATTTGACGAATCATCCCCGCTTGCCCGGGAGAAACTCTGGTTATCATAACGCACCCTTTTTGTATACTTTCTTGACGTATTTTGAGTTGCATAGAAACAGAAGACCCTGATAATTCAGCTTGAATGAAATCTGGGATCCGACTTTAATATTCTGGGCAGCATCTGTGACGTCAATAAGAAGATGATCGCTGCTTGCTCCCAGGACATGCATGTTGGTGTCCAAAGGGAAAAGTCCGTCAACATTCACATCCTGCCGGCCTAAGGATACAATGGCGCGTTTCCTCAGTCCGTTATCTTCGAAGACCGGTATATTGCCGAAAGCATCATGCCCCAGTTCGCCGATTGGGACGGAGGGCTTGGTTTTGACCTCGATAACTTCCGCCCTCAGGAGGAATGCATCCTGATGAAGCCAGGGAATGAAATTATCGTGGGTTGTATCCGTGCCGAGCAGAATCCCTTCGCCGATCCGGAGCTGGTTAATACCTGCAGGCATTTCGCCGTTCCCAATCAGTTTGAGCGAAGAAGTTCCCCCTCCTGAGACGATATCGAGCTTTATACCAACCTTTTTCTCTATTTCCTTAGTAATATCCAGCAGCATATTCAAGTTTTGCAGGGTCGGCAGAATCCCTCCGTAGCAGCCCATATTCGTTCCCACACCCTGCAGGGTGATACCTTTGAGCAGGGAAACCTTTCGGGCCATCTCAAATGCGTCCTCGGGAAGGACTCCTTCACGCAGATCACCCACGTCAACCATCAGGATAATATTGTGCTTTTTTCCTATTGAAAAAGCAGCAGCAGACAGATCCCTTATTACCGAATATTCGGAATTTACACTGCAGTCCGTGACAGAGATGACTTTCTTAACTGCGCTTAGACGGGGAATCCTAAGAAGCGTCATGTTCTGGATAAATCCTTTTTTGCGGAGGGAAATGATATTTTCGAGCCGTGAATCCGCCAAATCCATAATGCCGCCCTGTATCATTGCCTTAACGATTCGCGGTTTAGCTGAAAAACCCTTCGTGACGCCGAGTACCTCTATGCCCAGGGGCCGGCACTTTTCGACAATCAGCTTCGAGTTTTCCCTGATTATATTCAGATCTATTTCAAGATAAGTTCCCGTTTTCAATGTTACAGTCTCCTCTTCATAAATGCGTACCGTTGATTTTTGGAAATTATGTCTGCAAGATGACAGTCAGATGTTCCCTTGGACGGTACTATTTATATAAGTATACCATTTGAATGAATAAGTATTGGGGAAGACCAATCCCCCGATTCCTGTCCGGGTTACCGGATGTCGAACGAAACAATGGAATCCGGCCCCCGGAGAACTGTTCTTTCTATGTGAAGAATTCCGTCCTGGTAGACCATTGTTCTCCACTGGACCAACTGAATCATGCCTTTTGTGATTTCTATGCCTGTTATGCTTGACGGGAAAATGCAGCATCCCGTGTTGAAATAGGGCAGATCCCTGGTCTTCGGGTACTTGTACCTGTGTGTGTGGCCGCAGATTAGCATAACCCTGTGCTCACTGATCCATCTATTATAATTTTTTTCGATCTTATGCCGCTTGGGGGCGTTTTTAACGGGACTGGACGGGTTTTGAAAGCCGAATGCGTGCAGGAACCGCCAGAAATATTTCACTGAGAGCATCGATAACCGCCATAACTGGTCATTGGGAAGATCACCCTGGTGACCATGGACAGCAAGGATTTCCTGCCCTGTTCTTTTAGTCTTTAAAAGGAGTGCCTCGACGGGCTTGATCCCTTTTAGAAAATTCAGAAGCACCTCATTGTATTCGTCATAATAACTGTCGAAATTTCTTTTGACATATTCATGGTCCTTCAGGTAAATATTGTGGTTTCCATAAAGCATGATGAAGCGATCCTTATGAAAGAAGCTTTTGATAGCTTCGAAGATAGCAATATTTGCATTTACTATGTCCTTAAACTTACTGTGTTCCCAAAGCTCGTCTCCGTCGCCGGCCTCCACATAGATAAATCCGTTTTTGAAGTAGTACTCAAGGGCGTAGAGGAATATATTCTTGTTTCTTGCAAATTCATCGGAAAGGCTTCCGTCACCCCTGTGGCAGTCGCTGAAGAAAATGTAATTGGAATTCTCGTCAATATACTCAACCCTGGCGTTTTTATATGCCTGTGATAATCGTTTGCCCGTCTGCATATTCATTACCTCTAAAATAAGAATTTTACTCTATTATACTTCCGTGAAGAACCATTTTCACGGGAATAGCATATGATATAATTAAAAAAAGTTTATAAGAAGATGTTAATGCACCGGATTTGCATACACAAAGCGGAATCAGGGCAAATTAGACAGCAGGGGAAATGCTATGGTGGACATCAGTACATCCGTCTTACTCATTTTGGTAATTGCTTTTTGCCTCCTGTTTGCGCTGACTAACGGCCTCCATGATGCGAGTTCCGTGGTAGCGACATTCATCTGCAGCGGAGCGGCATCACCCAGGCAGGCGATATTGCTCGCGTCTGCTTTTGGGATGATCGGCGCCGTTTTCGGCGGAAATGCCGTAGCGAATACAATTTCCAACGTGATAGACTTACCGCCGGATATATCCCTTCTGCCGATACTCCTTTCTGCGATTCTTGGTGCCGTAATATGGAACCTGCTGACCTGGAAACTGGGACTGCCGTCGAGCTCGACGCATGCACTGGTCGGCGGCATTATCGGTGCCGTCCTTGTATCTTCCGGATACCGGCACGTTTTGTGGGGATGGAATGAACTCATAAATGGAAGTCATCAACTGACAGGCATCACACTGGTCACAGCCGCACTGATTTTTTCTCCGCTTCTGGGGTTTGTATTTGCTTTTATTTTGGGAAAAATCACAAAAGTACTTCTCAGGAATGCAAAATTCGGACTGAACAAAGGCCTGAACCGGCTTCAATGGGCAATCGCGGGTTTTCTTTCCTATAGCCACGGTGCAAATGACACACAGAAGATCATAGGGATTCTCACGCTGGCTTTGGCTGCCGGCGGAACATCGACAGTACAAACTGCGCCGCTGTGGGTCCGTATATCAGGGGGGCTGGTCATGTTTATCGGAACGCTGCTCGGCGGTTGGAGCATAATGAAAACAATCGGACGAGGAATATACGAGATCCGTCCCATTCACAGTGTCAATTCACAGTTAGCCTCCCTTGGATCCATCCTTTTTGCGACGGCTGCCGGTGCACCTGTATCGACAACACATGTAGTCGTAGGAAGTGTCATGGGCGTGGGTGCCGCCGACCAGTACAAGATCGTTCACTGGAGAATTGTTAAAGAGATTATCAAGTCCTGGTTTATTACCATTCCGGCAGCGGCAGCCGTGTCTGCCGTTATCTACACAGCGTTCCACTTCATTTTCAGGGCGGTATAAGGGAGAAAACATATGGCAAAACAAAAGTTTATAGACCGGCTTTTCCCAGTGAAATTCAATTTTTATAAGATGCTCGCGAATCAGGCCGAAATGAACCTGTCGGGGATCGATGCACTCCACAGGTGGCTTTCAGGGGCAGCGGGGGAAGAAGATTCAGTATTGCTACAGGATGTTGATAAAGCAGATGCCATCAGGATGGACCTTGAGAAAAATCTGATTCAGGCCTTCTCGACGCCTTTCGACCGCGGGGATATTTATTCGATTTCTGTTGGAATGGATAAAGTCATTGAGTATGCCAAGTCGACGCTACTTTCAATGAAAGCCTATGACGTGCCGGCAAATCATATCATCATCAGCATGGTTGACAACCTGAAAAAGGGAGCGGGTATCTTTGCTGAGGCAATTGAATTTCTGGAAAATAATCCCTTGAAAGCACAGATGAATATTGCCGGTATCCGGGAGACCCATAGGACCATTGAGCAGTTATACAGGGACGGGATGTCCGCCGAGTTTAAAAGCGGGGACCCAATGGATGCATGTAAACACAGGGAGGTCTACCACCATATCAAGGATGCTTCAACAAATCTCGAAGAAGCTGTGGACATCCTGCACAGGATTGTTGTCAGGGTTACCTGAGCAGAAATGTACGAATCATATCTGGAATAATAAGCAAAAGTCCGATATATCACAGCTAAAAGGCAGGAAGTAATACATTTTGATGAATCCATCTTTCTCTGATATGATATAATTCAGCATGAATCAGTAAAACCCGGTAGTTTTTTGCGTCTCCGGAGGAATCCGGCAGTACAGGGAAATCTATTAATTTATCAGAAAGCAGGAGAATTTATCAAATGAGCAGAGTGTATAATTTTTCAGCAGGACCGTCCATGCTGCCACTAAAAGTACTGGAAACTGCTGCGGCTGAAATGACTGAATATAAGGACAGCGGGATGTCTGTCATGGAGATGAGTCATCGATCTCCGGTATATGAAGAAATCATCGCGCAGGCGCAGTCACTTTTGAGAGAGGTAATGAATATCCCTGATAATTATAAGGTGCTCTTTATGCAGGGCGGAGCCACTACACAATTCTCCGCTGTACCGCTTAATCTGCTGACAAAATCAGGCAAAGCAGATTATGTTATAAGCGGTATGTTTTCTAAGAAAGCATATGAGGAAGCCAAACGTTATGGGGATGTGACTGTGCTGGCATCAAGTGCCGACAAGAATTTCACATATATACCCGAGTTTGCCGTATCCGATATTCGGCCTGATGCCGACTATGTGCACATCTGTTATAACAACACGATATTCGGTTCGAGATTCCCCGGAATCCCGGATACCGGTGATGTGCCGCTTGTGGCCGACCTTTCCTCCTGTATCCTGTCAGAACCGATCGATGTATCACGGTTTGCCCTTATCTATGCCGGCGCGCAGAAGAACATGGGACCTGCCGGTTTAACGGTTGTCATCGTCAGGGAAGACATGATTGGCAGAGAACGCGATATCACTCCGGTCATGCTCAGTTACAGGACCGCAGCTGAGAATGACAGTATGTACAATACTCCTCCGTGCTATGCCATATATATGGCGAAATTAGTCCTTGACTGGGTTCGTGACGATATTGGCGGATTGGAGAAAATGGCTTTAATCAACCGTCGTAAAGCGAAGAAACTATATGACTATATTGACTCATCGTCCCTCTTTTCTGCACCTGTACAAGTGGGATCGCGCTCTATGATGAACGTGACTTTTGTTACAGGGGACGCAGATCTTGATAAGAAATTCTGCAAAGAGGCTGAGAAAGCAGGGTTTGTCAATATCAAGGGCCACCGCAGTGTCGGCGGTATGAGAGCATCGATATACAACGCCATGCCTGAAGAGGGTATAGATGCGCTGATACTTTTCATGAAGGAGTTTGAGAAAAATGTACAGAATTAAAACACTCAATAAAATCGCCTCCGTCGGAACCAGGAATTTTAACAAAAATAATTACGAAGTCGGCAACACCGTCGAAGATCCGGACGCCATACTTGTACGTTCGGCGAATATGCTGGACATGGATTTCCCGGATACCCTGAAGGCAATTGCCAGGGCCGGAGCCGGTGTGAATAATATCCCTGTTGACCAGTGTTCCCAGAAGGGGATTGTCGTTTTCAATACTCCGGGAGCCAATGCGAATGCCGTAAAGGAACTGGCTATAGCGGCGCTGCTTTTAACTTCCCGGAAAATCATAAGCGGAGTCAACTGGGCAAAAGAACTGCCTCTGGAATCGGACATTTCCAAAGAAGTCGAGAACGGCAAGAAAGCTTTTATCGGCCCGGAATTATTCGGCAAGAGCCTGGGTGTTTTCGGATTAGGGGCAATCGGAGCCATGGTCGCCAATACAGCATCAGAACTTGGTATGGTTGTTTACGGGAATGACCCATACCTTACCGTAGAAGGTGCATGGCTCTTGAATCATAGTGTCAGGCGCGCATCGGACCCCAAACTGATATATGATAATTGCGACTATATTGCGATCCATGTTCCTTCGACTCCTGAGACCAGGGGTTTCATCAACACCAAAACAATCGACCAGATGAAACACGGCGTGCGTATTATTAATCTGTCCCGCGGCGACCTTGTTAATAATGCAGATATGGCACAGGCACTTGAAAGCGGAAAAGTCGGATGCTATCTTACCGATTTCCCCTCGGCCGAGATTATGAAGATGAAAAACGTCATTGCCATCCCCCATCTGGGTGCATCCACTCCTGAAAGCGAAGACAACTGCGCGGTGATGGCTGTCAATGAACTCATTGATTTTCTTGAAAACGGCAACATCAAAAACAGCGTCAATTTCCCCGATGTCATAAATCCCAAAGGCGGGGATGAGAGCATATGCGTCATTCACAAAAACGTCCCGAACATGCTGGCGCAGATTTCCTCCGCACTTTCAGGGGAAGCGCTGAACATAGAAAACCTCTCCAGCCGCAGCAAAAAAGAATATGGTTATTCCGTTTTTGAAATAACCGGGAAATGCCCGGATTCTGTCGTTGATAAATTGAAATCAGTAGACGGAATCATACGGGTAAACATAGTCAGCAACAGATAAAAACACGATACAAGTATTAGAAACCATATCATGGATGCAGTCAGATTTTGCCGGATGTAAGGCAAAACCTGACTGCATTATTTTTTGTACTCCGGTCACAAACCTGCCGGTTTTTTCGACTTCCTATTCCAATCAACAGGTAGCAATCGATTTTCCGGATACGGGTGATGTAAATTACGGCCGGACCATGGAGAAAAGCTGGAAAAAAGGCTGAAAATGACTAAGATTATTTACAACTTCACCTCGTTTTAGGTTATGATATCGATATAGTAATTGTTCTGTTTGTATCACTGTGCTAATATCGACCATTTTTAAATATTATGAAAGATACGAGGGTTGATTCTACATGGAAAATTCAAATGACGAAAATTCAAATGACGTAATGAATGAGGACATAAATGCGGACGGGGTACAACCGAATGACGCAAGCGCAGAATCCGCGGATTCAGGCGACACCGGTTCAAGCGACACCGGCTCAAGTGACACCGGCTCAGCCGACGCCGGCTCAAGAGACACCGGCTCAGCCGACAGCGATTCAGGCGATACCGGTTCAGCCGACACCGGCTCAAGAGACACCGGTTCAGCCGACGCCGGCTCAGCCGACAGCGGCTCAAGTGACACCGGTTCAGCCGACACCGGCTCAAGAGACACCGGTTCAGCCGACACCGGTTCAAGCGACACCGGCTCAAGTGACACCGGTTTGCATGCCGAAACGGCAGAAGAAACAAGTGCGCCTGATGCAGCAACAAGTGATACAACAACAGCTGATACAACAACAGTTGATGCCGGCATAGCCTCGCGTCCAGGCAATACAATCATTACCGATACCAATTCAACTGATTCAAGTTCGAGCGACTCGAATTCGAATGTATATATTTTAAGGAAAAACCCAAAAAAACCCGCAAATAAAGCGCGAAAAGCAATTATAATCGTTGCTGCGGCCCTTATTGTTATCGTGGCGGCCGGTGGGGCAACTTATTATTATTCTTCCCATTATGCTTCGGCGGTGAAATCATTCCCGATTACTGATGCAAGCGGGCAGGTGAAGTCACTTGCTACGGAGGACATGAAAAAAGAACTTGATGTAATGACGTTCTATCGGGGAATAACGATAGACGGAGTTGATGTTTCCGGAAAAACAAAAGAAGAAGCTGCCGCAATGCTTTCAGGTGAGGATTCTGCAGCGGTTTCCAAAATGAACATCAGCCTTTCTGTTGAGGATAAGGAATATCCTTTGGATCTGTCGAAGGCCACGATGACATCGGATCTTACGATGGTTCTGGAAGATGCATATAATTATAACAGGACAAGTACAAAGACCGCGGAGGCAGAAGCCGTTGCCGACAGGTACCAGGCACTTATGCTGCTTTTGAAAACCCCTAAGAATTTTGAAGTCACATATTCAATCAATCCGGGAGATATTGAAGATGCAGTACGCAGCCTGTTGGAACCTCTCAAAAGGGAACCGGTTGATGCCGTCGCAACGTCTTTTGATACGGTCGCGCTGGCCTTCGTGATTGATGAGTATGTTACCGGTCTGGACATAGATGTTGACGGTGCCATTAATGACGTTAAAGCTGCTATCGTAGCAAAGGAATACGACAAAACAATTCCAGTGAATGTTACCGTCACCGAACCCAAGATAACCAAGGCGTTCCTTGAATCAACACTCGGCCTTGTGTCTTCCACGACCACTAAGACCTCAGATAAACCGAACCGCAATGTCAACATTGATCTGGTCTGCAAAGCGGAAGACGGATTAGTACTTCAGCCCGGGGAGTCCTTCAATTTCAATGATTACATTGGTAAGCGCACCTCGGAAAAAGGCTATAAAGAGGCCCCGGGAATTTATGGCGGAACTACGCGTATGGAACTTGGCGGAGGGATCTGCCAGACAACCGGTACGCTGTTCCACAGCGTCATAATGGCTGACCTGCAGGTTGACGAGCGCCACCCGCACTCCTGGCCGAGTGATTATGTCGACATTGGAACGGATGCCACTGTAACATGGGGCGGATCCAATTTCCAGTTCACGAATAATACGGAATATCCGATTGCGATCCACGCTTACTATAAGGATCTTCATGTTACCATGGAGATTTACGGACGACCGGTATCGGATGGAATGACCATAAAGATCGAGGGCGATGTTACAGGAAGATCCGGTCCGGGACCTACACAATTTGTTGCTAACCCGAATGCTGCCGCCGGGTCAAAGAAAACAGAGCGTGACTCACATGATTATATCAGTGCCGACTGCTATAAGGTCTACTATAAAGACGGCAAAGAAGTGAAGCGCGAACTCGTGTATCATAGTATTTACAGCGGCATTCCGGCAATAGTCAGTGTAGGCGTCCGCGCTGCTGACGGAACAATCTGTGCAATGGATCCCGCCACCGGTGCAGTGAATGTACCGGCTGCGACGCCAGCTGTAACGCCTGTGGTTACAGATACCCCTCCTGCGGTTACAGATCCTCCGGCAGTGACCGAAGCACCGACCGAAGTACCGACAGCAGCACCGACCGCAGCACCGACCGAAGCACCGACAGCAGCACCGACAGCAGCACCGACCGAAGCACCGATCGTAACATAAACCCCTCCTGCATAAGGCTGGACAGAATCTGCCGACTACCCGATTTTATACGTTTTCCAGTCCTCTGTGCGGGCCCCACGGTGCCGCACGGAGGATTTTTTTGGACCTGCCGTCAAGGCGTATCGTGAATTTATCAGGCGGGAAAGGACTTTGATACTGTATAATGGCTCTGAATTGGTTGTAATTGCTGACACGGGAGGAATAGAAATGATTATTACACCGGAAGATTTTTTGCTGTCCTGTGAATGCGGGCGTGAACACAAAGTATCGATCAAAAGAATTGTTATCGAAAGGAATTGCCTGCCTGCTTTACCTGCGCACCTGGCAGAGCTTGGCATTTTGGGAAAAATATGCGGGGTCTATGATTCGAACACATATGCTGCGGCAGGAAAGCTCCGGCCCCAAACAGATTATGATGTAGTTCTGCCTTCCATAAATCTGCACGCGGATGAACGGGCAGTTAAGCAGCTGACAGACAGTATGCCGCCGGATGTGAAAGTGCTCGTTGCTGTCGGCGGCGGCACCATTCATGATATCACGCGGTACTGCGCAGCCCAAAAGGGGATCTGTTTTGTAAGCGCACCCACGGCAGCAAGTGTTGACGGTTTTGCGTCGAGTGTCGCGGCCATGACGTGGAAAGGGTTTAAAGTTACGATGCCTGCGGCAGCGCCGGTACTGATCCTGGCAGACATTTCTATTATCTCACAGGCTCCGGCATATCTTTCCGTAAGCGGCGTCGGGGATATACTGGGCAAGTACATCTGCCTTGCCGACTGGAAAATTGCCGGCATTCTGACCGGTGAGTATTATTGTGACGGAATTGCCAGGCTCATGGAAAAAGCCGTGAACGAAGTCAGGGATTGCTGTGAAGGACTCAAACGAGGCGATTCGGAAGCTTTTGTGAAATTGACTTACGGGCTGATCCTCTCAGGAATTGCCATGCAGCTGAGCGGAAATTCGCGGCCGGCATCCGGTGCGGAACACCACATTTCGCATTTTATTGAAATGGGGATCGTTGGCAGCAGTGATGCCCTTCACGGCGAGAAAGTGGGGGTTGGTACGCTTATTTGCGCCAAACGCTATCATGAACTCGGTGCAAAGCAGGTAGTTAAGGCAAAACGCCCTTCGCATTTTCCTTTGACAGGCGAGTACCTGCAGCCGGTTTACGGGTCGATGACGGAAGGCGTGCTTGATGAAAACAGGCACGATGTGCTGGCGGACGTTGATCCGGTCATCCTGGAAGAAAAATGGTCCGAAATTGCCGGGATCATCTCGAAAATACCCACATATGAACAACTGCTTGAAATCCTGCAGTCGATATCTGCCAGGACAACACTTGCAGATATCGGAATCAGTGAAACAAAGTATGAGACGATTCTTGAATATTCCCCATACATGAGATCAAGGCTTACACTCCTGCGTGCAAGTAAAATGCTCGAATGATTTGATCCGCCATTTGTTATTTGCTGCCTGCTGTTTTTTCTGAAGAAGTGTGCCCGGAAGTACCGGCCTTTGCGGCGGCGTCCGTTAGATCACTACCTTTTGTCTGAGGGAGACTGCATGAACCCGCAGACGAGTATAATATGGAGTGAAAAGACACCCTTACCCGTAAATTCATTTGGCAGCACCCGCTGCACGGAGGAAATAAGATGGAAGATTTACAGTCAGTTATTAAATCGCGTCGAAGCATACGCAAATTTCTGCCCGATACCATTTCCGATGATGATATCCGTGAAATAGTCGACGCGGGAATGAATGCACCAAGCGGATGCAACAGCCAGTGCTGGCAGTTTGTTGCTGTGAAAGATGAATCACTCCTTGGAAAAATTGCAAAAGGAGCGGAAAATGGTATAAGGGAATTTTATAAAGATGCAAATTATGAACCGGCTTATATGGAAGCAAGAAGTAAGAAGGCAACTTTTTTCGCAAATGCACCTCTTGTGCTGTTTGTGTTTATGACAAAGCTTCTTTATTATGATGAGCGGGCAACAAAATATTATGAAGCACTCGGGTACTCACACGAAACAATGATGTCTGCCTTAGGGTCACCTGACATTCTTTCGATTGGGGCTTCGATTCAAAATATGCTTCTTACTATCCACCAAAAGGGCCTCGGGGCGTGCTGGATGAACGATCCGATTGCCGCGCAGGCAAATATCTGCAGCACACTGGATGTACCGGGGACCTGGCGGTTAATCAGTGTGATTCCCATTGGAAAACCCGCCTATAATCCGCGGGATAAACAGCTTAAGAAGATGGAAGAAGTGCTGATTATACGATAAACGGGGAGGATGATACTGCCCGGGTGTTCCGCACAGAATTTTTCAGGAGGGAAAATTAATATGGACTTCAGTAAGATCATGCATTTCAATTTGTCTGATACAGTACCCAGTGACTTTCAGAGTTCTGAGGTATTTGAAAATGTAAAGGAATTTTTGGCGATACAGCAGCTGTACAATTCGGCTATTAAGGAAATAAAGACAAAGCTCGAGATACTCGATGATGAATTCCAGGTGAAATATGATCACAATCCGATTCACCATATGGAGTACCGGCTTAAGTCACCCCAAAGCATAGTGGAAAAGCTGGAGAAGAAGAAATTTCCGGTAAATACGGCTTCCATAAGGTCGAATCTGACAGATGTTGCAGGAGTCCGCGTTATCTGCAACTACATAGATGATATCAACCGCATTGCAAATCTGTTAATACATCAGGATGACATTACGCTTATCCGGAGACGCGATTATATTGAACAGCCAAAGGAGAACGGCTATCGCAGCCTTCACCTGATAGTGGAGGTCCCGGTTTTTCTGGCGGAACGAACGGAGAGGGTGCCGGTTGAAATCCAGATCAGAACCATTGCCATGGATTTCTGGGCCAGCCTGGAACATGAGCTCAAATATAAGGCGCAGGACAAAATATCCGAAGAACTGCGGCGGCGGCTCAAAAACAGTGCGGAGTCCATAACTCTTCTGGATGCTGAAATGCAGTCCATTTACCAGGAAATCAATTCCGCAAAATCAAATGATAAAAAGTTATAATCATACCCGCGATTTCCGGCGTGCAGAATGAATATGGATTACATGATTTAGCACCTTCCGACAGGGAAAATTAAAAACTGTTTCTATGAGTTGCTTACGGAAATCATGCATTTTTACGATGCCGGTATAGATCCTGCATCCTCGAACCTTCCCAAAGAAGCCTCGGAGCTGGAAATCCGGATGAAGAATGCCGGATTAGAACGGGTACAGACTTAGCCCGAGAAGCGCCATGGCGGCATAATATGTGCTCAAATTCGCAAAAGCCAGCCATTTCGGGGGAGCAACATGAAAATTCAGGAAGATCAGGATATAGTCGGATATGAGGAACAGGGCGGATCCAATCAGGATCAGGATGTTGGATGTTGAAACGCCTGCATAAATTACAATAAGAATTCCTTTGGAAAACAGGAGACCGACAAAGAACGAGTAAATAATACCGGGGATCTTCATTTTTCCCAGTCTGACATTCCTGCTTCGGGAGGTAAGAAAGACCAGCCCCATAACGGCCAGGGGGATGATAAAATCTACTGCACGTACACGGTCGATGGATGTGAGGGCAGCATAGAAAACGACATGGGCCATAAGAAAGGAACATGTCCCTGTAAGGAATTCTTTACTGAAGGAATCGTTTTTGGTATGGGCCACACCCAGCAGCCAATCCCCCAGTGCAGCCAGGACAAATGCGGGGATCATCCGGAAAAACATCGGATACTGCCGGCTTAAAAACGCACTGTATAATGCTATCAGAATAAAACAAAGACTGGTTGCCAGTTTGATCCAGGGAAATACCTTCCGGTATTTGGCCGGCTTGTACGTCCTATACATAATAATAAACAGAAGAACATAAAATATCAGAAGTGCTGCCATTTCAAATCCTTCCTTTGTATTACGAATTCCGCAAGTGTGCAGCCTGCCAAAGTGCAGTCCGCCTGCGTGTATTTTTATTAACGCGCACAGGATAATATTATTATAACAAATTATTTTGCCAATAGTTATTATATTGTTCACGGGTACAGGACAGAACAGGCCCCTGGTAATGATCAAGAAGCGCATCGGCCGGCGCTGCGTATAGGGAGCCGTGTCCGGTATCCTTGCATTTGCCGTTCGAGTCGGTCATGTCTGTCTTTCCGCTTACCGTGTAGCACTCCATGCCAACCTGCCACAAAAGCTGCTGATACATTAATAATAAACAGGATCAATACATTATACTGAAAAAAGAGTTGTAGAATGTAAGTATCATCGACATTAATATTTCTTTCTGGCTCACTTACCCCTTAAAATCGACCACTTAGCAGCCGGTATATAGGCAATTATATTTTTGGATTTATAATAAAAATGCAATGAAGCTGCGAGGTGCGTTAATGCGTGTGAGAATTGAATTGGTAGGCGAGGATGAACCAGTCGAAGCGGTCATCTACTGCAGGAAAGTCACTCCGGAAATAGAAGAGCTTGCCCGGCGGTTCGGCCAGGGTAAAAGCACCGGTTTACAGCCGGCCTTCTACAAAGGAGAGGAACAATACTACCTTACCCTGTCGGAGATTCTGTTCTTCGAAACAGATGGCGACAAGGTCTTTGCACACACCGAAAAGGATTCCTACGAAACAAGGCAGCGGCTCTACGAGCTAGGTGCCGTTCTGCCGAATTACTTTGTCCGTATTTCACGGTCGACCATTGCCAACACACTGCACATCTTTTCGATCCAAAGAGGCCTCACCCGGGTCGGCCTCGTATCATTCCGTGGTTCGTATAAAGAGGTGTATGTGTCGAGAATGTACAATAATATTTTGAAAGAAAAAATGGAAGAGAGGCATTTGTATGAGAAAACATAGTATTTTTTGGGGAATCATCCTTCTGGGCGGCGGCGTGCTGCTGCTCCTGAACGCGCTTGGCATAGGATCTCAGTTTGATCTTGTCCCGATGCTCGGAAGTCTTCTGCTCCTGGCCATCAGTGTTGTCAGCCTTATCCGACTGAATTTTGTAATGGGATTCCTGCCGCTTGCTGTTATTTCCTATCTCTGGCGCGTTAAGATTGGCCTGCCGGATAAGAATATCTGGCTGGTTTTTGTCGCAGTCCTGCTTCTGGGCATCGGGCTCTCAAGCATTTTCTGGAAAGCTAAAAGAGCAAGGTTTGCAGATCGCCATCATCGCGGCGATAAATGGGGAAGAGGTGACAGCTGCGGGCACGCCGACTGGTCGTCATCCGGCACGGTTACTTCATCGGGAGACGGTGAGTTCGTGGACGTTGACTCCAATTTTGGGGAGCATGTCAAATATGTACGTTCCACGAATTTGAAGAAAGTTAAAATTGACGGCAATTTCTCCTCGATTAAGGTCTACTTTGATCAATGCCAGGTCAGTCCGGAAGGTGCGTCCATTAATGTGGACTGCAACTTTGCAGGAGTTGTCCTCTATGTTCCAAGAACATGGAATATTGACAACCAGATGCATGTTTTTGCAGGCAGCGTCGATGGAATATCCCAGTCATCCGCAGGCAATATAGCCGTCACACTGATCGGTGAAGTGCACTTTGGCGAAGTGAAGATTGTATATCTGTAAGTGCGGAATTGTGACCCTGTATATTTAAGAAACAGTATAATCGATAGGGATCGAATGGGCGGGTGGCAGTAAAACGCACACCCGCTTTTTTGTGCTCTAAAATCTATTTTCATTTACAGTTTGGCGGGATAAGAGTAAATTGAAAGCAGTTGCTGCAGGCGTATGACAGGGGGAATAGTATGAAACAATCGTTACTGCTTTTGTCTTTCATAATCGGTCTTTCATTTTTGATCGGGTGCGCTGCACCGTCAGCAGGAGAAGTAACCACGGCTGAGTCCTCTGCGGATGCCGTATCGAGTGCAACACTCAGCCGTTTCAGGAAAGGTGAAATCAAAGAATATAAGGGCGCCAACCTTGATCCGGCTATCGGGCCAAGGGATAATTCCATCAATGGCGTCCAGCATGTCGATATCAGTACGTATACGCTGAAAATTGACGGACTTGTAAATACCCCGATCGATTTGACATACGATGATGTATTAAAGCTTGATGCGTACGAACGCAAAATTACATTGTATTGCGTCGAGGGATGGAATGCGACAATTCTGTGGAAGGGTGTACTCCTTCAGGATATTATGGAGAAGGCAGGGATACAATCGGGAGCAAACACGGTCATTTTTCATTCCGTTGACGGTTATACGACTTCACTGCCTCTTGAAACAATTATTGCCGGTCAGCTGATACTCGCATTTGGCGCCAACGGACTGACTCTCCCGGATGAAATGGGATATCCGTTCATTTTTGTAGCCGAGGACAAACAGGGTTATAAATGGGCAAGATGGGTATCTGAGATCGAACTTTCGGACGATCCTTCCTATCAGGGATATTGGGAAGAGCGCGGATATCCTAACAGCGGGGAGATTGTATAATAGAAGAGTAAGCGATGAAAAGTCACCACAAAATTTGAACCGTCACGTGTTCTTGAATTTAAATTCATCCGGCGGTTCTTTGCCCGTCTTTTCCAGATATGTTTCGCGCATTTCCAAAATGGACCGCTGATACGCGGCTGTATCACCTTTGGCATGATAGGAGTCTGTAAGGATTTTCCAGGCCTCCTGGTTGAGCTTGTTGTTGTTCAGACTCAGGATGGCTTGTGCGATGGCTTCCTCAAAAAACTGCTTCTGCTGATAGTAGCTGGCAATATTACTGCGGATTTTGGAGTAGAGGGATGCGAATTTCTCCCTTTCCAAATTGGCCCAGCTGCATTTGACATCTTCCAGGTAACGGCCGCGATACAATTCCGCGCCTGAAAGGACTAATGCAATCGTATCACTGCTGATATGCCCGGACTGCTTTTCCGCTTCGATAAACAAATCCGCATCGCAAACGGCTTTACCAAGGTCGAGCTGATAATAGGACGCAGAATAATTCAGGGAAATACCGGTGTCAATTTTATTTAGAAATGTCCGCAGGTAGTAATTACAGGTGTTGAGGTTTGCCAGGGCTTTTTCCGGGCTTATGTCTCCCCAGAGCCTGTTTAGAATCTCGTCGCGATAGATCCCTTCCGGGCGGTTGTTCAGGTAGAGTGCGAAAAGCTCGCGGACTTTTGCTGTGCGCCACTGCGAAATGGTCTTATTGTCTTTGATGATCTCCAGCTTGCCGAACAGCCGGACCTTAGCCTGCCTGCCTGCATCGGCAGCCGGTGTTTCGGAAGGCGGGTCCGCCGGCAGAGTCCTGAACATCTCGTCCAGGAGGTCAATCGTCTGCTTAAAACGGCTCCGGCTGACGGGCTTCATGAGATAATCTACCGCCTGGACATCAAAAGCAGATACGGCATAGGAATTATAAGCCGTGATAAAGATAATACGTATACTTTTGCCCATTGCCTTTTTCATTCGGCTTGCTAATTCTATCCCATTGAGTCCGGGCATGGAAATATCAAGGAACGCGACTTGCGGGTCGAGGGCCAATGCATGGTCGATGACTTCAAACGGATCGGTGTACGACCCGACAATCTCATAGTCAGGATATTGACCCAGCAGATTCTGCAGTTTGGCCAGTGCCGGTTTCTCGTCATCAACTAGAATTGTCCTGATCATGTGATACCCTGCTTTCTATATTCATATGTAAAAATCATACTTTGATATACATGTATTTTCAACAGGCAGACCTGTAAACAAGTTTATTTTTTCAGAGGAATCCGGAAAAGTACGGTCGTTCCTTCCCCCAGCTTGCTGTCTATCGTCAAAGTGCTGTTAAAATGCATCTTCAGCCGTTTATTGACATTCTCCAGGCCGATGCCGCCGTCATGGCCATTGTCGGATTGTTTGTTAAGTTCTTTGTATAAGTATTCCAGGTTTTTAGGCTCAATGCCCTGCCCGTTGTCCTGGATGACAACAAGGGCGAAGTCATTTTCCTGTGTAATGCGAAGTGTAATCTGTATGGCCTTGGCGCTGGCCAGCAGATTATGGCGTATGGAATTCTCAACAATCGGCTGTATGGTCAATACGGGAAGATAAAGGTTATCAATGGGGTCAACATGCATGTCAACTTTCAGGCGGTCGCCAAACCGCGCCTTCTCTATATTGACATAAGCCTGGACCAGTTCCAATTCACTTTCAAGGGGGACCAGCTGCTCATAATCTGTATTTTGAAAATTATTGCGCAGGTAGATGCCCAGATCATCGATGAGATGACTTGCTTCAACACCGTCCGTCAATGCAATGGCACTAATCGTATTGAATGCGTTAAACAGGAAATGCGGTTTGATCTGCGCCTGCAAAAAAGCGAGCTCACTATGGATGGCTGATGCGACCGATTGTTTCAGCATGATCAGGGTGAAGACGCGGGCCCGCAGTTCCACGCTGTCTGCAGGCTTGATAACATAATCATTCGCACCCGCCCAGAAAGCGCTGAGTACGTCTTCGAGGGATTCCCTGGCGGTCAGCATGAGGACAGGCAGTTCAAACAGCGTGAAACGCTTGCGGATCTCCTGACAAATCTCAATACCGGTCATGCCGGGCATCATGATGTCCAAAACAGCGAGGTCATATTTGTTTTCCTGTAAGAGGGCAAGCGCGGTTTCTCCTGACTGCGCCGTATCAATGGTGAAATTCAGGTCTGCAAAGATTTTCTCAATGACGGTCAGGTTATCCGCATTATCATCAACAACCAAAAGCCGGGCATTGCCGGACAGCAGGGTGGAGAAGATGGTCGAGGACGGAGCGGATTCATGCTTCCAGACTTCCTTTTCTTCTACTTTTACCTTCAAATAATCTTCGCTGCCGCAATACCGGAGGGTAAAGGTAATATTGCTCCCGCGATTGATCTCCGACGCTTCGACATATATCCTGCCTCCCATTTCTTCGACTAAGTGGCGGGTGATGAAAAGGCCGAGGCCTGATCCGGAAGCCGTCTGCATGCCGGAGGTCAGCCTGGCTGATTTATCAAAGATCGAGTCTATCGCATCTTCCGGCATACCTATGCCTGTATCGATGACGGAGACATAGACAAAATCACCGCGCCTCTCGCTTCTGATCCGGATGGAGCCCGAAGGGGTGTATTTTGCTGCATTACCTACCAGGTTGACCAGAACCTGCCATAGCTTCTTCTCGTCGGCATAGACTGTCGCGGCATCGCTGCTGATCTGGTTGATAAACTGGACGCTGCTTTGCGTTTTGACATAATCATAGAGTTCAAAAACTGCCTTGACTTCAATCGTCAGGTCAAGCGGCCGTAAATCAACGTGCGATTCTTCGCTCGCCGAAATGAACGAATACATATCATTCACGATGTTGCTCATGCGGTGGGCAAGGAGTACGACAAGGTCAAGATCCTCGAAATCTTTTCGAATAGACCTGTCCTCCATCTTTTCAAGATTCCGGGTGACAGACTGGGTTATGTTAATGATACCGTGCAGCGGGGTCCTTAATTCATGGGAAGCGATTTCAATAAAATCATCCTTAACCTTATCCGATACGATCATTCGCTGGGCGAGGCGTTCGTTGGCGGAATACACGCGTGAGATGCGGAGTGATACATAAATCAACTGAAAAACAACGAATCCAAGCATCAGCAGGATCCGGAACAGATCCCGGTTACTGCTGCGCAGATGTCCTAACTGGTACAACTCGCTGATGACGAGGGCGCCTGCCCAGCAGATCAGGGCCATTGTCTGGAAGAGTGCCCCGTAGTTTATTTGAAGCATCCGTTGGAACAGGGAAAGAATGTTGAGAGAAAAAGAAAGGAGCAGATAGCAAAGGAGGGCATACACCATATAAATCTGCCATGACTGCGGAGTAAAGAGGAGTCCGATTGTGACGGCACCGGCCAGAAGACACATGAGCGGAGGGAGCACCCGGTTAGCTCTGTCGTTCATTGATTTTTCCCGGTTATACAGGAAGAGAAACAGAGCCATCATGACATAGAGGCAGAGGGATATCCTGTTGAAGGCAGAATAATAGGCTTCCTCAAACTGCTCAAATAGAATCTTCTCTCCCGAAGTCAGGATAAAAAAGCCCTGGAACAGGGAAAAAAGCAGCAGGTGCTGAATATTGCCCATCGGAATCTTCAGCAGCATGATAATCAGAAGTAGCACGGCTAAAATCAGGACGCTCATGACAATGATGGAATCTGTCAGCCGTGACTGGTTGGATAACTGGTAAATGCTTTCCTGCGTGCCAAAATAAACAGGACTTGTCAGGCCGCCTTTGTAGAAATCGTAATTGGAATACTGGATAATGATTTCATGGACACTCTTTAAAGTATCCATCGGGAAAATAACGAACTTCGATGCATTATAAGGCAGCGATGCATTTGTCAGTGTTGATGGGTCCCCGATGGATTCAATCAGATTTCCGTCAATGTATACGCGGGCGGAACTTCGTATATCTGTTGTTTTGAGTGCAAACAGCTGGCTGCGTGAGATAACCCTGAATGTGAGGCGGTATGTCCCGAAACTATATGCGGAAGGAGTTTGTGAGGGGACGGTGAGATAAAGCGGAATCGCTCCGGTTTTGGCTTTCCCCTTTATATTGAAATCGGAGGGAAACAAAAACTGGTTCTCATAGTATTCCCACTCGCCGCTCATCATGAGAGGATACCGGTTATCAATGTTGGACCCGTAAATGTAACCGCGAAGGGCTTTCTGTGTGTGGCTGTCCGTTTGTGTAACGGAAATGGTAATGGAAACCAGGGGGATAAGGAAGAGGACAAAAAGAACAATAGGATGCTTGATCCACCGAATCAGGTGAAGGACCGCGGAATTCTCGAAGATTGCCTTTTTAATTGATCTCATTGCCTGCTTCTCCCTCTTATTACCCGGTTTTAAGTAAACGTGCCTGCTTGCATTATAGCGGAATAAACAGGTCTCCTGCATGGTTGTTTCGGGGAATAGTGCGACTTGCATAATAAATCGTAAAAATAATGCAAAAATCTATTGACGTTGCCGGATAAACATAGTAAGATTCGAAATGTGCACAATGTTTATTGAAATGTCTAGTGAAACATTGATTAAATTGTCTATCAAATCAAACAAAAAATCAACTGGTAAAATCACAGGGAGTAAAAATCAGGAGGAAGAAAATGAAAAAGTTCAAAGCGATACTGTCAGCCTTCTTAGTCCTCACGTTCCTCGTTGCCACAGGCTGTGCTACGGACAAACCTACGGAATCAACCATAGGCGCCGCAATCACGGATGCGGTCAAAGCAACAACCGCAGCTGCCGGTGAAACCACAGGCAAAGACAGCACAGGAAAATCTTTCAAAATTGGTATCGCATCACGCGAAATCACAAATGACTTCAACCGTGATATTGTCACCAATGCACAGACCGTCATTGAAGCTGCCGGCGGAACCGTTGTTACAACGGATGCGCAGGGAGATCCGCAGAAGCATAACGAAAACATCGAGAACCTGATCAATTCAGGTATTGACGGCCTGATTATTCAGCTTGGCGATCCCCAGCAGCTGGCACCGATCATGGCTGAAGCAAAGGCAAAAGGAATTCCCGTCATCACCTGCGCCGTCGGCTCACCTGTGCCGGATACCATTACAGATATTAACGGCGATGATGCCCTCATGACTGTTATGGCTGCAGATGCACTCCTTTCGAGCATAGATTATAAGGGTGATGTTTACATCGTCTGGGTACCGGGCGCTCCGCTTCTTGAGACGCGCAAGAGAATCTTTGAAGCTATCTGCGCAGATTTCCCGGATGTAGTTTTACATGAAGTACCTGCTGAACACAACCCCGCCAAAGTGCAGACATCCATCGAGGAAATTCTGACTGCAAATCCTGAAAAGGGAAGCATTGCCGGTATCTTCGGTACATATGACCTTCTGATTTCCGGAGCAAATGAAGCAATCCGCCGTGTCGGCCGCGGAGATGACATCAAAGTTGTTTCAATCGACGGTGACCGTATTGGATTCCAGATGTTATTCCAGGAAGGCAGCCCGTTTGTTGCAACCGTTGTCCAGGATGTTCCGAGCATCGGCAGACAGGCAGCTGAAATTATCCTCAAAGTACTGAACGGCGAACTGGATCCTACTACCGTTGCCGCCAAGACAGCTGCTAACTGCTATGTAGCAACACGTAATAACGGTGTTGAAGGCGCTGAACTTCGCTGGACAACAAGCTTCTGGGAAGATGTCAGCCTGAATAAGGCGGATATTGAAAAAGCCTTCCCTCAAACACAGAAAATCCTGATTTCATACCCCGTAGTTCCCTGATAGATTCCTTTTCGAATGAATGTTCCCGGGCAGCCGGTCAACGGCTGCCCGGGAATTCTTCTACCACCTCTTTTCTGCCCGGCAGCAAAATAAGACTGATAGAGAATGGTGTAATATATGCAAGAAAATGATGTAATTTTGGAATGTTGCAATGTCTGTAAAAGTTTTTCTAAAAACAGAGTTCTTAAAGATATTAACCTGTCGCTGAAAAAAGGCGAGGTTCACGCACTTCTGGGCCAAAATGGTGCCGGTAAATCGACCCTTGTCAAAATCATGACAGGAGTCTATTCACTTGACTCAGGTGAAATAATTGTCGATGGTGAGACTGCCCAGTTAAAATCACCCGCGGATGCTGAACGTCTGGGGATAGCTATTATTCATCAGGATCAGCAGCTGGTGCCCAACTTTGATGTAACGCGGAATGCTTTCCTTGGTATAGAGCTTAAATCAAAAAACGGTCTTTTGGACCTTAAGAAAATGAAAAAACTCGTCGAAGAAAAATTACGTTATATCAACGCTGATTTTAAGGCGGACCGCCAGATTTCGACCCTTTCGGTCGGCCAGCGCGAGCAGGTTGCCATTGTTTCCGCACTGCTTCAGAATCCCCGCATTCTGGTTCTCGATGAACCGACTGCTTCACTAAGCAATAAAGAAATTGAAAGACTGTTCGAAATTATCAATATTCTCAAAGGTGCGGGTGTAAGCATACTTTACATATCGCATCATCTGGATGAAATATTCCGTATAACCGACAGCATTACTGTCTTGCGAGACAGTGAGAATCAGGGCACGCTCAAGACATCTGAGGCGACACATAAGCAAATCGTCAAAATGATGATCGGACGCGAACTCAATGAATTCTATCCGAAGGAAAAAGTCGCCATTGGCGAGGTCGTGCTTGATGTCAAAGGCCTGACGCAGGGCAATCTGGTCCGTGACGTCAGTTTCACAGTCAAAAGGGGAGAAATTGTCGGTTTTGCAGGATTAGTCGGTGCGGGACGTACGGAAACCATGCTGGCACTTTTTGGCGCTGCCCGGAAATCAAAAGGCGAAATTGTGCTTGATAACAAAGTTTTCGAACCACGTTCCCCTATTGCCGCCCGTAATGCCGGCATTGCCTTTATACCGGAAGACCGCCGGAGTGAGGGGATCATTTCGAGCATGAACATTGCTCAGAATCTGTCCCTGGCTAAAACGAAACTCTGGAGCAGGGTGGGTCTGATAAGCCGGAAGCTGGAAAGCCTTCATTCTTCGTCTATTATTGAGTCCCTTCAGATCGCATGCACAGGAGCCGGACAGCCTATTATGGAATTATCCGGCGGCAACCAGCAAAAAGTTGTCATCGGGAAATGGATGACGGGGGATTCCAAAATCTTTATTTTTGACCAGCCGACAACCGGTGTCGATGTCGGGGCAAAGACGGAAATATACAAACAGATGATTAAGCTGGCTCACAAGGGATGCGGCATAATTTTCATTTCGTCGGAATTTGAAGAACTGCTGGGTATTTGCGACCGCATCATCGTCATGTGCAAAGGCCGTATTGTCCAGGATTTTGATGCAGATAAGGTCACGGAACAGGAGTTGTTGATTTGGGCTGCAGGAGCAGAAAATGCCAATCAGACAACGGGAGGCAGACAAGAATGATACATCTGGATAAAAGCAAAGTTGACAGCCTCAAGAAGACGCTTTTTCAGCGCAGCACAGGAATTGGAATGGTTCTTATCCTGATTATTCTGGGACTTAGGGCTAATTTATTTTTCGCTCCTGCAAATTTGATGGATGTCCTTAAACAGGGGAGCATTTTGACAATGATTGCACTCGGCCTTACAGCCGTTCTGATTGGCGGCGGATTCGATATGGGGGCCGGGGCCCTTGTTCAGCTGACGGCAAATATAGCAGCAGGAATCATTCTTGCAGGATTCAATCCGATGATCTCATTGGCTGTGGGACTTGGCATCGGCCTTTTAGTAGGCGTGTTCAACGCTTTTCTTGTAACGATGATAGGCATACCGTCTTTTGTAGCCACCCTGGGAACCATGTTTGTTTTACAGGGTATGACCACTATGTTCAATGGCGGACAAGCCCTGACAATCAAGTTCCAACCTGGTTTTTCTTTCCTTGGTCAGGGTCGTCTTGGACCCGTCCCGGTAATTTTTGTCATTGTTATCGTAATATGCACACTGCTTCACCTCTTTTTCAAACATACCCGGACGGGGCTGCGTATGTATGCAACCGGTGAAAACCCTGCGGCCGCAGTACTAAGGGGAATCAATACCAAAAAGTACCTGATTATCTCCTATTGCCTGTCCGGAGCTATTCTTGGAATTACAGGCGTACTGCAATGTTCATATACATACGGTGCATCAGCGGTTACCAGCGGAATGGATTTTTTGATCCAGGCCCTTTCCGCAGCCTATCTGGGCAGTACTTTCTCCAAAACGGGTGAACTCAGCGTCGTAGGCACAGTTATATCAGGAATGTTTATCGCAGCGTTATCCAATGCCCTGATCATCAATGGAATATCCAATCAGCAAATCGCCGGAATTCTGGGACTCATTCTGATCTTGTCCATATCGCTGACAGTGATTAATAAGCGCGAGATTGGTCAGGTCACAATCTTCTGATTACCTGCTTCCAATATGGTGACAACAAAGAAAATCTTACAAGGAGTATTCGGTTATGAATGCACTCACAGAAAACAGAACTGAGTCCAGGAAACGTGTCTTCCGTTTCGTATCTACATATGGGGCAATAATCGGCATGATCAGCATTTTGATTTTGTTTCAGCTGATAGACAACCGATTTATGCGCCCTTCCAATCTGATCGGAGTATTAAATTCCAGTTCCATTCTCATCGTAATGTCAATCGCTATGATGGTTGTTATGTCTGTCCGGGGAATTGACCTGTCTGTTGCGCAGGTTGCCGATGCTTCAGGTGTCATTGCGGCGATGATGATTATCAACAAACAGCCGGTCTGGCTGGCCATTGCGGCAGCCATTGGTTTCGGGCTGCTGATTGGGCTTGTCAACGGACTCTTAATGTCCTATCTGGGTATTCCCGCCATTATAGGAACGCTTGGCATGATGTTTGTTATTCGCAGTGTTGAACTGACGCTGACAAATGGTGCCCAGCCCCAAATCCTCTTTACTCTGCCCCCTAAACTGACAAGCGGGTTTTTCAAAATCGGACAGGGGTCGATCGGTCCGGTTCCGATGCTGATTGTCATCTGCTTTGTGATCGCACTGATTATGTACTTAGTTAAAGACAGGTCTATTCTGGGGCGGCACATGGATGCCGTGCAGGGCAATGTGAGGACATCCTTCTTGTCAAGCGTGTCCATCCGCAAAGTTTTTGGTGCTGCTTTTGTGATCAGCGGACTTCTGGCTTCCTTTGCGGGAATTATGCTGGTATCCCGCTCAGGCAATGCGGTTCCCAGGGGTGTTGAAACGTATCTGACAGATTGCTTCGTTGCGGTTTACATTGGCACACTGGTGTCAAAAGGTCGGAAATTCAATCTGATCGGTACGGTAATCGGTGCCTTGTTTGTCGGACTTCTAAGCAACTTTTTCACACTGCAGAGTCTCGGTGCGGCCTCCAAAAACATATTTAACGGAGTATTTATCATTACAGCAGTTACATTAGGCACGATTCGCCAGAAGCGCAAAAGTTAAAAACGGTTCACATTTGAACAAAATTATTACATAAAGGAGATGTTGATTATGTTGAAAATTGATGCTCACACACATGCCGGATCCGGTGCGGCCAATTGGACAGGACGACAAATCGTCGAAAGAATGGATACAATCGGTGTTGATAAAACGATCATCTTTCCGTTTACAGAAGGATATTTCACCAATGATGATATTCCAGGATATGTCGCTGAATTTCCTGACAGGCTGATTCCCTTCTGTGCGGTGAACCCCTGGAATCACCAGACAGCCCTTGATGAACTGGAAAGATGCCTGAAGCTTGGGTTTAAAGGTGTTAAGCTGCACCCTCACCTGTGCGGGTTTAACCTCAGCAATAAGACGCTGGTTAATCCGGTCTTTGAATTGATTGAAAAGTACAATGGCGTTGTCATCGTACATGGTGCATCCGATCTTTTCAACTGTCCTCTGGAATTCGACAGAATGGCAACCCGTTTTCCGCATGTCCCTCTAATCATGGCGCACTGCGGCTTCTTCTGGCAGTGGGAACTTGCGACGGAAGTTGCCATGGAGAATGACAACCTGTTTCTGGAGACCTCTCGCGTACCTCTGTTTGAAACAAGAAAAATCGTTGAAAAAGTCGGCGGAACCAAAATGATGTGGGGAACCGACGGACCTTTTGCCGATTATGAATGGGAATATATGAAAATTGAACGTGCTGCAAGAAACCCGGCAGAATTTGAGCAGATTATCGGCGGAACGATTGCCGGGATTCTGGGAATAAAAGGGTAAAACGATCACATCTGCAACAGATGAACCGGCTTGGAGCAAACAGCAAACAGCAAACAGCAGGCTGCCGGTTCATCAGCTGCAGTGTTACGGAGGATAAGGGAATGGGAATTATTGAAAAAATGAGACTCGACGGAAAGAAAATACTGATTACCGGAGGCGCCCGCGGTATCGGAAAAAGTATTGCGACAGCCATGGCAGAGGCAGGAGCAGATGTTGTCCTTGTAGACATCGATATTGCCGAAGCTGAAAAAACGGCGAGAGAACTGGAAGAGGTGAACGGGATCAGCTCCTTTGCGATAGCGGCTGACGTCACAAAACCTGAAGAAGTAAATCAGATGATCGCGCAGATCCTTACACGGTTCGACCGCCTTGATGTAGCATTTTGTAATGCAGGAATCTGCATGAATATACCGGCTGAGACAATGACTTATGAACAATGGAAAAAGGTAATCGACATCAATCTTACCGGTGTCTTTCTGACAGCCCAGGCAGCCGGCAAAGTTATGCTTGCGCAGGGAGGAGGATCCATAATAAATACGGCTTCGATGTCAGGACATATCGTCAATATTCCGCAGCCCCAGTGTTCCTACAATGCATCGAAGGCAGGCGTCATTCAGCTGACAAAGTCACTTGCAGTAGAATGGGCCATGAGGAATGTCAGGGTCAACTGCATAAGCCCCGGTTATATGGGAACCGAGCTGACACTGAATTCACCCGCCCTTGCTCCGCTGATCGAACAGTGGAATGCTATGGCGCCGCTCAAACGGCTGGGCCGGCCGGAGGAACTGCAGGCGATAGCTGTCTATCTTGCCGGAGATACCAGTGCTTTCACCACAGGTTCGGACTTTATCATAGATGGTGCATTTACCTGTATCTGAACAAAAAGAACCGGTATATTTTTGAAAGAAGGTTAAAAAAATGATTTTCGAACTACGTATATATACGATGAATCCGGGAAAAATGGATAATATAAAGAGACGTTTTGAAGATAAGGCACTGAATCTTTTCAAAAAACACGGCATGATTGTACTCGACTTCTGGGAAGACCTAAGTGAAGACAAAATTTACTACCTTATGCAGCATGATGATATGGAAGCAAGAAACAGGGGTTTCGATGCATTTATGAGTGATCCACAGTGGCATGAGGCGAAAAGGCTTTCGGAAATAGATGGAGTACTCGTTGCAAAAGTTGAGAACTATTTCATGAAGAGAGTCCCTTTCTCACCTGCCAACCGGGAGGAGAATATATGAAAAGATCACAAATAAACAATTCCCTTGTGTGGGCCGCCCAACTGCTTGCCAGTCATAACATTACCCTTCCAAGGTTTGCCTACTGGAGTATGGAAGACTGGAAGAAAAATCAGGGAATAACAGGCGTTATTTCAACTGTTATGCAGGGGTGGGATATTACCGATTTCGGCTCCGGGGATTTCGAACATGTAGGGGCAGTACTCTTCACGGTACGAAATGGTTCCCTCACCGAAAGGAACATGGGAACACCTTACGCTGAGAAATATATCATGCTCGAGGAAGGTCAGCAATTACCGCTGCATTATCATGCAGTAAAGACAGAAGATATTATTAACAAAGGCGGCGGACTCCTGTCCCTGACTTTCTACAATTCGAAGCAGGACGGAAGCGTTGACTATGAAAGTGATGTTGAAGTCTATAGCGATGGAATAAAGCTGACATGTAAGGCCGGAGAAGAATTGATCGTAACCCGGGGCAACAGTGCTACGATTACACCCGGACTATACCACCTGATTGCGGCAAAAGCGGAGCCGCTGATTATCGGCGAAGTGTCGTCTGTTAACGACGATAAAACAGATAATTATTTTGCTGAGAAATCAAGCCGTTTTGCCCGGATCGAGGAAGATGCACGGCCGGTGTTCCCGCTGTGCAACGAATACGATAAGGTCTGATCTATATCACTATCACTATCACTATGTATGGCATAGAGCTTGTGTTGGCGGATGGTTATTCTTTCCTCCATTGTCAATTACATGCTGTGTACATAAAAATGCAGGGGCTGATGTATAACGGACAGAGATGTCCGGGATGCAGATGCCCCTGCTTTCGTATGCACAATGTGCCGGATATTGCAGTGTTCAGGAAAAAGGACTTGCCGCTCTAAATCAATGGATTTTAACTTACCACTGATTCATGTGGATTTTCGAATCTATATTGTATTCCTTCTGCTCGCTTATGCAGGCATTTTCTTCCGGATATCCCAGGGCCAAATAGCAGGGCATCACATATTCCCCGGGATGATTTAGAGTTTCCGCGATATATTCAGGCTCGCTGCCCATTGGTATGCGCAGCCAACACGCCAGTCCCTCCGCCGTTGCGGCAAGAAATATATATAGCAGTTATACCATAGAGTACAAGTGTCTGCAAACGGATACGCCGCGTCTTGCTTTTTATCAAATTATTATATGTCAACCGTTTACATATTGACTTGTTTTGGTTACACTGATAGTGATAAGAAATCGCTTGAAACTTCGATTGATGAGGTATGATTATGACGAAAACAGGCTTTGAGGATCGTCTGAACGGCCGCTTGGAGAAACTCAAGACGATTTATGCGAAATTTTACGGAAAACATGCCGGTGCAGATGCGCATTTCGATCAATTGATACATGTCATGCGCATTGCATATAATGAACGATCTGCAGTCTTGATTGCGGAGGACAAGGCGGATCCGCGATGGTATATGTCCAACAAGCTGGTTGGCATGATGCTGTACACGGATCTCTTCGCCGGTGATTTGGACGGAGTTGCCGGCAAAATTCCCTACCTGAAGGATATGGGCATTACATACCTGCATTTCATGCCGCTTCTGAAAGCACGTGTCGGACAAAATGACGGCGGGTATGCCGTCGCGGACTACCGGTCCATCGACCCGCGGTTCGGTACCATGGATCAATTCAGGGAACTGGTCGGGACCCTGCGCAGGGAGGGTATCAGCGTCTGCCTCGACTATGTTGTCAATCACACGGCGAGGGATCACATCTGGGCGCAAAAGGCACTGGCCGGTGATCCGGAATATCAGGCCATGTATTTTATGTATGACAGGGAGGATATTCCGCGTGCTTTTGAAGAGACTGTGGAGGCAGTTTTTCCCAAGGTCGCACCTGGGAACTTCACCTACTATCCGCAGATAAAGAAATGGGTATTCACCTCGTTTTACGAATTCCAATGGGATCTCGACTATCATAATCCGCGCGTTTTCGAGGAAATGACAGATATACTTCTCTTTCTGGCCAATACGGGGGTGAAGGTCATCCGCCTCGACGCCATCCCTTTCATGTGGAAAAAGCTCGGTACCAATTGCCGCAACCTGCCTGAAGTGCACACACTTCTGCGGATGTTCCGGCTGATTACCGACATCGTATGTCCGAGTGTGGTACTCAAGGGAGAGGCGATTGTAGAACCGTACCAGATCGTCAAGTATTTCGGCAAAGATAATGAGGAGGAATGCCAGATCCTCTATAATGCCGCGCGCATGGTCAATATCTGGAATTCACTTGCCACACGTGACGCCCGCCTGATGACTAGAAGCGACAAGTACGCCTTCGCGGTGCCGCAGTCGGCCTGCTGGGTGAACTATGCACGCTGTCATGATGATATCGGATGGGGAATGAATGAGATCGAGCTGCGCGGACTGGGTCTCGATCCGGCCAAACACAAGCAGTTTCTGATAAATTTCTATAAAGGCAGCCATGAATACAGCCACTCCAGGGGAGAGCTTTACGAGTTCAACCCGGATACGATGGATGCCAGAAACAGCGGAACTCTCGCCAGTATGTGCGGCCTGGAGACAGCCGTACTCGCCCGTGATGAATACCAGCGTGAGCTGGCGATCAAACGTATCCTACTCATTCACGCTCTCCTGCTGTCGTCGTCCGGTATTCCCCTTATTTACAGCGGAGATGAGCTGGCGGCCCTCAACGATTACAGTTACAAGGAGGATCCCGGCAAGGTCCACGACACCCGCTGGCTGCATCGTGCATTTTTTGACTGGGAAAGAGCGGCCAACCGTCATGACAAAAGTACCGATGAAGGCCATGTTTTCACCGAACTTAAGAAGCTGATCGCGATTCGTTCCGACAGCGATATTTTCCGGACCGGCATGCAGACCGGGATCATCGAATGCTGTGAACCGGCCGTTTATAGTTTTGCAAAATACAATGACGGACAAACCTTCATTTTTATCGGAAATTTCTGTGAAGACCGTCAGTTCATTGACACGCGTCCTTTCCGGGATGCGGGAATTTACGGTCATAAAACCGACTTGCCTCAGGGCAAGACCGTTGATTTTGATCAGGAACGGATCCTTGCCGGACCATTCGAATATCTTTGGCTGGTGTAAAAGCAAGGTCATTTGAATATCTGCGTCTGTTATAAAAAAGGTGATATAATGTGAAAAAGATGCTCGCAATAAGGGACATCGTGAAAGGATATCCGGGCATATGACAATTGCAATCATTTTGTTTACCGTTACGTATGTATTGCTTCTTGTACTTCCCAAATACCGCGCTTATATTGCGCTTGCTTCGGCCGCCATTTTTGTTATCACCGGCATTCTTCCTGTTCAGCATGTCTTGGGCGCGGTGGACTGGAATGTCATCATGATGATTGCGGGAACAATGGGCATTGTATCCCTCTTTATTGAATCGAAGATGCCCGCCCTGATGGCAGACCTGATTATTGAAAAGATGCCGGACGTTAGATGGGCTGTTGTCTCGCTTGCACTTTTTGCCGGTATCATCTCCGCCTTCGTTGATAATGTTGCGACCGTCCTGATGGTGGCGCCCGTCGCGGTTACCATCGCCAGAAAGCTTAAGATTTCACCTGTAAACAGCATCATTGCCATAGCCATTTCCTCGAACCTTCAGGGAGCTGCAACGCTGGTGGGGGATACGACATCCATCCTGCTCGGTGCCGAAGCCAAAATGGATTTCCTTGATTTCTTCGTTTATAAAGGGAAGCCGGGCATGTTCTTTGTCGTACAGGCCGGCGCAGTCCTTTCAGCCGTTGTACTGCTTATCCTGTTCCGAAAAGATAAAAAACCGATAACGTCACAGGAGCGTGCCGTGGTGACGGACTATTTCCCGTCCTTCCTGCTGCTCGGAACAATCATCCTTCTTATAATAGTGTCCTTCTTTCCGGACAAACCGGCCACATCAAACGGTCTGGTCTGCATGAGCCTTCTGGTCATCGGGCTTATAAGGGAATTAATCAGAAAAAAGAACATGAAGGTCTTTAAGCAGACGGTGATGGAGATTGACTTTTTTACCCTCCTTCTTTTAGCAGGACTCTTTATTGTTATAGCAGGAATTACCGAGGCCGGTGTTGTCACAAAAATAAGCGAGATATTCGTTAGTTTCAGCGGCGGAAATGTCTTTGTGATTTATACACTTATTGTATGGGCATCCGTACTATTCTCTGCATTTATCGACAACATCCCCTATGTTGCGACTATGCTCCCTGTCGCAACCGGAATTGCGGCAAGCCTTCATATGGATCCCACCCTGATCTATTTCGGATTAATTGTTGGCGCGACGCTCGGCGGTAATCTGACGCCGATAGGCGCATCTGCCAATATTGCCGGGCTCGGCATACTGAGAAAAGAAGGATACGAAGTCAAGCCGCTGCAATTTATGAAGATAAGTGTTCCATTCACCCTTATAGCCGTCCTTTCCGGGTATGTTCTGGTCTGGATCATATGGTCGTAAGGATTTGTTAATAAGGAAAATGAATCAGCTGATTTTTTAAGCAGGAGGCAGAAAATGGATAAAAAGTCACCTTCCCCTGCATCGGTGGATGCCTATATCCAGGGTTTCCCCGATGATGTCCGGCAGAAGATGCAGGCGATTCGATCCACTATCCTGCAGACCGTCCCGGAAGCTACGGAGAAGATCAGCTACCAGATGCCGCTTTCACTGATTGCAAGGATCACAGCTTACCGGGCGGAAGATAACAGGCAGAAAGAACGTGAACGCAGGAAACAATGAAGTAATCAAAAGATATATATATTCTGCACCAATTGCGCTATAATTACTTGCAATATTGTTAATCAGTAGAATAGATATTTCGCGGCAACCGGCAGCCTTTTCAAGCAGAGCAGGAGAAGATTATTATGAAGAAATCAGCAGTATTTGGAATGATTATTGTGCTGGCAGTAACGTCTTTGACGGGCTGCAGCCTGAGCGGATTAAGTGCAGCTGCCGACGGCATCCTGTCTGTAGATAAACCGACAGAAACTACAGTCCGGAAGATGATACGCGGCAAACTGGTCAAAAAAGTATTTACCAGTTCTTCTGCCGGTGTGACCTTCACTTTGCCGGAGGGCTGGACGTATGCCACCGATGAAGAACTGGCAAAACTGGAGACGGACGATGCTGCGTCCCTGACGGATGAAGAGAAGACCGATTTAGGGAGTAAAAAATATTTCGTTATTGAGGATATGAAGGCGGTTAATGATACTACCGGTGATATTGCCGGCGTCTTAATCGAAAAGCAGTATACAAACATTACTGCTTCCCAGTATGTGAGAGATTCATATGATAAAGCACTTGCATCAGCCGGAGGAACAGGAATCACGCTTGATTCAACCACTATGAAGCCTCTTGCCGGCAGATACTGGGACTATTGTTCCATGTCAGTTATTGGAAGCAGTTTTATTATGAATGCGTATGCTGCCAGAGACGGGGAATACATGATTATCATTTATACTGCGGATACGGATACGGATGACGGATCCATGGATATCATAAAAAGTGCATTTGCTCCCTTACAGTAAATTCTGTTAATATTAGACGATTACAGCGACGGCGACATAAGAAGGAGAATTAGAATGGAAAAATTAAATTTGGGACTGGCACATATCGGTATATTTGTAAAAGATTTGGAGGTGTCCAAAAAATTCTACTGCGACAACCTTGATTTTACATGTATACACGAGAATGCACTGCGTGAGGGTGACAGTGTAACCAAGCTGGCGTTTGTGACAGCAGGAAGCTGCACGCTCGAGTTGATACAAGTGCCCGGCAACAGCGAAAGAACAGACGGACAGGTCGATCATATCGCTTTTGCTGTTAAGGATATTGAAAATACATGGACACAGCTGAAGGCCAAAGGAATTGTTTTCGAGACGGAAACGATTACTACAGCGCCGGAGTTTTTTAAAAAAGGCGACAGATGGATTCTTTTCAGAGGTCCGGACGGGGAACGCCTCGAAATCAACGAGATTTTATAAAAAACGTTTTTGTAGAACCGGAACAGGGTTATTCAAACGCGGATGGAATGAAGTATAAATGCAAAGGGGATTTGGCGATCAAATCCCCTTTTTCAATGATGAATCAGCGGCTCAATTGTCGGATTTGTTTTCTGTAATTACTTGAGATACTTGTCTCACGCTTGAATGAACACAGGTTTCCTCGCGTTTCGCCTTGACTTAAAGCATGCTTTATGGTCTATTCTTTTCACATGCCTTCAGCAAGGCATATAATGAGAAGATCTGAAGAATGAGTGTACCCGGAACCGGGTCATTCAAACGAGGGAGAAAATAATATGAGAACGATGCAGCTTGGTAAGTCCGATTTATTGGTTCCGGTTATTGCTGTTGGATGCATGCGTATTAACGGGCTTGTCCTGCCTGAGGCCGAACGATTTGTTCAAGCCGCGCTGGAGATTGGCGCCAACTTTTTCGATCACGCAGACATATATGGAAACGGGGAGTGTGAGTCGCATTTCGCCGCAGCTATCCATATGAACAGTACCATCCGCAGCAGGATCATCCTGCAGTCCAAATGCGGCATACGCGACGGACAATTTGACTTTTCCGCGGAGCATATCCTTGCATCCGTCGACGCAAGTCTCAAGCGCCTGAAGACGGATTACCTCGACGTCATGCTTCTTCACCGTCCGGATGCCCTGATGGAGCCGGAAGAGGTGGCAAAGGCTTTTGATAAGCTGCAGGCAAGCGGCAAAGTGCGCCATTTTGGTGTATCCAATCAGAAACCGATGCAGATTTCGCTCCTACAGAAATACAGTAAGCAGCCGTTGGCGGCAAACCAGCTGCAGCTCAGCATTACAAATGCAAATATGATTTCGAACGGGATCAATGTCAATATGCAGAATGAATCGGCCGTCGACCGGGATGGCAGCATCCTTGATTTCTGCAGGCTTCAGGAAATCACCATCCAGCCCTGGTCTCCCTTCCAATACGGATTTTTCGAGGGCGTGTTCCTGGGAAGCGACAAGTATCCCGAACTGAACTCGGTTATCGACGGGATCGCAGAAAAATACCAGGTTAACAATACAACCATTGCAATTGCCTGGCTTCTGAGGCATCCTGCCAAAATGCAGCCTGTGACGGGAACGATGAATATCAACCGGCTGAAGGATTGTGCAAAGGCATCAGACATCCGGCTCTCCCGTGAGGAGTGGTATGCAATCTACCGTGCGGCAGGAAATAAGCTGCCATAAAACCGCTGCGCAAAAAAATTATGTACAGTAAAAAATCCCGCGAGGTGTGCCCGTCGGCATATACTTCGCGGGATTTCTCTGTTTGCGCTATGGACGGCCTGTTTGCTGTTTCCGGACAAATCTCAGTTACACAGACGTCGACAGGACCGGAGATTTTTTTTGGATGAATTTTTCGATAACATGAAGGATGCCGTTGTTGTCATTGGATGCAGTGATGTAGTCGGCAGCAGTTTTGACTTGTTCCTGTGCATTTGCCATGGCGACACCGAGACCTGCATACTCAATCATCGTGATATCGTTGAATCCGTCCCCGCAGGTGATCAGCTGTTCGCGGGTAATCCCGATATTGGAAAGAAGAATATTCAGGCCATATGCCTTGTCAATATTCTGCGGCATAAATTCAAGGAAATAGGGCTCGGAACGGTAGATGTTGTGTGTGTTGCCGTATAGTTCCTTAAGACGGATTTCGATGGCTGCCAGATACCCGGGCTCAGCTGTCAACAGGCACTTATTGATATCAAAATCAATATATTGCGCGAAGTCCGGAACATATTTGATCGGAAGCCCGTTGATTTTGGATTCGTTTTCCATAAAACGATCTATGCGGGTACCGGTTATGATGCAGTCATCCGTATACGTCAGAAGTCCTACATGGTTTGCCTTTGCAAAAGCAAAAATTTCCGGTACGATTTCACGCGGAAGTGTTTTCCTGTAGATGACCCGGTTCGTACGGCACTCGGTAATTTCGCCGCCATTATAAGAGAGTATATAACTTCCGTATTTATCAAGGCGGAGCTTACGGGCAAGATGCTTCATGCCGGGCGTCGGACGTCCGGATGCAAGAACGACTTTGCAGCCTTTTTCCTGAATGTCGAGAAGGGCTTGCAGCGTAGGTGCTGGGATTTCTTTGGCAGAGTTTGTCAGGGTTCCGTCTATATCCAGGGCGATCATTCGGTAATCCATGTGTTATTATTATGTCCTTCCTATAATACGTCGATACTGATGTCGGGGACCGGAATTTATTTCTCAAAACGATTAATTATAGCAAGATTCCTGCAGGGAGCAAAGATTGGCGGAAGTACATCAAACATGTTTTTCACAGGACAGTATTTTTAATATTGCGTGAAAACAGGAGGAGAAATGACATTTTTGATAAACTGCCGAAAAAATGTTGTTCGCGATGTAAAATATCGGTTATTATAGTTTATGGGACCATATAAGGAGAGAAATATGAAGCTATATATTAAACAAAAGCCATTGTCATTGAAGGAAAAATTTTCTGTAATCAATTCAAAAGAAGAAGTCCGGTATTCTGTTGAAGGGGAGGCTTTGTCTTTTGGCCGCAGACTGCATATTTTTGATGCTGCCAATAAGGAAACAGCCACTATAAAACAGAAGTTTTTAAGCATGCAGCCTCGTTTTTTTGTCTATCAGAGTGGCAAACCGGTCATGGAAGTGGTGCAGAAATTTACTCTGATTAAGCATAAATACGCTATATACGGATCGGATTGGACGGTCAGCGGGGATCTTGGAGAGCATGACTATTCCATAACCTGCAGCTATGGTAAGGTAGCAATCGTAAAGAGAACTGAATTTGCCGGCGGCGACTGCCTCGAGTTGGATCTTTCCAATACGGTAAATGAAGCCATGCTGGTTCGTGCAGTTGCAACCGTGCTGGCTATTGACTGTGTTGTGACCAAAAAAAGAATCAAAAGGAACAAAGCGGCAAAATCATAAGAATGAAAAAAGACTTTAGTGGAAACAGGGAGCGTGCTCAGAAAAGTAGGCTCCTTTTTTTTTTGCTGCGATTTGCTCGATCTGCTGCATGCAAAAAAATATATTGACATTTATAAGTTAAAAAAGTAATATTTATATGATATCAAAGTGATATCATAATCCAGGCGCGTGAAAAGCATTGGAATAGATCTTAAGGAGGCCTCTTTATGACACAGTTCACTGATAGCAAAGAAGTTCAGGACCACACGGAAGAAATGGAACCCCGAAGAAGAAGCGGCATGGCAATGCTCCTTCTAAATATCATACTCTGCCTTGCCTCAACGGGTGCATTGATTGCAGGAATTATCCTGTCTGCAGAATCAATGAACATCGCGCTGGGCGTCACAGCTATTATTGTCAGTTCTGTTTATCTGTGTCTGATCAGTCCATTCCTTTTTGCAGGCCTCAAAGTGCTGAAGCCGAACGAAGCCCTGGTGCTTACCCTGTTCGGCAAATATTACGGCACACTCAAAGGCGCCGGATTCTTCTTTGTGAATCCTTTTGTCACAGCAACCGTTCCCCAGGCAAAAAGCAGTGCTGATAAAATGATGATGCTGGCACAGATCGCTGCAGAAAGTAAATCCGGCACACCGCAGGCGGGCGGCTACCCTGTGATGAACAAGAAAATCTCACTCAAGGCGATGACGCTCAACAATGACAAACAGAAAATCAACGACTCCATGGGCAACCCGATCATCATCGGAATCGTTGTTATCTGGCGCGTCGTCAACACCGCAAAAGCGGTCTTCAGTGTCGACAACTATCCTGAATACCTGTCGATCCAGGCCGACTCAGCCCTTCGTAATGTTGTCCGCCTTTACCCATATGATGTTTTTGGCGATGACAACGAAAAGACCCTCCGCGCAAGCAGCCTCGAAGTAGCCGAGCGTCTCAAGCAGGAGATCCAGAGCAAGGTGGAAATCGCAGGACTCGAAATTATGGAAGCCAAGATCACGCACCTCTCCTATGCACCGGAAATCGCTGCCGCGATGCTCCAACGTCAGCAGGCCAGTGCCATTATCGATGCACGCCAGATGATCGTCGAAGGCGCAGTCGGTATGGTAGAGATGGCTCTTAAGAAGCTCAACGAAAATGGTATTGTCCAGCTTGATGAAGAACGTAAAGCTGCGATGGTCAGCAATCTTCTCGTTGTCCTGTGCGGCAATAAAGATGCACAGCCGATTGTGAACAGCGGTTCGATTTATTAATTAATGATATAAGTGAAAACAGCGGCTGAATAACCGCATAAGTAATAGAAAGACAGAAGAAGAGGTGAGAAACAACAATGGAGAACAAAGAAAGCGGCAAAAAACAGCTTCTGCTGCGACTGACTCCCTCCCTCTGGCAAGACCTGGCGGCCTGGGCCGAAGACGATTTCCGCTCGATTAACGGACAGATCGAATTCCTGCTCTCCGAATCCGTGAAGCAGCGTAAAAAAGGCAAATATAAGGGCAGCGCCGAAAGCAAATAGAGCAGGACCTGTAAAGTGCAGAATCCGCAGATATCCGGAATTATGTATATCCGTACTATTCACATATTAGCAAATAAATACCTTTCTTCCAAGCGTGCAAGGGTGTTTCCGTACCGGGAGTAACCGGGGCTGCAGCGGCAGCGGGATCGCGGCAAAGAGACCGGAGAAAGTGTGATAAAAGAAACGGAAGCGAGTATAATATCTATAGACAAGCGGAGGATACATGATGCGTTTTACAGCACTCGATTTTGAGACAGCCAACCGATATTCCGGCAGCATCTGCGCGGTAGGCCTTGCCGTTATCGAAGACGGCACGATTATCGAGAAAAAATACTATCTGGTACGCCCCCATGACGATCTTAACTATTTTGATCCGTTCAACATTACCATCCACGGCATTACCCCGGCGATGGTCAGGGATGCCGCCGCATTCGACACCCTGTATGCGGCTGAAATTCTCCCGAGAATCACCGGGACCGTCATCGCTGCACACAATGCCTCTTTTGATATGTCCGCCCTGCGGCATGTGCTTGATGTGTATGGCATCGAATATCCGACAACCCGCTATATCTGTACCTGCCAGGCTGCCCGCAAAACATGGTCCAACCTGGAAAACCATAAGCTCAACACCGTTGCCGACCACCTGCATTTTGCATTCCTCCACCATAATGCACAGGAAGACGCACTCGCCTGTGCCCATGTCCTTCTTGCCGCACAACGCGAAATTCATGCCGGTACGGTCGAAGAACTTGCCGCAGCACTCGGTATGAAGATAGGCACGCTCCATCCGGGCGGATATACGCCATGCAGTGTCCGGAAAGTAAAACAGACGAAATTACAGGAAAAAAATCCCGGTATATATTAGAAAACCCAAGAAAGGAAGACCTGTTTCAAGAGGAGGATAAAAAGGATGGGCAGCAGCGCATCGATTAATGTAAAGTGGGACAAAAAGGACACGATAGGTGAGAACCTGGCCATTTCATCAACCGGGAAAGGGAACTTCCGGGATGTCCCGGAAATGACAATCACCGGTAAGCTGACAGACACAGCAAAAGGAACATCCCTTTCCAAAGCGTCGATAGAACTTCAGGACACCTCCGGTGTGTTCTAATCTTTTTTGTCTTTCTGTTTTATGCCCTGTGAAATCATCCCTGATTGCTTTATTATTAACAGAAAACATCCGGGACAATGAAGGCGGGAAATATGATTGAATTTCTTGAAATAGTACTGCTGATTATTTTATTGCTTGCCGCGGCGGCAGTCGTCGTGATTTTTATCATGCGGCGGCGAAATGCCAAAAGAACCAGGATCACATCGGAGCACGGCATCCAGGAAAGCACCTGTATCAAGTTCGGCGGAATCAACCAATACATCCATATCCGCGGTGAGAACACCGGAAACCCCGTCATATTGTTCCTGCACGGCGGCCCCGGCGGGGCCATGTCGTTTGTCGGGTATCACTGGCAGACCGCCCTCGAACCGGACTACACGATTGTGAACTGGGACCAGCGAGGCTGCGGAAGGACTTTTTACGGGAATCCCGCGCCGAAGAATGAGAGGAAATCCTCTTCCGGGAATCCTGCTCCGGTTTCGTCACGGGAACTTTCTGCAGAGCTTCTCCTTCGCGACATCGATGAACTTGTCGAGTATCTGAAAGAGCGTTTCGGGCAGGAAAAAATCATACTCATGGGCCATTCCTGGGGGACCATCCTGGGAAGTATGTATTCCCAAAGCCACCCCGAGAAACTGGCCGCCTATATCGGTGTCGGGCAGGCCGTCAACATGGAATCCGGCGAAGCACTGGCAAAAGAGACGGCCATCCTGCGCGCCGAATCCAGGAAAAACCTGAAGTACATCGACAAACTGTCGGCGCTGTATGATATCTTCTTTTCGGCAAGAGGGGCGGACATGAAGAACTTCATCAAAATGCGCAGCCTTACCTCCAGATACCTCTTGTGCAAAGGTGGGATGCGCGGCTGGAAGATGGCCTGGACGGGACTGACCTCGCCTGACATCTCCTTTCGCGATCTTCGCTGGCAAATACTTTCCATAACCCGTAAGCAGAAGTTTTTTGCACTGCAGGCACCGCTCCTGCCGTATCTGTTCGACTTCAATCTTTATGCATTCGGTACCGGATACGAAATACCCGTATCGTTCATCTCGGGCGACGGTGACTGGATCACACCGTATCCACTCGTACGCAAATATGCGAAGTCTGTCAAAGCCCCCAAAAAGGACATGATACTTCTGGAAAATACAGGGCATACCCCGTTTTTGGATAATCCTAAAGAATTCTGCACGGCAGTCCGGAAAGTCCTGAAATGATGCCGGCCGCGTCAGCCTCTTTTTGCCTTGATGGCCTTATAAAAAGCATAGGGTAAGACGGCGAAGAAAAAAATAAACTCTTTGGACGTATAGGCCCACAATGCTCCAAAAAAATACAGCAGCTTGGGTAAATGGGCGGGAAGGAACGGATAAGCAATCCCGGCCAGAATGAGCGGGATGACAAGAATCAGCAAGTCTTTTTTAAGTAAATCCTTAATGCGCATGTACACCTCGATTGGAATATTCACCACAGCCCGCATATATCCGTTGTATATCTGATGATTATATATTTTATGCATATAATGTGGCAATCAGAATTGACACACCTGCGCATGATTATATAATTGAATTATCATTAACGAGATATTACGGAGGACAAAACATGCAGGACGTAACGGCAGCTGTGATATACAACGACGGAAAAGTCCTTCTGACCCGCAGGGCGTCAGGTGAAAAGCACGCCGGCTGGTGGGAATTCCCCGGCGGCAAAATCGAAGACGGCGAGACACCTGAACACTGCCTGCAGCGTGAACTCATGGAAGAACTCGGAATCACCGCCGTCATCGGCGCACTTGTCGCCGAAAGCATCTTTGCCTATGATGCGGGCGCCATCCGGCTTCTGGCCTATCAAACCGAAATCATCTCCGGGCAACTCACTTTACGCGTCCACGATGAATACCGTTGGGTCGATGCTTCGAAGCTTTGCACGTTCCGACTGCTGCCGGCGGATAAGCCGATCGCCGAAAAACTCAGGGAAACAGACTCGCATAGGACAATCAAAAAAACGTAAACGCAGGAAAAAGCAACAAACAAAGCGGGGGACTCGGATATGGGGAAAGTAAAAATAATCGCTCTTGTCATCCTTTGTACTCTTGCGGCCGTGATAGTAACAGCCTGCGGCACCGCCCAAACCAAGTCGCCGGGCACACAAATGACATCAGCCCAAACGGCAGCTACCGAAACGGAGGCAACAGCTCCGGGCATTCTTCTTCAAATAACGGAGGATAAAGCCGGTTACAGCATAGCGGGAGAACCGCTGCCGATCCAGAATCAGTCCAAGGAATTCACACTTGCCAAAGGCGATAAAATCTATGAGGGCCTGACAGCTGCAGGAGATGAAAACCAGTGCGTGCTGACCATTACGGATAACACCGCCGATGCAGTAACCGTCGTAACAATGGAAGACCGGAAGCCGGTAAGTAAAGAGATAAAGTACAACACAGAATACAAATATACGGCCTATACGAATCCGGATGAATATTCCTATGTATTTACGATTAAGTTTGTGAAGTGAGTCCTGAAACTATGGTCTTAAATATAAGACAGCCCTTGCAGAGAATCAATGAAAGTAATGAAAGTGAGGAGAATCTATGGTTGAAGATTTCTGGACTTTTAAGACAGATCTGCCGGCCGGCAGCGGTACTCCAACTTCAGCCGGTAATGAATGGCTCCGGGGAGCGTTATGAAGATTAAAGGTTGGCATTTAATCGTTTTGGCAATCATTGTTTTCTTGTTGGATTTCTTTACATTAGGGAATCGCAGTTTGATTGATAATCCGATAACCAATCAAATTGCGAATGTCATAGGAATACTATGTGTTCTTGTTTTTATATGTTCCAGGGGTTGCCTTAGGGCAAGGAACTGGCGATAGCGTTGGCAGTACCAGTGGGTTTGATCCATCTCATTTTAAGACATCTAATGCCTCGTACAATATGTCTTATGATAAGACCCTCCATACCTACACATTTACTGCAGAGATGGTGAATCAGGACGGCAACAGTTCCGCTTCCATAACGACGATCTTCGTGGATGGTGAAGAAATCCCCATTACAAAAGAAAACAGCGCTTTGCGGGTCGATAATGGAGTGATTGCGGATGGTAAGATAACGGTGGCTCCCGGACAGACTGCAACCATTACGCTGGTTTCCCCAAAACCATTTTTTGTGTTTACATTGTTTGAAGGAAATTATCATTATTCAACTAGTTTTATCAAATAAATCAAAAATGTTGATAAGATATCGAGGCTTACCTTAGTTAAATAGAAGGGATATAATTGAAATATGTTATGATAATTTGTGAAACTTTACAATCAGTAGTATGCAATTGATTTGTCAAAAAATCACCTGATAAATCAGATTCGAGGAAATACCATATGAAAGAAGATTTTTATAAACGATTGGTCGAATCATCACCAATAGGTTATGCATATCACAAAATTGTATGCGGAAATGACGGCACTCCCTGTGATTATGAATTTATTGAAGTAAATCCTGTCTTTGAAGCACTCATGGGTCTACGGGGATCAGATATAGTGGGCAGAAAGATTACCGAGGTTTTCCCGGATATCGGGAAACGCGAATTTGACTGGATAAAATTCTATGGCAAAATAGCTATCAACGATTATAAAAATGAATTTGAACTCTATTCAGAAACTTTAAAAAGATGGTACAGAGTTACTGCATATTCTCCGGAAAAACATTATATTATTACCTGTTTTATCGATATTTCTAAAGAAAAGGAGCAGGCAGCAGAGCGGAAAAGTCTTCAGGATACAGTTAAAGAAACAGAATTTGAATATAAAATCATATCTGATTTGGCTTATGACTGGGAAACGTGGGAAGATGAGACGGGTAGATTCCGCCATATTTCTCCTTCTTGTGAAAAAACCTCCGGATATACAATCAATGAATTTTCGGGGGATAAATCTCTCTTTGCTTCACTGATTATAGAGGAAGATAAGGAACTCTGGGCCAATCACAGACATTGCATTGAAGTTGATAAAGGATTACATAATCTGCAATTTCGAATTCGAAATAAAAGCGGACAGATTGTCTGGATAGAGCATATATGCAGACCGGTAACAGATGAGAACGGAAAGAATCTGGGGTATCGTGCCAACAATCGCGACATCACCAAGCGCAAGCTGGCCGAGGAAGCCCTGCGGGAGAGCGAAGAAGAGTACCGGCTTCTTTTTGAGAACGCCGTGGAAGCAATTGTTGTTTTTCAAAACTATAAAGTTAAAGCATGTAATCCGATGGCGCAGCAGATGTCAGGATATTCTAAAACAGAACTAATGGCACTTTCATTTATAGATTTGGTTTATTGTGAAGATCTTGAGAATGCAACGAACAGGTATAAAATGCGAATGAAGAATGAGGGCGGCGAATTTAAATTAGTATTTAGATTCGTGAAGAAGAATAAAGAAATTATTTGGGTTGAGTCCAGCAGCGTTGAAATACATTGGAAGGGAAACAAGGCATTACTGAGTTTTTTTGCAGATATTACCGAGAGGAAAAATGCAGAGGAAGTCCTGCAGTCGAGCCGGAGGCAGCTGTCGGATATCGTCGAATTTTTACCAGACGCAACGCTAGCTATTAATAAGGAACGACAAGTCATCATCTGGAATAAGGCTATTGAAATAATGACGGGTATTCCTGCTGCGGAGATGATCGGCAAAGGCAAATACGCCTACTCTATTCCGTTTTATGGGAAAGCCCGGTCTCTGCTGCTGGATTTATGCTTTCAGGATGAAAAAGAAGTTTTGCGCCGATATCCCAACATCTCCCATAATGGGAATGCCATATCATCGGAAGCGTTTTGCCCCGCTCTTAACGGCAATACCGGCGCATGGGTCAGTATAAAGGCATCTCCCCTGCATGATCTCACCGGCAACATTATCGGCGCTATTGAGAGTATGCGGGACATCTCTGATCAAAAGTTAGAGGAGAAAGAAATACTATTCCTAAGTTATCACGACCAGCTTACCGGTCTGTATAACCGCAGATTTTACGAAGAAGAATTGACGAGGCTGGATACAAAGCGGAACATTCCGTTGACCATTATTATGGGCGATGTAAACGGATTAAAACTCATTAATGATTCATTTGGACATGCTATGGGCGATGAGCTTCTAAAAAAAGTAGCCGGCGTGATCACAAAGGGATGCAGGGCTGACGACATTATTGCCAGACTTGGAGGAGATGAGTTTGTAATAATACTACCCAAAACCGATGCTTTAAAAGCAGCTAAAGTCATTAATCGTATCAATGCACTGCTAAAAAAGGAAAAAGTTGCAAATATTGACATCTCTATATCCTTTGGTCATGAAACAAAAAACAATGAAAAAGAAGAAATTCAGTCAATATATAAGGATGCTGAAGATTATATGTATAGAAAGAAACGCTCTGAAAGCTTGATTATGAGGAGTAAGACTGTACAGCTCGTCTTGCAGACGCTTTATGATAAAAACAAAAGAGAGCAACTTCATTCCATAAGGGTTAGTGAATTCTGCGAAAATATCGCAATCAAGATGGATTTGGACAAGGAAGATGTCTACCAGATCAGAATAGCCGGACTTATGCATGATATAGGAAAAATAGAAATAGACGAAACAATCCTCAACAAACCCCAGAAATTAGATGATGATGAATGGCAAAAAATCAGGAAACATTCTGAAATCGGGTATCAAATATTAAGCTCGGTAAATGAATTTTCTAAAATAGCCGATTATGTCCTTGAGCATCATGAAAGATGGGATGGGAAAGGATATCCGAGAGGCCTGAAAGGCAAAGAAATATTATTGCAGGCAAGGATTATTACGATAGCTGACGCCTATGATGCTATGACTAGAAGCAGAACGTATGACAAAGCTTTAAGTGAAGAGGAAGCAGTGAAAGAAATGATAGAATGCTCCGGAACACAGTTTGATCCGGAGATAGCAAGAATATTCATTGAAAAAGTCTTGGAGAAAGAGTGGAAATAGTCAGGTACAGGGAGAAAGCCTGACGCAGTCCCATTTTTGTCTTACTGCAAATGATTATATTGCATGCGGTTATCAATATGTTAATATAAACATAAATTATTACAAGGTATTAAAGGAGTATTATGGATGAGAAGTTTGATTCGGAGACAAAATCAACGTCTGATGATCAAACTGCAGCGCCGCTTAGGCCGATTTGGCTGCGGGAGCAGTATTCGACAGTAGATCCGGATCTCGAGGTGACATATAGTAAAGTCAGCACGACGGAGAAGGAAGTTGACCCTTTTGCTTTTTTACTTGATAAAAAAGACTGGTACATATTGATAGATTCAATTGACGGAAAAAAGATTTCCTACGACAAGAAGGAAATAAAGACACGCCTGCGAGCAAATATCCTGGCCGGAATGCATGATAAGAACAGTTCAGCCATAATTTTCACCAAAAGGATTCCTTTCCTCCCGGCAAGAAAAGGCAGCTGGAATCTGGAAAATAAATGGAACCAAAAAGCAACCACACTGGCAGAATTCGGAAAAAAACATTTTGCAGTGGGCGTCCTTTACCAACCTATCCGGAGTTATGCGAAGGCTGGACTCAAATGGGGGGCGGCCATTGGAATTATACTCAAAAGCATAGACAGCTCTATTGGCCTTTATCAGACGGATCCCTTCATGGCTGTTCTTGTTACCATGGGGATACTCGTATGTTTCATACCACGATTTGGACCAATGTCATTCATTCTTTTTCTTTTCATGGCATCCCGATACCCCGATACAGAATTTCTTCTTCCCATGATTCTGGGAGTGGCCCTTGTCGGCGCCAGCCTTGGCTGCCTGCCCGGGATGGCTGTCGGGGGACTTATCGGCTGGGGTCGGAGACGGTCTATACCTCGTGCTTATGATGCCGTATCTGAACCCAAAAGCGTTATTGTCAAAGCCGTCCTATTACCCTTTATGGCGGGGTGCGGAGTGATTTTCGTCTTTCTGTTTATCGTGCTTCAGTTGCTATTGCCCTGGTTATACAATATGAGTGAAAAGATAGCGATGCAGGGATAGTCAGCAGGGGATAAGAAGCGTGAGGTATAAACAGGAGGCACAACGAATGTTACCCTATATACAAAAGGCACTCGCGGAACAGGGACATACAGCAGCGCTGGTTAGTCCCGATATATTGGATACGCTGCAGGAAGACCTGCGGAATTTGCAAAACAACGAGGAGCTTAGTGATTACCAGAACCGGCTGATTGAGCAGCGCTATGAGTGGGCGCTCCCGGAAGTGGACTTTGAAATCCGGTCCATTCTGATTGTCGGCAAGAAAAATACCATGACGCAGCTCAAGTTTGCATACAAAGGCAAAGAAATACCCGTCATAATGCCTCCGGGTTATAACGAGTTTTTTGCGGCTCCTGATCTTATGGAGCAATTCCTCCGGCAGCTCCTCAGGGAAAAGGGATACAAATGCCAGACAACCCCGATGCTTCCGAATAAGCTTCTGGCAGCAAGAAGCGGTTTTGCAAAATACGGCCGGAACAACATCGTCTACGTCGACGGGATGGGAAGCTTCTGCCAGATTTATCTGTATTACACAGATATTCCCGTCGAAAAACAGCCGTTTGCAGAAGACCTTATTATGCCCGCTTGCGCTGTCTGCGGTGCCTGTGCCGGAATATGCCCGACAGGTGCTATCCGGAAGGACCGATTTCTCCTGGACTGTAAAAAATGCCTCACGTATCTCAACGAAACAGGCGGCAATCCTTTCCCCGACTGGGTAAACCCCAAAGCGCATCATGCAATATACGGGTGTATTCGCTGTCAGGAAATCTGCCCGATAAATCGGGAAAACTTCAAAAAGTCTATGGAAGAGGTCCTTTTCAGCGCAGAGGAAACAGAAATCCTTTTGCAGGGAGGCCCGATCGATGCGTTCCCGAAAAGGCTCAAAACAGAAATCAGGCGGCTCAATATCGAGGGTTATCTGTCCGCCGTCCCGAGGAATTTGCAGGCGATATTTGACCGGAATTTTTAGCGCCCTTTCCGCAGCCAATTCTGGACCTGCCAAGAGCGGATATTCCAATCCCGGGAATTGAGGCTTATATCTCTCAAGGAGATGATCATCAAATCATTTTCATGACTTTCCATGAAAATGTGAACCTGGATGAGCATACCCTTTTTTAATCAAAAGGATCGCTATGGAGTCATTCGTTAAAGAAATAGAAAAGGAATATCAGAATGCATAGGGCGCCTAAAAACTTTGGGTAATGCCTCTCTCTTGCCTGGCCTTAATAAGCTCACCGATGAGCGCAATACGCAAATCGCTTTCTGCCATTTCTTCCGGTGTAAAAACTTTGCTGCGGACGTCTTCCCAGGTGTGTCCGACAGAACTGATATCAGCCATTTAAATCGCTCCTTTCGATGAAATCCGATAGTTCTCGCTTGGCTTTTTCTATCTCCCTCTTATTATGAATTCACTTATCGTAACTCGATATGCAGTTCTTTACCTAGCCCATGAGCAACCTTGGCCAGAAAATCAAGGCTTGGATTGCATGAACCATTCTCAAAACGGCTGATGTTGGATTTCTGTGTTCCAATTCTTTGAGCGAGATCTTCCTGGGTTATGTGCTGCTCTTTACGTGCCTTTAGCAGCAGCGCGATTGCTTCATAACGAGGGCGGAGCTTCTCGTATTCGAGCTGAGTCGCAGGATCTTCAAGAAGAATTTTTTTAACGTCATCATGTCTCATCGGAATGGCTCCTTTCATAATCGCGCTTATATTTCAGAGCGCGATCCAGTTCAATCTGTGGTGTTTTATTGTCTTTTTAACAAACGCACTTAGTAATACAATCGTTTCTTTTGAATGAGTAAAATAGAATATTCGAGAAATATCACCTACAAATATGTTATCAGAAATGATAACCTGTGTCAATGGGTGAGTGAAACGGATTCATTACAATTCGAATTGTAGAGCTTAAAACAAATCTGCATGTGTCCCGGTTCTGGTTAATGTCAAAATAAGCAGGTTAACCTCAATCTTATAAATCAAAATCCAGTCCGGAGTAATATGACACTCACGATAATTTGCCCAATTTCCAATCAAAGAATGGTCTTTATACTTGTCAGCCAACTGCTCACCGGAAATAAGAACGCTAACTACAGCATTCAAAAATTCAATATCATAACCACGTTTGATTATTGATTTCAAATCTTTTTTGAATCGTCCGGTGGCGGAAAGCTCATATTTCATCCTCGACCTCCGTTAGAATTTCGGAAAAATCAGCATATCTCTTTGCATTCGGATCATTCGTGATAAGGTCAGCTTCCTTTATCGCTGCGATCGTCTTAGCATTAGGGATAGAGGGGCGCAAATCAAAAGGCAGTCCGCCAACATTTCTGGACTGGTACAAAAATACGTTAATGGCATCAGTAATACTCATGCCATACTGCGAATAAATAGCCTCGACCTCCGCCTTCACGGTCGGATCAATACGAATGTACATGCTTGCACTTTTGGACATAGGAACACCTCCTTGTAAAGTTGTCTTCTCAATACTGTCATCATATCACAAAAGGAGTACATACGATATACATTGTGATTACACGCGCTTGCTGAAGTCAATAGGAGGCTAATAAACACTCGGTAGGACAAAATTACAACATCCAAGAGTTAATATCAATATGATATATACATAAATGAAAAATTCTTTGTCCGATCATCTTTATTTACAGAAAGCTGCAAAAAATATAAGGGATCAAGCATGTAAGCAAGCACAAAATATTCTCCCCGCATCTATCGTAAAATCATGTATAGATACCCCAAAACACGTTACAATTAACAGTAGAATTAACCTTGTCAAAGATGATCTGACCATTCATGAGAGCGACCTCCGCGAAGTGCTGAAGACGCTGCCGATTTTGAAGGAGCGGAAAATGGAATTAGAAATACGAAACACGGATAGTAAAAATATGGACTTTATTGAGCTTGTGAAGCTGCTGGATAAAGTCCTGGAAGAACGATACGGGGATTTGCAAAAGCAATATGACAAGCATAACAAAGCTGACTATATAAATGATGTGGTAATCGTATATAAGGATAATGTACCCGTTGCTTGTGGTGCTTTCAAAAAACAGGATGATTGCACTGCTGAAATTAAGCGGATATTTGTGACAAAGGAAAACAGGCACCAGGGAATATCGAAATTGATATTGAATAAATTGGAAAAGTTAATCAGAAGCAAAGGCTATAAATGTGCTGTACTGGAAACGGGAATCAAGCAATTTGAAGCGATTAATTTATACAAGAACGCGCTGTATGAGATAACAGCAAATTATGAACCATATGCTGGAAATACAAACAGTGTGTGTATGAGAAAAGTTCTATAAAAGAGGACTTCGCGCCCGCTAGTCTTCAAAGGTGAACCCCCTCTCCCTGAACAACTCCAGGCACATGTCTACCACAGCGGGATCATAGAGGATGCCTTTGTACTTTTCGATCTCTTCAAGGGCTGCATCTATGCCAAGCGCAGGCCGGTAGGGACGATGAGAAGCCATAGCTTCAACCACATCGGCAACAGTAATAATTTTGGATTCGAGAAGAATCTGGCCATTCTTGAGGCCCCGGGGGTAACCGGAGCCATCTATTTTCTCATGATGCTGGAGGACCATCTCAGCTATGGGATAGGGCAGCCCGATGTCTTTAATTATGTCATATCCTGATTGCGAATGGGCCTTGATGAGGCTGAATTCAATGTCTGCTAATTTGCCGGGCTTGCTTAGTATTTCAGCGGGTAAAGATAGCTTGCCTATGTCATGGATGATGCTCGCCATGCAGATATTATCTACAGTATCCTTGGGTAGGTCCATACCCTGAGCAATGGCCCGCGTAAGTTTTGATACCCTTTTCTGGTGGCCTGCAGTGTAGGGGTCCCGTATTTCAACAGTTACAGATAAGGCCTGAATCGTGTTCATGAGGGACTTTCTCAGTTTCTCCGCAGTCTTTTCGAGGTCAATTTCCGCCATTTTACGGGAAGTAATATCCTTTACGAAACCGTCATAGCACTTAATATCCCCGTCTGCATTTCTTTTTTCCCGGGCGTTGAGCGATACCCACATCACCTCGCCGTTTTTCTTCGGAGATTGTGTCTCAAAATTGAGTACTGTCCCGAATTTTTCAAGGATATTTTTATACCGTATTCTTTCTTCGGCGTACACGTATAACTGGCTGCCGATATCAACAATGGCTGCCATCATCTCTTCCGGAGAATCATATCCGTACATATGGGCTAAGGCAGGATTGACACTAATAAACCTACCCTCAGGTGTACTCTGGTAGATGCCTTCGGTGGAGTTTTCAAAGATGGAGCGGTATTTCTCTTCGCTTTGCTGTAAGGCCATTTCCGCCTGCTTGCGTTCGGCAATGTCCCATGCAAGATCTGCAAAAAACGACGCTGTTCTTATATCAGATTCATTGTAATCGCTCCCCTTGTTGCCTACACCGAGAATGGTCACAATCCTGTCACCCCGGAAAACAGGAACAACCAATTCACGGATTACCCTGGCGTGCGAGGGAGGCAACCCCTTTTTATGCGGCAGGGCGGAATAATCATTATGAATTACCGGCCTGCGTTCACGCACGCAATCTACCCATACTCCAGCCTGCTCAATGTCATAATGGCGGCCCTTCCCTTCCGCTCTGCACATCTCCTGCAAAGTTCTTGTTGACCACATCTGCATAGAAAGCGTTTTCTGGTCAGCTGCAAGAAAGTGGAGGAAACCCACCTGACTGCCTGTCATTTTTTCTACTTCGTCTATCGTTGCCTGCAGCAATTCATCCAGTGAGTGGGTCTGGGCAAATTGTGTTAATCGCAAACTCGCAAGAATACTGTCTACTGATTTCTTCCTCTCTGTTATGTCCCTGGCTGCGGCAAATACACCGACAACATTTCCTGATTCGTCCCGGTATACCGAGGCATTGTAGAGAACATCCATTAAATGTCCGTCCCGATGCCGTAATATCAGTGGGTAGTCGAGGACAAAACCTTCCGTGAAGACCTGTATATAACCTGCCTGGGCCTTCAGTGAATCAGCGAAATAATCAGAAAAATCCGTCTTGATTAATTCACCTCTTAAGTAGCCGGTAGCCTTTTCCGTCGCCGCGTTTGCGTCAGTTATCTTCCCGTCATCCCCGATGGTCACCAGTGGATCAAGACTGGCTTCGATCAGGCTTCGGTTATATGCATTTGCAGCGCGCAGCGCGGACTCTGCTTTTTTCCGGTCTGTAATATCTCTGGCAATGGTCGAAGCTCCGGTTATGTCCCCTGCAGTGTTTTTAACAGGGGATACAGTCAAAGATACCCATATCTTTGTACCATCTTTATTAATCCGCTCTGTTTCATAAGGTATAATTTCCTCGCCGCGACCAACTTTTTCGAGAATCCATTCTATTTCATCACGGCGGTCCAAAGGGACAATACATAGTATCGATTTGCCCTTCATCTCATCAGCCGAATAGCCGTAGGCTCTTTCTGCTCCTTTGTTCCAGCTGATAACAGTCCCATCAAGGGTCTTACCAATAATCGCATCATTGGAACTCTCTACAATTGCTGCCAGGTGGCGGAATTTCTCTTCCTCCTGCCTGCGTTCGGTAATGTCACGAATGACCCCCGTGACAAGCAGCGAGCTGCCGTGTTCGTCGCGCTTCAACTCGGCGATGGATGAAATGATCCTTGGCGTCAAGGAGTTTCTCGGGTGTATCTCGAATTCCAGATTATACAGCTTGTTTACTTCGATGAGGTCAACCAATGCCTGATGGACCCGCTCCCTTTCCAAAATGCAATTTTCGACTTCATCCACCGAAAAATCGTCATCTTCGGGATTAAATCCATAGATACGCTTAGCTTCCTCCGAACCCCAGAAATGGTTCGTCTGAAGGTTATACTCCCAGTTGCCTGCAAGGCCAACGGCCTGTGCCTCGCCATAACGCTCCTTGTTGATTCGCAAGGCATTCTCCGCCAGCTTTCGCCTGTCAATCTCGATCTCCAACAACTTCGATTTCTCTTCGAGTTCGGAAGCCGCATCCTGTTTGTATTTCTTCATAAGGTACTCCTTGCCTTCTCAGTCATAGCCGAGTCATTTGCAGAAATATCTTTATTTCGTTATTTAATGATTATATCATGACCTGATAAACCTGCGACTGCCGGCAGACAAGGTTGTTGAATGGAAGATGTGTTGGATTTATATCAGCAGCCCTATGATCCTGATTATGGTATGATGTTTTCATGAGTTGTATTCTGGAGGCAGTAGTATGAACATATTTTCACTTATACTGACTATTTGTTCGATCACATACATATATTTGGGTATTTATGATTTTTTTCTTGATAAGGCATCTCTTCTAAACAGACTTTTTCTGGGCATTACTACGTGTCTATTCATTTGGTCATTTGCTGCTGCACTTTGTATTTCTGCATATGATAGGGAGAGCTGCGCTCTCTGGAATAAGATTAGTTTATCCGGATTCTTTTTTATTGTAGCGTTTGCTGTTCACTTCTTTTTAGTATATACCCATAAAGAAAATCTCCTGAAAAAATGGTGGATATACATTATTGTGTATCTGCCGGCATTGCTATTTTCAATCAACCAATTCACTACCGGTTTTTTCGTAAAAAACTATTTTCACGGAAGCAATGGCTGGACAGTATCCGCACCAACAGATTCAATATGGTACTGGTTTGCTTATATTTACTACATAGGATATATGGCTTTTTGCCTGTGTGTCTGTTATAGACTGCGAAGAGAAGCCACCTCCCCAAGAGAACGGAAACATTCCGGGTTAATCTTGAATTCAGGCATATTAACCTTAATAATAGGTACGATTATCAATGTATATGTCACAAATTTCAACACAAATATTCCGGATATAACCTCAGTAGTGATGATTATCTGGTCCATGGGAATCTTTTATGCGATAGTTAAATACAAGCTGATGGTATTGACGCCAACGATTGCCGCAGAGAATATCTTTCAGACAATCATTGATTCGATCATTCTTGTAAGTCCCGATGGATTGATTCTGGATGCAAACCGGGAGACGCAGAGACTGCTGGAATACGATCCGGGCGAACTGATTGGACAACCCCTGGAAAATCTCTTTCCCTGGGATAACAGGTCTGAAGATACGAACATTGCCGGATTACGCA
>Ga0209125_1000267_pt1 | contig 78287 bp, 60 predicted proteins | sample BarGraIncub1131A_FD_184503 | JGI IMG/M metagenome (GOLD analysis project Ga0209125, IMG submission 184503) | Arctic peat soil microbial communities from Barrow, Alaska - Barrow Graham LP Incubations 11-31A (SPAdes) (version 2) | ecosystem: Environmental > Terrestrial > Soil > Wetlands > Peat...
GATAAAAATGATAAATTTTTTACTTTATAATTTTTATCAATTGTCTGGAACAGTGACATATGGCACAAATGATGATAATGACAGATTGGCGACTTTGTTGCCAAATGGCATTATCTTGTGGGTCTCCAGGGCAAAATCATAAAGAATCATCTTTACCAAATGGAGACCCACAAGGGGCCTCCCTACATTTTCTATGATACTGCTCTATGAGCAAAATAAAAATTAAACAATTCCTTACTCTTTTGAAAAAATAAATAATCTTTTTATCTCAATTTTAATCCAAGAGTAACATTCACTCCACTATCCCAACCCAATTGTTTAACCTGAGCATTTGTTGAATTATTCAAATCAACTGAATAACGCACATCTAAAGTAAGAAACCCCAACACATCGACTCCGCCACCAGCTTGCAGCGCAAAGCTGCTTTTTTTCCTGTTTGGGTCAGTATTTGGAATAGTTTCGTTAGTCAAATATGAAAGTGACGGTCCACCCATAATATGTGCACTAATAACCTTCAAATTTATTAGTCTCATTCCAAACATCAGAGGAACTCTTAAAGTAGTCACAGTATTTCTTTCTATCCCTATACTTTGCTTTTGCATCGCATAATAGAATTCTGGTTGAATATAAAATTTACGCCCGAATTGTAAAAATATTCCGAATTGAGCATTATTTTGTACCTGAGAAGTAATTGAATTTTGGTCAAGTGTAGGTGTAAGTAAATCCATGCCGACTTTAGGTCCAAACCAAAATGTTGGTTTCTTTTTAACAGGTGTTACTGTGTTTGTCTGATCCTGAGCATATGACATGCTTGAAAAAAGGAATAATCCTAAAACGATTAATTGTAAAATCTTTTTCATGATAAGTTTTTTTAAATTAATTTTTAAAAAGGACTCTCAAAAATATGAAATATTATTATGGAATTCCTAAATTCTGAAAATTAATGTTTGAAAATTACATTTAATCCAAAGGAATAATTGCAGGTGACAAATAATTCCAACAATAATACTATAAGCATTTAATCTATTTCTCAGTATTGCAAAACATTATCTTCGAAAACCTGTTACATTTGCAATTGATGATTAACTTTGATCAACACAAATTTTAAAAACAAGAAATTGTATGTCTAACAAAATTATGGACCCAATAGGAAAGCTTATGGGACTACGTTATAAATCACATCCATGGCATGGAGTAGAACTGGGAGATAAGGCTCCGAATGAATTAACCTGTTTCATAGAAATGGTTTCAACAGATACCGTAAAATATGAAGTCGATAAAGTAAGCGGTTATCTTCGGATTGATCGTCCTCAAAAATATTCAAATACCATTCCTGCGCTATATGGGTTTCTCCCTCAAACATTGAGTGGAAAATCAGTTGCAGAATATTGCATGGACCGTTCCGGAAAAACTGAGATCATGGGTGACGGAGACCCTATCGATATTTGTGTACTCACAGAAAAGACTATTTCGCATGGAGATATTCTGGTCAGGGCTATTCCAATAGGAGGTTTCAGGATGCTGGATGGCAACGAATCGGATGATAAGATCATTGCCGTCCTCGCAGAAGATGCTGTTTATGGTGCATATAAGGATATCAATGATTGTCCGGATATGGTTTTAGATCGACTGAAACACTATTTCCTTACCTATAAAGACCTACCGGGGGAACATCGCAATGTTGAAATTGCTCAGACTTTTGGTGTAGAAGAAGCGCATGAGATTATTCGTCGCTCAATGGATGACTATATCAGAAAGTTTGACGATCTGGAATCAATATTAAGAGAGGTTTAAATTTTCAAGAAATGGATATTAAAAAATAATGAAACAAGTAGCATTAGTTACCGGCGCTTCATCAGGTATTGGAAAAGAAACAGCAAAATTATTGGCTCAAAAAGGATTTACAGTTTATGGCGCCGCCCGAAGAGTTGAAAAAATGATAGACCTCAAAGATGCCGGAGTTAAACTTTTGACGATGGATGTAACGGATGAGGATTCGATGGTTAACGGAGTAAATGAGATCCTTCAAAACGAAAACCGGATTGACATACTGGTGAATAATGCCGGATATGGTTCTTTTGGTGCACTTGAAGATGTCCCGATCTCTGAAGCAAAATATCAGTTTGAAGTAAACATCTTTGGACTGGCACGATTGACACAACTGGTTTTACCAATGATGCGGAAACAACACTCAGGCAAAATCATCAATATATCCTCTATTGCAGGTAAACTCGGGGAACCACATGGTGTGTGGTATCATGCTACAAAATATGCTGTCGAAGGATTGAGCGACAGTTTAAGAATGGAGTTAAAGCAGTTTGGTATCAATGTAGTCATCATTGAGCCTGGCGCTATCCTCACCGAATGGAGCAGCATAGCAAGAGAAAACCTGTTAAAAGTTTCAGGAAACAGCGATTATAAAACACTGGCAAACAAACATGCCAATATGCTTGCTCAGGCTGATAAAAGAGGTTCAAAACCGATTGTTGTTGCTAAAACTATTGTTAAGGCTGTACTTGCCAACAATCCCAAAATAAGATATGCTACCGGAGGAGGTGCAAAAATCATATTATTCTTAAGACGGATTCTTTCTGATAAAATGTTTGATAAATTGTTTATGAGTCTTTTGAAGTAACAAAATATAAATATTTGTTTGTACATTTAACCTGTCGTTTAAAAACAGACGGGATGAAAAATTTATCCAGCATAATCTCAGCATTTGCCGTCTTATTTATTGGTATCACATTATCTATCTGGTTTCAAACCAATCGGAATGAAGCACAATCGGATTTAAAAAATCGTGAGATTGAGTTAATCATTGAAAACGAAACCGAAACAATTCAACAACAGCTTGTTTCAAGCTTTTCTTCAATAGAAATCCTACAATCCCTTTTTGAAAAAAACAATCAAATTCCAAGAAGTGAATTTCAAAATTATACAGTCCTAATCTTTCATGGCAATTCAGGCATCAAAGCTATTTCGTGGGCACCCTTCAATAGGCTAAAGGATAGGGCAAAATATGAATCATCCTTATCAAAAGAATTCAAAACTGATAAGATTTCAATAACCCAACTGAATAGTAAGAACTTAACAATCCCTGCAGAATCCAGACCTTATTACTTTCCTGTTACTTTTATTGAACCTCTGATCGAAAACAAAAGGGTGATTGGTTTTGACATATATTCAAATAAAGCCAGTGAATCCACGATCGATGAGGCAATTAGACAAGGCAAGTTTCAAATTACCCCTAGAATAAGACTAGTTCAGGATACGACAGGTTATAGCTTTTTAGGCATAATTCCTGTTTATCATTATTCTGGTATCGGGAAGATTTCAGGAAAAGAACGTCAGTTGAAAGGAATAATTTCTGCAGTTTTCAAAACGGATAGACTAATCAATGAAGTACTGACTCACTCCAAAAGCAACAATGTCAATCTGATTATTTATGATATTACACATAATAACAGAGAATTCATTTATGGCGTGAATAAATTCAATTCACAAAATCAAAAGATACTTAAAAAACACATTCAGGTTGCCGGCCGGATATGGGAACTGAATTTTGTTATGGACCCTGTTATCTTTAAAATTATTGATCCAAGTGGTTACATTCTGACCGGAATTTCCATTTCTCTTCTATTGTTTTTGTTGTTATTATGGCCATTTTTAAAAGAAAAAAGAGCAAGAATTCTCTCCGGAAAACTAAAAGCTGAAAAAATAGTCAGGGTTAAGACTCAACAATCTCTGTTTGAAAATGAAGAATACAACAGGGCATTATTTACCAAAGCTTCAATCGGAATGGTTCTTACAACCATGGATGGGAAACTTATAGATTTCAACCAGGCTTATGTAAATATCATAGGACTAACGATAGATGAAGCACAGAAACTTACTTATTGCGAAATCACTCCTAAAAGATATAGCCAGCAGGAAATCATACAACTGGAAAGCCTCAAAAACACAGGCCAATATGGTCCGTATGAAAAAGAATATATCCATAAAGATGGTCATTTAATTCCTGTGAACCTGAATGGTAAACTTATTGATAGAAATGGTGAAAAATATATTCTTTCAAGTGTAGAAGATATTACTTATCGTAAACGAGTTGAAGAGAAACTAAGGATCAATGAGGCCAGATTATTTAAAGGACAAGAAATTGGCCATTTAGGTTACTGGCAACAAGACATAGGAAGTAACTTCATCTGGGCATCTGAAGAAGCGATGAAAATATATGGATTCCCTTCTGTTGAAGGCGAATTATCCATCAAACAAATAGCAGATTGCATTGAAAATATTGAAATCCTCCGTAATGCAGGAGTAGATTTAATTGAATATGATAAGAAATACGATATTGAATTTGAAATTAATCCTGCGGATGGTTCCGCTTCAAAGTGGATCTCTGCTATTGCGGAACTAGAAAAACAACCAGATGGCCGGCCTATCAGAATCATGGGTGTTCTTCAGGATATCACTGAACGCAAAAGAGCTGAAGAAGAACTGATCAAAGAACGTAATAAATTTCTTAAGATAGCTTCTACCATACCCGGTATGATTTATTCTTTGCGTATAAAGCAAGATAGCTCTTTTCAATTGCTTTATGCAAGTCCTAATTCCCTCAATGTTTGTGGATTTCATCCCGAAATACTTATAAACGATATTTCCGTTCTTTTAGGATTGATACATCCTGATGATTGGCTTTTAATGAAGGAGTCTATATTGGAATCGGCACGTACTTTATCACCCTGGACGATGGAGTTTAAATACACTCACCCCGAGAAAGGGGAAATCTGGATGGAAGGCCATTCAATGCCCGAACGCGAAGAAGATGGTAGTATTATCTGGCATGGACTCATTACAGATATTAATGACAGAAAAAAAACAGACGAAAAAATCAAAAAAGCTTCACGTATTTATGTTTTTATCAGTCAGATTAATCAGGCTATTATTCAGATTCGTGATCAAAAGAAATTGTTGGAAGAAGTTTGTCAGATTGCAGTTGAGTATGGTAAATTCAGAATGGGATGGGTGGGTATCGTTGATGAGGAGACAAAAATTGTAATGCCCTTAACATTTGCCGGATTTGAAGAAGGTTATTTATCAAAAATAAAAAAGATTTCTATCAATGATTTGCCTGAAGGACGTGGCCCAACAGGAACAGCCATAAGGGAGGGAAAGCATTTCATTTGCAATGATTTCTCAACAGACCCTCATATGACTTTATGGAAAGATGAGGCATTAAATCGGGGTTATCGTTCATCAATTTCCCTCCCAATTAGACAATTTGGGAAAATCACCGGGGCTTATGGATTATATGCCTCAGTTCCTTATTTCTTTGATCAGGAAGAAATAGATTTGCTTGATGAAGTATCTAATAATATTAGTTATGCCCTTGAATCAATTGAAACTGATCAAAAGAAAAAAGAAGCTGAACAAACTTTACATGAAAGCGAAGAGCGCTATCGTCTTTTATTGGAAGTTGCGCCTGTTGGTATTGCAGTTCATCAGGATGGGAAAATTGTATTTATAAATCCGGCAGGTCAGAAACTATTGGGGGCAAAATCGATTAAGGAAATCCTCGGTTTATCAATTTCAAAAACAATTCACCCCAATGGTCTTAAAAACGCACAGGATCGAATACAAAGAATGTTGGCAGGAGAAAAGGGGCTTTACCCATACGAAGATGTCGGTGTGAAACTTGATGGTTCTCTTATCAATGTCAAAATAATGGCAACTCCTTTAACGTACAACTTAAAACCAGCAATACAAGTTATCATAACTGATATCACTGAACGTAAACGGGTGGAAGAAAAGATCAGAAATCTCAATACCGAACTTGAAAATCGTGTGATTGAACGCACAGCTCAACTCCAATCTGTCAACAAAGAACTGGAAACATTTACATATTCAGTCTCTCATGACTTAAAAGCCCCGCTGCGTGGAATTGATGGGTATAGTAAACTACTTATCGATTTATATTCTGGCAACCTCAACAAAGAAGCCCAATCTTTTATAGCAACAATAAGAAATTCAACAAAACAAATGAACCAGCTTATTGATGAACTCTTAGACTATTCGCGCATGGAACGCAGTTCTCTGATAATGGATAAAATAAGAATCAAAGAGGTAATAACGACAATTTCATCACTTTATAAGGCTGATTTGAATGCAGGAAATTTTATTTTGACAATAAATGTTCCTGATATTTCTATGGTTGTTGATTCAAAAGGGCTTACTATTGCTTTGCGTAACTTACTGGAGAATGCCATGAAATTCACACGCGAAAAACCCAATCCGACAATTGAAATAAACCTTGAAGAAAAAAATAATTCATGGATCATCTGTGTAAAAGACAACGGAATAGGGTTCGATATGAAATACCATGAAAGAATCTTTGAAATATTTCAACGTTTGCATCGGGCTGAAGAATTTCCGGGAACGGGAATCGGATTGGCAATGGTAAATAAAGCTATACAAAGAATGCAAGGAAAAACCTGGGCTGAAAGCACCCCTGGTATCGGATCTACCTTTTTTATTGAAATTCCTAAAATAAATTTAATATGATGTCAAAATATCAAAACAATCCAATCTTATTGGTTGAGGACAACCCAATTGATTTGGACCTCACGCTAAGGGCATTTTCAACCAGGAGATTGGTAAATCCCATACAGGTTGCCCGGGATGGCGAAGAAGTTTTGGCTTTTATTCCCCGCTGGGAAAAGGGTGAAGCCCTTCCTGTTGTTATCCTACTGGATTTGAATCTGCCTAAAGTAAATGGCCTGGAAGTTCTTAAAGTCCTCAAAAACCATCCCAAATTTAAAACCATCCCGATTGTCATATTAACAACTTCATCGGAATCCTCAGATATGAAATCGGCATATCAATTAGGCGTCAACTCATACATCATAAAACCTGTCGATTTCGATAAGTTTGTTGATATAGCCAAACAAATAGAACTTTACTGGAATGTGATTAACAAACCATGCGAACCTATTTAATATTAATCTGTTTAAACTGCTCGCTTTAAGGCATACTTTGATTTAAATGCTTTTCCTACTGCAAACAATAGTTAGCATTTAAAATATTTCCTAACAACTAATATAATAATTGTAATTATATGATTATGAATATTCTGCTCCTTGAAGACAATTCAATTGATGCCGATTTAACTAAAAGAAGTCTTACCTCATCATTTCCTGATTGTAAGGTTGATATAGTTACAACTTTGAAACAGGCCAAACTTCTTTTTCAAAATCCTGTGAATTATGATATTGCATTTCTTGACATGAATCTTCCGGATGGCAATGGCCTTGAGTTGCTTATGGAAATTAGACGAATGGAATTAAAGCTTGCCATTGTTATTCTCACAGGGTTAGGGAATGAAGAAGTTGCAGTTGCCGCGCTAAAGGCAGGAGCAGATGATTATGTTATTAAAAATGATGACTATATCGCTAAACTACCACAAATTATTGATTTTGCTTTGAAAAGTTTCAATGAAAATTTCAAACAACGTTCAGAAAACATTAACGTGCTTTATGTTGAATATCATCTATTGGATATAGATCTGACATTCCGCCATTTGAGTAATTATGCGCCCTATATACACCTGGATATTTCACCAAATGCTGAAACAGCTATTGAACAAATAATCAGAAATGAAACCGGACCAAATCCTTACCAGGTCATTTTAATTGATTATCGTCTTCCCGGAATGAATGCTTTGGAATTCATCAAAAAGATCAGACAAGAACACAAAATTGGCATACCGATTATTTTAGTAACCGGACAAGGCAATGAACAGATTGCCATTGAAGCACTTAAATTAGGGGCAAATGATTATCTGACTAAAAGCGAGAACTATTATTTCAGACTTCCATCACTTATTACCAGTGTTTATCAACATGGCGAGTTAATAAAGAAACAAGCCGCAAACATTGAAAGTGAATCAAAGTACCGTTTACTTGCTGATAATTCCGGTGATGTCATTTTTGTTCTTGATATGGACTTTAATCATACTTATATAAGTCCATCTGTCAAGACACTCAGAGGATATGATCCGGATGTGGCAATAAAACAAAAACTAGATGAAGTCTTAACGCCTGATTCTTTCAAAAAAGTTACTTCTGTAATTTCCAAATTCATTTCAGAACATTCTAATTCCAATGGAATTTCTGTTAAACCTCAAATACTCGAACTGGAAATGATTAGAAAAGATAAAACTACAGTTTGGACCGAAGTTAAAACCTTATTAATCGTTGATGATCAGAACAATAAAATTGGTATTTTAGGGACAACAAGAGATATTTCAGAACGTAAGTTAGCTGTAGATGAATTAAGAAAACGGTCATGGGCTGTTGAACAAAGCCCCGCTTCTATAATAATTACCGATCTAAAAGGGAATATTGAATACATTAATCCTAAGTTAACAGAATTAACCGGGTACACTTTAGATGAAGTTAAAGGGAAAAATCCAAGAATTTTAAGTTCTGCCCATACAACTCAGGAACAATATGCTTTTCTTTGGAATACTATTCTTTCAGGTAACGAATGGAAAGGAGAGTTTTATAATAAGCGAAAAGACGGATCGTTTTTCTGGGAGTCGGCATCTATATCTCCTATCACAGATAATGATGGCCAAATAACTCACTTTCTTGCCATTAAAGAAGACATTACCGAATTGAAAAAAAAATTACAAGAATTGATTATTGCTAAAGAAAAAGCAGAAGAAAGCGATCGACTAAAATCAGCTTTTCTTTCAAATATAAGCCATGAGATCAGAACACCTATGAACGGAATTCTTGGTTTTGCAGAAATATTAAGAGAACCTGACCTAACTGGCGACGAAAGAAACAAGTTTATCAATATCATTGAGAAGAGTGGCATTCGTATGCTCAACATCATTACCGAAATTGTAGATATCTCGAAAATTGAATCCGGTCAGATTGATCTCGATATTAAGGAGACAAATATCAATGATCAAATAGAATATATTTATAGTTTATTCCAGTCAGAAGCTGAATTAAAAAATATTCAATTCCTGGCTAAAACACCATTAACCACTGATGAAGCTATTATTAATACAGACAGAGAAAAATTGAGATCTATTTTAATGAACCTTGTGAATAATGCTATCAAATACACCGATAAAGGTTCTGTTGAATTTGGATACACTGTTAATTCTTCTGAGTCATCAAAAGTTTTTGAGTTTTTTGTAAAGGATACCGGTATTGGGATCCCAAAAGACAGATGTGATGCAATCTTCGAGCGATTTATTCAAGCTGACATTTCTGATAAAATGGCTCGTCAGGGAGCTGGTTTAGGATTAACAATCAGTAAATCATTTGTTGAAATCCTTGAAGGTAAAATATGGATGGAAAGTATTGAAGGCAAAGGTTCTGAATTTTATTTCACCTTGCAACACCAGGGAAATTCTTTAAAATAATTATACCCTTAAGGCGAAAATGATCATTTGCATATCAATGTATTTAACAAATATCACCTCCACAATAAATACTTTAGATTTTGTCCTCAACGATTGGCACCAAAGAAAAGAATTTGAAAAAGAGCTTTATCGTTTTACTATTTAGTAACTTTATAACTTGTATACTCAGAACCTAATCCTTTTAAAATATTGACACAATGAACCGCAGAAAATTTATCAAAGCTGTCCCGGCTGTAGCGCTAGTTGCTGCTACAGCATCGGCATTTTCTCTGGATCTCCCAAATCCAATGGGACTACAAACTATTGTCCTCCCCAAACCTGAAAAAGATGGTGGTAAATCTGTATTGGCTTCTCTGCAGGAAAGAAAAACCAACCGGTCTATCAGTTCAAAAGAACTCCCGCTACAGGTAATCTCCAATTTGATGTGGGCCGCATTTGGAGTTAACCGTGACTCAGGAGGTTTTGGCAAAAAAGGAAGGACTGCCCCTTCGGCAAGCAATTCTCAGGAAATAGATCTATACGTAGCTTTACCTGCAGGGGTTTACATTTATGATGCCGGAACCCATTCCTTATTACCTGTGGCAGAAGGCGACTTCCGTGCTAGATCAATGCGCAGAGGAGGCTCGACAGCACCATTGAATATTTTTTACATCGCTGACCTCAGTCGGTATGACCTTGGCCCCACTCAGCCTGATAAGTCAATAGGAGATCCGGAAGTGCAAAAGTCATATTACTTTACAGATACCGGGTTCATTGCCCAGAATGTCTACCTGTTTGCAGCATCATTCGGACTGGCAGCATGGTTCCATAATTGCGATAAGGAAAATACAGTTAAGGATTTCAAACTGAAGTCAACCCAAAAAGTTCTTTTCGCTCAGACAGTAGGATATCCAGCTTAGCTGTTTAAAATAGTTTTTTGTAGGTTCCTATAACCTATAAAAGATAAAACGTTGACTCATTATTGATTTAAGACTTTTGAACATGTTTAAGGGAGATATTTTGTATTTTTTTTAAATCATAAAACAACCCAGGATATGTTCAGAATTTTACTCATTTCACTAATAATCCTCTCAACTTTTCTGACTTTTGGACAAAAGACCATAGTAGGGAAAATTTTAAGCCAGACAACAAAAGAACCTATCCCTTTTGCCAATATTGGTGTTGTGAATTCAAATGCAGGGACACTCTCAAATCTTGATGGCACCTTTTCAATCATTATCCCTCAAAAACTGAATAATGATTCATTGACATTTCGATCTTTGGGGTTTTATGGAAAATCAATATCTATAAACCAACTTGAATCAAGAAAAGAATTTACCGTCTACCTGAACGAAAAAGCAACCTTATTGAGTACGGTCATTATAACGGCAAAAAAAATAAAGTATAAAAAAATTGAGTTGGGAAACAAGGTCTACACGAGTGGCAATTATGAACCCGACACTACTTATGCAGGTCGTTCTGTAGCTTTGCTGATTGACACCAATCCTTGGCATGGCAAGAAAAAAAAAAACCAATAGTCATCTTGCTCCAACGGTCATCATATGCATAACCAATGACGAAACCGGAAAGCAGAAAGAAAAACCCTACGGCGAGGTAACCATGGTTAATAATCTGATCGAGATGGCTGGTTGAATGCGTCTCAAAGACATGAAAGATAACCACCATAATAGCGGCCACACCACGTAATCCGTCAAATATCGGATAATGGGGTTTCGTACTAAGTGAAGAAGTCTAGATAAATAATAGTAAATATTAATAACTAAAGTCAATCTTATTACAAAGATATATTTTTTAGATTATTCTTTTAACAAATTGAAGTTCCAATGCATCTGTTTTCGAAATAAACGCTATATGGCACTACGGACAATTTTAACCAGTTTCTTAATTAATCCGAAAATATTCCTTGAAACTTAATCACTAATTTTAGGGACTGAATAGTTACTAAAAAACAATCTTCCTGAGATTTTGATATAGATTATAAAAGACGAAAAACAACCCCCATTAAAAGCTCAAGAGGATATACACTCCGAAATAAATGATTAACCCGAAAATATTTTTTGAAAATAAAGATCTAAATTTACACACTGAATCGTCATATAAAACCAATGATTTAAAACACACAATATTTATCTATTTTTACTCAACCCATTTATTTCAGCTATCGTGAGACTCCAATAGGCAAAAAAACAGAAAACCTGAACAACAACCTAAATAAACAAATCAGAATTCCAACCATGATAACTAAACCGACCTTATTATTAGACAAGCAAAAATGCAAGCGAAACATTGAAATGATGTTTTCAAAAGCAAAAACGAATCATGTTTCATTTCGTCCTCATTTTAAAACGCATCAATCATTAGAAATCGGGAGATGGTTTAAAGAGCTGGGGGTTGATAAAATAACGGTTTCATCATTGGAGATGGCGCAGTATTTCTCATCCGAATGGGATGATATTACTGTTGCCTTTCCGGTCAATATATTGGAGATAGAAACGATCAATCAACTTTCTGCAAAAATCATGCTTAACCTCTTAGTTGAATCCGCGGAAGCTTTAAGGTATTTAGCGCAAAACACAAAAAACAATATCGGGATCTTTATAAAGATCGATGTCGGATATCACAGAACTGGCCTCCCCCCTACCTCCACACAACAAATTGATGAAATTCTTTCTGCAATAAGCACCAGTAAAAAATTAAGTTTTAAAGGGTTTTTAACACATGCCGGCCACACCTATTCCTGCAGAACAAAAGAAGAAATTCTCGCAATTCATCATACAAGCACGGAGATCCTGACAGGTCTAAAAGCAAAATATAAAGATCGTTTTCCTGGTTTAATCATCTCAATTGGAGACACCCCAAGCTGCAGTGTAGTCGATGATTTTTCAGGAATTGATGAGATCCGCCCCGGTAATTTTGTTTTTTATGATCTCACTCAACAGCAGATCGGGGCTTGTTCTTTTGACCAGATTGCAGTTGCAATGGCCTGTCCCATCGTTGCAGTTCACCCCGACAGAAATGAAATAGTCATTTATGGAGGAGGTGTTCATTTTGCAAAAGACAGATTGGAAGTTGAAAACGTTGGAACGATCTATGGAATAGTGGTTGTTAAACATGAAAAACATTGGGGCAATCCTATTCCGGGTATGTATTTAAAAAGTCTATCTCAGGAACACGGAATTGTTTCTGTTCCCCAACCTTTTATAACTAAATATAAAATCGGAGATTTACTTTACATATTACCAGTGCATTCCTGCATGACCGCCAATGAGATAAAAAGTTATAAAAACCAGGATGAAATAATATCAAGACTTTGAGATTAATATTTTATCGTTGATAGCCAAACACATCTTTGATTGCTTCAAGGTATTCCATCTTATGAATTGTGTCGGGCTCAAGATAGCTGCCTTCTGACCATTCATTCCAGGAATTTATTGTTACGATTTTATTCTTTCCTGAATGCGTATCCATGAATTTTTTAGCATCAAGCAATGCCTGTTTAAAAGCCAAAGGCGTGTTGCCCGTTATGACAGGCGTATATGGATATCCTGACGCATCGAATTTGGTCGCTTTGATTTTTTGTGCCATTTGTTCAAGATCGGCTTCATCTGTATATCCCCAGAGAGGAACCTTTAGTTACTGATGCCCTTCAAACCTGGGAGTGGCTTCTTTGATCAGTTTCCATTCGGTCCAGCCTTTGCCAAAATATTTCTCATTCCGCTTATCAAAATGATAATCCGGAAAGCAATAAACACCTACTTCATATTTCTTCTTATTTGTATCTCGTTTTTGTGCATTCAAGCAAGGTAATAAAAGCAACATTGCAACTCCAAAAACAAATAGTACCTTGATTTTCATGATATATGATGATAGGAATTAATATGATTCTTGTTCACTAGGGAAGTCTCTATCTTTTACATCTTTAATGTAATTCTGTACTGCATTCGTTATTACAGTATGTAAATCCTCATACCGTCTTAAGAATTTAGGAGAGAAATCTTTATTGATTCCCAACATGTCGTGCATCACCAATACTTGTCCATCAACATAAGGACCAGCACCAATTCCAATGGTTGGAATTGATAGCTTAGAAGTTATTTCTCCCGCTAATTTTGCAGGTATTTTTTCTAACGTAATCGCATAACACCCAACTTTTTCCAGAAGTAATGCGTCAGCCATTAATTTATCCGCCTCTTCTTTTTCTTTTGCGCGTACAGTGTAAGTGCCGTATTTGTTAATAGATTGAGGCATCAATCCTAAATGTCCCATTACCGGAATCCCTGCGCCTATTATCTTTTTAATATCTTCAATTATTTCTTCTCCACCTTCAATTTTAAGCGTGTCTGCACCGGTTTCTTTCATAATCCTGATAGCAGCCTCTAATGAGAGAAAAGGATTCCCTGAACATGTTCCAAAAGGCATATCAACGACTACAAGCGACCTTTGAACAGCTTTCATGACAGAACTACCATGATAGATAATCTGGTCAAGCGTCATTGGTAGTGTTGTAACATTTCCTGCCATTACATTTGAAGCGGAATCTCCAACCAAAATAACATCCATCCCCGCCTGGTCTATAATTGAAGCCATTGAAAAATCATAGGCTGTAAGCATTGAGATTTTCTCCCCACGGGTTTTCATTTCTTTAAGACGATGCGTGGTAACCTTGCGTTTGTCTTCTACTCTTGCTGTCGACATAATTATCTCTTATTAAAATTATACTAAAAGATGCAAAATTACGATTGATTGTGAAACTATAAAGAATTTATTTGGGAGTATTCAAAAGACTTCACTCCATAAATGATTGAAAAATCAGTAAATCAGTTTCTATCTCTTTTCTCACAACGAGGATATTGAAGAAAAGCCAGGTAAGAAAAGAATTGTGGCTGACACCATTAATCCCGTATATTAAAAGAATGATAACATTCGCAGTTTTGTTGAGTAGAATTTCAGAGTTCTTCTCAACCAGCCTGTTAACAAAGCTAATAGAAAGCGTAGACTTTTACAACTTAATAGTATTACAAAATTGCGTAAAGACTAATTCAACTTAGAATGTTATTTTGATTTTGAAATTTCAACTGCATAAATCTGTTCGCTGCCTTCAAAGTTTCCTCTGAATATAACCCATTTTTCTGAAGGGTCGAAATGCACATTGGGTTCCAGGAAGTAATCATGATTTTTCATATTTACCAACCGCTCAGAATCAAAATGATCTCCATTAGGGCGGAACAGATAAATCCACATTCCATCTTTGGCCTTTGCAACCTGTCCCGAATTTCCGCCATCTCCGGCAAACATTTTCTGATCAGGGGTTACATTAAAGTGGATTGACCATTCGTCACGTGTCATTTGGTAACGTATTTCTGAATGATCCTTTATGCTGCTGCCGGTAAGATAAAAGGTTTCACCCTTTGGTAACTGATCATCGAACCAAATGGTTTTCCCATCGGTACTGAAGAATTCATGTCCGGCAATTTCATTCACCATCCCTCTTTTATGCATGAGCTGAGTTGCTAATGTCTTGATATCTATAGTCCAAATACGATCGTTCTTTTCCCAGGGACCTTCATGACAATACATCAACATATCAGGTTGGGTTGGAGAAAACTGGACATGGTTTAACCATTCTTTTTCTTCAAATATTTTCTTCAATATGCCTTTCCTGATATCAATAGTGAAAAGGGAATGAAGAATATGGGCATCGAAAATCCTGTTAAAATAGTCTTTTTTCAAAGGAAATTTCTTCAGGATTTCTGCATGCTCCGGTCCATTCTGTACTCCGGCAAGCATAGATTCATCAGCATTCAGCGTATTGATGTTGGCATCTTTAAAATCTTTAGGAAATACAAAAACCAATTTTGATTTCTTATTATCGACATTGGTTACAAAGACACTGTCTTCTTGCTGATAATAAATATTATGACTCTTTTGGCCTACTATCTCACCGTTATGTAAATTATGAGCATAAATTTCCCTGCTAAGCGGTGTGTTTTTATCTGTAATCTGGTCAATTTTAAAAGTCTTTAGATTAACCGTATAACAGAATTTACCGCTTAAACCGGTATTGTAAAATACCATCCGGTCCCCTTCATTAGATATTTGTTTCAGAAATGGGTTATTATGAAAATAAAAACTCTCACTGGTTCCCTCCAAACGGGATAAGCGTATTACTTTGTGATGGGTGTCTTTATCAATCCATTCGTTTGGCATAAGTTTCTGCCCGCCGGTTACTAAAACAGGTTGTGCTTGTAATATTATAGGCTTAATCAAATTAAGGATAAGAATCATGAAGCCAATCATGAATCGCATTGTTGATTTTTTCATTCTTTTTGAAATTAACAGATGATAATTTTTAAGTTTTTGCTCAAAGTGTCAATAACGCTTTGACTTGAATGATTCATATAATTATATGATCAAACCTCCAGCGTTAGAATAAGGGTTTTATTATGCTTTGCTTTTTTCAATTTCGACAGCATAAACATTTGTTTTTCCTTCAAAATTAGCCCTGAAAATGATCCATTTTCCTGAAGGTGAAAAATGTACATTTGGTTCCAGCTTGTAATTGTGATTCTTCATATTCACCAGTCGTTCAGAATCAAAATGATCCCCATTGGGACGAAACAGATATATCCACATGCCATCTTTTGCTTTTGCAACCTGCGCTTCATTTCCACCATCTCCTGCAAAAAGTTTCTGGTCAGGCGATATGTTAAAATGGATAGACCATTCATTACGTGTTAACCGGTAATGTGTTACAGAAAGGTCATTGACATTGGATCCGGTTAAGAAAAAGTTTTCACTTCTTGGTATCTGATCATCGAACCAGATGGTTTTTCCGTCCGGACTGAAGAATTCATGACCGGCTATTTCTGCATCCATGACTCTTTTATACATTAACTGAGTCTGGCTGGTTTTGATATTGATTGTCCAGATGCGATCTACTTTGTCCCATGGTCCTTCGCGACAAAACATCAATAAGTTTGGGTCTGTAGTAGAAAATTGAATATGATTTAAATAGTTTTTTTCCTGATGTATCTTCTTCAGTTCTCCTGTTTTAATATTTATAGTAAAGAGCTTATGCAGAGGGTGAACATCGAAAAGTCGTTTTGTATCATTCGGATTTATCTTTAATATCGCATCAGCTTCTGCACTCTCCATTCCTGCCAGCATTGTTTCATCAGCATTCAGCGTAAAAATGCCACCATTAAAATCTTTCGGAAAAACAGAGACTAACCTGGTTTTTTTTGTATCAACATTGGTGACAAATACACTATCTCTCAATTGATAATAAAGATTATGGCTTTTAAAATCTAATGCTTCACCGTTATGTCCATTGCGGTTACGGTCGAATGCAGGTTCAGCAGTCTTTGAAGTTTGCTCGAAATTTAGAACCTGTTCAATTTTAAAGGTCTTCAGATTGGCCGAATAGGCCTGAGTTCCTTTTTCCCCGGTGTTATAAAAGATCATCCTGTCTCCCTCATTTGATGTTTGTTTCAAAAAAGGATTGTTATGGAAATAAAAGCAAACGCTATTTCCGTCAATTCCGGTTAGTCGCATAACTTTGTGATGGGTGTCTTTATCAATCCATTCGTTGGGCATGGGTTTCTGTCCACCGGTTTCCAAAATGGGTTGAGCCCATAGAGTAAAAGGCTTTATCAAAATTGTAATTAGAAATAAAATACAAATTCCGACACTTAATGCATTCTTATTCATTGTCTTATCATTTAGGTTGAATGATATTTTTAAAACACCCGTTAATCAGATTTTTCACTTACAGAATTAAAGAGGTTGATCGTTTTTTGCCTTAATCCGGAAAGTCATTGCATTGGATTCGCTGACCCAACAATACTACTATTAAAAAAAATAGTTCTCCCGGCATAAAAAGCAGGAGAACTATTGTTTTAATAATATGTTGAAAAGTTTATTGTAATGTGCTTAACTCCTTTAGTTTTCTGTTAGGATACAACACCGGATGTTCCTTCTCTACTACTATGGTTGAAGGCAAATCAAAATTCGCTTTTAACCGGATATCGTTAGAAGAAGATCCGATTCTGACTTCATATTGTCCTTTCTCTGCTACCCATGACGAGACTCCTGACCAGAATGAAGCCAAAGAACGAGGATTGAGCACAAAGGTGAGCTCCTGACTTTCGCCCGGTTTCAATGACCTGGTCTTTACAAAACCTTTCAATTCTTGTACCGGTTTTTCAATTTCAACATTCGGGGCATTCAGATAAAGCTGTACAACCTCTTTCCCTTCAATCTTTCCGGTGTTTTTAACCGTCACTTTTGCAACTATCTCATTTTGAAAGGTAGTATTGCTTAACTGAATGTTCGAGTAATCAAACTTGGTGTATGAAAGACCGTAACCAAATTCATAAGCTGTTGGGACTTTAAATGACTCATAATAACGATAACCAACATAAATTCCTTCGTTGTACAAAGCGTTTATTGGGTTGGTTTCCGGATCACCTGGAAAAGTTTTAGCAGAAGGAACGTCGCTATAAGCCATTGGAAAACTCATGGTCAATTTTCCTGAAGGATTAACTTTCCCTTTCAAAATATCGAGAATAGCATTTGCTCCCTCCTGACCACTTTGCCATGCCAGCAAGATAGCGTCAGGATCATTACGCCAGTCCGCAGTGGCTATTACTCCGCCAATATTGAGAATGACGATAACTTTTTTGTTTGCAGCATGAAATGCGTCCGAAACATCTTTGATTAATTGTTTCTCAGTATCGGTTAATGAGAAATCAACAACTTTCCGATCAGAGCCTTCTCCTGCATTTCTACCTATCGTAATGATAGCGATATCTGAATTCTTTACCTGAGCATTAATTTGATCTTTATTTAAAGCTAATTCAGGATGAAAGTCTACCAGAAATTTATCTTTCCTGTTGTTTTTTGCCGTCTTGGTAATGGTGTCTATGAAGTTTGTGTAGACATCTTCCAGCTCTTTGGCTACAGTGAAGCCATTGTTTGCAAAGCTTTCTTTTATAGTAACTGCTTTCTCGTAATTAACTTCACCGCTTCCTGTTCCACCGGCAATAAACCTGTATGAGGTCTTACCAAAAAGTGCAACTTTTTTAATGTTTTTGAAAGGTAAAGCGATGTTGTCGTTTTTAAGTAAAACCATTCCTTCGCATGCAGCATTCTTAGAAACTTGCGCATGGGCAACCAGATCCGGTTTATTCGTAAATGAATATGCCCTAAAATGAGGAGTTTTCATGATAAAGGTCAATACCCTCTCTACATTCTGATCAATGACCTTTTCGTCGAGTGTTTTGTTTTTTAGTGCAAGAAGCAATTCCTGACGTTGACGGTTACCAGGCATTATCACATCGTTTCCGGCATTCATCTGGGCAACAGCATCAGCTCCGCCACCCCAATCGGTCATGACCATGCCTTCAAATTTCCACTCGTCACGTAAGATGGTGGTGATTAAGTCGCGCGTTTCTGAAGTATAGTATCCGTTTAACCGGTTATAGGATGACATCACCGTCCAGGGTTGTGATTCTTTTACCGCCATTTCAAATCCCCTCAGATAGATTTCGCGAAGGGCGCGCTGACTTATGACTGCATTGATCGAAGTCCTGTTTGTTTCGATGTTGTTCGCTGCAAAATGTTTCAGAGAAGTTCCAACCCCGTTCGATTGAATACCACGAATCATACCAACTGCCATTTTACCTACGACAAAAGGATCTTCAGAATAATATTCAAAATTACGTCCACAAAGTGGGTTACGATGAATATTGACTGCCGGTGCAAGCAGAACATCGGAACCATATTCGAGAACTTCATTTCCCATTGCTTTCCCGACATTTTCAATCAGTTCGGTATTCCAGGTACAGGCGAGCGCCGTTGCCGTAGGAAATGCAGTACAATATCGTGTGAAATCCAATCCGGCAGGATGCGAATTGATACGAAGACCGGCAGGTCCATCGGTTAAAATCGTAGGTGTTATTCCTAAACGGGGAATAGCCCATGTTCGTCCTGCTGCTCCATCAATGATCGTCGTTTTGTCTCCCAGGATTGGATCTTTCTGGTTGGCATTACCCACCCCGATCAGAAGATAAACTTTATCCTCCAGCGTCATAGCTGAAATAATGTCCTTGATTTTGTTTTTTCCAAGTTGAGGAACAGCTGTGTTGTTTTGAGCAAATGAAAATTTGAACACAAGAAACAATAAAGCAATGAATAGAATGTGTTTTCTCATAAATAATTCATTTAAGTGATTGGGTTGTTTAATATTTAATGATGATTAATTTTAGAGTGTGGTAATCCGGTGTGTTTTTATTATTGAATGGTTTAAGCGTTTCCAGACGTTAAAGGTACACTATATGTAAAAATATTGAACTCGATATTTAAAAACTGTTTAAATTTTATTTTTCTTTTGCCCGTAGGGCATTAATATCAATAGAAATGAATCTCTCCCTCTATTTTTGCCCGTAGGGTATTTACATTAAAGGTTGATCCCCTACGGGGAAAAGATTTATTTTGTGAATGTTTCTATTGATATTTATCCCCTACGGGGAAATTTAACCAGTTTCGTAATTTATTTTTTGCCACAAAAAAAAATGTATAAATTTGTCTTTCCTAAACATTCAAAAACATGAAAAAAAGCTACAACCTACTAATTTTAATAAGTTTCTTATTTCTCCCCTTTCAAAATTGCATATCACAAAATATTAATAATACATCGTCAAAATTTTCCGGCGATGCCGATAAGTATCACATCAACACCCTTGGTAAAAATGTATTTTTGTTTGATCCGCAAATGAATATGAAAGATATTCAAACGCTCATTGATACTATTTACAGCAAACAGGCTTCAAGAGGAAGCGAATTCAATGAAAACAGAATTGCCTTTTTGTTTAAACCCGGGAAATATAATCTGGATATCAAAGTTGGTTACTATATGCATATCATCGGTTTGGGAGAAAATCCGGAAGATGTAGTCATTACTGGTGCAGTCCGATCAAAATCAACACGAGGTGGGAATGTATTGACCAACTTTTGGCGCGAAGCCGAAAATTTAACAGTAATCCCAACTACCGAACCGGCCAATGTTTGGGCTGTGTCGCAGGCAGCTGCATTAAGGAGGATATATATAAAAGGGGATTTGCAACTCCATGATAAGGGTTATGCGAGTGGGGGATTTCTTGCAGATTCCAAAATTGATGGTGCTGTGATGGCGGGTGGTCAGCAACAATGGTTTTCGAGAAATACAGAATTTCAAAAATGGACCGGTGGTGCATGGAATATCATGTTTATGGGAGTTCCAGGCTCACCAGAAAGTAACTGGACTAAAGGGCCTGTCACTACCCTTGAGAAAACCCCGGCAATCAGGGAAAAACCTTATCTCATCATTAAAGAGGGTAGGTTTTATGTAAAAATACCGGATATTAAATTAAATTCAAGTGGCCCAAGCTGGCTAAATGGCTATAAAGACAAAAAAGCTGTTTCTCTTGAAAAGTTCTATATTGTTAAGCAGGGTTTTATTGCAGATTCGATAAACCTGGCTTTGCAAAACGGGAAAAACCTGTTATTTACTCCCGGTATTTATAAACTTGACAAAAGCATTAAAGTTACCCGGCCCGGAACAATAATTATCGGATTAGGGATGGCAACATTGTTGCCAACAAACGACAATATGGTTATGGAAGTTAAAGACATAGACAATGTAACCATTTGCGGACTTATGTTTGAGGCAGGGAAAAATCGATCAGAAACACTATTACAAGTAGGCAATCCTGATTCTCATAAAAACCACGCTAAAACACCGACTTTATTATCTGATCTGTTTTTCAGGGTTGGTGGTGCAACAGAAGGTTCTGCGACCAGTTGTTTAACCCTAAACAGCAACAACGTTTGTGTTGATCATGTTTGGCTTTGGAGGGCAGATCATGGAAATGGCGTGGGCTGGAATAAAAACAAATGCGCAAATGGTTTGATCGTAAACGGTGATCATGTTTTAATTTATGGCCTTTTCAATGAACATTTTCAGGAATATCAAACCTTATGGAATGGTAACCATGGAAGACTTTATTTTTACCAAAGCGAAATGCCATATGACCCATCGAATATTGATGCATGGAAACACGATGGCATTGGTGGCTATGCCTCATATAAAGTTTCAGATAAAGTCACTTCACACGAAGCATGGGGTTTAGGCATATACTGTTACTTTCCTTCATTACCGGTGATCGTGAACAATGCCATAGAAGTGCCACAAAAAATAGAAAAAGATATTCATCATAAAATGATTTACTGGCTGAATGGAAACAAAGAAAGCAAAACCTTAAACATAATAAATGACAAAGGTGGAAGTGTAACCTTTTCAAATAAATCATCCAGAATAGACTAAAAATGTGTAAATTGAATACAAAGTGGATATCAAAACTATATATATTTTTCGCGATTACTTTGACGCTATCATCCTGCCTAAGCAAGGAAAAAAGAAAGAGTTTTTTACCTCAAACAAAAACCTGCTTCGAACAACACAGGTTAACAAAAGCACAGGACTCGGCCATCCGCATTGAAATTCATGCCAAAGCCAAGGCTGCCAGGTTGGATTCCTTGTTTCAAAAGAAATATACCCGGCAGGGGTTTAATGGCACGGTACTCATTGCCCAGAAAGGGGTGACGATTTATGAAAATGCATTCGGATACCGTGATATTACTTCAAAGACTCCACTTACGCTGAATAGTGCTTTCCAGTTGGCATCCATCAGCAAGACCTTCACGGGAGTAGCCATTTTAATGATGATCCAGGAAGGAAAGCTCAGGCTGAATGACTCCATTCAACAGTATCTGCCAAGATTTCCTTACCACGGCATCAAGATCGCCGATTTATTGAGTCACCGGAGCGGATTGCCCAACTACCTCTATACATTTGAAGACAAGCGAATGCAGAATGAGGCACCCCCCACCAACGATAGCATCCTAAAATGGTTCTGTGAAGCCAATCCAACACCCGCGCCCTATGGGAAACCTGGAAAACATTTCAGCTACAACAATTCAAACTTTGTACTGCTTTCATGTATCCTGCAGAAGTTGAGCGGAATGCGCTATGCCGATTTCATAAGAACACGAATCTTTGAACCGCTTGCAATGGATCATTCCTACATCGATATCCCTGCATCGGATTCATTAAAAGAACTCCGCACATCGGGGCACAATGGCAACCGTATGAACAGGCGCGACTTTTATGATGGGGTTTATGGCGACAAGGGGGTTTATTCGACCGTTGAAGACATGGCCAAATGGTACTATGCACTCAAAAACAATTGCCTGCTCAACAAGTACTGGCTCAAGCAAGCCTTTACCCCACGCAACCTTGAGAAAAAAAGCACACACAACTATGGCCTTGGTTTCCGGCTCAAGACCAAAAGCACCAACATGAGAAAAGTTGAGTATGTTTATCACACCGGTTGGTGGCAGGGTTATTCAACCATTTTCTGGTACAGTCCTTCAAACGATTACATCATCATTATACTGAGCAACAAACACAGCAATTGTGCATATGATATCAAAACGGCCATTTCCATAATGGAAGGAGGCCATAAAGAGGAAGATATCTCAGCCAATGAAGACATTAACACATTTTAATGTTTAAATGAACATTTTCTTCCTCCAATTGATCATATTATCAAATGTTTGTATATTGCAAACTAATTTTATGAATTCAAAAAATTGACACCAAACTGATTAACAACACCATACCCTAACCGATGAAAAAGTTATCTATTTTAGCAACCGGAATACTTCTGGTATTTTTGATCGCATGTAACTCAAATTCAGGAAAAAAGAAATCCATGGACACCGCTAAAGATCTGGCCTCAAATCCTTTTATGCATGCCAGCACATTGCCGTTTCAGGCACCTGATTTTAAAAAAATCAATAACAGTGATTTTGAACCCGCCTTTGAAGAAGGTTTAAAAGAACATTTATCAGAAATTGATAAAATTGCCAACAATACCGAAGCGCCCACTTTTGACAACACGCTGGTGGCCATGGAAAAGAGTGGCCAACTGCTTCGCCGGGTCAATGGAGTGTTCAACATGCTTTCCGGAGCCAATACCGATTCGGTTTTGCAGAAGTTGAGTGAGGAGATTGCACCAAAACTGGCTGCCCAGCAAGATGCAGTTTTTCTGAACCAAAAGCTTTACGAAAAAATCAAAAACCTCTTCCAAAAGAAAGATGAACTCAAACTGGACAAGGAATCAGCACGACTGCTCGAATACTATAATATTCAGTTTATCCGTGCAGGTGCAAACCTTTCCGATGAGAACAAAACAAAGTTAAAAAAACTCAATGAAGAAGAAGCGGGTCTTGGAGCAAAATTCACCAACCAGTTGTTGGCAGCAGCTAAAGCCGGCGGCTTGGTCGTGAACAGCAAAGATGCTTTAAAAGGTCTTTCGGATGGCGCCATAAACTCGGCTTCACAGAATGCAACTTCCGCCGGAGAAAAAGGGAAATGGTTGCTATCATTGCAAAACACCACGCAACAACCTGCCCTGCAATCATTGGAAAATAGGGATACACGTCATCAATTATTTGAAGCCTCATGGAACAGGGCTGAAAAAGGAGACAAAAACGATACCCGTGCAACCATTCTAAGGTTAGCAGAAATCCGTGCCGAGAAAGCCGGTTTATTGGGATTCAAAAATTTTGCCGCCTGGAACCTTCAGGATCAAATGGCAAAGACACCGGAAGCGGTTCAAAGCTTCTTACAGAAATTAATACCCGCAGCCACAGCCAAAGCGCGTAAAGAAGCTGCCGATCTTCAGGCAGTAATCAATAAAGAAAATGGCGGATTCCAACTGGAACCATGGGACTGGGATCATTATGCAGAAAAGGTTCGTAAAGCCAGGTACGATTTAGATGAGAATCAGGTTAAACCTTATTTCGAATTATTCAATGTATTGGAGAACGGTGTGTTTTATGCCGCCAACCAATTGTATGGATTGACATTTAAACAAAGAAAAGACATCCCGGTTTACCAGGACGACATGCGCGTTTATACAGTTTATGATAAAGACGGCAGCGAACTCGGTCTGTTTTATTGTGACTATTTCAAGCGCGACAACAAATCAGGTGGCGCCTGGATGAGCAATGTAGTTGATCAATCAAAATTGCTGGGCACAAAACCTGTGATCTACAATGTCTGCAACTTCACCAAACCGGCTCCCGGTGAACCTGCTTTAATTAGTTATGATGATGTAACCACTATGTTCCATGAATTTGGACATGGCCTGCACGGTCTCTTTGCCAGCCAAACCTACCCCAGTTTATCGGGCACCAGCGTGGCCAGGGATTTCGTGGAACTACCTTCGCAGTTTAATGAGCATTGGGCCTTAGAGCCAAATGTATTCCATCATTACGCCGTACATTACAAAACGGGGGTTGCGATGCCTCAGGTACTGGTCGATAAAATCAAGAAATCACAGGAATTTAATCAGGGATATGCATTTACAGAGATTCTGGCAGCTGCTAACCTTGATATGGAATGGCATACCATTCCGGCTGGCACTAAGATAAAATCAGTCGACGATTTTGAAGCTACTGCCTTGAAACGCACCCATCTTGATCTTCCCCAGGTTCCACCACGCTACCGCTCCAGCTACTTCCTTCACATTTGGGGCAATGGATATGCTGCAGGCTATTATGCCTATTCATGGGCAGAAATGCTGGACGACGATGCCTTCAACTGGTTTAAAGAAAATGGCGGGATGACGCGTGCAAATGGACAGCGTTTCCGTGATATGATCTTATCTCGCGGAAATACAGAAGACTACAATAAAATGTTTTTTGACTTCCGTGGACACAAACCAAACATCCAACCGATGCTGATCGATCGGGGTTTAATAACGAAATAAGGAGTTCGGGATTGAAGAAAATGCCGAAGGCATGACAGGATTATAGCAAATATCTAAAATCAAACAGAACCCCGAAGGGGTGAAAGTATCAGACATATAATACTTTCACCCCTTCGGGGTTCACGTTTTCATTCCTTTTACTATAATATTATCATCCCTTCGGGATTCAAAGAATTAATGGGGTCAGCCCCATTAATTTACATCTTATTGATATTTAGCTTTTTAGAATTAATGGGGACTGACCCCATTTCTTGACATTTCTCTTTCTATTATCTCCTAAGCTTTTACCGCCCATCTAAGTTTAGCTGAACGCGCGCGGGGATTGGTATTGCATTCCTGAACTGATGGCCGGATGGGGTCAGGAGCAACTTCGCTGTAAATACCTTCACGAAAGAAGCGCTGAAAAGATTTCTTCACGCGACGGTCTTCTCCTGAATGAAATGAAAGGATGGCTACCCGGCCACCGGCGGTAAGCGCATCGGGAAGCTTCTCCAGAAATTTATCCAATGCCCCGAATTCATCATTCACAGCAATCCGCAATGCCTGGAAGCAGCGTTGGCATGATTTCTTAATATCTTCTTTACGATTGGTTTGCGGAAGAAACTCCAGCGCATCTATGATGATTTTTTGCAGCTGGGTAGTTGTTTCGATCACCATCCCTTTCGAGAGATGGGTTTTAATGGCATAAGCGATGGGCTCGAAATGAGGCTCATCGGCATTTTCAACCAATATATCCTCAAGTTCGTCCTGAGAAATCGATTTTAGAAGTGCGGAGGCAGGGCTACCGCTTTTAGGATTCAGCCTTAGGTCCAGCGGACCTTCCACCTTAAATGAAAAACCCCTCTCCGGATTATCGATTTGCATCGAAGAGACACCCAGATCAGCGAGGACGAAATGAAGCGGCCCTGTTTCAACAACAAGACGGTCGATATCCGAAAAATTCAGTTTTTGAATCACCAAAACATCAGGTCCATATCCCAAAGCCTGTAGCCGTTCCTGGGTCCTGGGCAATTCAAAAGGGTCTACATCAATGGCATACAGTCGGCCTCCCGGTTGCAGCAGTTTAAGGATCTCAAGGCTATGGCCTCCATAACCCAAAGTGGCATCCAGACCAATTTCTCCGGGCGTTACTTTGAGAATTTCCAATATCTCGTCAACACAAATAGAGCGATGCATCCCGGCAGGCGTTCTTCCCTGATCCATCACCTTAGCAACATCCTCTGCGTAAAGTTCGGGTTGAAGTTCCTTGTATTTTTCCTTGAAGGCTTTGGGGTGTGTTCCCTGGTATCGTACACGACGGACATGTTTGGGTTCCTGATTTTCCATAAGTACAAAAGTAACAAATTAGCGCTATTGTGGTTTATTACTCCAGCTTCGCCAATTCAATTTTGGCAATGTGTTTGTGAGCCCATTATTGGCACCATTAATGGCTAATGCAATACTAAATAAAATGAATTTATTTTAACATTTTGTTGTTTTTAGGCAAATATGATGTAATTTTATAGTCTGGAATTAAAGGGATTAATGGGTTATCAATCCTTATCTCAATTTTCCATCAGAATATTTCCGAATCACCGGTAAAACAGTCTCAAAAATCTCCCCCAAACAGGCAAGCATATTCCCATATAACTTAGATAATATTTCCATATGACTTTCTTAAAAGCCATATCGAAGCCATATCGAAGCCATATTGAAGCCATATTGGTCCCAACTATTGTGATATGACACCGACATGGCTTCAATATGGCTTTAAAATGGCTTCGATATGAAATTTATTTAAATCAAATGGGGATATTAGGGGAGTATTTAGGGAATATTCACCGGATTTAGTGAAGAAATTTTGACAACTTTTGCGGGATGTTTTAATCCGCCATGGTGAAAAAAACTATTGGAGAAAACTTCAGCATAGCTGGAGTCTTAGGCAAATAAAGGTACTACAATTTCAAAGATATTCCAAATTTATATTTAAAATTCCTTCTCATGTAACCCAATAACATGTTAAATAATATTGACAATTAGGTTTCAATATATTATTTTTGTTTTGTAAGTCAATCAAAATTATCAATACACTGAATGATAAACCAGGTCGCCAAAAGTTCATCCTAATACATAAACCCACCGACGACCACAACACTTTTTAAAATGGCAAGATTTGTAGGGCCGTTTAAATTTAGCGGCAATGTAGGAGGTTACAGGGGATATTGGGACAAGGACCTCAAGGAGTGGATTGTGGCAACCAAAAAGGAGAAGAATCCAAACCACAATAAAAATGCACCCCGCGCACAGGAAAATAATGAAGAATTCAAGGGAGTGGCGATGTGGTCAAAAGTGATACGCCGCATGTCCGATGAAGTGGTCTATTTGAAGAAAGGACGCCGGGTTGGCGATTTGAATGCGATCGGGAAAAAGATCCAGTTAATGGATCGAACCGGTACTCGTGGCACACGTCAGATAGAGTCCTCGAAATACAATTTTCCTTTAATTGGGTTTTCCTTTAATAAAGAAAATCCTTTCTCGAGTGTTTTCACGGGTGTTCCCGAACTATCGATCACCGAAGACCGGCGTGAAGTAACGCTCAAAATGCCTGATTTCATCTCGAACTCAAAGTTTAATTGGCCTGAAAAAGTAAGTTATTTCCGTGTATTTTTAGAGATCTTTGAACTGCCTGACCTTGTATGGGACGAGGATCGCGAGAAGTATAATCCTTTTTATTTCGTTATGCCAAAGGGAAAAGCAGTCACCGTGAGCGACTGGATGCCGGTAATAACCGATCCTATTGACTTTCAGCAATCTGTTGCTTTCAAGGAAAACGAGTTACCCAGAGAGAAATCGGCTGTAGTGGTTGTGATGGGACTTGAATTCGCCTCAGGCATGGATTGGGGAACGCCCTATGTGGTGAAAGGCCATGGGACGGCGGCTGTTGTCGCTTGTTTTTAAGAAGTTAATGGTTTTGTACTTACTCCGGGCCGGTATGTGGGCACTGAAGAAGTTGAAGACGATGGGATTTCATTTGGAGATAAAGTATTTGTTATTGCTGAAAACCTGAGTATTCAGTTTGCCAAATCTATTGAATTACAGGAAAGAATAAAAAATAATTTATTGAAAGTTGGCATTAAAATTTAGTGGAAAATAATCCACAAAAAACGAAGGAGGAGTTTACATTTAATACATTTTAATGTACTTTTGTAAACCCCCAAATAAATTAAAATGAAAGAGATCGTAGCCAAAAGAATAAAATCAGCAAGAACCCTGGCCGGCCTGTCTTTGCGTGAATTATCTCAAAAGATGGAAGGTATTGTGAGTCACAATGCCATTACCAAATATGAGAATGGCTTAATGATGCCCGACAGTAAAGTGCTTTTAGCTTTAGCAAAGGCGCTGGATGTGAAGATCGATTACTTTTTCAGACCCTATAATGTGACTATCGAAAGTGTTGAGTTTAGAAAGAAAAGTAAATTATCGGTTAAGAATTCGAATGCTATTCATCAGAAGGTTTCTGACGACGTGGAAAAATATATTGAGTTAGAAGGGTTTTTAAATATCTCTTCTGACTTTGAAAATCCTATAAGTCATATTGAAATCCATACCGGAGAAGATGTTGAAAATGCTGTCAATTATCTGCTAACCACATGGAAAATAGGTTTTAATGCTTTGCCCAATGTAATTGAATTATTGGAAGACAAAGGAATAAAGATTGTTGAGTTAGAAGCGGATGATAAATTCGATGGACTTTCAGGATGGGCCAATAAAACGATCCCTGTGATTGTAATTAATAAGAATTATCCAATCGAGCGTAAACGTTTTACGGCACTCCATGAATTAGGGCATTTACTTTTATCGTTTAAAGCAGAACTTGATCCCAAAACTATTGAGAAACTTTGTCATCGTTTTGCGGGGGCAATGCTAATACCACAAGAAACTTTTTTAATTGAATTTGGAGCTTCGAGAAGGAAAACCAGCATTTCTGAATTAATATCAATCAAAGAATCTTACGGCATTTCTATCCAGGCTATTATGGCAAGAGCTAAAGATTTAAGCTTTATAAACGATGATCGTTACATTGAATTTAGAATATGGCTTAACAAAAACATCGACAGAAAAAAAGAAATAGGATTTGGTCAATTTGTTGGCAAAGAAAATTCCGGTCGATTTAAACAATTGATTTATCGCGCTGCCGCTGAGGATATCATATCAATGAGCAAGGCGGCTAATCTTGCCAATCAAAAATTAGCCACTTTTAGGGATGAATTTATAGCCATATGACAATCGTTGTAAATGATGCCAATGTACTGATTGACTTAGTAAAACTAAAATTACTACCTCACTTTTTCTCATTAAATTTGATTTTTCATACATCGAGTTTGATTTTGGAAGAGTTGCATCAGGAACAACGGGATCAATTGCAGGAATTTATTGATACTGGAATTTTGAATGTATTGGAATTGTCAGCTGATGAGATATCACAAGTGATCGATTTACAAACGGAAAAGCCGCAACTTTCAGAACAGGACTGTTCGGCTATCGTCTGTGCGAAAAAGGTAAATGGTGAACTGCTGACATCGGATAACAACTTAAGGAAGTTTGCAAAAACAAAAAGCGTTGTTGTTAGAGGCCATTTGTGGATTTTCGATTTGATGATTGATGAACAAAAGATTACTGGGGCAACAGGTATTGCGAAGCTTAATGAATTGAGGGAGGTGATAAATCCAAAGTTGGGGTTGCCTGTTCATGAATGTGAAATGAGAATATATAATTGGAAAGAATATATATTAGGAGATGTATGTAAGAAAATCGGTTCAGGTGCTACACCTGGATAAACCATTTAATCTGACCATAATCTACCGGAGAATCGTGATCATCTCATCTTGTTGATGATTAAGAAATTAAGGAGATCAATTTAAAACGGCGAAGGATGGTCAATTTAGTCGGCATATCCAGTTACGAGAAAAAGTATTTTCACTTCGATATGAAAGTCGAGGCGACGCTGGACTTAAAAGATATCGACAAGATCAACAGCTCATCTGGCAATAGCACCATGAATATGGGTCTTGATGAATTTCTGGACAATCCGGATCATGCAGCGTATGGGGGGGAACTATTTGATAACACTCACAAGACCAGCAATACTTTAAATTCTTAAAGAGCGATATGGCATAAAATCAACACTGAATCACCGTTCCAGGGGTGCAACATGGTCCGGTTTGTTCAAATGGGATAAGTATGGTGAATAGGTTAACTTTACCGATGTAATAACAAACAGATTGGCAAAATATACCCATTGCTTAGATATTAAAAATTATTCTTTAAGAAAAGGAAAAAATTAAAAAATAATGCTTATAATTGTACACAAATCCATTCTCTTTAAGTGGCACTGTTTGTAGTGTATTAGGTGGCGCTGATTCATTGTAATATTCACCTTTAAGGATGCTTGAAAATTATCATTCATTACAAACTGCAATCAGAAATTTTCATTTAAACGATTCGCCTAAATATACGATTATGCAGAAACCATTATTTCAAAAAATCAACTTAACGGTAAATAAATCCTTCAATATTTTAAAAGTGTATAGACCTTATTTTGTCGTTCCCTGGCATTTTCATCCGGAGGTTGAAATCATGCTTATAATGAAAGGTACCGGTACTCGATTTATTGCAGACAGCATTGAAGAATTTGAGCCATATGACTTAGTTATGGTTGGAGCAAATTTGACTCATGTATGGAAAAATTGCCCGCAACATTATGAAGAATCATCAGACTTACGAGCCGAAGCGAGGGTGATACTTTTTCGTGAAGATTGCTTCGGAAAGGATTTTTTTGATATTGCTGAAATGGAAGGTATAAAAAATCTGCTGGTAAGAGCCGGAAGAGGAATAAAGTTTTTGGGGGATACTAAATCTGTTATAGCAAGCAAGATCATAGCAGCATTTGAACAAAATGAATTAGACAGGTTTATATCGTTGATTCAGATATTACATGAATTATCTCTAAGTAAAGAATATTCTATCCTATCAAGTATAGGATATGTTCAGCAGATTCAGGCTTCAGACTTATATCATTTAAATATAATTTTGGATTATTTAATTAAAAACTTCAGAAAAGAAATAAAACTGGATGAGATATCAAAGCTTGCTAATATGTCACCCACTGCTTTTTGCCGCTATTTTAAAAGCCGCACCAATAAAACTTTGATTCAGTTCATTAATGAATTAAGGATTGGCTATGCTAAAAGAATGCTAGTGGAAAGTCGTGATAATATCAGCACGATCTGTTTTGAATCCGGTTTTAATAATATTTCAAATTTTTATGATCATTTTTATAAAATAACAGGAAAGCATCCATCACAATTTCGGGATGAACATCATAATAAAATAATTATAGAATAACGGTCACTATGACTATCCTTGTTTTAATCAACAGGTGTCATAAATTACTGATAACATGCTGCTGGTAGAAGCTTTCTGTTTATTCAACATATCCTTGAAATTAATCGTTCAGCAGATATTAATGATTATTATTCTCGTTTTATACTACTGCATCTCTCTTTAAATGATTTTAGTTAAAGCTCAATATCATTTAAAATATAATCAATCAAAAGATAAGAACACTTGCTGAAAAGATAGATAGTTGTTATTGCTTAGGAGAATCTCTGTAATATATAATATACAGAAGGTGGGGTAAACCCAGATCAAATTCCTCCAGAATCATTTGTGGATAAAAGTTTTGATGAAATAATCCTCTCAAAATAAGTTGGGAGGTTTCCCGAGAAACAGGATCAAAAAGTCATATAATTTCAGACTTCCTGACCTCTCGTACATTTGCCCGTCGATCAAATTTCTAACACACAACAACATTAAAAACAAGGTTCTGTTGCAAAAAAATGTAGGTTCTAATATACTCATTATGACGCCATTTCAGGACTTAAAAGAAGATAATTATATTTGTTACAATAATGACATCCCTTAGGAATTAAAGAAAAATGCTGAAGGTATGTCATCATTGTAGCAAACAACTAACCACACCTCGAAAGCCTTGAAAGCATGAAATATATTGATTTACCGAAGCACATTATTCTGCGAACCTAGTTTTTTTTACGCTTAAAATTATTTGTCTCTTAATTATGGTAATGAGTTATCTTACTATTTCTTCAATAACAGCAGCAATATTTTTTAATAATTCAATATCAATAGGAACACTCTTTATGAAGAGATATCATTATAAAAAAGTCTTCGAAAAACAAGACCATCGTGGTTCTTATTAAGGCACTAATTTAAACCCCACTTCTTTCACTTCCTGTGAATTAGTACCAATAAACAGTTTGAAATCACCCGGTTCATAAGTATACTTCATGTTTATATCGTAAAACTTAAGGTCGCGGGCGGTTAGCGTGAAAGTGATGGTTTTAGAATCGCCGGCATTGATAAATATCTTTTGAAATCCCTTTAATTCTTTAACGGGGCGAGTGACTGAACCCACCATATCGCGGATATAAAGCTGGGCAGTTTCTTCGCCGTCGTATTCACTGGTATTGGTGATGGTCACCGTTGCTGTTAATTTGTCTGTCGGAGTTATTGTAGTCTTGTTTAAAGTGATGGGGCTATAACTAAATGAAGCATAGCTTAAACCATAACCAAAAGGATAAAGCGGGGTATTGGGGATATCCATATATTTTGAAGTATACTTTTCAGCAGCATTGAATGGTCTTCCCGTATTTTTGTGATTGTAATAAATCGGGATCTGTCCAACACTACGGGGAAAAGTCATGGTAAGTTTTCCTGAAGGGTTATACTTTCCGAAAAGAACATCGGCGATAGCATCACCTGCACGGGTCCCTGCATACCATGTTTCCAGTATCGCATCCATGTTTTCGTTTTCCCAGGAGAGGGTAAGAGGACGACCATTCATCAGGACTAGCACTATTGGTTTACCAGTTGCTTTGAGTGCTTTTAATAATGTTTTTTGGTTTTTGGGTAGTGAGATGTCGCTCATACTGGCAGCTTCACCACACATGATAGCAGGCTCACCCAAAAATACTACAGCAATATCAGCTTTCCCGACTGTTTTTACTGCTTCTTCAATCAACTGCGTTGGCGATTTAGAATCGGATACTATATCAGCACCATGAGGATTCAGTTGATTGATCAACACGGTATCGTCAAGAATATTGGCTCCCTTTGCATAGAGAAAGCTATTCGAAGGATATTGCTGCTGTAGGGCATCCCAGAAACTTACTGCTTTTTTCCAGTCTCCTGCGCCACTCCAGCTACCGATAAGATCACGCTGGTCTTTAACCATTAGGCCTATAAAGGCTATTTTTGCATCGCTTTTAAGAGGAAGCAGTGAATGAACGTTTTTGAGAAGTACCATGCTTTTTAGTGCTGCTTCCTTAGCCAGTTGCAGTTTTTCTGGACTCATGATGACTTTCGATGCATGGTCATTGCTTAAATTCCTATATGGGTCGGTAAAAAGGCCAAGCTTATATTTGGCTTCTAGTACGCGTCGGCAAGCTTGGTCAATATCGGATAATGGCACTATCTTCTGTTCAACAAGCTTCTTTAACTGATGCAGATAGATCTCACTTACCATGTCCATATCATCGCCGGCCTTGATAGCCAGTTCGGCTACCTTGGGTTCATCACCAAATCCATGGTTCATTAACTCCATGATAGCTGTATAATCCGTTGCAACCAATCCGGTGAAACCCCATTTCGTACGGAGCACATCGGTGAGCAACCATTTATTGGCAGCAGCAGGTACGCCATTTATTTCGTTGAATGAACTCATTATACTTCCTGCACCGGCATCAATTGCAGCTTTGTAGGGTGGAAGGTAAGATTCGAACATCTTCCGTTCACTCATATCTACCGTATTATAGTCTCTGCCTGCTTCTGCAGCGCCATAGAGTGCAAAATGCTTCACACAGGCCATCACCGAATTGTTTGCGGAAAGATCTTTACCCTGATATCCTCGTACAGTTGCAGCAGCAATCTGCGATCCCAGCCAGGTATCTTCACCTGAACCTTCAGAAACACGTCCCCAACGTGGGTCGCGGGCAATGTCCACCATTGGAGAGAAGACCCAGTTTAATCCATCGGCAGAGGCTTCTTCAGCTGCGGCACGGGCTGAGCGTTCTATGAGTGGCAGATCCCATGTTGCAGCCATACCCAGGTTAATCGGAAAGATGGTTTTGTGACCATGGATCACATCATAGCCAAACAGCAAGGGTATTTTTAATCGCGTTTTAGTAATAGCAATTTCCTGAAGCTTGAGAACGGCATCGGGAGTGAAGGTATTGAATACTCCTCCAACCAATCCCTTTTCGATGTTTTGTTCGACACCCGTACTCAGGATAGGTCCGGTGACATCAAAACCGATGGAGGGAAGGTTAAGCTGACCTATTTTTTCATCGAGGGTCATTTTAGACATCAGGGCATTTATGTAATTGTCCATTTTCGCTGTCTTAGTAGTTTGAGCATTAGCTGCAAAAACCGTAAGAACTAAAAAGGAGACTGAAATAAAGCGTTTTATTTTCATAACGTAATTTGTTTATAACATATATAAAAAATCAGGACAGGTCACGACCTGTCCCTACATCATTATTCTGAACGAAATATTTGGGTGCGTTGTGAAACACCATTTTCATTGACTGCCTCTATCTGAAAGTAGTAAGGCTGTTCTTTATCCATTGCTTTAAAATAATATTCGTTGGCGCTATACACCATGATACAGTTGTACAATTTATCGGGAGCAATGCCGGTGTAAATGTTATAAGCATAAGCATTGTCTACACTCTGCCATTTAATCCAGGCACTTCTTTTATCGTAAGCAGTCCGCAAAACTACAAAATGTTTTACAGTATCAGGTCTGGCTCCTCCACCATTACCAAACACCCTGAGTCCACTGATTGCAAACTTTCCGTTGGCCATATGAACATTGACCATTTTGATATACCGAGCCTGAACAGGTTTTTGAAGTTCCACATAATCATGGGGTATATCAGTGTGGTTGGTGCTTTTATCTTTCAGTATCTTCCAGTTTTTATTATCTGTTGAATATAACAAACGGTACTGATGATAAATGTTATTGGGTTTACCCAGTATTGTAGCATCCTGATCGGCATAGTTGATTTGCACTGCATTAACCGTGCTTAAATGACCCAGATCAGTTTGGATCCATTCACCCGGATTAGCTGTTGCTGCACTCCAGTATGTTTTGATGCTTTCATCAACGGCAAAGTTGGCTGTGAAATCTCCCAGGGTTGAAGAGACGGTGACCGGTTTATTGTAATTGAGTAACATCCAGCCTGTGAATGTATTCAAGGTATGGTTGTGATCGAAGTGGACCTTATTTTTTGCAGTTGGCAGGTAATGTGGGTAATCGCCAAAAGCAGTATTTGCATATAAAACATTGTCGTTGTCAAATCCGGCCGGCCAAAGACCCAGCCGGCGTTCGAAGTTGTTTTTTACTGCAATGGTTATCGTAGAGATGTGCCACCAGTTTCCGAAGTTATCCTGAAAGGTATTGCCATGGCCTGCTCCACGAGCAAAGCCACCGGGTTTGTATGAAAAAGGATTGTGCAACTGGGGCTGGAAAGGACCAAGGGGATTGTCGCTGACTTCAACACCGTCGCTGTAACCACTAAACTCTGTTCCGGGTGCGCCATATTGGAGAAAATATTTCCCATTATGTTTGGTCATCCAGCTTCCTTCGATAAAGGGTTTCAGGAAAGTATTGTCCATATATTCACCAAAACGTTGCCATCCGAAACGTTCATCATTCAGTTTAAAGAGTGATATTTCATTTCCAATCGGAGCAAAAGTTTTACGGTTGATCTGTGAGACATAAAGTGGGAATTCATTGCTGCTGCCGTGATAGAGATAAAGTCGGCCATCAGTATCCAAGAAGAAATCGGGGTCCCAGGCTCCTATTTGAAAGTCATGAATTGCTTCATTCCATTGGCCTGATTTGGGGTTGGTACTCATCCAGATAGGAAAAGTCTTGGTATAGGTAGATCCGTAAACCAATAAAGTGTCACCTTGTACCCAAACTGCCGGCGCACATAAATCATCATAAACTTTGTGCTCTGGGCGTAAGAATGAACGTGAGACAAACTTCCAGTTGTAAAGGTCGGTGCTCCACCAGTAACCCATTTGGTTGGTTGAGAATAGATAATAATCACCTTTATACTGCGTAATTACCGGATCAGCAGTAGCCCGGTGTCGGCCTGCATCAGAAAAATCGGGAATGGGTGTATAACCGTAATCCAGATTCATCGGATTACAATAAGTTAAATGTTTTTCCTGTTGTCCTTTGCAAACCATAAATAACTGGACAAACAATATAACAATAAAAATCTGGATAGTTTTCATTCTTCTTTTATTGCTAAACTATGAAAATCGAGTTTCTTTAACCCTGCTTTGACTTCAGGACAACTCATAAAGAGCTTCCACAATAATCCGGTACGGTAGTTTTCGATCATTACCACGATAGGTCCCTGGTCAATGGCCAGATAAGATTTCCCATACCAGTTGCGTGATTCACAGAAGGAATCGGTAAAACCATATTCACCCCAGATCTTATCGCCCAGGTCATAATAAAAATGTCTGAGGGCCTTCATCGAATATTTTGGAGTGTAGGGGAAAGCCGACAGGGCTGCTGTTGGAGAAATCACCCCCAGATCATTGGTTGGGGAATGGGCATTGTATCCTTCGAAGTTATCGCTTGCAGTTAAACCCCAGCAATTCTCACCATAGCCTTTAAACTTTTTAGGGTTATCAATACAGTATGCCCTGTTAATGAGCGTATGGTTTGTGTTCTGTTCCCAGTAGTTTGCATAGCGGTCGGTTAAACCATTAGGGTTAAGACCAATAAAAGAGTATTGAGAGAAGAAGAGCGGGCCGCCATAATCAAAACCTAAAGGAAGTTTTATCCCATAAAAAGCTTTGCCGTTGATAAAGAAATCGCTCTTTACCCACCCTTTATGATAGACATCTGCAGAAACAGGATAGCGTTCACCACAGGCAGCCAGGACATAAGTGATCAAACATTCGTTGAAACCTCGTATCGGAAAATTCATAGCCCAACCATTGTTTGGTGACCAATGCCAGTATAAAACATCTTTCCCTCCATTTGTGTACCAGTTCCATTCAATATCATTCCAAAGCCAGTTGATTTTGTCGCGGAGCTCCTTTTCTTTGGGTGTATCTTGATTATAATACTGTCGGGCACAAAGTAATCCCTCAAACAGATAGGAGGTCTCAACCAAGTCGCCACCATCATCTTTATTGCCAAAGGGTATAATTTTACCGGTACTTCCATGAAGCCAATGGGGGAATACACCATGAAATGAACTTGCTTTTGAAAGAAAGTTGATAATCCTTAGCATCCTGTCTACTGCCTGTTCACGGGTTATCCATTTGCGTTCTATTGCTACAACCATGGCCATTATTCCGAATCCTGAACCGCCCATAGTAACAACATCACCTGAAGTATTACGTTCTCTTGCGAGGCCACTTACGGGGTGACCAAAATCCCAGAAATAACGAAAAGTCTGTCGTTGTACTAAATCAAGCAGGACGCTGTCGGACAGGTTTTTAATAACCCCAACCGGCTTTATTTCAGTGACGTTACCGGCTTTGTTTTGTGCAAACATAAAACATGTAAGCAGCACAAAAAATATTGTTATGATTGTTTTTTTCATTGTAGATAAATATACAAGGTTGTGTTTCTTAATATTGTAGTGTTATTAATTCATGATATTTTTGTGGTATCTTATTGAAGGAATTGATGGCATTATTACTCAACATAATTTGTTTTGCAAATGCGACCAAAATATCTTTTGCGTTCTTTGTTTTTTGTAGCAGTACAAACCAACTTAGGTAATTCTGAAGATACTTGGATGATATCCCAAAGAATTTGATAAGCCATCTTTCGAGTAGGCTGTCCAGAGAGTTGACATATTGAACGTGATAAACCTTGTCTTTAATTTTCTGTTTGTTGGCAATAAAAGTATGATGTTCAATATGTTTCTCCTTTGCCCATGCAATAATTGATGGATGAGAGTCAGAGCAAAGAATGTTGTCCTTATCAATCAACAGTCCAACTGTTCTTTCCAGGCTATCCCGGTCAATACGACCGACTTTAGCTACCTGCATTTGTGAGTTTCCTTTGCGATCAGTACTTACTACAATGGAGATCTTGTCATTGCTTACTCCTCGTTTAGTCTTTCTATCGCTGGGACGTTTATAGAGTGGCCGGTTTAGATGTTTATCGCCTTTTTGGCTTATGCTCATCTGTTTAACATCACATTCTACCAAGCCTTCCATTTTGGTCGAAGCAACAGAAGTCAATCCCGATAAAACTTTATGTCGCCAATCAAAAGCTGTATGCATTGATATTCCTAACTTTATAGCTACTTTACGGATGGAAATTGAATCAATTAATAACTCTACAGACTGTTGAAACTTGTCAGGCTTTTTTAATCCAGCCATTACAGTACCGCTCATCTCATTGAATGTGCTATTGCAATCTTTGCACATATATCGTTTGCGATTGCGGTATTGACCTTGACCTACGATGCTTTGACTTTGGCATTTTGGACAGGTTATTGCAGAATCTTTTGCAACTTCTTGTCGAATACTTTTAAGATCTACTTTCGGTTCTTCTTGTGATTTAAGAAGTGCTAAAAGCTCTATCTTTTCAGTAGCATTAAGCGTTTCTAAAATTTGTACCAGACTTTGCTTCTTCATGAAAAAATCAATTGGTTATTCTAAAGATACGAAAAGACACAATGTTACACAACACAACCATATACAATTATAAATTCGGACTCGTAAAGCCTAGTGATTTCATACCCGTTTTTATTTCAGGACAACTCATAAACAGGTTCCAGATTAATCCGCTTCGATAGTTTTCTGTCATAACAATAATTGGTCCCTGATCAATAGCCAGATTGGATGTACCAAACCACAAATCGTTCAGACTGAATGAATCGTAAAAACCATAGGGGCCCCAAGTTTTATCGCCTAACTGATAGTAGAAAAACTTCAATGCCCGTAATGATTCTACTGGAGTATAGGGAAGTGAAGAAACAGCCGCAGTAGGAGCTATTACACCAACATCGTTGGTGGGAGAATTGGCAGTATAACCATTTGCAATATCACTCGCGGTCAGACCCCAGCAAAGATTGCTATAACCATCATAACCTTTGGGGTTGCTGATGCAATAATTGTAATTGATCAATGCATGAGCCCTTGTTTGTGTTTCATAATTGGCGTATGCATCGGTCAGACCCTTTGGGTTGATTGCCATAAAAGAATAGTGTTCGAAGAAAAGTGGCCCTCCTAAGGTTGGCCCAAGTGGAAGCATAATATTGTAATAGCTGTTGCCATTTTTAATGGTACCGTTACCCGCCCATCCATTATCATATACTATTTTGGGTATCGGGTAAACAGTAGAAGATGCCCCAAGGACATATGGCATCAGGGCTTCGTCCCAGCCATGGATCGGCATGTTGATAGCCCAACCCTGATCGGGGCTCCAGTGCCAGTAAAGTACGTTTTGGTCACCCTGCCTGAACCAGCTCCATTCCACGTTTTTCCAGAGTGTATTGATGTTATTCACTAAATTGGTTTCATCGGCCGTAGCTGCATTAAAATACTGACGGGCAGTAAGCAAACCCTCCATCAGGAAAGATGTTTCGACCAAATCTGCACCGTTATCCTGCGCGTTGAAAGGAACAACTGCCCCGGTTGCTCCATTCATCCAATGTGGAAAAGCACCATGAAACTTTTGAGCTGTGTTTTTTAAAAAACCAACAATCTTTTGCATACGAACCAAACCATCGGCTCGGGTTATAAACTGACGGTTGATTGCAATAACGATAGCCATGATGCCAAATCCTGAACCGCCCATCGTAACAACATCACCTGAAGTATTACATTCTCTTGCGAGACCACTTACCGGGTGACCAAAATCCCAGAAATACTTAAAGGTTTGCTTCTGAATAATATCGAGAAGCTGATTATCAGTCACTATAGGAAATTTATTTGTAGAGTCGATAGCGGTTGTCAGATGTACACTCAATGCCGTTTGTAAATTGCCGTTTGCGATAGATTTGAGATCGGTAGTTACGCCTACATTGTATTTGGTCAGATATTGCAATGGCTGAGAAGGAGTTATTACAACAGTATTATCGTTGTCTTCGTAAGTCGTAGTGTAAGGTATAACAGTACCTGTCGTATTTTTAAAGCTGACACTGTTGGCTACAGATGTGTGATTAATAGCTATAGCAAAAGAAAATTTGATGACCGGGCTGAGATTAATATTAGTGTATGTAAAACCATTGTATACTCCGTTAATTTTTAGTGTATTGAAACTAAAAGATTCCGGAGTAACAACCGGAGCGGGATTACTTTGTTTATTGCATGCTGCAAAGGCAAACAATACAATAATGATCCAATATATTCTCCTGAATGACATAAGCTTTATAGTAGTTGTGTTAACATAATTACTGGTATCAATTTCCCTCTTTGTGTTAATGGTGATCGTGTTCTTCCCCATATTTTATTGCTAATAATATTTTCTAATGCTGATATGGCTAAGATTCAACTGATGGCAGAAACTCCAAATTTGGAAATTTTACTTAATGCGGTAAAACAAAAACATCTTCCATTTCTTCAAGTGATTTACCTTTAGTTTCTTTAACTACTTTTAAGCTAAAAAAGAAATTAATAATACTAAAAGCAGCAAATATCCAGAAAGTAATTGCTGCACCTTCTTTTTCTAATAACCATGGGAAAAATTGACCAACAATCCATACCGCAATCCATAATGCTAAAGTGCAAATTGATACTGCTTTTACACGAACAGCAGTAGGAAATATTTCATTAATTAATATCCAAGTTACTGGGCCTAATGAAAAAGCAAAACAGGCAATAAAAAGAAGAATTAGAACTAACAGCAATATATTATCCGTATGGCCCGTATAGAATAGTAAACCACAAAATATTAGGGAGAGTATAATACCGGTTAACCCCGTTAGTAATAAAAATTTACGACCATACTTATCTACTGAACGGATGGCCACAAAAGTGAATAGCAGATTAACAGCACCTACAATTACCTGGAAGAGGAGTACATTGTTGTTGGCTACTCCCGCAGTTTTGAAAATACTCGGGCCATAATAAATAATGGCATTAATACCTGAAAATTGTTGAAGAACTGCAAGTACAATACCTATAATTAAAGGCAAACGGATGGATCTATCAAAAACCGATATTTTTTTATCAATTGACTTTATTGCTGCACTCTCTATATCCTGTAATTCTGCTGCTGCCTGTAACGGTGGTCTTACGCTATTTAATATTTTTTTTGCCTTTTCTCTTTTGTTAATAGATACTAACCAGCGCGGGCTTTCAGGAACATTCATTACCATAATAAGAAAAATAAAGGAAGGAATTGACATTGCTAAAAACATGGGCCGCCATGTTTCCTCTTTAAAAAACCATACAAATACCGCATTTTCAAAATTATTTTGAGAAAAAGAAACCAATAAAGCGTTAGAAAAATAAGCGAGTAGTATTCCAATAGTGATGGCTAGCTGATAATATGCAATCATTCTTCCTCTTTTATTTGCTGGGGCAAATTCCGCAATATACATCGGAGATACAACTGATGCCATACCTACTCCAATACCACCAATTACTCGTGCAGCAATTAAAGGCGTCATAGAGGAAGCAAATGAACAACCAATACCTGAAAGAAAAAACATGCCTCCTGCCCACATCATTGTTTTCTTTCGACCAATTCTATCACTTAAAATCCCAGTCATAAATACACCAATAATACATCCCACTAAACCACTACTTACCAACCAGCCTTCCAGTAAGGCATTGAGCGAAAATTGAGACTTTACTAAATTGATAGCACCTGAAATCACTGCAGTATCAAAGCCAAACAATAAGCCTCCAATAGATGCTGTCAAACAGATATAATTTATTCTATAAGAAGTTGCTGAATTATTCATTGAACTTTATTATTAATTTTAGATTAATTAAGGAGAATTGACTATTTTTCATGAAGCTTTCTTTATATTCATAATAATTTTCATACCAAATATTTAATATCTTCCTATTCCAATTATACAAAAACTATCTTTAATACCCAAACTAATTAATCACCCTTACGGCTTAAAATCTATACTTCATAAGAGGATATCCAAATTTAATCGCCAAATTTAATTTTCTTATCTCATTTCTTACCTGTACGATGCCTTATTATCAATAAAAGTATTAGATTGAAACTCTATCTCTTTCCAAAAGGTAAATTCGACTTATTGTAGAATCTTTATTATGTCAAAATCAAAAGTAAACCTCCATGATAAACGGCTTAGATGTAACCGCTTAAATGATAATTTGATCATTCATTTTTTTATAAATATTAGGGTTCAAAACTTTTCCAAACGAACGCTTTTATTCCAGGTTCAGGAACGTAAAGGAAAGTTTCAGGATTTTTTTCAAAAGTTGTATAAATAGGTTCTCCCTTTCTTATTCCAAGATCAGGATACTCGTTTGGCATCTTGCATATAAGCTTCGATTTCTGATACATATTATTGTGAATCCAATTTATTTTATTATCCTCCCCAATAATAGGAAACCAAGCCAACCCTTTATGTTTTCTTACATCTTCATATTCAAATCCGTAAGCCCGGTCACACCATGCACCGAAGATGAGGGGTATTTCAGAATTTGCACTAATTGTTGCATGTGCCCAACCAGGAGGTACAATAACCACCTCTCCGGGTTTTGCGTATACAGCAAAACAACGACCTGGATCGTCTTTAGCAGTTTCCTGCATATATATTACCGCTTCACCATTCCATATCTCATATACTTCAGGTGTAGACCATCCTGATTCTGGAGATACTTTGTGTATATGTCCTTGGCTTCTTATCGGTTCTCTCCCTAATCTTCCCGTAGCGTACATCACTGCGCCAAATAGAATATGTAGTTTTTCGAGAGTCTCCTTATGCATTCTTTTACCTACATCCATAGCTATACTGTAAACAACATCAGGTCCTGAACATTGGGGGTTAGCTAAACTTCCCCGGATATCCTCTAATCGTCGTTTTTCCACTGAGGGCCCAAAACAATCAACGCCATATTCAAATCCCATTGGGTTATTAGTTGGGTATATATTAAAACCTGGTGAGTATTCCATCTTGTTATGAATTGTGTCTTACAAATGCTTTAATTGTTCCAACCAATTGACCTTCTGATTCTCCATAAGGACTAATGGTATATTCTTCAATTGAAGCGGGTATTATAAATGTTTCTGCATAGTGTACTACAAACGGTTTAAATTTTCCTTGAGGGCTTTCTACAATAGCCTCTCTGCCTTCAATAAGATTAAAGACATTTACACTACCATTAGCTATATGATGTACTGGCTTAGAGAACCAGTGGCGCCTCGTTTCTATAAATTCTCTTTCATGAAGCCCGGTCTTTTCTTCTATCCATCCTTCTCCCTCCGCTACTTTCTCAATAGCATTAATTAAATTTTTATTAGTCCACTCTTCTGTCCGACTCCAGTCAATGACATTTTTACCATGATTTATTTTTATTGGCCTTGGCTTGCCATCCAAATCCATTCTGCCCCAATCCCAAAGTTTAAAGGTAAATATATATGGTGTAGCACTAATTTCTAATACCATACTATTAGCTCCAGAACAGTGTACTGTTCCTGCAGGAATCAGGATGTGATCATGTTTTTTCACGGGCCATTTTGCTACATGTTTTTCGGTATCAAAATAAATAGCTTTCCCCTGGGCTTCTTCTAATTCAACTACCATTGATTCCGGATTTATACCCGTTTTTAAACCTAAATACACATAAGAATCATCCCCGGCATCCAATATATAATAACTTTCATCCTGTGTATATTGCATTCCAAAATGTTCCTGAATATATTCAGTCGTAGGATGAACCTGCAAACTAAGATTTCCACCCTTCATGGTATCAAGCAAATCGAACCGAATAGGGAATTCGTCCCCGAAACGAGCTTGCACCGCTTCTCCCAATAATTGTTTTGATTGATAAAATACTAAATTAATAGAGGGGGTTTCGAAAATAATATCTCCGAATTTTAGGAGAAGGCTGTTTTCTTCAGGGACACAATCAAAGCACCATGCATAGTTTATAGTTTTACGATCCAAATCACAAACTTCCTTCATCCACTGTCCCCCCCATGGGCCTGGATCAAAAAATGGGACTACCCTGAATGGTTGTTGAATGGTTTTTTGTAGAGCATAGCGATAAGCATTGCCTGAAACCATTACGGGGGATAAAGATTTAGTTGTGTCCAAAACATAATCCCATTGTGCTATAGTTTCTTTTTTAAGCTTGTCTGCCACCCGCCAGTCAACAAAAAAACCCATTTTATATTGTAAGGATACCTTTTCTCCTTTATTATTTACTCCTAGATTGTTAATTTCTTTCCGACGGTACCGCAATTGCAATTCCCATCGTGGCATATCTACATATATTAACAAACTAGGAGCATTAACGAGAAGTGAAGCACCATATCCGAAAACCAAACTTGGACCTTTAATAGATTTCAGATACTGTTGAAAGCTGTGAAACTTTTTTTCATCGAAAAAATCTTCTAAAGTCAAACGGGTACTATAGCCAAATACGGGATCGTCGGTAACATCCGGATAAGTTAATTGTTTAATTTCTGCTTCTGCTTTAAATAAATCGTTTGCATTAAAAGAATTAATAATGCCCAAAGGCAGTATCAAATGCTGTAGCAATTCCTCTTCATTTACTCCAGGATAATAATTAATAACGACCATTGTATCAGGTTTGCTTAAATCTTCAATCTGCTTTTTTAAACAATCTAAGATCTTCCCCCATCCCGATACTGACTCCTCTGCTTTTTCATCTACTTGTATAAAAGGAGTATTATCATATAAAGAGACGGTATTTTTAAGATTTTTATTATAGTTCCCCATTTTGAATTATGAAATTATTAAATTTTATTTTTCAAACAATATACTGCACCGAATACTCCGGCATAATCGCCTAGCTGGCCAGCTTTTATGGCCACACTTCCCCAAGGAGTCCACGCTTGCTTTTCCACCTTTTCTTTAATAATATGAATAATGTCATCCGCACTATTTAATACGCCGCCACCTAAAATGATCTGCTCTGGATCATAAGCATGGATATATGAAATAATACTCGCTGCCCAGATTTTAATACAATGATCTTTTATTTCTTTTGCGACACAATCACCTTTTTTGGCAGCCATAAATAGCTTAAAAAAATCAATAACTCCAGTATCGTTCAGACTACTCTGATAAAAATGCTCATGGTTGTGAGCGAGAGAAGTAAGAGTCCCGGTTGCTGCCTCTGCTTCAACACATCCGATATTTCCACAGGTACAGAGTTTCCCATCGTAATTTACTATAAAATGACCGCCCAAGCAGCCTGCTTGAAAATGTTTACCTCTTAGCAATTGTCCCTGAAGAACAACTGAAGTTCCTATGCCTGTTCCAAAAGTTACCATAACCAAATCATCACAACCTTTCCCAGCTCCAAATTTCCATTCACCAACCGTAGCCATACGAGCATCATTATCAATAAAAAACGGACATGCCCATTTCTTTTGATAATATTCTTCCAGCTTCAATTCACATGCATCATCGTATTTCTTGTTCGTTGATAGTACAGTTCCCGTTACGGGATTTACCAAACCGGGGAAAGCCATCGCAATACCTTCAAGTGATGATATGGAATGAAAACTTAGCATTTGCCCAATTACTGCATCAATTAGGGGAAGGTGAGATGCAAGGCCATCTGAAGATTTAGCAGGTAATATCTGCGAATCTATCAACTTATAATTCTCTAATAATCCGATCTTGATACGCGTTCCGCCTAAATCTATACCAATGTAATTCATGTTAAAAAGGATGTTTAATATTATTCTACAAATTTTTCTATAAACGATAACAATACAAATCGTTTTTAACAACATGTTTGTTTACCTCATGTTTTTATAGTAAATATAATTATATTAGTAAAGGTTTATTATCTATATGTTTTACCCTTTTAGAAAAACCTTCATTAATAAGAATGTCATAATTATAACCAGAATCAGATGGCCAGCAAGCACCAAATTTTAATATAAAACTACCGGTATTAACAACTCGATGAGCTATAAAACCAGGTATATAATGTAGACTCCCAGGAAACATGTATTCAGCCCAAGTATTTCTTTTTTTATCCATTAACAACAGTATTCCTTCTCCTTCTACTCCCCAATAATATTCTGCTCTATTTTCTTTAGCATGTAAATGTCCTTTCGTCATAAAATATTCATCACCTACCCGTCCTGGATATAAGTGAGTAAGCCCAAAAAACAAACCTCCCTCAGTGCCAGTTTGAACAGGAAACCATACATCCACTTCATATGCAGGCTGACTACCATCCATATTTTGAAATGCGATTTGATCCTCAAATATGCCATTAAGTTCAATCAAGCTTTTGACCTGATGTATCACTTTCGATCCGGTTAATTGGCCATTAATAAAAATAGATGTCGGATTTGTAATAGTTGTTTTCATATTAACTTTAATATATATTATAATAAAACTGTAAGAATGATTTACTTAAGATTTATTTTGCTTACACAAATTGAAATAAAATAAATCTTGAAATACAGGTTTTACAGATTTATCCCCTTCCTTCCTTTTTTAGTTATTTAAATAAAATTTCCCTGATACTCTTTACCGGCTTTGCATCTTTTTTTTCTAAAACAGCTTGTACAGTATATAGCCCACCTATATTTGGAACCTCGCACATAATCGAAACCGCTTTTTTGCCGTATGATGATATGGTTAATTGTATTGATTTGTCAATAATAACTTTCTCACCATTAAGTATTTGTAAATGGACCATCCCACTCCAGCCAGATTCCAGATCATTGATGACTATAATATTAAAATTATGCGATTTTCCTTTTTCAATGTCATTTCCCCATTCATCTAACATGATTCCAACAGGAGAAAAAGCATCAGGTACATATTTTAAAAACTCACTTTCATATTCAAGTTTTGCCGGATTTATAAAATTATCACTCGTTTGGCCATCACTCCTTGAATAACCTAAAGCAGTAAAATGCAATACTCCAGCTGCATTTCGATGACAACGCCAAAATTCTGTTTCCGCTGCAGTATACATTGCATATAAATGCCTACGTTGAGCTGTAGTAGAGTTTTCACCTAACAGATTTTTATAAAGATCTTTCGTCAGCGTTGTTGTGCTTCCATCTCTGTTTAGCCATAACCAACCATACTCATTAATGATTACAGGAAAGCTTTCATTATTCTTAAATTGATTTCCCTCCGGTATAACATTTGATTTTGAAATATCTTGTAGTTTAAAATTAGGATTTTGAAAATGATAGGGATGTGATTCATAAACGTCGCCTGGAGCACGATAGGGAGAATAACTATTATCCCACGGACGATTTGAGAGATCGAGATTTCTTACTCGCCAAACTGCTTCTGCAGTTTCATCTGTATTGTCATTCTTACTAAAGGTTTCGTTACTGGCATCCCAGATCACAATCGAAGGATGATTCCACTCTTCCTGCATCCATTCAGTATATTCTTTAACTAATTCGCCTGCTTTTAATTCTTTTGCCCTCACATCCCAATCCATTCCTCCACACCATATCGGGAATTCGTTCTGGATAAGAAACCCTTCTTCATCTGCAATCCGATACCATTCCTCTGGAGCCAGACCAATGGTATAACGTAGACTATTCCAATGAAATTTTTTAAAACTCTTATGCAGATTACCTACCCAATTTGAATTCCAGGGCAGATCTTTACACGTTTCATCTTCAAAAAAACGATACAGTGTAATATTGCTTCCTCTCATAAAATATGGCTTACCATTTAAGACAGCCTTTTTCGTTAGAGGATCAAAATGAAATTCCCTCATCCCAAAGCGAGTAGTATATTCATCTGCTGCAGTATTTACTTTCAGGCTATATAAGAAAGGATCTTCGGGCGACCAAAAGCGGCAGTTCTTTATAGGAATTTCAACATCAAATATGATATCTTTATCCGAGCTTGGAAGTTTTATTTCTTTTTCCAAAACTCCCACTACTTTTTGGGATTTTGTTTCTTTTATGGTAAAAATTATATTTGATGTTTTAGCTTCACCTGAATTTCCAAGATTTATCTGAACCCGAACTTGTTTATTGATTATATCCGGTACTGTTTGTACCCGAATGATATGGGGCGTTCCTGAAAGTATCAATTGTACATCATCATAAATCCCTGGAATATAATGTTCTTTCTCAAAATCAAAACCAGTTGGTATTGAAAAAGGAACTGCATCCCTAGATGAACCAACCCTTACAATAATTTCATTTGAGCCTTCTTTAAGGGCATCTTTAACATTAAAGAAACCAGGAGTAAAACATGGAAGATGTTCTCCCAAATCTTTTCCGTTTAGGAAAACCTTGGTTCCATACATTGCCTTCGCAATTTTTAGTATTGCTATCACCGGAATCGCACCTTGAACGGTAAATGTACGGCGATACCAAAAAGCCTCTCTTAAAGAATCAGATTGAGATATACTACCTCTATCCTTCACTTTTGGGCCAACATTTTTAAATGCAGGAGTAGCTAATGAAACCAAGCCTGGAACTTGAACTGTGTGATCAAAGCTTTTCGGAATAACATCTTTTGTGCCTTCAGCGATTTGCCAGTTTCCATTTAAGGAAATTGTATTTCTTTTAGAAATATTTTGCGCATGGGCAAATATACAGACTGTCAATACAATAAGTACTGTTGCAATAATTGTTTTCAAATTTCAAATTTTATACTGTTAAAAAATATTCAATAAATAATATCTATGAGCATTATTCCCACTTAATTACTGGCATTTCATTCGGATTAATAGTTAATAAATTAAGTTTAGTATCCCATCCTTTCCCATACAACAATTTTGATTTCATCTGCACAGTAGAAATAATATCAATCTTTTCTGTAGTACTATTCCCATTTACAATTATAGTAATGTATCCGTTGTTATCTATAAGCAGCGGTGAAAGATATTCTATATCTTGCACCGGTTTAAGTATTATTATTTAAGTATGAGTCCACTCCGAGAACCCTTTTTGTGATATTTTTACTAAATAATATTACTGATTAACAACATATTACAAAGTGATAATTTAGCAGAATTGATTTTTCGGAGTGGACTCAAGTATTAATTATTTACCAGCCACACCCAATTTATATAAAGCTTTTATATCCGCATCGCCTAATGCAGATTTATAAACACGTATCTCATCTATTTTTCCCATAAGAGGAACCGTCGAGGGATCAGTGGTTAATCGTTTGCCGGGAATATTATTATACCATCCTCCTATAATAACTTCATTAGGTACAATAGGCTTGAAAAAACCATTACCCCTGCTTTGCCAATCGGGAGTGCCGATTTTTATACCATTGGCCCATAACTGAATTGTGCTGGATGCATTATCAAAAGTTACTACCAGGTGAGTCCATTTACCGGGTGGTATAGTGGGGGACTTATAACTGCTTAGCCAACTTGCATTCATGTTATCCTGCCTGCCACCATTTACATCTGCATAGCTTGGGTGTACTATCAGGTCATTCGTATCTGAAGCGGAGTACCATCCTGTTTCCAAAAGAAAAGCAATATCTGGCCAAAGCTGCCCTGGATTTGCAAGGCTAAAAGTCATTGTAGGTGTAGAACCATTATTTTGGATTTGCACCCATTCACTTATAGTAAAGCTTTTTAATGTTGTATCAAAAGCTGGTATTTGTGATGCATAATAAAGATATCCATTATTCAACGAAAGCGCTTTTCCAATGACTCCTTTATCAATATATGAGTCATTTGAAGCAGAAGTAGGCAATTTACCTGATATAGATTCAGCCTCAGAACCATTAAATCCCCAATAGGCAATCAACTGATCGGAAGCAACCTGCCCCGAGCTCTCAAATCCTTCAATTTTTCCTACAAAATCTTTAGGTGATACTGAAGGCAAATTATTGGGATTTTCCTTTTTACAACCTGTTAGTATAATTATTCCAATTACAAATGAAAGGAGTAGTTGAATTAAATGTTTATTATGAATATGCATGGCTATTATTTTTGATTATAATTTATAATACTTATTTTTTAATATCCCGGGTTTTGCTTTAAAATACCTTTGGATAGATCAATCTGTATTTGTGAGATAGGCAGTAAATCATCTCTCATTGAATTAAAATTAACTTTACCTGCAGCATGCAAAGCATTATCGGCAATGCCCCACCTTACCAGGTCAAAAAACCGCTCATGCTCCATGGCCATTTCAATTCTGCGCTCATGTCTTATTAAGTCACGTAACATGGATTGATCAGTGGTAGTTATTGGGGGTAATATTGTATTGCCTCCATTGCGGGCCCTGGCTCTTACCCATTCTAATTTTTGTAGCGCTTCATTTGTTTGTCCTGATTCATTAGCGGCCTCAGCATACATAAGCACTATATCGGCATAACGCAGTATTCTTACATTCACCCACGTGTTACCCGAATTTATGGTCTTACGTAGCTGTGGATTGGTATATACTTTCATATTATACCTGGGGTTTTGTTCTATTGGAAATATTTCACCGTAACGAGTTGGGGCGAGGCTTGGGCAATATAAAATAGTGCTGGCTTCTCGTGGATCACCCGTTTCATAAGCAGCCACTAATTGTACAGAAGGATCATTAAATCCCCAACCAAGGTTAAATTCGCCTGATCCTCTTACACCCTGTACAGGGGCATATCCGCATCCATAATCGTAATTTGCATCAGCATAATTTTGTATTTCAAAAATTGATTCACTGCAATTCTCTCCTGCTTCTGTAAAAATTTTATCGTAAGGAGTTTTTAAATCATATACCCCTGAATTGATAACCATACCAGCGGTTGACATTGCCATTTGCCATTTTTTTTCATATAAATAGACTTTAGCCAGCATTCCATTTGCTGCCCCGCTGGTTGCTCTTCCAATAAATTTCGTATCCCATCGCAAAGGCAGATTTGCAGCAGCAAATTGCAAATCCTTTTCAATAAAAGCATATACCTGGGAAGAAGTTGATTGAGGAATATTAGAAGCACTAACATTCGCTAAAACTGTATCTACAATTGGGACATTCCCAAAAAGCCTTACTAACATAAAATAAGAATATCCACGCAAAAATTTGGCCTCTCCTTTGGCCTTCATTTTCGTTGCTTCAGAAGAACCCGAATTATCTTTAGCCACCTGATTTATAATAACATTACAATAAGTTATGGCTGCATAATAACCGACCCATAAATCATTGGTAAGGCCATTAGAAGGTGTAACCGGAAAATTATCCATTTCACTCTGAATAGCAGCATCTGCCGGTGTACTGCCTTTATCTGCATCATCGCTCCTGATACTCACTGCACCTACAAAACCAAATCCGTTAGTTTCCCAACTACGCAAACTGGCATACGCTGCAAAAATATACTGATCATAAGTACCACCTCCGGTAATGTAAGGATAATTATTAGTAGTATATTGCCCTAATGGCTGCCTGTCAAGAAAATTCTTCTGACAACCTGAACTAAATACTATAACTAATAGTGTAATAATGCAGGTAAAATTTGTGAGAATAGATTTTTTATTATTTCGCATACAACTTAGATTTAAAAAAAATTAAAATGTTAGATTTAATCCGAAAGAATATATTGCCGGTATAGGATAAACCCCATTGTCAGCGCCAGCACTTATTGGATTGGAGATTGGCACTTCAGGACTATAACCAGTGGCTTTTGTAAAAGTAGCTAAATTCTGCCCGCTTATATATAACCTTAATGATTGCACTCCTGAACCTTTACTTATATGTAGACCAAAAGTATATCCGAATTGTACTGTCCGAATCCGTAGATAATCGCCGGGTTCCAGCCAGTAACTTGAAAATAAATAATTATTGGAACGGGTATTGTCTAATATGGGTTCTATATTGTTGGTACCAGCACCTGTCCAGGCATTTAAACGATTGCTTTCATAGTTAAGAATGGCAAAAGTGGCTTGGCGACGTTGTACGTATATCTTATTTCCTGCAACTCCCTGCAAATCTATACCCAGATCAAAATCTTTATAATTTAGTGAAACATTTCCCCCAAAATTATATTTAGGGAATGGAGACCCTAAATAAGTACGATCGTTCTGGTCAATTTTTCCATCACCATTTATATCTGCGAAAGAAATATCTCCCGGAGTTGAAGAACTCATGTGTGGAAGTTTATCCAACTGGGCAGTTGTTTGATAAATTCCGGTTTGTACGTATCCATAAAAATAACCGATAGAGTAACCGGACTGGGTTAAAGAGGCTCCGCCATTTCCTAATAGCTGAAAATTAATGTTATTACCAACGGACTCAACATTATTTTTATTTACGCTAAAATTACCACTAACTGAATAAGAAAAATTCTTACCTAAATTGTCTTTCCATCCGGCGGTAATTTCAATTCCTTTATTATCAATGGTACCCAGGTTAGTAAAATAATTTACATTTCCTGATGCACCAGGCAATGTAATAGTGGTGAGAATATCATGCGTTTTACGATCGTATAAATCCACATCAAGGTTAAATCTGTTTTTAAACAAACGAGCTTCAAATCCTGCATCTTTTCCTTCTACTGTTTCCCAATGCAAATTAGGATCAGGCACATAAGCAGCAACTACTGAAGGATAAACATTATTGCCAAAAACACCTACATTAGAATTATTTAAGCCAGGGTATGAAAGATAATTACCAATATTCAATCCATTACCCACGGTTCCCCATGAGGCCCTTAATTTTAAAAAATTAAGCCAACCGATATTTTGCATAAATTTTTCATCGGTTAATATCCAACCCGCACCTACACTACCAAAATTACCCCATTGGTGAGAAGGAGAAAATTTAGAAGTCCCATCACGACGAAAGGTTGCATTTAATAAATATCGATTTTTAAAAGAATAATTGACTCTTGCCATGTATGAAGTAGAAGCATCTTCTGAGGCACCACCACCAAAATTACCCGGATTAGCTTGTTGAACAACATTTATATACCAAAGTGTAGGATCATTAGGAATATTTAGAGTGGTATCAGTACGGCCTCCATTAATACCTTCAGTATAATGATATAATGTACTGAATCCTGCCAATGCTGTTATATGATGGCCTCCGGAAAAATCTTTATTAAAAGTTAGTGTATGATCCTGTTGAAAGGTTTTATAAATAGTTTGTGACTGGCTTACTGAAGTATGCGGATTTACAGCATAGCTGGTATCTGTTGGGATATTACCTTCCCCTAAATCAATATAGTGGAAAGGCAAACCTCCATACCAACGGGATTGATTAAAACTAAGATCAGTATATAATGACGATTTCCATGTGAAATTTTTCAAAAATTTAATTTCGGCAAAAATATTACCGGTTACACGATACCCATTATTAATGGTATTACCATTATACTGATCAATAATAGCAACCGGATCAGCTACCTGAGCTCTTTGAAAAGAAGGCATAGTATAGTATAAACCAGGTCCCGCTTTAACAGGTACAATAGGAGCCGCCCAAAGAGCTGCATTCACACCACCGGCAGGAGGATTTTGTTTATAATGAAACCCCGTTATATCACCTCCAATACGAATGTTTTTATTAACACGAATCTCTTCATTTAACCGGGCGTTATATTTTTCATATTGATCATATTTTAAAACTCCCTGCTGATTAGAATAACCTACATTTAAATATGTGGTACTCTTATCTGTACTATTGGATACACTAAGACTATTGTTAGATAACAAAGCTGAACGTAATACCTGGTCCTGCCAGTTAGTATTGGCCGTATAATTAGAAAAATCAAAAGGCGCTGCATTGATATTAGCCAATTGGGCCGAATACAATTTTTTGAATCCTGCAGCATCAACTACTTTTATTTTATCATTGACTTTTTGTAAGCTTACGTTGGATTGAAAGCTTATTATTGTTTGTCCATTTTTAGCTTTTTTTGTGGTTATAATTATTACACCATTGCCTCCCTGTAAACCATATATAGCAATTGAAGATGGATCTTTTAGAACCTCAATCGTTCCTATGTCTGCAGCATTAAGGAAATCAATATTAGTTTGCAATATTCCGTCGACTACGTATAAAGGATCAGCGTTATTAGTAGAATTTACACCTCTTATCCTTACTGTTGGCGAAGCGCCTGCCTGCCCTGAATTTACAATAGTTAAACCTGCTACTCTTCCCTGGAGAGATGATATAGGGTTGGTAGAAGGTAGCTTTGCCACTTCATCTCCGCTTATTACTGCTATTGAACCTGTAAGATCTCTTTTCTTTTGTGTACCATAACCTATTACAACTATCTGTTCGACGATTGCAATAGAAGGTTTTAATTGAACAGAAATATTTGCCTGATTGCCAATTTTAACCTCTATTGTTTCAAACCCTACATAAGAAATAACTAAAGTTGAATTGGGCTCTGCACCAATTGAGAAATTGCCATTAGCATCTGACCTAGTACCATTGTTAGTTCCTTTTACAATAATATTTGCAGCTTCCAACGGTTGCCCTTTATCATCTGTAATTTTTCCTTTTATTTTGATGGCTATGGGCAGCGATGGAGGTGGCGCTTTAACTTCCGGAACAATTACTTTTCTTTTTACATTGATGGCGTTTTCAAAAATGGTATAGGTTAATTGCTGGTTTTTAAAAGAAGAATCAAGCACTTCTTCTATACTCCCCTTTTTGATATTTATGGTTACATTTTTTGCGGTTAACAACACTTCATCAGCATAAAAAAACTGGTAGTCGGTTTGTTTTCTTATTTCTTCAAACACTTTTTGAAGGGAGATATTATTTTCTTTTAAGGTAACTTTTTGTGTGTACCCTTTTGCATTAACCTGAGGGCAGGTAACGATTAATAAAACTGTTGCAAGTTTCAAAATCCTAATCGTTTTGGTTAAAAATCCGCTTTTGTTGACATTGAATTTAAAAAGAGTAGATAAATACATAAATTTACATTGTTTGAGTTAAAAAAAATTTAACATTAATGAGCAAATCGTTAAGGTCAAAGGTATATTGAAATTAATCTTATTGATTCCAATTTATTTGCTAATGTATCTGGTATTTTAGCAAGGCAGATTTCACATAAGGCTGCTTGAAAATTGCCAAATGGACTTGATTTTTTTTTGGAAACTTTTTTCTGAAACGGGTTTAAATCTCAGTTGTTTTTGATTTCCTATTACACTGTTTAAAATGTATTAACGAGGGTTAATAACATGGTACAGTTTGTTACAACTCCATTCCGTTTAAAATGTTATCATTTTCTTCGAAATAAATACTTTTACATTATTCTAAGATTTTGTAACTTTTTGGATACTCATTAAGTGTTTTAAGCTATAGTATTTATATTTTTTTTAAAATTTTTGAACATATATTTTGAGCGCGAAAGCACTATATAAAGCCCCCCCGGTCTGTTTCCATGGGGAAAGACCCCGGGGGGCCTTCCACGCCACAGGAATAAATATTCTCTGGAATATTTCCGAATACAATGAGAAGCCAAAAGGCAATTTAAACGATGCTATCGCAAGAGACACGTCCAAACGTTGTGCTACAAAAGAGCGTTGTCCAAACGTTGCTGTCGCTGGACATTGAGGCTGTCCAAAAAGCCCAAAATACCCTTTGTATATTCGGGTACCTGTCCGAGAAAGCTCCCACATATGGAAATCTCAGAAGGGAAAAAAGAGCTTATTGGACATCCTCTCTATCCTTTTTAAAATGGCCGCGAATATTTGGACCGGGAGGGTCGAACCATATTCTAATTTTTCAAAATCTAAACTTTATGATTTAAATATCAATATCAATGAATTATTTCCCGCTAGCCAACCCAATATCTAAAAGAGTGTAATTATCAGTCCGTTGTTAAAAGCCGACATGAGTAACCCTCGTAAAGCATTCTATTAAATCGTGGCACCGCTGGATAAAATGAAAATAGAAAAGGCAAGTAATCGGGTGAATAATCTATTCCGGTGAACAAGGGAGCTTCTTCGGGAGTTCCCTTACCTTCTTTACAAATACCATTTTAAAGTGTTGATTGTCCCTTTTGGACTATATATGTATAATGGTCGTCACCCATTCTCCTTAGACAAGAGTGAAGTGGTTTTATAATAGCAACCTGACTCACGTTGGGTTGCTATTTTTTTTGTAATGATCTTACTGAGGCAACCTCAGAAAATGAATTTGAACAAATAAACCTTTAAATCTTTGACCATGCGTGAAAAGACAATATCCCAACAACCTTCAATGAACGTTAACCGCGATGGTAGTGTAGTTGCAGTTGAGTATACCTGTAACCAAATAGCCTCATATAAATTCAGTGTGTACTTATTCAACGATGGAAGTGACCGGGCTAAACGTTTTGAAGAAGAACTGAAATGGGTAGCCAATATTTTGATCGGTCACAACTTCAGCTTTTACTCGGTGCGTGTATAAAAGAAATTATTAAGTAAGTTTGAGGGTTATTATAAAATATTCATTAGTGGTCTGCTGAATAGTGACTAACATACAACATGACCATAATGTCTAATTGGGGAAGATTAAAACTATTTAAGAGTTAATTATATGCCATATTATTTACCTGATAAATTTATTTTTAAACACCATTTTACTTTTTTTCTCTATGACATATTAGCAAAAATTGTAAAGACAGGGGAAGAAAAAGGTATTTTTTATCATTCAATTAATTTAAAAGATATTGATGAAGCAGAAAAACTTAAAAATATACCTGATGCTGATATTTTAGATTATTTAAATAAAAACGGATATGAAGCTGATGCTGATGAAATAATCAAAAAACAAATCTTTGATGCAATTTTAAGTGATTTCTTACATTATGTTTACACAGCTTTAGATACATCTGAGAAAGCAAAACTTTCTGTTTCATTTGCTTTGCTACGAAAACCATTTAAAGATAATTTATTTATTTTAGAATGGTTATTAGCAGATCCCCATGATTTTTTGAGAAAATTTCAATCAAACAATTCAAATACTGAAATAGCAATTGATAAAATTAGTCCAGAAAGAAAAAAATCAATTATTTCTACTTCAAATTCAAAAATAAAATTTCCTTTCTTGCCCGACGACTACCTATATGAAATAAGATATGACAAAACAAAGCTATATGGCTTAGAGTCAATGTGGAATAAGGCTAATCATTTAATAACTAGTTGTAAAAATTATTCAACAGAAGATATGAACTTAAATTTTGTATTTTCTCAAGAAAATGATAAAATAAATCAATGGGAAAGTTTTTATACTTTATTACCAGGCTTGTTAATGTATACCATTTTTGTTAGTGATGCAATTTATAGAACATTTTCAGATGATACTTCTATCGTAAATATAGATTTAATTGTTCGTATTTTATACGGTTTCGAACTAGCAAATAATCAATTAATAAACTCAGAAAAAAGAACTCCACTTGAAACGCTACCAATATTTTGTAAAAAATGCAAAACAGAGATTTATTTAAATGAGACTATTGATGACATGATATATGAAAAAGGTTATTGCAAATGTATTAAAGGACATAAAAATTACATATTTGAAATATAATATGCCTCTAAATTAATAATCTCTATCCTCTTCTCATTTTTGAAAAATAAGGCCATTTCTATAAGTTGTGTGCAAACGGTGTGTACAGACATAAAAAAAGCACTTACAGCTTTCGATGTATGTGCCTGATTCTTAACTGCTCCCCTTACAGCCGAAAGTTGCAACTATATTTCAATATTTCTTCATAAATATACCTTGCCAAATTAAAGAATAATGATTATTATTGTATTACTATTCTGTAAAAAAGAAAACCAACTATGACTAAAGAAAATGCAATTAGATTATTCAACGATGCTAAAATACGTGTGCATTGGGATGAAGAAAAAGAGAAATGGTATTTTTCAATTGTCGATGTAGTAGGTGTTTTGACAGAAAGTCCAAATCCAAATAATTATTGGAAGGTTCTGAAACATAGATTAGCAAAAGAAGGTAGTGAGTTGGTTACAAAATGTAACCAACTGAAAATGTTATCTGCAGATGGCAAATATTATAAGACAGATGTTGCTGATACAGAGCAATTACTAAGGTTAATACAATCTATCCCTTCACCTAAAGCAGAGCCCTTCAAAATGTGGCTTGCGAAAGTTGGAAATGAACGAATTGATGAAACACAAGATCCTGAACTTACTTTTGAACGAGCAATGGAAACCTATTTAAAAAAGGGTTATTCTAAAGAATGGGTTAATCAACGTTTAAAAAGTATTGAGGTCAGAAAGGAATTAACAGATGAATGGGAGAATAGGGGGGTAAAAAAAGGACAAGAATATGCCATTCTTACTGATGAAATCACAAAAGCCTGGTCAGGTTTTTCTACAAAACAATATAAGCAGTTTAAAGATTTAAAAAAGGAAAATCTCCGTGACCACATGTCTAATCTTGAATTGGTATTAAATATGTTAGCCGAAGCTTCCACCACTGAAATCTCAAAAGTTAAGAAACCTAAAACATTTGTACAAAGTAAAAAAATTGCTCAACAAGGTGGTACAATTGCGGGAAATACCAGAAAAGAAATAGAAGAAAAAACCGGACAAAATGTAATTACATCTCAAAATGCTAAAAGCCTAAAAGGCAAAAACAAAGAAATCAGGGAATGATTGCTAAATATAAAAAAAATTGTGACTGACCCCATAAATCTTGGGTTAAAAATTTACTATGACATGTAAAAATTTACTTGATTTCTTTACATGTTATTTGGATGTATAAAAAAAAGTCGATTTCTTTTACATGTTTTGGTAACCCATAAAAAAAAGTCCCTTTTCTTTATCCTACCGATTCAATAGATGCTGCCGCTTTATCACCTTCCAGGTGAAAGGCATCAATCAATAAATCAAACAGTCTGGTATTTAGGTAAAAATTATCTCTTCCTAATTTGACTTTTTTGACAAATTTATTTTCTAACTTCGAAAGGTAAACCGAAGCTGTTGGTCGGGTAATATTTAGGTCCGAGCACAGAAAATCTATTTTTGTATAAGGATGCTTAAAAAGATTATTAAGTAAGTCTTGTGAATAGATTTTAGGGAACTGACTTCTGATTTCAGATTTATACTCTGCCATAAGTCGTTTTATGCCATCAACTAGAATTACGGTTTCCAGAGCAGTTTCTTCAAGCCCTTTCAGTATAAACAGTATCCAGGCTTCCCATTGATTATCATCTCTGACTGTTTGTAAGAGGTGATAATATTCATTTTTATTTTTAATGATATATCGACTCAAATACAATACCGGAAGATCTAACAAATCTTTATCCACTAAATACAATATATTTATAATCCTTCCGGTCCGTCCGTTTCCATCAGAAAAAGGATGAATACTTTCAAACTGATGAAGGATAATTGCCATTTTTATTAACGGATCCAGATCACTGACAGAGTCATCATTTATAAATAGTTCGAGATTGGTCATTGTCTTGACGATCTCGTCATAACTCTGTGGAGGCTCATACACTATCGCACCGGTTTGGTCGTTTTTCAAAGTAGTTCCGGGTGTTGTTCTGAAACCTGCAGTATTATGTTTTATACTTTGATAAACCTCTATTATCGTGTTGTTGGTTAATAATTTGTTTTTCTGAACAGCATCAATTCCTTTTTTTAGAGCTTCAGCATAGCTCTGAACTTCCTTGGATGCAGGAGAAACATATTGTTTGACAAACAATTCGGCTTTAAATAACTCGTCATGGGTTGTTATGATACTCTCAACAGCCGAACTGTCTTTTGCTTCTTGCAATGACAAAGTATTTATCAATATGGATGGTCTGGGCATCGATCTGACCACCCCTTTTAATTCAGCTAATCTACGATGAGATTGAACAAGCTGTTTAAGAACAGCTTTTGTTTCTATATCTTGCGTTAACGGTAGTTCGGGTATTTTGTACATGTCACTTCATTTATACAGTGTAGACGATATCCGTTAATTATATATACATTTTTGATTATTACAAAGATAAGTGTAAAGTGATATTATTTTGTAAATAGTACCAGGTTATATTTTATGGATGAAAACTATTGTTTAAATCCGAAATCACTTCCATTGTATGTGTAATCGTATGTTGAAAACAAAAAACCACTTACTGATTTCTCTGTAAGTGGTTGATTTTGAGGCTCCCCTTACAGCCGAAAGTTGCAACCATTTCAGTTCATTTTAGATGGTTTAATATTCTTAATTTGTGTGATTTAACTATCATTTATTTTGATAGTGAAGGCTAGTTATGAGGTTATAACTTGGGATAACTTCCTCCTTCTGACAGGAAGTTGAAATGAAAAGACAATAGACAGAGATTGAATTCCAGTTCCTATATAACACTTGCATATTATCATTATTTTATTAATTTTGAACAATACATTAAAAAACCCATGGTGGTCTAAAGAATGGGGAGTATCATAAGCCAAAACAAATGTCATTTCTGATAAAGAATAAAAAGAGCGGTTAAAGAATCCTAATAAGAAAACAGAAGAAAAACATGAACATACTCCTTCAGATATTACTCCCGGTTTTATTTTTGTCATATCCGTTTATTGCTTTCCACTTCTATATAAAAGCTCTTGAGAAAAAATCCTTGGTGATTATTAGTTTATTCACAAATGAATCATCAGAATCTTATAAGGATTTGAAAGTATGGTTTAAGAATTTTGACATTTTAAAAAAGAAAAAAAAATTTGAGTTTAACATTTTTCAGACAAACTATTCATATTCTGATTGTGACTTGATTCTAAACAATAATGTCTTAGTAGTAATTGGGAAGGCTAAAATATGTGGTAAAACAAGATATTTAACCCCAACAATTTTTACACATAATGACATGAATTTAAATGAAAAATTAAGGATTGTAAAATATAAGGCAGTTCGAGAAAGTGGTTCTGAATTAGAAATTGATTTCAGCGATCCTAATTACACAAATTTGATAACTTTAGTACTTAAAAGAATTGATAACGAATTAAAAAACAAAATAATAACAAGGCTGAAATGATGGTTTGAATAAATGGGGTCAGGAACCAATTCCAATTTCTGTTCTAAAACAAAGTACTTTACAGTAATAGCCACTCTGTTACCATCTCTAAAAGTAATACTTTTTTTTAATCAGTTTTTCGAAACATCAGAGATCTGATTTAGAAAATATCAATTCGACAGGAAGTTCAATAGAAAAGTAAAACGGCGGAGCATGAATTCACATTTCCCTGATATAAACACTTGCACATCATCAAAATATCATTAAATTTGAGGGTTATATTAAAAATACTAATTAGTGGTCAAAGGAATGGGGAGTTAAATAAACAACATCGCAGACAGATGAAAAGTAAACAAAAAGAAAATCAAAAATCAAAAATCATCTATGGGATAATAACTATGTTAATGATCTTTATCGGAATTATTACCGCTGTTATTGCAATAACTCAATTTGAGAATTATCATCATCCGTATTTGTTTGGATTAGTTTTTGGTGGATTAGGACTGATTTGTGGATTAATTATCACATCGAGGTTAAAGCCCTATATGGGGCTTGATAAAAAACAATTGAATGATTTCTGGCTTCCTCAAATGTATATCTCCATAGGATTCATAGGCTTATTTTTATATACCGGCACATTGATTAATACAAGTCTTTCAAGCGTTGACACTTGTGATAACTATATTGTGATTGATAAATTCAGAGAAGAAGGTGGGTATCGTAGACCTGAGATTAATTCATTGCTGGTTCAAATTAATGGATACCCTTATAGTTTAACCTGTAGCTATAAATACTGGGAAAAAGTATCACCCGGACAAAAGATTAATTTATGTACTCATGTTAGTAAATTAGGATTTGATTATATTAGCGTGACAGATGATAAATAATTGCAAGTTATGTTAACAAAGCTTCCGAAAGTTACAACCCTGATAACTTCATTTCCCTGTATAAACACTTGCACATCACCAAAATATCATTAAATTTGAGGGTTATATTAAAAATACTCATTAGTGGTCTAAGAATTATTGGGGTCAGTCCCCATTATGCATAAAAAGAGTTGTTTGTATTAAAAGCTAATACGAATTTCTCCCATTTATGAGGTTCACTATTACTTTTGTCATTGTATCCTTTTCATCAGGATTGCTTACTGCAATCATCAATGTAAGAGCTACAAGCGTACTATCAGGTACACGTTTGTCTCCTGACTCAGTAAATAAAAGATTATTTCTTTCAAGAAATAGTAAGAAGAAATAGGCAGCAATCCTTTTATTTCCATCAACAAATGAATGATTTTTGGTAATCAGGTAAAGTAGATTGGCTGCTTTTTCTTCAATGCTTGGATATAAATCCTTTCCGTCAAATGTTTGATAAATTGTTCTCAGGGAACTTTGAAATGATTCGTCTTTTTCTTTCCCAAAAAGAGGTCCATTGCAGTAAACTTCTCTTAGTTTGTCGATATGATTCTTTGCTTCCTCATAAGTAATTTTAAAAAGCTCTTTTTCTGAAGTATCTGAAATTTTTAATCTCTGGTAATCATATTGGTCAAGAATGTCCAGGGCATATGCATAATCCGTTATGATTTTTAGAAGTCCTTCACTTTCATCATAGGAAAGCTTTTTCTGATTTACTATTTTTGAAAGAATCAGAACTGATTCTTTCAGACTCGTCAAATGCTCATTCTGTTCATTTAATCGTTTTTCATTCAGTGCGTACCCCTTTATAAGGAAGTCTTTTATTACTTGATTTGCCCATAACCGGAACTGAACTCCTCTTTTAGAATTAACCCGGTATCCAACAGAAATGATTGCATCAAGATTGTATAATTTTAGATTCCTGGCTACATTTCTAGTTCCCTCTTTTTGAACTACCGAGTATTTCTCGGTAGTTGCTTCTTCAGTTAGTTCTCCTGATTTGTAAATGTTCCGGAGATGAAGACCAATTGTATCAGAATCTTTTCCAAAGAGATCGGCCAATTGCCTCTGCGACAGCCAAACAGTATCCGCCTGGACAACAACCTGAATTTCAGTTTTGCCATTATCCGTTTGAAATATTTTTATGCCCGGCTCGTCCATCATTTTTTTTGTAAAGATAATGGATTGAAGGAATTAATGAAATTGAATTAATTCCAACTAACATTATTAAAACTTATGGGGGAGAATACATTTGTTTGTTGAATTGTTTGTTGAAAAGAAAAAACCACTTACTGATTTCTCTGTAAGTGGTTGATTTTGAGGCTCCCCTTACAGCCGAAAGTTGCAACCATTTCACTACCTTTATGATGTTTTAATGTTCTTAATTTGAGTGATTTAACTATCTTTATCCTATAACGAAGATAAATTGGGCTGACCCTATTAATTCACATTTGATTTAGATCAAGTATTTGAACTATAGTTTATTTGGTGGTTTTTTCTTTTGATATCTCGACTCTAATTAATTGTAAATTATCTTTCTCAAATTTGAAATAATCTGTTTCAGTCCATCCCCAATATAATTCATCTCGCAAATTTACTCCAGAAGCTTTGTACCAAACCTTTATTGTATTTCCCTTAACTGTAATATCTATTTTATCAAAAGTATCTTGAATTGTTGCGGTGTATGGAGTACTTGGAATATTCTCCAGTTTTTTTAAGCACTTTTTATCATTTTTGAACCATTTACGCAAAAAAACCAAATGTTTTTCAGAACCTTGACAACCTAAATCTAAGGCTGTAAGAATTTTACATTTCAAATTAGACCTATCTGCTTTTGGTTCATCGTTTTCCCACCTGCATTCACTCCCTACAAATGTAGCAATATAAGCCAATGCAGCCCTTTCTTGTTCGGTAATGGTTTTGCAGTAGTTCTCATTAATTACTATGGTGTTGTAAGTACCCTTTAATTCCTCATCATATCTATCCTCACGCCAAAGAAATTTTACAGTTGAATCTTTTAGTAAATTATTATTAATGTGAGTGACTGAAGCTGCAATAACTCTTTTATTACTAAGTCCAACACAAGAGACAAGCAATAAAATGCTTATCAATACTATATTTGATACAATCTTTTCAATTAGTGACATTCTTGTAATTTCGTTATAACTATTGTTTTATTTCACAATATAAATTTAAGATTAATTATGCTACTCCCCATTCTTTAGACCACTAAATGGGTTTTCTTAATTTATTCTTTAAAATTAGTAATAATATTTGATGTGTAAGTGTTAATAACGAGAATATTTTTTCAAATATACTCATTAATAAGCCGGATGAATAAATAATTACAACCGCAAACTGTCATAGACATCTTGTATCTCTTTTTCGCGTATCCCCAAATACTTCTTGGTTATAGCCGGACTGCTATGACTGAATAATTCCATAAGTAGAATCACTGCCTCGCCCGAATAGTTGTTCAACCTCAGAACCCTATTCCCTAATGTCTTTCTGAATAGGTGGCTACTGGCGTTTCCCTCCAAAACAATACCATAATGTTTCAATATCTCTTTCAGTTTCACATTGACGTAAGATTTATCAATCGGTTTGGTTCCATAACGATTGACAAAGATGTATTGGCCGGAATCTACTACACCCATTTTACCCTTGACCCGGTCTACAATCTCTTTGAGGTCAGTATTAATCTTTATCCGGCGGGTCTTTTTGGTTTTCTGTTCCTGGATGGTCAAGATTTCTGAGTTCATGAACTGGCTGAATCGGAGTTGAAGGAGATCACTTATCCTAAGTCCGGTGAAAACACCGATAGAAAATAAAAGACAGAACTTGTATTCCTTGTCCCTTTCCAATTTTGATATAAGAGATTTGAAATCTCCCCAATCCATGCTTGTTGTCGTTGTTCTTTGACCCTGTAAACTCATAATGAATGGTTTTGGTTATAAGCTAAGGTACGGCGAAAACTTATACTTTCCTACTATTCAATGCTAAGTATATGCTTATTTTCAGCGTTTTACATGTATTTTGTATAAGGCGTTGAGGACCATTTATTCCAAAATATGGTGAACTTATACTTTTCTTATAAGTGTAAGTTGAAGAACCTAAAAAACATGATACATGGTAATTCACACCTCCTTTTATTTTGGTAATCCTAATTCAAACACCGAGATTCGGTATATTTATTATAAACTCTAAAAAGATGACCACTCACATTCACGATTTATTAAAAAGTGTTTTTAACCTTCCCGTTGGTGGCGGATCAGGTAAATCAATTGACGATCCATTTATTATTGAACTAACAGAGAAAAATGACATTGTGGGTACTGAATATGAGATTTTAAACTGGCTTGGTATTCTGAACGGTTTCACATGGCAAGTCATTGAACAAAGATTAAATTTCCCTGATGACAAAAAAATTGATCAACTTGTAATAGAAATCAGTCAGAACAATACTGACCAGAAGATCATCAGGGATTATTTTTTCGATATCACAGAATGTTTTAACCAATTTGAAAGTGATGTATCTGATTATTTAAGGAAAAAAAGAAACAACCAGTCAAAATAAAGATGAATCTATAAGGTTTTCTAATTTTTGAAACCCAGTTTTAGTGTGATTTACATAGTATCGTTTGACGTAAAGTTGAATGGAAAATAAATAAACATCGTAATGCGGGTGATGTTGGAAAGTTCGTTTATTTTTAAACGAAACCAGTCCTGTAAATCCCTTCCAATCCTATCGTCCTGTCATAAAGTAGGTGGTAATTAACACCGATCCTGTCATGGATTCAGTTTGAGTTTTTAAAAGCGTATTGTAAACATTGTTATAGATATTTGGGAACTATCAATCACTTTTGCCAGTTTAGAACCTCACCTCATATATGATGAGGTTAAAATCCATATATCGTTTATGTGGCTTCTTTAATCAGGAATAACATTGCACGATTTCTTTTTAAAAAGTGAAGTGATTTCATAAGGACCTTCATCTCCTGCGTGTTTAGATTGGTCATGTTGAACATTTAAGTATACCAACGAAATCCCCCTGCCGTATATACATTCAACAATTCTACAACTATACGACATACTAAAGCAAGACTTTATGGGATTATGTTATGAGTACATCCTATCCGACAAAATAATATTGTTTGACTTCTCTCGAAACATAGAGAAGTGACGGTGGTTCCTGAGGGCGGTAATCTTTTATTTCATTCAATCTAACCTCACCTGATCTTGGGGCAGGTTCAAAATTGAAACAACCTCATCAGAATCCCGACGAGGTTAATAAATGAAACATCCATGGTTATTGGGAATAGTGTATTAGTCCAACTGAATGATACTGGGTCGATCTGGGACAACCGGATTATTTATTTGAAGAACGTACTATAAATTTAAACACACGTTAGCACAGGCCATCTAAATCAACTCTGGAAAGTTCTCTTAGGTGTATTCAATTCTATAAATTGAAGTTCACATTCAATCTGCACACTTCCCGGAGGTTAGTTTAAATAAATCTTTAATTAAACACTATATTGATTTGGTTTTGTCAAATAATTTGTGTATCTTTTAAATTGTGGCATCTGACACTATACCGCTAAAAATATTGGAACCCCTTTCGTTGAAGTGAAGTCAGATGCACAGATACGATTGGGGTTTTTAAATTTAAATTACATTGAAATGAAGAAAAGTTTTTTATTCTATTTGAATTGGGAACAGCAGGTTGATCTAATGACCAATGTTGAAGCGAAAAGATTTATCAAAAACTTATGCCGTTATTCAAAAGGCGAAGAAGTTGAAATACCGTCAGATAAAGAAATGATGTGCTGGTTAGGAATTGTTCGAGCACTTGATAGTAATGAAGAGAAATGGGAAAAAAGGGTTGAGGCTAATAAAAAAAATGGTAAACTTGGTGGAGCACCTGCCGGGAACCAGAATGCTAAAAAGGAAACAACCCAAAACAACCCAAACAACCTGATAAGAGATAATAGTAAAGAGAAAAGTGATAAAAGTAAAAAGGTAAATGATAAAAGTGAATTGGAAAATGATAATTGGCAAGAGAAAAATGTAAAGAGTGAAATGTTAATTGAAAACCAGAAAGAGGAATCCGGTGAAGATAAAATTGAATTAATTGGATCCAGGTTTACTGGTGCAAACGAAACTTACATTGTAGAGCTTCAAGAAAAATATCAAGCTGAATCAAGTAATTTATATAAAATCAAAGCTGAATTAGCTATTGCAACAAGTTTAGGAGATCGTATAAAAGGGCTAGTTGGAAACAACGATTTATCAACAATTGAACAAAAAATCGGCAGAGAAAAGCTGGAAGAAATAATGCCCTTGATAAATAAATTTTACGATATGGAATCACTTTCAAAGTCAACATGGAAAATACTGGGCCAAGAAATTGATAAAAGGAATAAACCCTCTTCAGAAAATAGAGAATAAAAAGGACTAGCTGTCTTAACCGGATACTGGGTGAAAATAAGATTTCAACAATTTATTTTTACCCAGTTCCAGGGGGGCCATAGTTAGGTATAAACAATACTTGAAAAAATTAAAAACATATAATACTTCAACTCGAACGCCAGTGAGAGAACTGGACCAGAATACTGGACCAGAATACTGGACCGAAAACAAAAATTTCAACAATAGTTGATTATCTCAGTTCTGGGACATTTTCAAGTAAAAACAAACCATTCCTTCAACTTGTCATTCCAATTGTTGCCAGACCATCTATAATTAAATAATAGAGGAACAAAATTAATAAATCCCAATGACGACGCAGGAGGAGAAACCTCACCCCCAATTCCGCTCAACTCCTCTCCTATTATTTTGAGAAATGTTAACTTGTAATGTCAACATGATACGCTATCGTATTGGTTTCATCCCAGATCTCATCAGTTCAATTCTGGGACACTTTAAAATGTATTATAGAGAATGTGCAGGCTGAGAAGATATCACGTCTTAAACAAACCCAGAATGAACTGGTGGGTTATACCTTATAACAAAGATTATGAGAATGGATTCATCCATTATAATTGGAGTTTGGTTGATTTTCTATAAAAATTTTATTTCCAAATATAAGTGGAAAAGTCAGATTTAGGTCAATTTTCGCAGAAGTCTGGAATTGGGTATTGAAGGTCATATACAACATGACCCCATTTATATGGCAAGGCGGGATGTAGAGAGGGGGCTATTAAATTAGTAAATACGCAGGGGTCCCGGGGGGATGTCCTGAAGATCAAAAAACACATGTTAATTCGCTACAAATCAACTGACACCTACCCAATGAAACTATTTGAATTTCAACTATCAACAACTAATAATTGTTAGATCAAGATTAATATAAACCGGGGAGATCTTGAATTTAATTCGCTTTACAAATAACGCGAAATAACATTTAGAATTAGCGCATAGATCCTTTCTGTTGCGCTTTGAATTAATTAATGACCAGATGTTATCCAACCTACACGCGAATAAACTTTCACAAAAGATCGACGGGGTAGATCCTCGCAAGTATTAATCCTAGCCAATTGACTTTTATACAAAATGACTTGAAGAAAATTCCACCCATTCGGGAAATAGAAATGATCCCAACGTTCTTAAATAGAGCTACAATTTAGCACTTGCAATTGCCGGTTAGATTATATTAGCGCAAAATACATCCCCGATTTCGTATTGTCGAAAAAAAAGTTTATGATTTAACAAAAGGATAGAACCCAGATGTTAAACGAACAAGAATGTACGAAAATACTTAACGATGGTGATGTTAAGTATTCCCATGAGGAAGTAAAATTAATCCGTGACTTATTAGAAACACTAGCCACTATTGAGTATGAATTTTATAAACAATCTTCAAACCTATAAATAAATTTACCATGAATGTAATATGCTACAAAAGAGTGAGTACCGAGGAACAAAAAGATCGGGGTTTTAGTCTTCAACTTCAAGAAGAAATGTTAAGACGATATTGTGAAATAAACCACCATAATATCGTTGATGTTTATACTGAAGATTATTCGGCTAAGAATTTTGACAGACCTGAATGGACGAAGTTAATGTCTTACATCAAAAAGAATAAAGGTCAGGTGGATTTAGTCCTTTGCCACAAATGGGACAGATTTTCACGCAATCAATATGATGCGTTAACAACAATCAAACAACTTTATAAGTATGGGGTTATAGTGAATACTGTTGAGCAACCTCTTGATTTAACTAACTTGGATAACAAGGTCTTATTGAGTCTCTATTTGACGTTACCGGAAATCGAAAATGATAAAAATTCCCAAAGAACTACTGATACCATGAGAAAAGCTAGATTACTTGGGGTTTGGACAGGAAGTGCCCCAAGAGGGTATGAGAATTTCAGAGACGACAAAAGATCAACCCTTCGACCCAGTCCTGACGCACCATTAATCATTCAAGCCTTTGAAAAGATGGCTTCAGGCGGATATTCTGGCGATGAAGTGAGGAAATGGATAAACACTCAAGGTATTAAAATCTGCAAACAACCTTTCTTGAATATCATCCGCAACGTTGCTTATCTTGGTAAAATACAAATTAAAGAGTGGAAGAAGGAACCAGCACAAATTGTAATGGGTTTACACCCTGCATTGATTTCAGAGTCCCTATTTTATAAGGCAAACGAAGTGCTGGATGGGAAAAAACGGAATATGATATTCCATTTGGATAAAACCGACCTTTACCCATTGAAAGGTTTTTTAAAGTGTCCGGTTCATAATGTTGCTCTCACTGCATACGGTGCTCGAGGAAGAAACAATAAAATCCATCATTATTACCTTTGTACAAAATGCAAGGGGGAAAGTAATCAACGACATCGGATTCAAGATGCACACGATGCAATAGAAGAAGTGTTGTCTGCTATTTCAGCCACGGCATCAACCCTAAATCTTTACAAGAAAATATTGGAAAAGATATTCGAGAAGGAAGATCATATCAGAAAAGATGAAATTCAGAAAATAAAAAATGAGTTGGAAAATGTTTTGGTTAGAGAATCTAACCTACAGAATATGTTGATGGATTGCAAGATTTCACCAAAGGATTTCAACGAGATGAAACAGCGTTTAGAGAAAGACATTGCTCTATACAATGGTAAACTTGAAGGACTTAAAGGACAATTAACCCCTTACAAAAACTATATAAACAACACTGTTCCAATGTTAGAGAACTTAGTATCGTATTACAGGAAGTCAAATGGAGTGGCCAAAAAGAAAATCCTTGGTTGCATCTTTACTGAAAAAATCGTTTTGGAAAATGGGAAAGTTGCAACCACCCCTTTTACTACACCCATCCTCGTACTTCTCAATGCTACCAAGGTTTTGGGGAGGACGACAAAAAAAAAGGAGATCGAAAACGACCTCCTGTCTTGTTGGGCTCCCCCTTCAGGACTTGAACCTGAGACCCTCTGATTAACAGTCAGATGCTCTAACCAACTGAGCTAAGGAGGAATTTGGTTTGTTTTGCCCGATGTATCTATCAAAGCGGTGGCAAAATTACTAATTGTTTCGAAATATCCAATATCTTTGCAAAAATAAATCGCTTTTATTTCACATTTCTCTAAATTACAGTATAATGAGTTTATTAGTTGTTGGGTCGGTTGCCTTTGATGAGATTGAAACCCCTTTTGGTAAAACAGATAGAATTCTTGGTGGAGCCGGTACTTTTATTAGTCTATCTGCCTCAAGCTTAACCGATAACATTAATGTTGTTTCGGTCGTTGGTAGTGATTTTCCGGAATCTTACCTCAAATTATTTAAGGATCATGGTGTCAATATTGATGGTGTTCAGATTATCCAGGGTGAGAAATCTTTCTTCTGGGCAGGGAAATATCACAATGATATGAATACCCGTGACACGCTTGTCACCGAACTTAATGTGCTTGCCAATTTCAACCCTGTTGTTCCTGAAGCATATAAAGATTGCAAGTATTTGATGCTTGGCAATTTGACTCCTTCGGTACAAAAACAGGTTATCGAACAGCTTCCGAATCGTCCCAGACTGATTGCAATGGACACGATGAATTACTGGATGAATTCATGTTGGGATGATCTGATGGAGGTTATCGGCATGGTTGATGTCCTGATCATCAATGATGAAGAGGCACGACAGATGTCGAAAGAGTATTCGTTGGTTAAAGCAGCTCAAAAGATCCTTACGTTTGGTCCGAAATACCTGATTATTAAAAAGGGTGAGCATGGTGCATTGTTGTTTGATAAAAACAATGTGTTTTTTGCACCGGCATTACCGCTTGAGGATGTGTTTGATCCAACCGGTGCAGGGGATACGTTTGCAGGTGGGTTTATTGGTTATCTGGCTGAAACAGACAATATTTCGTTTGATAATATGAAGAACGCGATTATTTATGGGTCGGCAATGGCGTCTTTTGCAGTTCAGAAATTTGGAACTGAGGCTATTATTGGGTTGAGTAAGGAGCAGATTGATGAGAGGTTGCAGTTGTTCGTTGATTTGGTTCAGTTTGATATTAGTTTGAAATAGTAGGTGGGATGTTGTTTATTATGTCACCCCTACGGGGCTAATATATTCAGGTTGCAGTGGTTACAATCATGACGTCCCTACGGGACTGAAGAATAACGTGATATGGTTATAATAATTTCATTCTTTCGGGGTTCGGTGTAACAATCACGACATTGCTATAATAATTTCATTCTTTCGGGGCTCGGTGTAACAATCACGACATTGCTATAATAATTTCATTCCTTCGGGATTCGCTATAACAATCATGACATTGCTATAATAATTTCATTCTTTCGGGGTTCGCTATAACAATCATGACATTGCTATAATAATTTCATTCCTACGGGATTGAAGAAGGATGACCACAAGGGTCGCCCCTACATCAAAACATTCAAGCGATAGCAGATCAGGGTTGTTCAACATTTTTTAAAAATAAAAAACCACTTTTGGTTAATGCTGAAAGTGGTTTTTTCTTTTGATTTGTTGTTTTAAAATGACTCGGTATATTACCTTTATGGTGAATTTTAACTTCGACTGATTGTTTGCAAAAAAAGGATTTCCAAAAGCTCATGTCAAATGAACTTATACTTCTATTTAATTTAGTGAAATGATTGAATTTAAACTGCATAGGCAAAGCTTTCACAGGTTCCTGACTTCATGGACCCCTGGGGTGTTTTCTTATCTTGCCCAAAACCGTAAAACAATTGTACAGATTATTATTGCTGTATTCTTTATTGGGATGGGGATTTATTTTGTGAAACATGAAAGGGGTGAATTTGCATCAATACAAAATACATTAAATACTGCTCAGCCCCTTTGGGTTTTACTGGGTATTGCAATTTCAAGTTTATACATTGCATTGCAGGCCCTGATGTATGTATTTAGTTTTAAATCTATTCATAAGAAAATTACTTTCCAGAGTGCAACTTTGCTTTTCCTGAAACGAAATTTCATCAGTGTCTTTCTTCCGGCAGGTGGTATCTCTTCTCTGGCATTCTTCACTAAACCACTCGAAGAACAGGATATCAGCAAGACTAAAATTCATTTCGCTTCAACGATCTATGCTTTTGTCGGGATTCTTTCTGTTTTGTTGGTTGCCATTCCTGCAATCATCTTTACGCTCATAAAAGAGACGACCTCGTCGGGAGAAATTTCTGCGTTAATTGGATTGTTGGGTTTAACCGGGCTTTTGATATGGGTCTTCAGATCTGTCACCCGTAACGGGGTGGTTTATCGTTTTATTTTAAAGCTAAATCCTGAACTATCGTTACTGATCGATGAAATAAAATCGCAGGTCATTAACCAGAGATCTTTCTTTTGGACTGTCTTTATTTCTTTGTTGATTGAGTTTTGTGGTATCGCTCATCTTATGATAGCAATGATTGCTTTTGGCTTTGTCCCCAGCCTTGAAGCAGCTGTGATCGCTTATATCGTTTCAGTCATGTTTCTTATCCTCTCTCCTTTCATGCGGGGATTGGGAGCCATTGAATTTTCTTTGGCGTTTATCTTAACAAGATATGGTTTTACAACTGTTGACGCAGTTGCTATAACTTTACTATATCGAATTTTTGAATTCTGGATTCCATTGGCTGCCGGGCTAAAGAGTTTTGTGTTTGTAAAAAACCATATTGTGTTGCGTATTATTCCGGTGATATTGACTTTTACGCTTGGAATCGTCAATATCATTTCAGCCATCACCCCCGCCATTCCAAAACGGCTTGCTTTAATATCTGATTTACTCCCCCTGCAGGCTATTCATGCCAGTAACTATTTTACGCTTATTTCCGGACTCTTTTTGCTGGGGCTGACTGCATATATGATCAGGGGACTTAAAACAGCATGGCTCTTTGCTTTGGTGATTGGTATTGTATCAATGATCGGACATCTCGTGAAGGCTATCGATTATGAAGAGGCCTCGTTGGCTTTGTTCCTTTGTTTGTCTCTTTGGATGACCCGTAAGGAATATTATGTGAAAGGAAATCCTGAGCTGAGACAACTGGGTATAAAATCAGCTTTGATTGCAATCGGGGCAGTTTTATTATATGGCATTATCGGTTTCTATTATCTGGATAAAAATTTCTTTAACATCGATTTCAGCATTTGGCAATCGATCGGATACACGTTGCAAAACTTCTTCCTTTTCCAGTCTAGTGATCTGGTTCCAAATGCATTAATGATCCATCGTCATTTTGCCATAAACTTTTTGTTGTCGATCAACATTGCAGGAATTATTTCCATGTCTTTCCTGTTCTATACATTAATCCGGCCTTATGTAATGAAGGTTGAATCAGATGGTGATGAACATTTCAAAGCTACTCAGTTGGTCAGCAAATATGGTCGTTCAGGTCTCGATTACTTCAAGACCTATTTTGATAAATTGTACTTTTTTGCAACAAGTGCCACCGGTTTTGTGTCTTACAGAATTAAAGGCACTTTCGCTGTTGTTCTGGAAAACCCGGTCTGCGAAAACGATGAGGCACTCAAAATGATCGTAAAGGAATTTGATCTGTTTTGTTTAGAACATGGACTAAAACCTTTGTATTACCGTGTACCCGAAGAAAGCCTAAGCATCTATCATTCCTTGAAGAAAAAGTCACTGATCATTGGTCAGGAGGCTATATTGAATCTAAACGAGTTTTCTCTTGAGGGTCGTTCACGAAAATCATTAAGGAATTCATGCAATAAAATGAAAGAGGATGGGTGGTTTATCAGGATTTATGAATCTCCCGTTAAGGATGGAGTATTGCAAAAATTAAAATCTGTTTCCGATGAATGGTTATATGAGCAGGACTATTCGGAGTTGGTTTTTGCACAAGGACGATTCAATATTGCAGAATTAAAACATCACACCATTATAACCGTTGAAAACGAAGAAGAGAAAGTTGCTGCATTTGTCAATATTATTCCGGATTATGCTCCCGGTGAGGCTACGTATGATCTGATCAGAAAGGCTGAGAATGCCCATAAAGACAGCATTGATTTTCTAATGCTCGAAATGTTCCAGTACCTTAAATCAAAGGGTTATCAGAAAGTTAACATGGGCCTGGCTCCTATGTCAGGAATTGAACAGGGTAAAGATTTTCCTGAGAAAACAATCAAGTTTGCGTATGAACAAATTCGCTCTTTCTCGCATTATAAAGGTTTAAGAGGATTTAAGAATAAATTTGATCCGGAATGGCAAAACAGGTACCTGATCTATGAACATGATTATGATTTATTACAGACACCTGTCATTCTTTCAAAAGTATTCAAACCATAAACAGCCTTATTCAATGAAGAATATCGTTTTCCTGCTTCTTTTTTTTCCATTGAACATTTTTGCTGCAAAAGGTCTCTCTGAGGATAGTCTTACATACAGTCATTTTGGAGAGGTACATATCATAAGAAATCAAAATCCTCCCGAGGGTGTGCTGATTTATATTTCCGGAGACGGTGCTTTGAATCGTGCTGCCTTAAATATGGCCCGTCCTTTTGCCGATATGAATGTTATCGTTATTGCTGTCAATTATGTTCATTTTATGAGATCGCTGAACAGTAGCAATGAAAAATGTCTCTATCCTGCCGGCGACTTTGAAAATCTCAGCATGTTTGTTCAGAAAAAATTAAAACTCACAAAATATTTTAAACCAATTATTGTGGGCTTTTCTTCGGGTGCTACACTTGCTTATGCATTATTGGCCCAGGCCCCTGCAAATACATTTAAGGGTGCCATCGCTATTGGCTTTTGTCCCGATGTGAAATCTGCAAAACCTTTCTGCCCGGGTAATGGATTGAAGTCGCATGTTCTGAAAAAAGGTAAAAGTTTTTATCTTGATCGATATGAAAAACTCTCTGCACCTTTTATTGTCTTCCAGGGAGAGCGTGATCTTATCTGCGATGCAACACAGGTCAATGCTTTCGTCAAAGGGATGAAGAATGCCGAGATCTACGAACTTCCAACTGTTGGACATGGCTTTGTAAATCAAACCAAATGGATGCCTCAAATGAAGGAGGCTGTTAAGAAAATTATAGACGCACAGACATTTGGAAACAAGGCTCTGATGGAAACGACACCGGGAGTAAATACTGCAGCTATTTCTCAACTTCCGCTGTATTTGATTAAGGCTGCTGATAATACGGAAAAACCAATGTGTGTAGTGATTTCAGGGGATGGTGGTTGGACAGATTTCGATCAGTCAATCGCAGAGGCGCTGGCTAAGAATGGGATTTCTTGCGTTGGACTGGATACCCAAAAGTATTTCTGGGAAGCAAAGACGTCTGATCAAACCGCCCAGGATATCACCAAAGTGTTACAGTATTACCTGCCCAGGTTACAAAAAACGAACTTTATATTGGTTGGGTATTCATTTGGCGCCGATGTGATTCCATTTATTGCAAATCGACTTCCGGCTGATTTAAAGAAAAGACTGTCCCTGACGGCAATGCTTTCTCCCGATGATAAGACCGATTTCGAAGTCACGATCAGTAGCATGCTTGATCTTGGCTCGGAAGACACTTATGACGTGTTGAAGGAGATTAAAAAGGTCAATTACACAAAGAAACTCTGTATTTTTGGTACGGAGGAAGATGATGAGGATATGGTAAAGTCTTTTAAAAGCAATGGCGCTGAAGTAATGGTATTGAGTGGAGGGCATCATTACAACGAAAATTATCCATTGATTGTTTCGTCTATATTGAAACATTTATAGTATTGAAATGTAGGGGCGACCCTCGTGGTCGCCCTATTCGTTTATTTAATTTAAGAAGGGCGACCACAAGGGTCGCCCCTACAAAGACAACAGTATTTCTCTATTTAAACTTTCTTTTCTTGTAACAGGTCTCTGATTTCGGTAAGCAGAAGTTCTGATTTAGTGGGAGGTGGTGGTGGAGGAACAACTATAACTGTTTCTTTCTTTGTGGCATTCATCACTTTAATCATCAGGAAAATTGAAAAAGCAACGATCATAAAGTTGATTATGCTTTGAATAAATGAACCATAATTAATCGTAACTGCCTTACCTGCATTATGAAGTAAAATAATTTTATACTCCTTAAAATCAAGCCCCCCAACAAGAACGCCAATAGGTGGCATTAATACATCGTTGACAAATGAATTGACTATTTTTCCAAATTCTGCTCCAATAATTACAGCGACAGCAAGATCAACGACATTACCCCGCATTGCAAACTGTTTAAACTCTTGTCCGATACTCATGGTAAAATGTTTTTTGGGTTAATAATAAATAATTTTTATCTTATCATAAAGATAATAAAATAAATAATGTTCAATAGTTGATTTTAATCTTCAGATACACTTACTTTGATTTCTAATAAATCTGTTAATAACCGTATCGGATATTTATTAAAAGCACTCACTCAACAAGACACTTTTTAAACAAATTACTATATCATGAAAATATTACGATTTATTTTCCTTTTGTTTATTCTTCCTTTTATGTCATTTGCGCAAACTCCTGAAACAATGAAACTTTGGCCGGGAACAGCTCCATATTCTAATGGCAATATTACTCCTGAAAAAGAAATCAGGCCGGGTAATATTGCCAATATTTGTGAAGCACAACTCATTATTTACCGCCCTGAGCAAGGTAAGGCCAATGGGTCTTCTGTGATTATCTGTCCGGGTGGTGGCTATACTAACGAATCTACTATTAAAGAAGGTCATGATGTAGCCAAATGGTTTAACACTTTTGGGGTGACCGGAATTATTCTTAAATATCGTTTACCGGGCGCCAGCAACATTACAGAAAGGGACAAGGCGCCTCTCTCCGATGCCCAGAGAGCAATACGGTACGTTCGCTCAAAAGCTACCGAATGGGGTCTTAAACCGAATCAAATTGGCATTATGGGCTTCTCCGCAGGCGGGAATCTTGCAGTAAACGCGGGAACACATTTTGATGCAGGGAATGCACAATCTACCGACCCGGTAGAACAACTCAGCAGTCGACCTGATTTCATGATTTTACTCTATCCTGTAGTTTCAATGAAATATAACCTGACGCATGGTGGTTCACGTCTGAACTTATTGGGTAGTAAGCCTGATACTACAAAAGTTGTGTATTATTCAGGTGAGGAAAATGTTACAGCAACGACTCCTCCTACTTTTATTGTACATGCTAATGATGACGGAACTGTTAAAGTTGAAAACAGTATTAATTTATATCTGGCAATCCATAAACTGGGTATTCCTATTGAAATGCACATATTTGAAAAGGGCGGTCATGGTTTCGGGCTTGGACTTCCTACAAATACAACATCGGCATGGACTGACAGATGCAAGGGATGGATGGAACAAAGAAAGTTATTATAATAATCTTCGGTAATTTATTAAAAATGTAGGGGCCGCCCTTGTGGCCGCCCATGACTAATGTAAATTTTTGTTTGCATTTTCCATGGGCGGCCA
>Ga0209125_1000269_pt1 | contig 78193 bp, 73 predicted proteins | sample BarGraIncub1131A_FD_184503 | JGI IMG/M metagenome (GOLD analysis project Ga0209125, IMG submission 184503) | Arctic peat soil microbial communities from Barrow, Alaska - Barrow Graham LP Incubations 11-31A (SPAdes) (version 2) | ecosystem: Environmental > Terrestrial > Soil > Wetlands > Peat...
GCCAATCCGGTCGGCGGTGCCTTCGCGCAGCATGGCCTCGGGCCAAAAGGTTCGCTAGCGAACCAGTGCGGATTGGATGGAGCCCCTCGCGCATGGGGTGGAGGTAGTGGTACGAGCAGCCGAACGTTTGAGACTGGAGGCGCGATCCGGCTTGCCGGGGCACGTTCTCTCGATTGAAGGGTTGGGCATCTCTAGGCAAGAGAAAAGCACCTGATTCACACTATGCCTCGTTTCATTAGCAGGCCGATCCCAAACCGCATTTTCTTCGTGCCGAGAGTCTTGAACCCGCTGACTTCATAGAAACCTTTCGCGTGCGGGTTTCCCACAACATGAAGTTCGATCGCACCAGAGGACTTTGCCGCGGAGCAGCAGTGCTCGACCAATTGGCGGCCAATACCTTGCCGCCAAAGCTCTGGCTCTACGAAGAGCGCATCCAACTCAGAATTCCCGTCCTGGCGCGGAAGAATGGCCGCAAATCCTTTGATCGAACCGGCTACCTCTGCAACGAAGACACTGCCGCCTTCGATTTGCTCAAGCGGAAGCTCAATGGCGTCTGGGTTTACCAAAAGAACTTCACGGTCGCCCGGATTGTTGAGTGAAGCTCGCCATTGAAGAGCTTCGAGGGCCTTCCGGTCAGCGGTAACCGCTGTTCTCATGGTGACCTGGTGCATTCGGTTCAAGATGTCCAACGAATAGCGTTTATCCACCGCAGCGGAAACGGTTGAGGTAGGGGGTCGCTAGTTGCTTAGCTAAAGTTGATCGACAACGGCACGGCGTCAAAGGCGTCATGGTGGGGCGCGCTCAGGCGGCGGCAAGCTTGCGGGTGACCGCCAACGCAGGCGGATGTGTCAACGTCTGGTAAACGACGCAGTACCGCTCGGTCAGGCGCAAGAGCGTGGTGAGTTGTTCTTCCGTTGCATCGGTGTCGAGCGTGAACTGCAGCCGTATGTTCTGAAAGCCAACCGGAACCTCCTTGGACAGACCAAGCGTTCCCCTAAAGTCAAGGTCACCTTCGGCTTGCAGCGAAGCATCTCGCAACTCGATGCCGAGCGCCGTAGCCACTGCATTGAGCGTTACGCCAGCGCAGGCCACAAGCGCCTCGAGCAGCATGTCGCCTGAACATGCTGCTTGTCCGCTTCCACCGGTAGCTGGATGCAGCCCTGCGGCAACAAGTGCTTTGCCCGTTTCAATCTTGCAACTGACACCTTCACCGATGCGGCCCCGCGCACGAAGAGTGACTAGCGCTGCGTCCGGGGCTTGGCGATAGAGGTCCTTCAGCGGAGCTTGGGCAGACCGCAATTCATCGGCGTTCATGATGGACGAAGCTCCTGGAAATTGATGTGCGACGCCCAACGTAATGGTAAGGAGCGCGCCGCTCTTGGCGCGTCCCGCTTGCGAAATGTTAGGCATTTTTCTCATGGTCCTCAAGGGCAAGCAAGAGGCTGGTGCGATGAAGGCGAGCCACTTCCTGCCAGGGTTCGCCGCTCAGTGCCGACTCAAGCGCCCACAGCAGATTGAGGCTCACGTTGCCGTTGGCTCTTTTGACCATGACGTAGGTCGGTACTGAGCCGAGCTTACGGAGCTGAGCAATCGAAGTGATGCCCGCACGGGCGAGCATTTCCTGCGATTTAGGACCAAGGCCCGTCAGGTCTGCAATGGAGTTCGGCTTAGCCATGAGCAAGCACTCTAAATCGCAAGAGGAGCCAGGCCCTCATGGCACTACGATAAGCCCGCGAGCGACACGTTGATCGAGCGCCATGGGGGAGTCTGGCCCCTTTGCGCTTCTCTGGCATAACGCAATGATTGTTAAAGACTATTCTCGCTGGCGCGTGCCAAAAAACTTTATGGCATCCGAGTGCGGAAGCCCTGAGCTTCTTCGCTTTGGTTTTCAGCGTCTCTTCGCGACAGATGCTTCAGGGAAAGTCAAAAGGGGACAGACCACGTTTGTTTCTCTTTTATCTGCTCATACATCCACAACGGATCAAGGTCAGCGCCGTTCGGCCAAGTCACGACGCCGAGTTCGAGGCGCGCTTGCGCGAAGACTTCGGGCACTGCCAGCGCTGCGAATACGCCGCAGGAGTGGTCCGCACGCACAGCGGACATATCAACGATTCCCGATGTGCCGTCCGGAAAGCTTACCGACAGTCGGTGTCCGGGGAGAATCGTGAGCGCCCTCGCGCGCCATGGCGCCGTGGGGCTTACTCCAATGGTGGAATTTTCTCGGGTTGTTGCTTGGCTTGACATAGGTTCAAGTCCTCCATCAGCTTGCTTCGTTGTTCGGCGGCCCATTCGATGGTCAGTGCCAGAGCGCGCTTGGGGAGCTTGCCGCCGAGCACTTCCAGCGTCCGAATATCGATCAGCGCCTCATATTCCCCATACAGCGCATGAAAATGCGGTGGCGCGTGCTCGCGCCAGAACATCTGGATCACGATTCCGAAAAACTGACTGATCGTCGGCATCTGGAGTTCTCCGCTTGCATGGCCGGCGAATCATCGGCGCGTACACGATTGAATATACCCGAGATGCTGCGTGACAGCGGAAGGAAGCCCCGTTCAATGAGGCCGGTGCCTGAACGAGTTCTCAAGAGACCGTTGAGGGCATCGCCTTGTTCGCCCGCTATTCTGGCGCGGGGAGAAGAATTCGATCGTGGCAGGCGCGCCAGCTTCCGTCCAGTCGCGCCCGATAGGGCTTCCGCCCCCAATGATTTAAACTGCTGCACCTCCCCCTTGTTGTCTGAATGGTTTCCGATGAGTCACGGCACCCCCCGTATTGCTGGCGTTTATGCCGATTGTCTTTCCGTTGACCAGCGTCGCCTGCGCTCGCTGGCGCGCGACATGCGTCACGCTTTCGGTCCCAAGCGCGAGGCCTTGCAGGCGGAGCACGACAAGCTGGCGGAAACGTCGCGGGCGGCGGTCACCGGTCGTCGCGCGCGCCTGCCGCAGCCAGAGTTCGCCGACGATCTGCCGGTCAATGCGCGGCGCGCCGAGATCGCCGCGCTGATCGAGCAGCATCAGGTGGTGATCGTCTGCGGCGAAACGGGGTCGGGGAAGACCACGCAGATTCCGAAGATCTGCCTTGAACTCGGGCGCGGTACGACCGGGCTGATCGGCCACACGCAGCCGCGCCGCATTGCCGCGCGTTCGACGGCGGCGCGCATTGCGCAGGAACTGCACAGCGAGCTGGGCAGCGTGGTCGGCTACAAGATCCGTTTTTCCGATCGCACCTCGCCGCAGTCCTACATCAAGCTGATGACCGACGGCATCCTGCTCGCCGAGACGCAGGGCGACCCGTGGCTCGGGCGCTACGACACGCTGATCCTCGACGAGGCGCACGAGCGCAGCCTGAACATCGATTTCCTGCTCGGCTTCCTCAAGCAGCTGCTGGCCAAACGCCCAGACCTCAAGCTGATCGTCACCTCGGCGACGATCGATGCCGAGCGCTTTTCTCGGCATTTCACCATCGACGGCGAAGCGGCGCCGGTGATCGAGGTCTCGGGCCGCATGTATCCGGTCGAGCTGCGCTACCGCCCGCTGCAGAACGAGGAAGCGGAGAAGGAAGACGAGCGCGATCTCTACGACGCCATCGTCGATGCCTGCGACGAGCTGGCCCGCGTCGGCCCAGGCGACGTGCTGGTCTTCCTGCCCGGCGAGCGCGAGATTCGCGAGGCGGCCGAGGCGCTGCGCAAGCACGCCTTTACCAAAACCGGGCCGCACACCGAAATCCTGCCGCTCTTCGCGCGCCTGTCGGCCGAGGAGCAGGCGCGCATCTTCAAGGACCACGTCGGGCGGCGCATCGTGCTGGCCACCAACGTCGCCGAGACTTCGCTCACCGTGCCGGGCATCCGCTACGTGGTTGATTCCGGGCTGGCGCGCGTCAAGCGCTATTCGTACCGCAACAAGGTCGAGCAGCTGCAGATCGAGAAGATCGCGCAGGCCTCGGCCAACCAGCGTGCCGGGCGCTGCGGGCGGGTGGCGGCGGGCGTCTGCATCCGTTTGTACGACGAGCAGGAGTTCAGCCTGCGCCCGCCCTTCGCCGATCCCGAAATCCTGCGCTCGTCGCTGGCCGGCGTGATCCTGCGCATGAAAGCGCTGCGCATTGGCGACGTCGAGGATTTTCCCTTCATCGAGGCGCCGCCGCCAAAGGCGATCAGCGACGGCTACCAGCTGCTGCTCGAACTCGGCGCGGTGACCGAGGACAAGGCGCTGACGTCGATCGGCCGGGAGCTGGCGCAGATGCCGCTCGACCCGCGTGTGGCGCGCATGATCGTCGCCGCGCGCGACGAGGGCTGCCTGCGCGAGATGCTGGTGATCGCCGCCGCGCTGACCGCGCAGGACCCGCGCGAACGGCCGCAGGACCGACAGGGCAGCGCCGACATGGCGCACAAGAAGTTCGACGACGAGAAGTCCGAGTTCCTCTCCTGGCTCAAGCTGTGGACCTGGTACGAGGGCGAGGTCGAACACAAGAAATCGCAGCGCAAGCTGGTTGAGTCCTGTCACGCGAATTTTCTCTCGGCGCTGCGCATGCGCGAGTGGCGCGACATCCATAGTCAGTTGCACGGCCTCGCCGCCGAGCACGAATGGAAGGAAAACCAGATTCCGGCCACCTACGAGGCGATCCACCGCGCACTACTTGCCGGCCTGCTCGGCAACATCGGCTGCAAGTCGGAGGATTCGGCGCACTACCTCGGCGCGCGCGGCATGAAGTTCCTGATCCATCCGGGCTCGGCGCTGCAGAAGAAGGCCGGCAAGTGGATCGCCGCTGCCGAGATCACCGAAACGAGCAAGCTTTTCGCGCGCTGCGTCGCGCGCATCGACCCCGAATGGCTGGAGCAGGTCGGTTCGCACCTGATCAAGCGCAGCTGGTTCGACCCGCACTGGGAAAAGAAGCAGATGCAGGTGATCGCCTTCGAGCGCTCGACGCTCTACGGCATCGTCGTGAACCCGAAGAAGCGCGTCAATTTCGGGCCGATGAGCCCGCAGGAGGCGCGCGAAATCTTCATCCGCCAGGCGCTGGTCGGCGGCGAGGTGAGCGACGAGTTCGCCCGGCGCTGGGCCTTTTTCACGCACAACCACCAGCTGATGCTCGACATCGAGACGCTCGAGCACAAGTCGCGCCGTCCCGACGTGCTGGTCGACGACGAGCTGATCTTCGCCTTCTACGACCAGATCATTCCCGAGGGCATGGTCAGCGGCGCCGAGTTCGACAAGTGGCGGCGCGAGGCCGAGCGCGAGAATCCGAAACTCCTGTATCTGAAGCGCGAAGACCTGATGCGCCACGAGGCGGCGGGGGTGACCACCGAAGCCTTCCCGCATGCGCTTAAGCTCGGCGGCGTCGACTTCGCGCTGACCTACCATTTCGAGCCGGGCACGCCGCGCGACGGCGTGACGCTGAGCGTGCCGCTGGCGCAGCTCAACCAGATCCCGGCGGCGCGCTGCGAGTGGCTGGTGCCCGGCTTGCTCAAGGAAAAAGTCATTCAGCTCGTCAAGACGCTGCCGCAGAAGATTCGCTCGAAACTCGTGCCGGTGCCCGAGTTCGCCGCCGACTTCGTCGCCGCCGTGCCGCCGTCGGACAAGCCGCTGGTGCCGGCGCTGATCCATTTCATCCTGCAGTCGCGCGGCCTCAACGCGCGCGGCTGGGAGATCACGCCCGACGCCTTCCGCCCCGACGCGCTGCCGGCGCACCTGTCCTTCAACTTCAGGCTGGTCGATGAAGACGACCGTCAGCTCGGCATGAGCCGCAGCCTGACCGAGCTGCGCGGCGAGTGGGGCGGCAAGGCCAAGCAGGAATTCGCCGAGCTGCACGACACGCCGAGCGAATATTCGGGGATGACCGACTGGACCTTCGGCGAACTGCCCGAGCTGATGGAAGTGGATGTCAGCGGCGGCGGGACGGTGCTCGGCTATCCGGGCCTGGCTGACGACGGCGAGAGCGTTTCGCTGTGCGTCTACGATTCGCCGGAGGAGGCGCGCGAGGCGCACGCGCAGGGCTTGCTGCGCCTGTACCTGCTGCAGTTTCGCGAGCAGGTGAAGTACTTCGAGAAGAACCTGCCGGGGCTGACGCAGATGGGCATGCAGTTCATGGGCCTCGGTTCGCTCGACGAGCTGCGTCGGCAGCTGATCGATCTGGCTTTCGCGCGAGCTTGCCTGCTCGAGCCGTGGCCGACCGACGCGGCGAGCTTCAAGGCGCGCTGTGTCGACGCCAAATCGCGGCTCGGCCTGCTGGCGCAGGAGATCTGCCGGCTGGTCGGGCAGATCCTCAGCGACTGGCAGGCGTTGCAGAAGAAACTGATCGCCTTCAAGACCTACGCGGCGCCGTATCAGGATATCGAGAAGCAACTCGGCCGCATGATCGGCAAGCGCTTCATCGAGCAGACGCCATTCGAGCGCTTGCAGCATTACCCGCGCTATCTCAAGGCGGTGTCGCTACGCCTCGACAAGCTCAAGGCCGATCGCGTGCGCGATGCCCGCCTGATGAGCGAATTCGCGCCCCTGTGGACCGTCTACGAACGGCGTGCCATCGTGCTCGCCAAACAAGGCGTAAGCGATCCGCAGGTCGAGCAGTTCCGCTGGCTGCTCGAAGAACTGCGCGTGCAGCTCTTCGCGCAGGAACTGCGTACGCCGGCGCCGGTGTCGAGCAAGCGGTTGCAGAAGATGTGGGAGAGCATCTGATGGGCGACGTGGTTCTCGCGCTAGTGCGCAGCCTGCGCACGCTGGCGCGTGGGCGCGTCTGGTTGCTCCTGCTCGGCCCGGCGGTGGTTGCGCTGCTCGCCTGGATCGTCCTCACGGTCTTCCTGCTCGATCGCCTGATGGACGGTTTCAGCGAATTGCCGCCGCTGACTTGGCTCACCGCCTGGGGCGCCGTCTGGCTGGCCAAGCTGTTCGCCGCGCTGGGCGGCTGGCTGTTGATTCTTGCTGCCGCCTATGTGACGGCGATGCTGCTGGCGGCGATTTTCATCCTGCCGCTCCTGCTCAACCACGTCGCCGCCACCGACTACCCGGAACTCGCGCGTATGGGCAAGGACAGCGTCACGGCGTCGACCTGGAACAGCGTCTCGGCGGCGCTGCTCTTCATCGTCGGCTGGGTCGTCACCCTGCCGCTCTGGCTGGTGCCCGGCCTCGGCCTTGTGTTGCCGCTGTTCTGGATGGCCTGGCTCAACCGCCGCACCTTCGCCTACGACGCGCTGGCCGTGCACGCCACCGACGCCGAATGGCGCGCCCTGCGCCGGCAGCACGGCATGCCGCTGCTGATCCTCGGCATCACGCTGGCACTGCTCGCGCACATCCCCTTCGTCGGCCTGCTGGCGCCGACGCTGGCCGCGCTGACCTATATCCACTTTTTGCTCGAGGCGCTGCGCCGCATGCGGCAGGGCGCCATTGTGACCATCATCGATAGCGGGGAGGGCAGTACATGAGCTTTGGCGCAATCATCATCGGCGACGAGATTCTTTCCGGAAAACGCCTCGACAAGCACTTTGCCAAACTGGCCGAATTGCTTGGGGCGCGCGGTCTGCGCCTGTCGTGGGTGGAGTACCTGGTCGACGACCAGTCGCGCATCGCGGCGGCGCTCAGGCGCAGCTTCGCCGCCGGCGACGTGGTGTTTTCCTTCGGCGGCATCGGCAACACGCCGGACGACCACACCCGGCAGGCGGCGGCGGAGGCGTTGGGCGTCGACCTGGTGCTGCATCCGGACGCCGAGCGCGAGATTCGCGGCCGTTTCGGCGACGAGACCAACGCTACCCGGTTGCTGCTCGGCACCTTCCCGCGCGGCGTCGACATCGTGCCCAATCCGTTCAACCGCATTCCGGGCTTTCGCGTGCGGGACCATCACTTTCTGCCGGGCTTCCCGCAGATGGCGCACCCGATGGTTGCGTGGGCGCTCGACACCTTCTATCCCCACCTGTTCAACCGCTGCCCGCTGGTCGACAAGGCCTTCCTGCTCACCGGGCCGAACGCCTACGAGAGTGCGTTGCTCGACCTGATGGAGCGTGTCGTCGCAGACTACCCGGCGTTGCGTCTGTTCAGCTTGCCGTCGATTGGTGAAGACGGGCAGCGCCGGCACCTCGAACTTGGTGTCGAGGGCGAAGCGGCGCTGGTCGATCAGGGCATGGAAGCCATGCGGCAGGAGATCGAGCGGCGCGGCATCGCCTGGTCGTGGCGCCCGTAACGGCAAGGTCCCACGCGAGAGGCGGCGGGTCGGCGCCAAGAACGCGGTGCCTGGCCGCCGCCGACCCGGGCGGGTTTACGGATGCTGCGGGCTGTCGGTGCTGGCCACCGGCATTGCTTCGGCGCCGGAATTATCCTGCGATTCGCTTTTGAAGTTGTCCTTCCAGCCGCCGCCCAGGGCCTTGAACAGGTCCACCGCCGAATTGAGGCGGGCCTGGCGGGTGGCGATGTAGGCCAGTTGGGCGTCGTTGGCGCTGCGCTGCGCGTCGAGCACTTCCAGGAAAGCCGAGTAGCCTGCCTGGTAGCGGTACTGGGATAGTTCCAGGGTCTTCTGGGCGGCCTGCACCCGCTTCTGCTGGGCTAAGTCCCCTTCGCCGTTTTCCCGCAGATTGACCAGCGCGTCGTTCACTTCCTTGAAGGCGGTCTGCACCGTCTTCTGGTAGCTCACCAGGGCCTGCTTCTGGCGCGCACTGGCTTGATCGATACGCGCAGAATTGCGGCCCGCGTCAAAAATCGGCATAGCCGCACCGAGACCGAGGACCCACGTACCGGCGCCGGCGGAGAAGAGGTCGGCGAGGGCGGTGCTGGCACTGCCCATGCTGCCGGTGAGGGACAAGGCTGGAAAGAGCGCGGCCTTGGCGACACCGATGCGCGCGTTAGCCGAGACCAGGGTTTCCTCCGCTTGGCGAATGTCCGGCCGCGCTTCCAGTAGGGAAGAGGGCAGGCCCGCCGGTGGGACCGGCGGCAAGGGCAACTGGCGCAGGTCGCCAGGGGCGACGGCGAGTCCCGGTTGGCCGGTCAGCAAGGCCAGTTGGCTCTCGGCCAGACTGCGCTGACGGCGCAGGTCGGCCAGTTGAGCCTCGGCGGTGGCGAGGATGCCTTCCGCTTGATATTGCTCGATCGGCGAGGCGGACCCTCCAGCCAGGCGGCTCTTGACGATATCCAGCGCCTTCTGGCGGTTTTCCAGCGTGTTGCGCGTGAAGCTCAGGTTGGCGTCGGCGGCGCGCAGGGTCAGGTAGTTGCTGGCGACCAGGCCGGCCACCGACAATTCCACCGTGTCCCGCGCGTATCGGCTGGCCAGCAGTTCGGCGCGGGCGGCCTGATTGGCGCGGCGTAATTTTCCCCACAGATCGATTTCAAACGAGGTGCCCAGCGCTACCGTCCTGCTGTCCTGCAGGCGCGGCATGCCAGGCTGCGCCGTGGCCGTAAGGGTGCTGGCCTGGGTGCGTGAGCCGCCGGCAGTCAGGTCGAATTCCGGGTAGAAGGCGGCGCCCGCCTCGCGCGCGAGGCCTTCCGCTTCTTCCAGGCGGGCCACGGCGGTCAGCAGGTCATGATTGTGAATTAGTGCCTGGTCCACCAGCCGATTTAGGGTGGCGTCCTGAAACAGCAACCACCATTCCTTTTCTTGCGGCGCGGCGGGTTGCGTTGCCGCCTCGGCGGCAACGGCGTTAAATGTTGCCGGCAAGCTGTCGGCCGGCCGCTGGTAGTCGGGCCCGACGGCGCAGCCGGCCAGAATTAGCAGGGTCCCTGCGGCGAGCAGGTTCTTGCCCAGGGCGAAGGGCGGGTGTCTGGCATCAAGGCGACTCATTGCGCGCCCTCCTGTTCGTTGCTGAGGGGGGTGCCGGTCGACGGCTTCGGCTTGCCTTTTCCGGACAACCAGGTGAAGAACATGGGGATGAAGATGGTGGCGATGAAGGTAGCCGCCATCATGCCGCCGAACACGCCGGTACCCATGGACTTGCGCGCGGCGGCGCCGGCACCGGTGGAGATCACCAGCGGGAAGACGCCGAGAATGAAGGCCAACGAGGTCATGACGATCGGGCGGAAACGCAGGCGGGCGCCTTCCAGCGCGGCTTCCAGGACGCCCATCCCTTCGGCCCGTTTCTGGGAGGCGAATTCGACAATCAGAATGGCGTTCTTCGAGGCTAGGCCGATCAGCACCACCAGACCGATCTGGAAGTAGATGTCGTTGGGCATGCCGCGGATCAGTACCGCCGCCAGGGCGCCGAAGAGGGCAAATGGCACAGCCAGGATCACCGCCAGCGGCAGTGACCATTTCTCATACTGGGCTGCCAAAATCAGGAAAACCATGATGATGCCGAAGCCAAAGGCGACGGCGGAGGTGGTACCGGTGCGTTTTTCCTGGAAGGCCTGGCCGGTCCAGGCGAGTTCGTAGCCGGCCGGCAGGGTTTCCTTGGCCACGTCCTCGACGATCTGGATGGCCTCGCCGGTACTCACCTCGGGCAGCGAGTTGCCGAGCACCTTGGCGGCCAGGAAGCCGTTGAAGCGCTCCAGCTGTTCCGCCCCGACGATCGACTTGACCTTGATCAGCGCCGAAACGGGCACCGTGGCGCCGTTGTCGGCCCGCACGTAAACCTTGCCCAAGTCTTCCGGCTTGGAGCGGTACTGGGCTTCTGCCTGGAGCTGCGCCCGGTAGGTGCGGCCGTTCAGGTTGAAGTCGTTGACGTACAGGGAACCCATGGTGGCCTGCAGGGTTTGGTAAACGTCGGCGACCGCGATTCCCATGGAAATGGCCTTGGCCTCGTCGACCTCGACGTAGAGCTGCGGCGAAGTGGGACGGAAGAAGGTGTTGATGCCCATCAACTCGGGCCGCTTCTTCAGATTTTCCACAAACGTCTGGAGGACGCCGGCCAGTTTCTGGGGATCATTTTCACCGCGGGCCTGGACATACACCTCGAAGCCGCCGGCGGCGCCTAGGCCGCGGATGGCCGGCGGGTTGAATACCAGGCCCAGGCCATCGGGCATGGTCATGCCCATGCCGGTGAATTTCTTCGCCAGGTCTTCGGCCTGCGCCTGGCGCTGGTCCCAATCGACCAGCGGAATGAACACGGTGCCGGCGTTGTTCTTCATGCCGCCGCCGATGATGTCGTTGCCGGCGATCACGAAGACCTTATCCACCGCCGGGTCCTGCTTGATCATGGCGCGGAACTGCTCGCCGGAGGCCCGGGTGCGCTGCAGGCTGGCGCCATCGGGGAGCATCAGGGCACTGATCAGGTAGCCCTGGTCCTCGGCCGGAACAAAGCCGCCGGGAACCATGCGGAACATGAAGATGCAGCCGGCGACGATGATCGTGCAGGCGACGGTGCCGATGATGCGATGGTGCAGCGTCTTGTTGACCGTGCCGGTGTAGGACCGAGTGAAGGCATTGAAGAGGCGGTTGAACGGCTTGAAGATCGCCGGCTCCTCGTGCTTTTGTTGCAGCAGCAGGGCGCACAGGGCCGGGGTCAGGGTCAATGCGACGATACCCGAGAGGGTGACCGAAATGGCCACGGTGACGGCGAACTGCTGGTACAACTTGCCGGCGATGCCGCCTAGGAAGGCTACTGGAATGAACACTGCGCAGAGGACAAGAACGATTGCTACGACGGCGCTGGACACTTGGCGCATGGCCTCGATGGCTGCCTCCTTGGGCGCCATTTTCTCTTCCCACATCAGACGTTCGACGTTTTCCAGCACGACGATGGCGTCGTCCACGACGATGCCGATGGCCAGCACCATGGCAAACAGGGTCAGGGTGTTGATCGAAAAGCCGAACACCCACAGGCCGGCAAAGGTGCCGATCAGGGACACTGGCACGGCGACCAGCGGAATCAAGGTGGCGCGCCAGTTCTGCAGGAAGACGAAGACGACGATGGCGACCAGAATCAGGGCTTCCACCAGCGTGTGCAGCACCTCGTGGATGGAGGCCTGGACGAACTTGGTGGTGTCGAAAGGCACCACGTAATCGACCCCGCTGGGGAATTTTTTCTTCAATTCCTCCATGCGGGCGCGGACCTTGTCGGCCACTTCCAGCGCGTTGGCGCCGGACTGCAGGAAGATGCCGACGGCAACCACCGGCTTGCCGAGCATGGTGGTGGAAGCGTCGTAGTTCTGGGCGCCGAGTTCTACCCGGGCGACGTCCTTCAGATGCAGGACGCCGGCCGGGCCCTTGGCGCGGATGACGATGTTCCCGAATTCCTCGGGCGTGACCAGGCGTCCCTTGGCGGTCACCGTGTAGACCAGTTGCTGGCCGGCAGGCGCCGGTTCCTGGCCGATCTTGCCGGCGGCGTTCTGCTTGTTCTGGGCGGCGAGGGCGTCGGCGATATCGGTGGTGGTGACGCTCAGCTGGGCCATCCGGTCGGGCCTGAGCCATACCCGCATGGAGTAATCCAGCGCGCCGAAAATCTGCGCGTCGCCGACGCCGGGAATACGCTTCAGTTCGTCGAGGACGTTGACCAGGGCGTAGTTGGACAGGTAAAGCGGCGTGCGGCTGTCGTCCGGCGAGGTGATGGCCGGCACCATCAGGATGTCATTGGAACGCTTCTGCACCGTCACCCCGAACTGGCGCACCACGTCCGGCAGGCGCGGTTCGGCGATCTTCACCCGGTTGTTCACGTTCACCGTCGCCATATCAACGTTGGTGCCCACTTCGAAGGTGGCGGTGACGGTGAGGGTGCCGTTGGAGGCGGCCGTGGAGCTGAAATACATCAGGTTTTCCACCCCCGAGAGCTGTTCCTCGATGGGGGCGGCGACGGTCTTGGCCAGGGTTTCGGCGGAGGCGCCGGGGTAGGAGGCGGAAATGATCACCGTCGGCGGGGCGATGTCCGGGTACTGGGCGATGGGCAGAACCCGCGCCGCCATGATCCCGGCGATGACGATGATGATGGAGATGACCGAGGCGAAGATCGGCCGATTTATGAAGAAACGTGACATGGTGGACTCGAATCCCTTTCCGGCGCGGCTTACTGCTTGCCTTGTGCGGCAGGTTGAGCGGACGGCTTGGCTGCATCGGCGCCGGACGTCTGGCGCGGAGCGTCGGCGGTCTTCGCCGCAGCAGCCGGCTGGGCCGGGGCTGTGCCCTGTTCTCCAGGGGCGGCTTGCGGCGGATGGGGAAGCACAGGGGCGCCTGGGCGTAGTTTCATCAGATTGTCGACGATGACCTTGTCGCCGGGTTGCAGACCCTTGGTGACGACCCAGTCCTTGCCGCGCCATTCGGCGGTTTCCACCGGCCGGGGGGCGACCTTGTTGTCGGCGTCGGCCACCATCACCAGACGGGCCTGGTCGGTTTGCACCACGGCGGCTTGCGGCACCAGGAAGACGCCTTTGCGCTCGCCGGTCAGCAAGCGTACACGCACGAACTGGCCGGGCAGCAGCTTGCCTTCCTTGTTGTCGAATTCCGCCCGGAGTTGCTGGGTGCCCAGGGTGGTGTCGATGGTGCTGGCGAGGAAGTTGATCTTGCCGGGTTGAGCATAAACGCTGCCGTCCGCCTGGATCAGTTCGACCCCGCTGACCATGCTGGCTTTTAGCTGGGCGCCGGGGAGCTTTGCGGTGTCGGATTCGGCCAGGCCGAAGCGCACCCACATCGGGTTGGCCTGGTATACGGAGGTGAGCGCGTTGACATCGCTGGTGTTGATCAGGTTGCCTTCCGATTTTGCCGATCGGCCGGAAACGCCGGAAACAGGGGCTGTCACGGTTGTCCAGGAAAGGTTGAGCTGGGCCTGGTGCAAGGTGCTTTGGGCAACGGCGTTGGCCGAGGCGGCGTCGTCGTATTCCTTCTGGCTCACCGCCTGGTGGGTCAGAAGCCCCTTTAAACGAGCTTCTTCCCGCGTCGTCTGATCGGCCTTAGCCTTGGCTTCGGCGAGGGCGATTTCGTAAGGGGCCCGATCGATCTGGAATAACGGTTGGCCGGCCTTCACCGGGGCGCCTTCCTGATACAGGCGCTTCATCAGAATCCCGCCGACGCGCGCCCGGACTTCGGTTTCTTTAGCCCCTTCGGTCTGGGCCATCAGTTCAATTGCGGCGGGCAGGTTTTTCGGCTGCATTTCCAGTACCGTTACCGGTAGTGCCGGGGGCGTAGCGGGCGGCGGCGGTGTGCTTTCGCCGGAACACGCGGTCAGCACCAGGAAGAGCGCCTGGACGGCGACGAACGCGGCGGTAGGGCGCGCGCGGGAAAGGGAAGACGGGATTTGAACGAACGGCATCTGGGCAACTCCGAACTAGAATTTTGAGGTATTATATATACAATCTTGAATGTATGCATATAGCCCAAGTGTTTTTCTGAATGTTTCGTCGCGGATGGCCTTCAGTCCAAAGGTCCGTCATCGGAGAACCGGTCGGTGGTGAAAATCTAAGGTACGACGCAGCCCAGAAAGAGGACTCATATGGCAAGGAAGACCAAAGCAGAAGCGGAACAGACCCGCCAGGTAATTATCGATGCCGCCCGTTGCGTGTTTCACGAATGCGGCGTTGGTCGCACGTCCCTGGAGGAAGTGGCGCGGGTTGCGGGCGTTACGCGGGGAGCCATTTATTGGCATTTCGAAAATAAGGCGGCCCTGTTTTTCGCCATGCGCGATGAGTCTTCAACGGCCTTGGCGCAGGTGGATGCTTACCTGACATCGCCAGATTTTCCTAACCCTTTGGACGCCATCGAGCGGTCTATTCTGGCATTCTTTGAAATGTTGGAAAACAACCCGTCGGTCCGGCAAACCTTTGAAATCATGTCCTTGCGCTGCGAATACGTCGACGAGTTCGCGCCCGTCCTGCAGGAAGTGAACAAACCCTGTTTGGGATTTCTCGCCAAGCTCAACACGGCCTATGCACGAGCGGCAGAAAAGGGCTTTCTGCGGCTGGGCCTGGATCCGGAGGCCGTAGCCTACGATACCTTGTCTTTCACCACCGGCTTGTTCAATAACTGGCTTGCCTCTGGCGACCTTGATGATCCGCGGGTTCGGGTGCCGGCCATAGTTCGTACGCATATGTCCCTGCGCAGACGTAGCTAGCAATTTAGCGTTGGTGAACGACGAGACCCCGGCCAAGCCAGGGTCTCGGTGAAACGTCCGTGTTGCCGCGTGCTTATTTTTTCTTGGCCGTCGTGGCCGCGGCCTTGGCCGTCGCGCTGGTTGCCGCCTTGACGTTGGTTTCGGCGATGTCGGTCATCTGCTTGGCCATGGCCGTCATGTTGTCATAAGTCTTGGTCGAGGCCTGCAGGATCTGCTTGATCGCCGATGCGAACACGTCGCCGCCGACCGGGGTGCTGGCGGCACCCTTTTCGATGACGCTGGCGGCGTTCTTGGTGAAGCTGCTGTACTGCTCTTCGATGACTGAAGTAATTTCCTTCTGTACGTTCGCTGCGAGATTGCAGACGTTGCGCGAGTATTCCACCAGTTTTTCAACGCTGGGTTGGGCCAACGCGGTGTTCAACTTGGCAAGTTCTTTCGGGTCCTTGACGTTCAGCAGTTGCTGTGTATTGGCCACGCTGGCATCGAAGAATTCGCGGCTGGCGGCCAAGTTGAGGGCGGCCAGTTGCTCCATGCCATGGAATGCGGTGCGAACCAGCGTCATCATGACTTCGGCGTTGGCTTTCTGACTGGCTGCGAGTTGTTCAAGATTGTTATTGCTCATTGATTCCTCCTCGGATGGGGTGATGAAACGCTTGGCGGTAACTGAGCAATTGCCAGGAATGGTTTGCTGCAGCGCTTGCTCGAGGTCCGCTTGGAGTTCTGACTATAGACCATATAAATGACAAGTCGGTAGTCAGTCAAAAAAAAACCCCGAAACATGTTCGGGGTTTTTCTTGGCAGGACGAATTAAGCAGATTTTTTCTTGCCACTGGCGGCAGTGGCGCCAACCGCCTTGACCGTTGCATTGGTCGCGGCGGCCACATTGGCTTCGGCGATTTCAGCCGCTTGCTTGGCAACCTTGTTGAAGCTGTCGAAAGCGGACGTGGCGGCGGCTACAGCCGACTTGACGGCGGCAACGGCGACATCGGACCCGGCCGGGGCGCTCTTGGCAGCCTTGTCGAGCAGGGTGGCAACTTGTTTCTGGAAGTCGCCGAACTGGCTTTCGAGGAGCTTGGAGATTTCCTCTTGCGACTGGGCAGAGATTTCATAGACGCTGCGCGAGTAGGCGACAGCTTTTTCGACGCTCGGCTGAGCTAGTGAAGCCTGGACCGAGAGGGCTTCCTGTACGTCCTTGGCGCCAAGGATGGCCTTGGTGTTGGCAACGCCGTCTTCGAGCAGCGAGCGGGCGGTGTTCAGGTTCAGGGCAGCGATTCGCTCGGCGGAAGCCAGGGCGGTATTGGCCAGGGTCAGCAAGGACTCGACGGAAGCCTTGTTGGTAGCGGCGAATTGTTCCGGATTGAAAAAGCTCATGGTTATCTCCTAAGTGATATTAAAGGGGGCTGCACTTGTGCAGTGTCCAACTCACCGATCGCGGTCCACTCCGGCTGCCGGAATCATTTGTTGCACTGCAACATGAAGTGAATTATATCGACAGAAACACCCATGTCAAGGGTGTTCTTGTGCGCCGCAACAAAATATTTTTATGTTGATTGCAAAGAGGTTTATCGCTGAACCGCCAAGCCTGGCGGGAAGCTTGACAGGCGATTGTTAACGGATCTGATTACCGGGGAATAACGGCGCGTTGAGGTTCCGCTGGCCGTGATGGGGGGCGCGCCTTCGCGGATGAAACTCGCGCGCAAAGCGCGGTCTTTGAACCGGCGGTTGGTCGGCAGAATCGTTGCCTAGAGGTCAGCGTGCTCGGCCTCTTCGGGGTCCATCAGGCGCGCGGCGGGGCATTCCCTGCAGTCCAGGGAATCGAGAGCAGCGCACCGTCGCTCGCCCGAGATCTATTCCCGGTTCAGGTCTTCCTTGGGATTAACGTTCTCGGCCGGTTTCAGTTTGAGCGCTTCGCCTTTCGGTTCAGTTGGCTTCTCGGTGCCGTTCTTGCCTTTTGGCTGGATGATCGCGCGCACGCGGGCTTGCGCGGCGCCGGTGGCGGTCTTTGTTTCGCCGCCGCCCGTCGTGACGAGATACTTCTCGGTCAGTGCATCGTAGGAAATGTAGTTGCCCTTGACCTCGTCGGAACCGCTCTTAACCCAGGCACGGACGAACAGTTCGGTTTTCTCGTTATGTGCGTCGTGCTCGATGCGCTCGCCTTCGCCTTCGACGAAATCGTCCTTGCCTTCGCGCTTCTGGCGGAAGCGGGCCAGTCCGTTGGCGCCGCCAAGCGCCGTGCCTTTCTGGAAGCCGTCGGCATCCTGCGTGACGACAACGCGGTTGGCGCGAATCTGCAGCGTGCCCTGGGTGAGGACGACATTGCCGTCGAAAACCTGCACCTTCTTCACGTCGTCGACGCTGATGCGGTCGGCTTCAATGTTGATCGGTTTCTCGCGGTCGGCCCGTTCGGCGAAGGCCGGAAAGGCGCAAACAGACAGCAGGGCGGCAGCGATGACACGGAGGAAAAATGGATTCATGGGTTATTGCTTCTTCGCGTATTTACTTTCGAATTGGCCGACGGCCTGCGATTCCAGGATATAGGTCTGCGTCTTGTTGTCTACCTGCATGCCGACGCCTTTGAGCCAGGTCTTGCCTTGCGTTATCAGCACCGGGCTCTTGGTAAAGGCCTTTTCGTCGTCCGGTAGGACGGTGAGAACGTTCATTGTGGCGACCAGTGCTTCGTCGGTCGGCGTGGCGGCGCGCTCAACGTGGACGTTGTCGTAGAAATCGACCTGCTTGCCGTCCTTGTTAACATGCGCACGTTCGCCGCTCATGACGACGGCGGGCTTCTCGGGGTGCAAATAGGTTAGATGCGGTTTGCCGACATCGGTCGAGTCGTCGTCGGGAAAGTGCCGAATTTCGGTGGCGTTGAGCGTGTATTGCAGGCGGCCGTCCTTGTCCAGCTTGCGCAGATGCGGCTGGTCGATGATGTAGTCCGGATCGTGGCGGGTCTTGCCATCGTTGCGCTCGACCGGCAATTCAATGGCGTACCTCAGCCAGTAAGTCAGACCGGCCAGGGCGAGTAAGAGCGTCAGCGGAAACAGCGCGCTGCCCCACCAGTGCCTCATGGCGCAGCCGCCGGCAGGTAGGGGGCGAGCGCGGCATCGAGCTTGCCTTGCGCAGCGAGAATGAACTCGCAGGTTTCGCGCACCGCGCCCTGGCCGCCCCGGCGCACGGTGGTGAGCAGTGCGTGGCGCTGGACCAAGGCGTGCCCATCGCCGGGCGTGGCCGAAAAACCGCAGGCGTTCATGATCGGTAGATCGACGATGTCGTCGCCCATGTAACCGGCCTCTTGCGCACTGATCCCCAGTTTGGCGAGCAGCGCTGTCATCGTTTCGAGCTTGTTTTCGACCGCCTGAAAGAGATGGCGGATGCCGAGATTCTCGGCGCGAAGTTCGACGCAGCGTGCGCGTCGGCCGGTGATGATGGCCACCGTAATGCCAGCCTGTTGCAGCATTTTCAGGCCGTGGCCGTCGAGCGAGTTGAAGGCCTTGATCTCGACGCCGTCATCGGTATAGAACAGCGAGCCGTCGGTGAGCACGCCGTCGACGTCGAAGGCCATCAACTTCACGTGGCGGGCGCGGGCTGCGGCGTCGTTGCGAGAAACCATCAGATCACCTTGGCCTGGAAAAGATCGTGCATGTTGAGCGCGCCGATCAGGGCGCCCTGTTCGTCGAGCACCGGCAACTGGTTGATTTTGTGCTGCTCCATCATTTCCACTGCTTCGACGGCCAGCTTGTCCGGGCCGATCGAGTACGGCCGGCGGCCCATCACGTCGCTGACGGTCAGCGTCCGCAGGTCGATATTCTTTGCAAAGGCACGGCGCAGGTCGCCGTCGGTGAACACGCCGAGCACTTGGCGCGCCGGCGTCACCACGGCGGTCATGCCGATCCCGCCGCGTGAGATTTCGAGAATGGCGTCCGCCACGCTGGCGTCCGGGGCAACGGCCGGTACGGCTTCTCCGGCGCGCATCACGTCGCGCACGTGGGTGAGGAGGCGCCGTCCGAGTGTGCCACCAGGGTGTGAGCGCGCGAAGTCTTCGGCGCCGAAGCCGCGTGCATCGAGGAGCGCTACCGCCAGCGCGTCGCCAAGGGCCAGTGCGGCGGTGGTGCTCGCCGTCGGGGCCAGGTTGAGCGGGCAGGCTTCCTGCGTTACGCCGGCGTCAAGGTGGGCGTCGGACGCAAGCGCCAGCGTTGATTGCGGGTTACCTGTCAGCGCGATCACTTTGCCGCCCTGGCGTTTGATGATTGGCACGATCATGAGCAGTTCGGCGCTCTCGCCAGAATTGGACAGCGCGATCAGTACATCGTCGCGCGTAATCATGCCCAGGTCGCCGTGGCTGGCTTCGGCCGGATGGACGAAGTAGGCAGGTGTTCCGGTGCTCGCCAGCGTCGAGGCGATCTTGCGTCCGACATGGCCGGATTTGCCCATGCCGCTGACGATGACGCGGCCGCGGCAGTTGAGGATCAGCGCCAGCGCCTTCAAGAAAGCGCCGTCGATGCGGTCGATCAACGCCAGGACGGCGTCGGCTTCGATGCGCAGAACCTGGCGTGCCAGGTCGAGTGCTTTGGGTGAGGGCTGGATTTGGCTCATGAGGAGGTAGCGGTTATGATTGGCGCGAGTATAGCAGAAGCCCCTCACCCCCTGATTCCGCGCCCTCTGCGCGTTGCCCGAGAGAACTCCCGAACGATGCAGACTTTGCCGATTATCCTGATGTTGCTGGGCGCTTCGGTGGTGACCGTAGTCCTTTTTCGCCGCCTCAATCTGCCGCCGGTGCTCGGCTATCTGCTGGTCGGCGCGCTGATCGGACCGCATGCGCTCAATCTGGTCGCCGGTTTTTCCGGCGTGCAGCATCTGGCCGAGTTCGGTGTTGTTTTCCTGATGTTCTCGATTGGCCTTGAATTTTCTCTACCCAAACTTTACGCGATGAAGCGCATCGTTTTCGGGCTCGGTTTCCTGCAGGTGCTGGTGACGCTGGGTGTGGTCACGGCCATCGCCGTCGGCATCGGGTTGAGTTGGCAGGCTGGTGTCGCATTGGGCGGTACGTTGGCCATGTCGTCCACCGCCGTGCTCACCAAGTTGCTCAACGACCGCCTGGAACTCGACGCCAAACACGGGCGCGAGGTGATGGGCGTCCTCCTGTTTCAGGATCTTGCCGTGGTGCCGCTGCTGATCCTGATTCCATCGTTTTCGCGTTCGCCGGAGCAGATGGCGGTGATGATGGGCGTCGCTCTCCTCAAAGCAGTGTTGGTGCTGTCGGTGGTGCTTTTCCTCGGCCAGCGCCTGTTGCGCAAGTGGTTCTATATCGTGGCGCGCGGCAAGTCGGCCGAGTTGTTCATGCTCAACGTGCTGCTGATCACGCTGGGGCTCGCTTACCTTACCGAACTGGCTGGCCTGTCGCTGGCGCTCGGCGCTTTTGTCGCCGGCATGCTGATCTCCGAAACAGAATACCGGCACCAGGTGGAAGAGGACATCAAGCCGTTTCGCGACGTGCTGATGGGCCTATTTTTCGTCACCATCGGGATGATGCTCAACGTGCCGCTTGTCCTGAATCACTTTCTCCTGGTCCTCGCCGTGCTCATCGCACTGCTGCTTGTCAAGTTTGCCCTGCTCGCTGGCCTGTCGCGCCTGTTCGGTTCGCCGCCCGGGACCGCGCTGCGCTCCGGCCTGTGGCTGTGCGCCGGTGGCGAGTTCGGCTTCGTGCTGCTATCCGATATCCGCAGCCTGCACTTGGCGCCGTCGCTGGCGCTGCAGGTGACGCTAGCGGCGCTGGTGCTTTCCCTGCTGCTCGCGCCAATCATCGTGCTCTACAGCGATCGTTTGGTGCTGCGCTTCGCGGCCAGCGAATGGATGCTGCGCTCGATGGAGTTGACCCAAGTTGCCGCGCACTCGATGAGCACCGAAAAACACGCGGTGATCTGCGGTTTTGGGCGCAGCGGCCAGTATCTGGCGCGCTTTCTGGCGCAGGAAAACATTTCCTACGTGGCGCTCGACCTCGATCCCGAGCGCGTGCGTGAAGCCGCCGCGTCCGGCGAGAACGTCGTCTATGGCGATGCCACTCGGCGAGAAACGCTGGTTGCTGCCGGTATCGGTCGCGCCAGCGTGCTGATCGTGTCGTTCGCCGACACGCGGGCGGCCGAGAAAGTGCTGCACCACGTGCGCGAGTTGAAGCCCGCCCTGCCGGTGGTGGTGCGCACGCTCGACGAGAAAGACTATGACGTACTGCATCGCGCTGGCGCCGCCGAGGTCGTGCCCGAATCGCTCGAGGCTGCCATGATGCTGGCCTCGCACGCGATGTTTCACGTCGGTGTGCCGATCAACCGCGTCCTGAAACGCGTCCGCCAGACGCGCATGGCGCGCTACCGCACGCTGCGCGGCTTCTTCCACGGCGAGAGCGACCGCGACGAGAATGTGCGCGACAGCGAAGAACCCCGCCTGCGCTCCGTTTCTCTGGTGAGCGGTGCGCATGCCATTGGCCGAACGATCGGCGAACTGGCGATGAGCGGGCTCGGCGTGGAAGTCACCGCCGTGCGCCGGCGCAATATCCGGGCGCTAGAGCCTTCGGCCGAAACGCGCTTCGAGGCGGGCGATGTGGTGGTGTTGCTTGGCGTCCCAGGCGCGCTGGCGGCGGTTGAGGAGCGGTTGCTAAAGGGGTGAACTAGAGAAACCCGCTTGGCGGCGGGTTCTTTTCCGTGTTGGTGGGGTTAGAAGGCGGCGCAGACCGTGTACTGTTGTCCGTCGATAATGCTGCCGGTTGCTATCGCCGCTGCACCGCGAGTGGGAGCTGCTACGGTCGGAGTGGCTTGAATAGATCCGCCAGCGGTGTTGCCATCATCCATGGTGGTGTCGATTTGCCGCACATAGCGGCCGAGGATGCCCTCCGAGCACACGTAGAAGCTGCCCCGCATTCCGCTTATGTAGGGTGCCGCGTTTCCGTCAGCCGCAATTCCGCTCTCGATGCCGATGAAGCCCCCGTCGGCGTTGCGAGGACGATAGTTGGCATCTGTCACAGTGGTCGCGCCAGTGGCGAGATTGGCGAGGCGCACATGCTGCCAGAAGACAAATGTCTCATCAGCAATGGATGACGCCCACCAGTCGCCGTCAATACGTCCGTTATTTTGCGCGCAATGCCCAGCTGCTGCGGGGGTGCAAGCCGTAGCTGCGTTCGCGACCGTACCAAATGCGGCGTCTAGTTGAGTTTGGGATTGATCTCCGGGGAATGCTCGGAAGCGATCTTGGTATCCGTAAACCAGACTGGAGACGGTGCGAAAATCGCCAATCATGTTTTTCACTTTAGCGCTGTTAATCAACTCCTGTCCCTTCAATACCCCGCCCAAAAGCAGGCCGATGATGACGAGTACAATGGCGATTTCCACCAGGGTGAAACCTGACTGTTGCTTGTTCATTCTTCTTCTCTCCGCCCTGTGACGATCACGATGGTAAAAACAAAGCACATTCTGTTCCATAAATCTTTGGCGTTTTTTGCTTCGTTCTCTGGAAAAACTGTCGAAATCTCGACGGAATCGTCGGGAAACGGTTACTTGCCGACGCCTGGTGACGAGCTTCGGGCACCGGCGGCGATCGCTGCATGACGCTGCTCGGGCAACTCGGTTCTTCGCTGCAGGAGCGCCAACGTTGGGTGCTGATCGCACTACTGGCCGTTTTTCATCTGGCGCTGCTGGCTGGTGGCGGCAGCACGATCGGCCTGATGTGCTGGCTGGTCGACACCGGTTTGTTCATCCTCTGGCAGCCTTTCGTCGACGCCCAGCGCAAGATCGCCTTCACCGAAATGGCGGCAATTGCCCTGCTCGTCGCTGTCAGCGCCTGGCTGTTCGGCTGGTGGTTGCTGATCTTCTGGGCGGCTACGCTGGCGGCGTTGGTTGGCGGACGGGTCATGTTTGTCGACCATCGACCAACGCGAATTTTTTATCTGATCGCGTTCGCCTATCTGCTCGCCGCCTTGCTGGTCGTGCTGGTGCCCAAGGTCGTGCCCGAGACGGCGAAGCTCGGTCCCTCGCTTGACCGCGAGTTCGGCTGGGGGATGCCGCTGCTCTTTGGCATCATGCTGCTCCTGCCACGGCAGGCGAACCAAGCGCCGCGGCGCGGCATGGTCGATTTCTTTTACAGCCTGTTCATCTTCCTGCTGATTGCCGTGCTCGTGCTCGGCAGTCTGGCTTTCACGCTCTTGCGGCAGTCGACCTACATCGAAGCCGTCTTTCATACGTTGATTGTTATCGCGCTGATGCTGCTGGTCCTCGGCTGGACATGGAATCCACGCCCAGGTTTTAGCGGCATTGGGGTGTTTTTTTCGCGCTATCTGCTGAGCATCGGCTTGCCTTTTGAACAGTGGCTGCATCGCCTGACGGCTTATGCGGGGCGTGACAGTGATCCGGAGCGTTTTCTCGCCCAGGCCCTCGACGATATGCGTCAATTGCCCTGGGTGATTGGCGGCGCGTGGGAGGCTGGGGCTCGGGCAGGTTCGTTTGGCGAGGCGTCGCGCCATCGCCACGATTTTTCCAACGAGCCGATGCATCTGACGCTCTACACGCGCTACGAGATGAGCCCGGCGCTGGTCTGGCACTTTCATATGCTGGCGCAGTTATTGAACGAGTACTACGTGGCCAAGGTGCGCGGCCGCGAGTTGCAGCAGTTGAGTTATCTGCGGGCCGTGCACGAGACCGGTGCCCGCCTGACGCACGACGTCAAGAACCTGCTGCAGTCGCTGAACAACCTCTGCTACCTGGCGCAGACGACCGACGGTCAGGATACGGAACGACTCAATCAGTTGCTGCAGCGTCAGTTGCCACTGATCACGCAGCGTCTGCAGCAGACGCTGGAGAAACTGCAGAAACCCGAGGGCGAAACCGGTGAGCCGGTGTCGGCGCAGGCCTGGTGGACGCAGTTGCAGCAGCGTTACGCTTGCGATGGATTGACTTTTGAGCCTGTGGCGTTGGCGGCGTCTGCCGACTTGCCGGCGGCGCTGTTCGATAGCGTGGCGGATAATTTGCTGCAGAACGTGCTGGCCAAACGGCAAGTCGAGCTAGGCGTGAAAATCACGGTGAGGCTGGCTGCCGATGCGTCGTCCTTGCGTGTCTGCGACGACGGCAGCCCCGTGGAAGCGCGCATCCTGCCGGATCTGCTGCAGGCGCCGGTGGTTTCGGAGAACGGGCTGGGTATCGGGCTCTATCAGGCGGCACGGCAGGCCGAGGATTTCGGTTACGCGTTGCGTTTAGCAAGCAACGAGGCTGGCCGGGTCTGCTTCGAACTGCTGCGCAGCGGCGCAGCGAGGCCCCGATCGCCTAGTCAGGATCCGGGCTGACTATGGTCGTTCGCCCGATCAGGCGATGGACCACCATATTGCCTTTGCCCTTGAGGTAGATCGTCTGCGGTTCGTCGAAGTCGAAACGGTCGCGCAGGCGGCGGTGGGTTGCCTCATCGACTTGCACCGTGCCGGGAACGCCCTCGCTGGTGATGCGGCTGGCGATGTTGACCGTGTCGCCCCACAGGTCGTAGATGAATTTCTTTTTGCCAACCACGCCGGCGACGACCGGCCCGGTGCCGATGCCGATACGCACTTCGAGGTGCATCTGGTTGACGTTGAAGTCGCGGCGCAGTAAGTCGCGCATTTCGAGGGCCATGTCGGCGATGGCGTCCGAGTAGTCGCTGCCGTCGTTGTCCAACCCGCCGGCCACCATGTAGGCATCGCCGATGGTCTTGATCTTCTCCATACCGTGCTTTTCCGCCAGTTCGTCGAAGGACGAAAAAATCCGGTTGAGCATCGTGAACACCTGCTGCGGCGTCATACCTTCGGCGACACGGGTAAAATTCACGATGTCCGCGAACATCACCGTGACGTCAGCAAAACCGTCGGCGATTGTCTGGTTGCTGTTCTTCAAGCGCTCGGCAATCGATCCGGGCAGGATGTTGAGCAAGAGGCGCTCCGAGCGGTCCTGCTCGACTTGCAGCAAGTGGTGCGCTTCCTCAAACCGTGCTTGGGCCTTCTGTTTCTCGGTGGCCGAATAGCGCAGCAGCAGGTAGACGATGGTGGATACGGCGGCAAAATTCAGGGCGAAGAAGAGGACCGTGGTCTGGATCGGGATCTTGTGTTGCGCGGTGAGCAGCGTATCGGCCAGGTAGTAGTCGAAGAAACCGGACAGCGCTGTCAGGAAAATGTAGCCGACGAACCAGGCGGCCGACTCGCTGGCCCCGATGACGAGCACCGCGCCGATCGGCGCCAGCAATGCCCACAGGCTGATGCCGCTGGCCGAGATGAAATTGCCCATGCTCCATTGCGCGACGAAGGGCATGAACAGAAAGAGCGACAGCTGGGTCAGGCGAAATGCTTCGAAGTTGAGCGTCTTGAGATAAATCAGCAGGTTGCCGACGAGCAGTAACTGAAAGACAAAGGGGATGGTCGACGAAAGTTGCGGTCCGAGTTGCCCGTAGATGAACAGCCAGAACATCGAGGCGAAACTCACCAAGCCTGTGGCAAAGATCAGCAAGGACTTCTGGAGGCGCAATTCGTCCGAGTCGGTCGGGTCGATGCCGGCATTGCGTAGCTTGCCGAGGAAGTTCTCTTCGGCGTTCATTGGGCGGCTGGGGAGGGGCAGGACGGAAGCATGATTTTTATTTGACCGCAAAGCCGTGCTTCGGTCAATGAAGATATGGTGAGGGACGCGTCCTGCGGCAGATTGCACCGGCTGGGCGATTCGCCGATAATGCCGCGTTGCACCGATAAGCGGCGTAACGCTTGCACACCTCGTCCCGAACGCCGCATTTCCCTTATGAATTCTCTGGCAGCGCGCTTGACCCCATGAACATCAAATTTCAGCGCGCCGTCGACCGCCTCATTGGCGTCCCGATCTGCGCCCTCCTTTCGCTGGTCGACCGCTTGTTCGGCCGACCGGTCGTCGCCGTGGCGCCGCGCAATATTCTGATCATCCTGCTTTCCGAAATGGGCAGCCTGGTCCTCGCCCAGCCGATGTTCGCGCGCCTGCAGCAGAAATATCCCGACGCTTCGTTGCATGTGCTGCTGTTCGCCAAGAACCGCGAAGTACTCGACCTGCTCGACGTGGTGCCTGCAGTCAACGTGCTGACGCTGGACGATCGCTCGCTGGCGAGCTTCGCCGCCGACAGTCTGCACGCCATTGCCCGTACCCGGGCGCTCAAGCTCGACGCGGTGATCGATTGCGAATTGTTTTCGCGCGTCAGCAGCATCTTTTCCTATCTCTGCGGTGCACGCCTGCGTGTCGGTTTTCATCGGCATACCCAGGAAGGACTCTATCGCGGCTCCTTCATCAATCGTCCGGTGCTCTACAACCCCTACCGGCATTTGACCTTGCAGTTCCTGACCATGGTCGCTGCGCTGGAATCGAAGGTCTATCCGCTCGGCAAGGACTTTCCGGTGCCAGTGCCGAGCGATCCGCCGCAGCTGGTTTTCGCCGACGGCGAGCGCGAGGCGATTGCCGGGCGGCTGCACGCCGAGTTTCCGGTCGTGGCCGACAAGCCGCTGGTGCTCGTCTATCCGAGTGGCGGCATCCTGCCGATCCGCGCTTGGCCGCCCGAGTCATACAAGACGCTGTGCGCCGCGCTCGTCGGCGACGGTTACGCGGTCGCCGTGATCGGCATGCGGGAAGACTGGCCGCTTGGGCAAGCACTGGTTGCACACTGCGCCAGCGACTTGTGCGTCAACCTGACCGGCTGGACGAAGTCCGTGCGCGAGCTGCTCGCCTTGTTCCACCGCGCGGCGCTGCTCATCACCAACGACGGGGGTCCGGGCCAGTTCGCGGCGTTGACGCCGATTCCCTCGATTGTTTTCTTCGGTCCGGAAACGCCCGTGCTTTATCGCTCGTTGTCTCAGAACGCCTATTTCTTCCATCGGCAGGTGTCGTGTTCGCCCTGCCTGACCGCCTACAACCATCGCAACTCGCCGTGTGACGGCGACAACCAGTGCCTGCAGCAGATCGCGCCCGAACAGGTGCTCGCTAAGGCGAGGGAAATGCTCGCCGCGCGGCGTGCGCCGGGCCAGCCTGCATGAGCCTCATTGCGCGCTTGGTGGCGCACCCGCGGGTGGCCTGGTTGCTGAAACGGCGCTTTATCAAGTTCGGCACGGTCGGCGCCTCGGGAACCTTCGTCAATCTCGGCGTGCTTTATCTGGCGCAGGAGTATTTCTTCCGCGCCATCGAGTCGCCCGAAATCCGGCTCAACGTTTCACTGGTCGTGGCGATCTTCTTCGCCACAGTGAATAACTTCCTGTGGAACCGTGCGTGGACCTGGCGCGATCGCAAGCATCTGCACCGCCATCGCTCTCGCTTGGCGCAGTTCGGCCAGTACGCGATGGCGTGCTGGGTGGGCATTGCCTTGCAGATCGTGTTCACCAAGTTGCTCGTCATCTATTTTCACTATCTGATCGCCAATGCGGTCGCCATCGTCCTCTCCAGCGTGTTCAACTTCGTGGTGAACGATCTGTGGACTTTTCGTCATGGCAAGGCCCCCGTCGTGAAGGCCGACGACTGACATGGCGGCCGTCACGCCACGGTTGCGTTGGCCGCTTTACGCACTGGCCGCCTCGCTCGCCGTCTTCGTCTATTTCTTCGACCTCGGCGGTCAGCACATTCCGAAGAACGGCGACGAGTATCCCTACGAGCACATCGCCCGGCTGACCGCGCAATCTGGGCACTTCCTGCCGCTGCAGTCGGCGCTCGAGGACATGCGCAATACCAAGCCACCGATGCTCTTCTGGCAGGGAATCGTGTCGACCCACTGGGGTGCCGAGTGGACGCTGTGGAATCTACGCTACCCGAGCGTCATCTATACGCTACTGACCAGCTTGCTGATCTTCCTGCTCGGACGCAAGCTGTCAGGCGATCCGGCGAAGGGCATGGTCGGCGCGCTGACCTTCCTCGCCTTCTTCAGTACCTACCGTTTCGGCCGGCCTTTTTTGACCAATCCGCCCGAGGTCTTCTGGCTCTTCCTGCCTTTCTTCGTGTTGCTCTACTGGCGGACGACGGCTTTCGCCTCGCGCCTCTTGCCGCTGTTACTCGGCCTTATCATCGGCGTCGGCTTGCTCTACAAATCCTTTGCGCTCTTGCTGCCAGTCGGCCTGTGCCTGACTTGGTGGTATCTGCGCCAGCGCGATTACAAAGTCGTTCCGTTCATGGTCGGCGACATTTGGAAGCTGGCGTTGGTGGCGTTGATTTCGCTCGCCGTTTTCGGCCTCTGGTTCCTGCTCGATCCGCAGCCGCAGGCGATCTGGCAGGAGTTCGTCGTCAAGGAGAATGCTGGCAAGTTCGATCCGCAGAGCTCGGGCTATTTCGCGAAACTGCTCTGGGGTGCGTCGAGCATGTGGGTGCTAGCGCTCGGCTATCCACTCAATGCTGGGCTGCTTGCATTTCCCGTTCTCGGTTTGATGATCAATGCCCTGCGGCGGCGCGCGCAGCTGTCCGACGCCGAGAAAATGCTGTGGATCTGGCTGTTCGTCATGTTCTTCGTCTTCAGTTTGCCGAGCCAGCGGTCGAGCCGTTATCTGCTGGCCGCGATGCCGGCGCTGGCGGTGCTCTGCGCGCTGGGCTGGGAGCGCATCGGCCGTCCGTGGTTTGCCTGCACGCTGGGCCTTTCCATGCTCGCCGTGGCCGGCTTGGCGTATCTGTCGCTGCGCCTGCAAGGCGCACTGCCTGAGGCTGCTTTGTATCCGGCGGCGTACTGGGGACTGCTGGCAGCGACGCTGGGCGTTTCTCTGACCGCCTTGCTGCTCCCCGCGCTTACCCGGCCCGGCACCAGCGTCGCGGTCCTGCTCGTGTTCCTATCGCTGGCCGCTTTCCTGCGGCCGTTCGACGGCGCGCTCGGCAATTTCAGCAGCGACACACAGCGCCGAGTCGCCGGCACCGAGGTGTGGGTGCCATACGACTTCAACGCCAAGTACGAGTTGTACCGCTTCCTGCTGCCCGGCGCCAAGATCCAGAGTTATCGGGAAGAGCGTGAGCAGGAGGTTGCCGATCTGGCGCGGCGCTATCCGGTGTTTTCCGTGCGCGTGCCGCTCGGCACGCCGCTGTGCGCGGGTTGCCGGCTGCTCGGGGAGCGCCTCGATCTGCGCGGGCGTCAGACTTCGCAGGAACTCAAGGAAATTCTCCGCGGCAAGGTGTTCGAGAACCTCTTCCTGAAAGACATGCTGATCGAAGCACCAGCCGTCGCGGAGGCGCGATGACGGCGGCGACGGCCAAGCGCGCGCCGTGGCTGCTCTACGGCTTGCTGGTAGTTGCCTTCGCCGCCGGCTTTGCCAAAGCGCTCGCGCGTCCGCCCGCCGTACCGTTTCAGCGACCGGCCGTCGTCGTTCCGGCCAATGAGGCACCGAAGCTCCGGACGCGTTTCGTTTCCTCCTCGGCCGGGCCGCATCGCCATGCGGCTTCGCTCGTCGAGCTGCGCGACGGACGGATTCGCGCCTTCTGGTTTTCCGGCAGCCGCGAGGGTGCGCCGGATGTCGTCATCCGCAGCGCCGTGTTCGACCCGCGCAACGGCCGCTGGGGCGCCGAGCAAACGGTGGCCGACCGGGCGGGCACGCAAGGCGCCGTGCTGCGCTACGTCAAGAAGCTCGGCAATCCGGTCGCTGAGCGCGCCGCCGACGGCACCTTGCACCTCTATTACGTCACCGTTTCGCTGGGCGGCTGGGCGGGGAGTTCGATCACGACGACCAGTTCTTCCGACGACGGCGAAACTTGGAGCCCGGCGCGCCGCGTGATCAGTTCGCCGTTTCTCAACGTCAGCACCCTGGTCAAGGGCACGCCCTTCCATTATGCTGATGGCACGATCGGCCTGCCCGTCTACCATGAATTCCTGGGCAAGTTCGGCGAATTGCTGCGCCTCGACGCCACCGGGGCGGTGCTCGACAAGCAGCGTCTGAGCGATGGGCGCCGAGCGCTGCAGCCGGTGGTCCTCGTGCAGGATGGCGAGCGGGCGCGGGTGCTGATGCGGCACGGCGACGGTGGCGCCAACCGGGTACTGCGTAGCGCGACGATCGATGCCGGCCGCCACTGGACGCCGGCGCGGGAGACGCTGCTGGCTAATCCGAACGCCGCCGTGACCGGCCTAGCGATGCCGGACGGCACGTTGCTCGCGGTGCTCAACGACATCGAAGCGAATCGCGACGTGCTCTCGCTCGTCGCCTCGAACGACGGCGGCGCGAACTGGCGCACAATCCATATTCTGGAAGATCAGCAGGCCTCGCGTGAACGCCTTGTCGATCCGGCCGTCTATGCCAAAGCCGTCAAGGCGCAGGCGCTGGTGACCGACGCCAGCCTGCGCGACGCAGCCCCTTTCGCCGAGTCCTCGGTGCAGCACATGTGCGTCGCGCAGCGCTGCAGTTTCGAGTTCTCCTATCCCTACCTGATCCTGACCGCGCGCGGCGATGCTCAGCTCGTCTACACCTGGAACCGCAGCTTCATCAAGCACGTCGAGTTCTCGGGCGCGTGGCTAGCGCGGCATTTGAAAGAATCGACCAAGGTGCCCGTCGATGGCTAACTTCAGTGACCTCACGGGTTTGGCGGGAATCGCCCTGGCGGCCGCTGCGCCGAGCAGCATGGCGCTGGCGCGCCTGCCGCTGTCGAAGCGTGCGTCCATCCTGGCGACCGGCGCTGTGGTCGTTCTGCTGCTCATTCCCTTCGGAGGCTTGCCGCTGGCCGGCTATGTGCGCGGCATCGTCGGCGACCTGAGCATCAGTACGCTCGTCGTGCTCGGCGTCGTTACCGGCCGGCGTTTTGGGATGTTGTCGCCGGGGGTGTCGCCGCGTCGCGTCGGCTCCCTGCTGTTCCTCGTTATTGCCGCCTGCATGCTCTATCCGCTCGCCCTCGGCGTTGGTGCGTGCGACCCGTATCGCCTGGGTTACGGCGAGCCCTGGTTCCTCGGCCTGCTGCTGGTATTCGCGCTGGGGGGCATTGCCCTGCGGCTGCCGCTCGTCGCCGCGTCGATTAGTCTTGCCGTGCTGGCCTGGGCGGCGGGCTGGTATGAATCGGGAAACCTTTGGGATTACCTCCTCGATCCAATGCTGGCGGCGTACTCTGTGCTTGCCCTGGCGTTTTGGTTGTTCAGATGGTTCGGCTTTCGCCTCAGGGCACGGTGAATGAGGAAAAATTGCCGGCCGCGATCATCGGTTGGATAGGGTGTTTTGCGCTATTCAGACAACGATGTCGTCGAACTTGCCCTGTGCTGCGCCGACAGGGGGTGGTGTATGGCTAATGAAGGCGCGGCTGGTGGATTCACTTCGCGATGCCGGTGTGATCGAGCTCAGACGACGGAGAATTACGTTGAGCACACCGATACGCGATCAGCATGAAAGCAAGCAGGGCAGAGCCTCTGTGTCGCGTGGTGGGGAAAGAAGGCAGGAGCTTGGGATACGACTTACTGTCCGGCGGAAGGACGTGGAATAACCCGAATCCGGCCGTTATTCAGCAAGCTGCTCGCTGCCCCGGTGTTCCGGTTGATGGTGTCTCCGATTCGCGCACGGGCACTTGGAGATTGGGCGGATTTGACGACGACTCGTCCACCATTCTGGCCGAGAGGAGAGACCGACCAGCCACCGCGCATCTCGTTTTCGTTCTGCGGCGTACCGTTGATCCAGGCGGTGCGCTTGCCGCTGCTGCGCGTCACCATGCCGTTGACGGTCAGAGTGGCTTCTTCTTCGGCTTGTTGGCTGTCCGGGATGTTCAGTTGTCGCTGACGGTCGAGGGCCTGACGGCGTTCCGGCGTGAAGAACAGGCGGCCGAGGGCTTCTTCGGCACTGGCCGCCGGAGTCAGTGCGGCGATCAGCAGCAGCGCGGCGAGTTGCCGGGCGCGGGCCTGCAGCATCGGATGCTGAGCGGCTTTCATGTGGGCTGGCTTTCGCGGCTCACTTGGCGGCCTCATGCAGCGTGAGCCAATCGATCTGACAGTCGGCCTGCAGATTGGCTAGACCGTTTTGCCCGGCGGCGCCATGAGACAGGCGGGTGACGTTGCAGCTTTTTACCTGGATCAGAGCCCGCGCCTGGCGGTGCAGGTCGTCGAGCAGGCGGGTGAGGTCTTCTTCGTGCAACAGCCTGAGTTGCAGCCTCATGGTGCTGGCATAAAAGGCGAAGCCGCTGCCGGGGTTGGCGTCAAGCGGATGCTGCGGCGAAATCTCATATTCGAGGTCGAGCAGGCGACGCTTGGTGCGGATGTCCTTGAGCAGTTCGACCCAGTCGAGGCGCTGTTCGTCGCCAATCACGCCACGCGCTTGCAGGTTGCTGAACAGGGAAGATTTTTGCTTGATCTCGTTTTCTTCGTCGCGGACTTGCTTGAGCTTGCCCTCGACTTCGTTGCGCTCGGCGGTGGCACCGCTCTTGGCGAGTTGCGCGATCTTCGTCAGGTTGAGCGAGAAGTGTGCGGTGGCAGCGCCAACGGCGATCATCAGGAATGCAGCGAACAGGCTTACTTGGATTCTCGGGAGATCGGCGACGCCAAATTTCATGACTCGATCTTCCTGCTGATCTGAATGCTGAAGGCGCGGGGTTTATCGTCTTCAACCGCAACATCGCCGCCCTTGAGCGATTTTCCGGGCTCGATGTCAAAAGGCTGCTGCAAGACGTTTAGCTGCAGTTTCGGATTGGCTTTCAAGGCGTCGACGAACTGGTTGAAGACCGCCAGCAATTGCCGTGGGGTGGCGTTGGCGCCAAGCTTCAGCGTGCCACGCACGATGGCCGTTTCGTTGCCCTCGGCGATCGGCGTGGCTCCCGCCTGCGCACTGGTCGCGGTGCCACCGGGGCCGGCGGCGCCGCCCACTTTCCAGTCGATCTGGTCCAACTCGGCTGGCGCGGCGGCGTGCAGGGCGTGGCTGATTTCGCGGTAAAGCCCCTCAGGCGATGTGCTTTTGCTTTCCAGTTCGGCGTAACGATCAATGACCCGGCGCAGCGTTTCATTGTTGGCGGGAATCGGCGGGAAGGTCTCGGCGATATTGTTGTAGCGCAGACGGGCCAGTGCGGCATCGGCCTTGAGTGTCGCGGTTTCCCGGTGGAGATCGTAGGTTTCTAGAAATTGTTTGCCGGCGAACAGCAAGCAGCTGAACAGCGCAACGGCCCCCGCCCCATACAGCGCGCTACGCAGTTGCCACAGATGGTAATCGTGGCGCTGGATATCGTTGGCAAACTGGGTGCGCGGCGGCGCGGCGGCAAGCAGGTGCAGGAACAGGAGTTCGCAGTGCGTGTCGGTGGGTAGCGTTTTTAGGCCAATCTGCCGCGCGCAGTCTTCGATATCGAGGATCTCGAAACGCATCGTTTCGGTGTCGATGCAACTGGTGTCGATGGCCTTCAGGGCATTGGCGTGCGCCAGGATGTGAGCGGTGATCGCCTGGTTGCGCCCGATCAGGCGTTGGCTGGTCAGATACTGCTGCATCTTCAGTGCTTCGGTCGCGAAGGACTGCGCAATGCCGCCGATGCTGCTGCTGTGCAGTGGGGTAAGGCGGCTGAAATGGAGCTCGCCTTGTTCAAAGTAACTCTGACGGATGCTTTGGTCCTGAACGGTTAGCAGCAGGGAGCGCTCTTCCGTCAGGCCCACTTTTCGGAGCAACGTCGGACCGAGTACGGGCAGTGTGTAGAGGCCGGACAGTGCGATCCGGGCGTCGGCGATGGCCGCCAGCCAAGGTTCGAAGAAAGCGCTGTTGGTCAGCGCGGCGAGCATGACGCGCTCGTTCTTGCGCCGCGATTTCTGCTGGCCCAGCGAGTGCGACGTAGTCAGCGTCGAGTTGAAAAACAGTTGTCCGAATTTCCGGTCGATGATTGCCTTGCGGTCGGCGCCGTGCAGGTAGGGGATGGTGTCCACCTGAAAGCCTTCTTCCGCGACATTGGCAAGTAGCGAAAAAATGCTTTTTGGATAGCGCGCGAGATAGCGGGCGAATTGCTCGTGGCCCGCTTCGGTCTCCTCGAACTGTCCTTCTCCCAGCAGCGTTCCTGCCTGCCAGCGGAAGGCGGTCATCTGGTGCGCGCTGAGGTAGAGCAATCGGCGGGTTGGCATGGTTCAGGTCTTGATCTTGCTGATAACGTCGTAAACCGGGCCGAGGACGGACAACATGATCCATCCGAGTAGGCTGCCGAGCAGCACGGTCAGCATCGGTTCGATCAATTGCTGAACCTTCTCGACCGATTCCTTGACGTCCCGATTATAGAAGTAACTGACGTTCAGTAGCGCTTCGTCGAGGCGGCCCGTGCTTTCGCCGACGCGCAGCATGCGGATCACCAGCGGCGGGAAGAAGCCGATGCTGTGAAAAGCGGCGGTGACGTTCTGCCCTTCGATGATCAGTTGCTCGACGCGTTGCAGTCCCTGACGGACGACCCGGTTGCCGACCACGTCCTGGGTCGTGCGGATCGAGTCGAGAATCGGGATGCCCGAGGAATAGAGCAGGGCGAAGGTGTTGGCGAAGCGCGAGAGGATGATCTTGCGCAGGATATCGCCGACCAGCGGCAGCTTCAGCTTGATGCCGTCAAAGCGCAGGCGGGCCTGCGGATTGGTGTGCAGCAGTGTTTGCAGACCGACGACGAGCAGGATCGGTAGCAGTACGACGACGTACCAGTAGGCGACCAACAGGTCGGAAATGAAAAAGAGGACTTGCGTCTGCAGCGGCAGGACCTGCCCCATGTTCTTTACGAACTGCTTGAGCTGCGGAACCATGTAAGTCATCAGGAAGAAGGTCGCGGCCAGCACGATCGTGCCGACAAACGCCGGGTACATGACGATCTTCTTGGTCTGCGAGGCAAGCTCGTCTTCCCATTTTAGCGATTCGGTCAGGCTGCGCAGCACCTCGGGCAGGCGGCCGGTCGCTTCGCCGGCGCGGATCAGGCTGACGAACACCTTGTTGAAGACTTTGCCCTGGCCGTTCATGGCTTGCGAAAGGGATTGGCCGCCCTCGATTGATTCGATCAGGCTGGCCACCACTTCGCGGAAGCGCGGATGTTCCAGACTGTCGCGCAGATCCGATAACCCCTCGAGAATCGGCACGCCAGCACGCGCCAGTTGTTCGAGGTGAAAACAAAAGTGGATCAGCTCGCGGCGCGGCACGCCGCTGGAACCGAACCTGCCGCGGTTGCTAAGCGGCTGGCCGTTTACCAGGTCGAGTTCCATGCGCCGCAGTCGCATCTCAAGATCGACTACATTGAGCGCGTCGATTCGTCCGAAGATCATGCGTCCGTCTGGATTGACCGCCTTGTAGGTGTAGAGCGGCATGGGCTTACATTCGGTCGGTCAGGTCGACGACGCGGCCGAGTTCCTCGATCGAGGTTGATCCGTCGAGGACCCGCCGCAGGCCGTCGTCGGCCAGCGCGCGGAAGCCTTGACGAAAGGCCAGTTGGCGCATCTCGCGGGCGGTTGCGCGGCGGGCGATTAGCTCATCCATGTCGCCGTTGACGCGTAGCAATTCCATGATCGCCAGACGACCACGATAACCCTGGAATTCGCAACGCTCGCAGCCACACGGGCGGTAGATGACCGGCCGGGGACCATCGTCTGGCGAGCCGAACAGACGGGCTTCATGGGCTTCGGCCTGGTAGGGCGTCTTGCAGTGAACGCACAGGCGGCGCACTAGGCGCTGGGCAATGATGCCGATAATGTTGCCAGCCATGATGTCCGGCAGGATGCCGATGTCGAGCAGGCGCGGGATCGCGCCAATCGCCGAGTTGGTGTGCAGCGTCGAATAGACCTGGTGGCCAGTCATGGCGGCACGCAGGGCCATGTCGGCAGTGTCGGCATCACGGACTTCACCGACCAGGATGACGTCCGGGTCCTGGCGCATCATCGAGCGGATGCCATTGGCGAAGTCGAGCTTGGCCGCTTCGGCGACTGAGGTCTGGCGGACCAGCGCCATCGGATATTCGACGGGGTCTTCGAGCGTCATGATGTTCACGCCCTCGGAGTTGATGTGGTTGAGCACCGAGTAGAGCGTCGTCGTCTTGCCGCTGCCAGTTGGCCCGGTCACCAGGATAATGCCCTCGGGGCGGGAGATCATCAGTTTGAGCTGGTTAAGCTGTTCATCCGCCAGGCCCAGCCCTTCGAGCGGCACGATCCCTTTTTGTCGGTCGAGAATGCGCAGGACGATGTTTTCGCCATGGATCGTCGGCTGCACGGAGACGCGAAAATCCACCTGCCGGCCGCGCATGTTGAGCGATATCCGTCCATCCTGCGGGGCCCGTGTTTCGGCGATGTTCATGGTGCTCAGCACCTTGATGCGCACCGCCATGGCTGGCCAGTAGGATTTGTGCAGGGCCCGAATCTGCCGCAGCATGCCGTCGATGCGGTAGCGGATGCGCAGGAAGTTGGCTTCCGGCTCGAAGTGGATGTCCGACGCATCGCGTTTGACAGCATCGGTGAGGATCGAGTCGATTAGGCGGACAACCGGCTGGCTGTATTCGTCCGACGAGGATTGCAGGCCGCGAAAATCGATTTCACCAGTTTCGATTTCGTGCAGGATGCCGTCGATCGACAGCTCGTGGCCGTAGTACTGGTCGATGGCGCGGTCGATTTCGGAGTCGCCGGCGAGCAGCGTATCGATCTCAATTTCTTCGCTGGACAGGGCGCGTACCTTGTCCAGTGCGACGATGTCGTTAACGTCAGCCAGCGCCACCGTCAGGCGTTTTTGCTCGGCGTCGTAGTCCAGTGGCAGCAGATGGTGACGTTTGGCCAGTTCGCGCGGCACCATCTTCAGCGCCGATGGGTCGATGATGGCCTTCGACAGGTCGATGCTGGATTTGCCGAGGCTCTCGGACAGCGCGTCGCGGAGCGTTGCTTCGGAAACGAAACCGAGTGACACCAGCAGTTTGCCGACCGGCTGGTTCGATTTCATCTGCTCGAGCAGGGCGATGCGTAGCTGATCCTCGCTCAGAATGCCCTTGTCGATCAGGATCTGGCCAAGTGGCCGGTGGTGGGCAGTGGGAGCATTCATTGATCGGTTTGGCGCGAAGGCGAAGGATGGCTATGGCGGCAGCGTGCCAGCATCAGGGCTGCAGTTCAAGGATACGGCTTTTGATCTGCGCCTTGTCGAAGGCGGTGCTGCGGTTTCCAGCAGCGTTCAGTGCCATGGCGTAATACTGTGCCGCGAGTTTGTTCTGGCGCAGATGGTCGAGGGACACTGCCAGGTTGAACAGGTAATCCGCGTTGTCAGGTTCGGCCGTATAGGCGCGGAAGTAGGCCTGTTGTGCGTCGCTCCAGCGGGTCTGCCGCGCGTACAGGTTGCCGAGGGCAAAATTCAGGGCCGGCGATTCCGGCTGGCTGGCGAGTAGCGTTTTCAGGCGGCTTTCAGAGAACACCGGATCGCCTTGTCCTTTGAGATTGATCAACCCGGCTTGTGCGTAAACGTCCTTAGGGTCGGCTTCGAGGACGCGCAGGTAGAGTGCCGTGGCGTTCTCCGACTGCCCCTGGCGAGCGGCAATGGTGGCCAGACCGAGCAGGGCGTCGGTGTTCTTCGCGTCGCTGCGCAGCACCTGTTCGTAATCCCGCTGGGCATCGTTCAGCTTCTCCGCCTGCAAGGCTTCGTAGGCGTGGGTGAGCGTCGGGTTCTGTCTTTGCCGGTTGCTACTCAGGCGGATCGGGTTTTCGGGCTGCGCCGGGGCGGCAGGCGGCGCTTCCCGTTTGGTGCGTTCCGGTCGGCGAGCCGGTTCAGCGGCGGCCAAGGGCCTTTCGGGTTTGGCGAGCGGCGCCGGCAACGCGTTCCGGGATTCGCTCGAGGTGATAGGCGGAAGCGGCGGCAGTGCAACGGGCAGTCTGGCCGGCGCTGACGCCGGTTGCACCAACGAGCCGTTGGAGACGGTTTGCAGTTGCCACCAGAAGTAACCACCGATCGCGAGGGTGGTCAAGCTCCCCAGCCCAAGGAAGATCCACAACGGCGCGCGCGATTTCGGGGCTTGCTTGGCAGCGAAGACATTGCGGGCTGCATGGCGCTCAGCCGCTTGCTTGCTGTCCCTTGGCCCGGGCTTTTGCGAGGGCGTAGGGGCGATCTTTTTGACCGGTGCCGCGCTTGAAACGGCCGCCAGATCAGCGTCGACCGAATCGAGATGCTGTGACAGGACTGGCAGTGACGAGCCGGACGATGCGGCGGCTTCGCCTACCGGCTCGAGCGTCAGTTCCTGCGTCGCGGTCGGCGCATTTTCCGCTGCTGCGTTCTCGCCGGCCTGGCGCTTGGCCTCTTCAGCCTTGCGCAGGGCGTCCATGAGCAGACTCACTGCTCACTCCCCGAAGGCCGGACAGGAAGCGAGAGAGGCTTGAAGACCTCGTCCTGGGTAAAGAAATCGTTGGCTGGCAGCGTGTTTCGCAGGCTCCTGTAGTCGCCGCCAACGCTGGCGTCCTTGATTACCGTAGGCCGTAGGAAGATGACGAGCTCGGTTTTCGTGGAGGCATTGGAGCGCTTGTTCAGCAATTCTCCGAGTAAGGGAATCGACCCCAGTCCGGGGATTCGTCCGTTATTGTTGTCGATCTGGTCTTGCATCAGCCCACCGAGTACTGCGATGTCGCCACTTTGGACACGCATCAGAGACTCGATTTCGCGGGTCCGGATCTGCGGAACAAAATTCGGGATGCTTGCGGGAATATCGGGATTGGGATCTTGCTTTAGGGCAGAAATGCTGGAAATTGATGGTCGGACGTTCAGCGTGACAGTGCCGTCGTCGCTGATTTGAGCGGTCAGGCTCATGAAGAAACCGACCGACACGGATTGCGGAGTAGTAGTGATCGCTTTGGTGGCTCCCGTGCCAAGGGTGCCAGCCGCAATGTCCGACTTGACATTGAAATAGACGTACTCCTCTGAAACTTTGAGTGTCGCCGTCTGGTTGTTCAGGACCGATAGTTTTGGGCTGGACAATACTTTAAGGCTGCCAAAGGACTGGAGAAGATTTACGGCCGCCAGAAGATTCAGTGGATTGGTCTTGTCGTTGTAAGAAAAAACGAAAGGGGTGACAGCGTTGTTAACGTTGGTGCCCAGAGTTGGCTGCGCGATTGAGAACCCAGAACCGTCAGAGCGCAGGCGGCTCCATTCAATACCTTGCTGGTAACCATCGGACAGTTGGACTTCAACAATTGTTGCCTCGATCAGCACCTGGCGTCGGGCGCTGTTCATCACGCGATCGATGAACTCCTGGACCTTTTCGTGTTGTCGTGAGGTGGCGCGGACAGTAATAACCCCCGACTCCGGGCTGGAAATCACCGATGCCGCCTCGCGGAAGGTCATGCGTTTTACAAGTGTCGCGCCATTGTTTTGCATGGCTGGTGGATTTGGGCTAACCGCCAGAGTTTGGTTTGCTTCGCTGGCATGGGAGGTGCTGGCCGTTGGCGAAGGGGCTCCTGTACCGGTCGGACTCTGCGACGTGTTTTGCTCAACTGTCGTTTCGGTAGATGCCTCAGGGAATATTTTGTCAGTCTCGTGCAGTAAGTCTTTCAAGTTTTTTTCGAGTGTTTCCCAGAAACGGTTTCTCGATTTGTTATCGATTTGTATGCGGGAAATATTGGCGCCGCCAGTAGCGCCACCCGCGCCGGTAGCTGCTATAGCGCTGGTCGATATTTGTGTGTTCGTCGAGACGGTACCGCTGACATCGCGGGCTATATTGACGTAGTCGATCTGGTAGGTCTTGAGGTAAGGCGTGTCCGGCATCACGGCGAGGTTCGGGCCGTCGAGCTCAAATCGCATGTCGACCTGCTTGGAAATCCGGCTGAGCAGTTGCGGCAGGGTTTGGTCGATGGCGTTGAGCGTGACGTAGCCGTCAATGCCAGGGTGGATGTCGACGTTCAGCTTGGCATCGCGCGCCAGAGCAAAGAGCAGATCGTGCACCTTGACGTTGTTGACAACCACACTGTAGGTCTCGGTCTTGCTGGTTGCTTTGGGCTTCGGCAGCGAGGTGCTTTGCTGAACGGGCTGTGGAATCGCGCCCGCCGTACTGCTGACGCTCTCGGCGCGTAGATGCGAGCTAGACGGTTCCTTAATGGTCGGCGAGGCGCAGGCGGCGAGGAGAAGCGCAGTAAGTGTGGCGCTGAGGGGTCGCAGCTGCATGCTCGGTCTCGACTTGGGAAAATGTCTTTGCGATGATATCACGTTAGGTTGTTTCCACAAGTCCATGATTTATATTGAGTTGAATGTTTCTTTACATCCTGCAACGTCGGCCGGAATCAGCGCAGCTTGCTGATGGCCCGGACGTAAGGCTGGCTCGCGAGGATCGCGTCGGGAAGTCTTGCCAGGGCGGCGTTTGCCGCCTCACGGGAGGGGTAATCGCCGTAGATAACACCGAGCTTGTCGCGTCCGCTCAAACTGGAGCGATAAACCCGCAGTTGCTGAGGATCGAGCAAACTGGCTTTGCTCCCGACAAAGTCTTCCACCTCGGTTTGGTGGGCTGCGTCGGTATTGAGCAGCTGGATGAAATAGGTCGTGTCGGGTGCCGTCTTCAGCCACGCGTCACTTGCGGCGAGGCGCTCGCTGAGTGAGCGCGGGGCTGTTGGGCTAGTCAGCGTGACGGCCGGTTCAGCGGAGGGGGGCGTCACGGGCGGCGGCCCGGCAGGCGATTTTGTTGCGGCCGCCGGTGGCGCAGCGGCGATGGCCGCTGTGGCAGAGGCTTCGTGGCTGCCGTGGCGGGTGCCGAGCAGGAAGGCTGCGGCGGCAATGGCGGCAATCGTCGCGGCCATGCCGATCCAGGTCCAGGGCTTGGCCTGCCCGTCGCGCATGGGTTTGAATTGGGCGTCGCGGATGGCAGCCTTGACCTGCTTGCTGTCGATCTGGTGCGTGCCTTCGGAAAAGGCTGAAAGCAACGACTTGTCAGCCAGGATGTTGATGCGACGGGTCAGCCCCGCGGAGGCTTGGCTCATCAGTTGGATGGCGCTCGGGGTAAAGAGATCGGGGCCGCGATAGCCGGCGGCGCGGATGCGGAACATCAGGTAGCCGGCAATATCGCCGCGCCGCAGGGGCTCCAGCGAAAAGTTGTGGGTGATCCGTTCCTTGAGCTGGCGCATGCTCATGTCGCTCAGACGTTCGTCGAGCTCGGGTTGACCAAAGAGGACGATTTGCAGGAGCTTGTGCCGGTTTGATTCAAGGTTGGAGAGCAAGCGGATTTCCTCCAGCGTCTCCGCTGGCATCGCGTGGGCCTCATCGATCAGGACGACGACCTGGCGGCCTGCCGCGTAGATTTCGATCAGGCGCTCCTGCAGCGTGCGCAGGAGCAGGTGGCTGCGGCCCTCAGGGAGCGGTGCGTGCAGCTCTTCGGCGATGGCGAAGAAAATCTCGTCGCGTGACAGCGAGGGGTTGGCTAGATAGACCGTTTCGACCTGCGCCGGCAGCTTTTCCAGCAGCATGCGGCAGAGCATGGTTTTGCCGCTGCCGACTTCGCCGCTCACCTTGACGATGCCTTCGTCGTGCGTGATGGCGTAGATCAGCGCTTCGAGCGTGGCGCCGCGGTTGGCGCCGGCAAAAAAGAATTCCGTATGTGGAGTAATTCGGAACGGAGCTTCGCGCATCCCGAAGTGTTCAAGATACATCACGGCTCCTTGGTCAGGGTTTCCATGCGGTTGTAAAGCGTCGTCCGGTTGATGCCGAGCAGGCGCGCGGCCTGGCTGACATTGCCGTGCGCGAGTTTCAAGGCGGCCTCAATGTAGCAGCGTTCGGTTTGGCCGAGCATTCGGTCGAGGTCGAAGGGCTCGCGTTGTTGCAGGCGATGGGCTGCCGCGTCGGTGATCGCCTCGTCGGCCGCTTGCGGCAGCGGATGGAAAGTGGCTGCAGTGGCCGGCGGTTCGTCTTGCAAGTCGAGTTCGGGCTCCAAGGTTTCGCCCTGCACCATCTGCCCGGGGTATTTTGCCGTTAGGCGAATGACGATATTGCGCAGTTCGCGTACGTTGCCTGGGAAAGGGTAGCGTAGCCACAAGGCCCGTGCGTCGTCGGCGAGTGAAAAAGGCGCTTGCTGGGTCTGTGCCGCGTAGATAGCGCGGAAATGGTCGAGCAGCAGTAGCTTGTCGTTTTCCATCTCGCGCAGCGGCGGCACACTAATTGAAAACACCGAGAGGCGATGGTACAGGTCGGCGCGGAAGTTACCGGCGCGCACTTCTTTACGCAGGTCGCGGTTGGTCGCAGCAACAATGCGCGCCTGGCTGACGCGCTTTTGTGTTTCACCGACGCGCTGATACTCGCCATTTTCGAGCACGCGGAGCAGCTTGGCCTGCAGTTCGAGTGGCAGTTCGCCGATTTCATCGAGAAATAGCGTACCGTCCGCGGCGTCCTCAAAATAGCCAGCCTTCGCGGTGACAGCGCCGGTGAACGCCCCTCGAGCATAGCCGAAGAGGGTCGGTTCAACCAGGTTGGTCGAAATTGCCGCACAGTTGAGGGCAAAAAAAGGTTTGTTGCCGCGCTTCGTGTCATGGTGCAGGCAGCGGCTGGCAATGATTTCCTTGCCGCTGCCTGATTCGCCTTCGATCAGCACAGGGAAGGGCGAGTCGGCGTACTGCTGAAGCTGGGTACGCAGCTTTTGCATCGGCGGACTGTTGCCAATCAGCGGCGAGGCAGGGATGTCCTCGCGTTGCTTGACCTCGATCGTGCGAAATGTCAGGGCGCGCCGAAGGATGGCTTGCAGGTCACCGGGGTGGCAGGGCTTGGCGACAAAATCGGCAGCGCCCAGCGTGCGTGCGCGACGCGCGTTGCCTTCATCACTTTGGCCCGAGAGGACGACGATTTTCATCTCCGGCGAGAGCTTCAACAGCTCGGAAATGAGTGCAAATCCTTCGTCTGGACGGTGTGGTAGAGGCGGGAGGCCGAGGTCAACCAGCGCCACTTCAGGGGCGCGGCGCAGTTGGCGAAGCAATCGGGCGCAGTGCGGACGGGAATGGCTGGTGACGACCTCGAAATTTGGGCTCAGCGAAAAGCTCAGCGTGTCGGTGATCAGGGCGTCGTCATCGACGATCAGCAGTAGCGGCTTTTCGGGCACGGACGGGTCCGGGGGGCTGGTCATGGAAGGAGTGTAGTCGTTGCGGAGGCGGGAGATTCATTATCCGGCAATTTTATAACGATGTAATTTTAACGGATGGGGCAGGGGCTTCGGGTATAATCGGCGGTCAATTTTTGTCACGGGATGCAGTGGTGTCAGCCGACAGCTTAGTCAAGATTGCCGACCTCAATTTCGCTTACGACGAGCGGCCGGTCCTGAACGGCATCAACATGGAGATTCCGCGCGGCAAGGTCATTGCGATTATGGGCGGTTCCGGTTGCGGCAAGACGACGCTCTTGCGTCTGATCGGTGGGCAGCTGAAGCCGAGTGCCGGCGATGTCCTGGTTGACGGCCGCTCCGTGCCGCGTATGGGGCATGCCGAGCTGTACGCGTTGCGTCGGCGTATGGGCATGCTTTTCCAGTTTGGCGCCTTGTTTACCGACATCTCGGTTTTCGACAACGTCGCTTATCAGATGCGCGAGCATACCGATCTGCCGGAAGAGCTGATTCGCGACATGACTTTGATGAAGCTCAATTCCGTCGGTTTGCGCGGCGCGCACGCGCTGATGCCTGGCGAACTGTCCGGTGGGATGGCACGACGCGTCGCCCTGGCTCGGGCGATTGCGCTCGATCCGATGCTAATCATGTACGACGAGCCATTTACCGGGCTCGACCCGATTTCGCTGGGCGTTATCGGACAGCTGATCCGCAAGCTCAACGATGCGCTCGGAGCGACCTCGATCATGGTGACGCACGACATTCACGAGTCGCTGCAGATCGTCGATTACATCTATTTCATGTCTGGCGGCCAGGTGGTCGCCCAAGGAACGCCAGACGAAATCCGCGCCTCCAAAGACCCGTTTGTGCATCAGTTCGTCTTTGCCGAAGCGGACGGGCCGGTGCCCTTCCACTATCCGACGACTTCGTTCGAACTGGAACTGCTGCGCGAGGGTGCTCATGGCTAAGCGACTCATTGAAGTCATCAGCGGGCTGGGGCATCGTGTCAACGACAAGTTGCAGCGACTGGGTTTTGCGGCGCGCTTCTTCGTCATGTTGCTGGTGTTTTCCGGACAGTCGTTCCGGCGTCTGCACCTGACAATACGGGAAGTGTATTTTTCCGGCGTCCTGTCACTGCTGATTATTCTCGTCTCCGGCCTGTTCGTCGGCCTGGTGCTCGGCCTGCAGGGTTACGAGACGCTGCAGCGCTACGGCTCTTCGGAAGCCCTTGGCGTTCTCGTCGCGCTGTCCCTGACGCGGGAGCTCGGTCCGGTGGTTGCCGGTCTGCTCTTTGCATCGCGCGCCGGTTCGTCGATCACCGCCGAAATCGGCCTGATGAAGGCCACTGAGCAGCTGACGGCGATGGACATGATGGCCGTCAATCCGATTGCCAGGATCGTCGCTCCGCGTTTCTGGGGCGGCGTGATTTCGATGCCTTTGCTGGCGGCGATGTTCTCGGCAATGGGGGTCTTTGGCGGTTATCTGATCGGGGTCGTCTTCATTGGCGTCGATGAGGGCGCGTTTTGGTCTCAGATGCAGGCTTCCGTCGACTTTCGGAATGACGTCTTGAATGGCGTGATCAAGAGTTTTGTTTTTGGGGTGGCCGTCTCCTTGATTGCCGTTTTTGAGGGTTATGACTCGAAGCCGACCGCGGAAGGCGTTTCGCGTGCCATTACCCGCACCGTGGTGAATTCGGCGCTGGCGATTCTGGCGCTGGACTTCGTGTTGACCTCATTCATGTTCCGGGGGCTTTAATGAATCGCAAGTTGCTCGACCTCTGGGTCGGTTTTTTTGTTGCCATCGGCATCGCTGCCTTGTTGTTCTTGGCACTAAGAGTCGGAAATCTCTCCGCTTCCAATTTTCTCGAGACTTACCAGCTGACTGCCAAGTTTGATAATATCGGTGGGCTGAAAGTCCGTGGGCCGGTGAAGAGTGCCGGTGTGGTCGTCGGGCGGGTTTCTGATATCCGGTTCGATCCGACGACGTATGAGGCGGTGGTAACGTTCAATGTTGACGCGCGCTATCACTTTCCGAAAGATACGTTTGCCTCGATTCTGACCGCCGGTTTGCTCGGAGAGCAGTACATCGGTCTGGACGTCGGGGGTGAAGAGAAGATGCTCAATCCCGGCGACGTGATCGCCAAGACGCAGTCGGCCGTTGTGCTGGAAAAACTGATCAGTCAGTTCCTGTTCAGCAAGGCATCCGAAGGACCAGACAAGAAATGAGACGAAAGGCCCGTTCGTGAATAAGCAAATTGCAAAACGCATATTTCCGCTGGTATTCGCAGTGGCCGCCATCGGCACGCTGACTGGCTGTGCGACGACGGCCAACAACCCGAAGGACCCTTTCGAGGGCTTCAATCGCGCGATGTTCGCGGTCAATGAAGGTGTCGATGTGGTCCTCAAGCCGGTAGCCCAAGGCTACGACGATGTCGCGCCAATGCCGGTGAAGGCAGGAATTGGAAACTTCTTCGGTAACATCTGGGATGTGTGGACGGCCCTTAACAACCTGTTGCAAGGCAAGGGCGGTGAGGCAGTTTCCGATGTCGGTCGGGTGCTGGTCAATACCACGATCGGTATTGGCGGCGTTTTCGACATTGCCAGCGAAATGGGCCTAGAGAAGCATTCTGAGGATTTCGGCCAGACGCTGGGCACCTGGGGCGTCGGCGATGGTCCGTATTTATACTGGCCGATTATCGGGCCGCGCACGACGCGCGATACCTTCGGCTGGGGGGTCGATTTTTATGCCGATCCGGTGGCTAACCTGCACGACGTTCCGCTGCGTAACAGCCTGTCCGGGGTGCGCCTGATCGACACGCGGGCAAGCTTGTTGTCCTCCGACAAGGTCGTCGAAGAAGCTGCGTTCGACAAGTACAACTACATTCGCGATGCCTACCTGCAGCATCGCCGCAGCGAAATTTACGACGGTAACCCACCGCGCGAGAAAGCCGATGAGGATTCGGCCCAGTAAGCCGCTGTGGCCGGCCTGCGTTAAGGACGGATGCCAACATTTTTCGAAAGAAACTCATGAAGTCGCTGCTTTTGCTCTTGTGTTCACTGTTTACCATTACGGGTTCGGCTGTCGCCCAGGAAATTACGCCAGATGCCTTGGTTAAGAAGGTCACCGACGAAGTGCTGACGGTCGTTCGTCAGGACAAGGATATTCAGAGCGGGCAAACGAAGAAGGCCATTGATCTCGTCGAGACCAAGGTGTTGCCACACTTCAATTTTCAGCATATGACGGCCTTGGCCGTGGCAAAGGACTGGAACAAGGCGACGCCGGAACAGAAAAAACGTCTGTCGGAGGAGTTCAAGAACCTCATGGTGCGGACGTATTCAAACTCCTTGACTTCCTATAAGAATCAGACTGTTATTTATAAGCCGACCAAACTGCAAGGTGGCGAGACGGATGTGGTCGTCAAGACCGAGATTTTGCAGCCAGGCAGCAAGGCGGTTCAGCTCGATTACGCGCTGGAAAAACTGAGCGATGGCTGGAAGGTTTACGACGTCATCGTTGCCGGGATCAGTCTGGTGACCAATTATCGCGATACCTTTTCCCAGGAAGTCCGCAGCAACGGAATCGATGGTCTGATCCAGATGTTGGTTACCAAGAACAAGCAACTTGAAACTAGTAAGAAATGATTGAACAGACCGGCGATGGCCTGCGCGTTAGCGTGCCGATGGTGATTGCCAATGCCCGCGCCCTGCTCGAAGCGGGGCGCCGTTTTTTGTCCGCCGCGCCGCGCTCGGGTGAGGTGCTAATTGACCTCTCAACCGTCGAAGAAGCCGATTCTTCGGCGCTGACGCTTGTTTTTGCCTGGTTGCGATCGGCACGCGAGCGCGACATCAAACTCTGCATCGTCCATCCGCCGGCGAGCATGACCAGCTTGGCCGAGCTTTACGGCGTTGTCGATTTCCTCCCGCTCGCCTGATCGGCGAGCGCGGTTCTGCCTAGAGTTCCGGTGCCATGGGCGTCGCAGTTTTCATTGAACAAGTAAAGAAGCGATTTGGCCGCTTGCAGGCGCTGGACGGCGTGTCGTTGCAGATCGCCGAAGGCGAGTTCTTTGGGCTGCTCGGCCCGAACGGCGCCGGCAAAACGACGCTGATCTCCTGCCTCGCCGGCTTGGTGCGGCCGGACGCCGGCAAGCTTAGCGTGATGGGCCACGACGTGATTGCCGATTACCGTGAAGCGCGTCGTCTGCTCGGCGTCGTGCCGCAGGAACTGGTCTTCGACCCATTTTTCTCGGTGCGCGAGACCTTGCGTATCCAGTCCGGCTATTTTGGCCTGCGCCACAACGATGACTGGATCGATGAGATCCTGGCCAATCTCGATCTCACCTCCCGGGCTGACACTAATATGCGCCGCCTGTCGGGCGGCATGAAGCGGCGCGTGCTGGTCGCGCAGGCGCTGGTGCACAAACCGCCGGTCATTGTCCTCGACGAGCCGACGGCCGGCGTCGATGTCGAGTTGCGTCAAGGCTTGTGGCAATTCGTGCAACGCCTCAATCGCGAGGGGCACACGGTCATCCTGACCACGCATTATCTCGAAGAGGCCGAAGCGCTCTGCGGCCGGATTGCGATGCTCAAGCAGGGACGCGTCGTGGCGCTCGATACGATGAGCAATCTGCTGGCACGCTTTTCCGCGCACGCGCTGAGTTTGCGCCTGTCCAGCGGTAGTGTCCTGCCCGAGGCGTTGCGTCAGCGGGCAACCGAAAGCGAGCACGGTTGGCGCTTCCGTCTGAGTGGTTTCGGCGAGATCGAGCCCTTGCTGGCGACCTTGCGGCTAGCGGGTTGCGCCTTTGACGACCTGCGTCTGACGCAGACCGATCTGGAGGACGTCTTCATGGGCGTCATGCAGGGCGCGGACGAAGGCGCCGAGGCCGAGAAGGTGCTGCGATGAGTGGCTTTCGGACCTTGCTCTACAAGGAAGTCCTGCGTTTCTGGAAGGTCGCTTTTCAGACGGTTGCCGCGCCGGTGCTCAGCGCCTTGCTTTACCTGCTGATCTTCTCGCACGTTCTGGACGCACACGTACGGGTGAATGGCGTGCCTTATGCCGCCTTCTTGATTCCCGGTCTGGTGATGATGTCGCTGGTCCAGAACGCCTTTGCCAACAGCTCGTCGAGCCTGATTCAGTCGAAAATCACCGGCAGTGTCGTTTTCGTGCTGTTGCCGCCAATTTCCTACGTCGAATTCTTTCTGGCCTATGTCGTTGCAGCGCTCTTGCGCGGCCTGATGGTCGGCCTTGGCGTACTCGTCGTGACCGGCTGGTTTGCGCCGCTCACCTTCGTTGCGCCGGCGTGGATACTGATTTTCGCCGTGCTTGGTGGCGGCATTTTGAGTGCCTTCGGCATGATCGCCGGGATCTGGGCCGACAAGTTCGACCAGTTGGCCGGTTTCCAGAACTTTTTGATCATGCCGCTCACCATGCTTTCCGGCGTGTTTTACTCGATCCATTCGCTGCCGGCCTTCTGGCAGCAGGTGTCGCATTTCAACCCCGTGTTCTATATGATCGACGGCTTCCGTTTCGGCTTTTTCGGCGTCTCCGACGTGGCGCCGCAAACCAGTCTGGCGGTGGTTGGCGTGAGCTTCCTGGTCGTTTCGGCGGCGACGCTGACGCTGCTGCGCAGCGGTTACAAATTGAGGTCCTGAAACATGATGCATCCTGAAGAACTCCAGAAACTGATTGCCGCCGGCCTGCCCTGCGCGCATTTACAAGTTGAAGGTGACGGCCAGCACTTCGAGGCGCTGATCGTCAGCGCAGAATTCGTCGGCAAGAGCCGCGTGCAACGCCAGCAGCGTGTGAACGAGGTGTTGCGCGCGCATTTTAATAGCGGCGAACTGCACGCCTTGTCGATGAAGACCTATACCCCCGAAGAATGGAGCGCGATCCGTGGATAAATTGCTGATTCAAGGCGGCACGCCGCTGTCCGGCGAAGTCGCCATGTCCGGCGCGAAGAACGCGGCATTGCCGATCCTCTGCGCCAGCCTGCTCTCCGCCGAGCCGCTGCATTTGACCAATGTGCCGCATCTGAACGACATCTCGACCATGCTGCGTCTGATTGCGCAGATGGGCGTTGAGGTGACGCTCGACGGGACCGACGCACTGGTGCTCGACAGCCGCGGCCTGAACAATCCGCTCGCGCCGTACGACATGGTCAAGACCATGCGTGCCTCGATCCTCGTACTCGGTCCGTTGCTGGCCCGTTGCGGCGAAGCCAAGGTATCCTTGCCCGGCGGTTGCGCGATCGGGGCGCGGCCGGTCGATCAGCACATCAAGGGCCTGCAGGCGATGGGCGCCGAGATTCACGTCGAACAGGGCTACGTGCATGCCAAGTGCACAAGCAAGCGTCTGAAGGGCGCGCGTATCTTGACTGACATGGTGACCGTGACCGGCACCGAGAACTTGATGATGGCCGCCGTGCTGGCCGACGGCGAAACGATCATCGAAAATGCCGCGCGCGAGCCCGAGGTGGTCGATCTGGCCAACTGCCTGGTGTCGATGGGCGCGCAGATTTCCGGGGCCGGTACCGACGTCATCCGCATTCGCGGCGTCGAGCGCCTGCACGGCGCGACGCACCCAATCATGCCCGATCGCATCGAGACCGGCACCTATCTGTGCGCGGCCGCGGCGACCGGTGGCAACGTTCGCTTGACCAAGACGTCGGCGGCCTATCTTGACTCCGTGGTCGACAAGTTGCTTGATGCCGGTTGCGAGATCGTCACTGACCGCGACGCGATTACGCTCAAGGCGCCGAAGAAGCTAAAAGCAGTGAGCATCCGCACGGCGCCCTATCCGGCCTTCCCGACCGATATGCAGGCGCAGTTTATGGCCATCAACTGCGTGGCCGAGGGATCGTCGATTATTCGCGAGACGATTTTCGAGAACCGCTTCATGCACGCCGTCGAGTTGATTCGCCTGGGCGCCGACATCAAGATTGAAGCCAACAACGCGGTAGTGAACGGGGTGGCGCGCCTCGACGGCGCGACCGTCATGGCAACCGACCTGCGCGCCTCGGCCAGCCTAGTGATCGCCGGTCTGGTGGCGCAGGGCGAAACGCTGATCGAGCGTATCTATCACCTCGATCGGGGTTACGAGCGCATCGAAGAGAAGCTGTCGCTGCTCGGCGCACGCGTCCAGCGTGTGCATTAGGCACGCGGTCTGCTTCAGCAACGGGCCGGTAGCGTCCTCTGCCGGTTAGAGAAATACCGGCGTACGGCCGGAAAAGCGCCTTTCAGTTCATCCTGGACGGTGTTTGTTTCGGCGATCAGGCCGGTGGGGCAGAGCGTCTCGCACATTTGCGCGTTCACGGCAACGACCTCGTAGCGGCCTCAGGGACGGTGATAGGGTGGTTAAAAGGGCGCAATCTCGGCGCGCTGCACCAGCCCTCGACGGCCGTACGGGCCTTCGGCGCCGCGCTCGGCCCGATCCACCGCCCCTATGCAATAATCAAAACGGCGATGCTGCCCTAGGCGTCGAAGGCCGGGTTGCCGGCCTCAGTGCCGAGGGCCTAAGGAATGGCACTCATGGACGTCGTCTCGTCCAGTTCTCTGGCGTGGCACTTTTGGCACAAACCGGCGACAAGCCCGAAGCGCTACCGGCGCATTGCGGTAAAATCCCTTTTTTGTTGCGCAGGAATCCGCCGTGAACGGCATTACCATCGCCCTTTCGAAGGGTCGCATTTTTGAAGAAACGCTACCGCTGCTGGCGGCGGCCGGGATCGTCCCGCTGGACGATCCCGAGACGTCGCGCAAACTGATCCTGCGCACCAACCGCGACGATGTACGCGTTGTCATCGTGCGTGCGACGGATGCGCCGACCTACGTGCAATACGGTGCCGCCGACATTGGCGTGGTCGGCAAGGACGTGCTGCTCGAACATGGCTGCGAAGGCTTGTATCAGCCGCTCGACCTGAAGATCGCCAAGTGTCGCATGATGGTGGCGATCCCCATTGGATTTGACTACGCGAACGCCGTGCGTCAGGGTGCCCGTCTGAAGGTGGCGACCAAGTACATCAAGATCGCCCGCGAGCACTTCGCTGCCAAGGGCGTGCACGTGGATCTGATCAAACTGTACGGTTCGATGGAACTGGCCCCCCTGGTCGGCTTAGCCGATGCCATCGTCGATCTGGTGTCCACCGGCAACACCCTGAAGGCCAACAATCTCGTGGCCGTCGAACACATCGTCGATATTTCTTCGCGTCTGATCGTCAATCAGGCCGCGCTCAAGCTCAAGCGCGAGACGCTGGTGCCGATCATCGACGCCTTTGCCAGGGCTGTCGAAGCATGATTTCAATTAAACGCCTGTCCAGCGCCGACGCCGATTTCACAACACGCCTAGATGCCTTGCTCGCCTTCGAGGGCGCGCAGGATGAGTCGGTCGATCAGACGGTCGCTGCCATCCTTGCCGACGTGAAATTGCGCGGCGATGCGGCGGTGGTCGACTATACCAATCGCTTCGACCGCCTAAACGCCACGGCAATGGCTGAGCTTGAGCTGACGCACCGCGAACTGCAGAAGGCACTCAGCGGCCTGCCGGCCGTGCAGCGCACGGCGCTGGAGACCGCCGCAGCACGCGTGCGCGCTTATCACGAGCGGCAGCCCCTGCAAAGCTGGCAGTATGAAGAAGCCGACGGCACCATGCTCGGCCAGATGGTGACGCCTCTCGATCGCGTCGGCCTCTACGTGCCGGGCGGCAAGGCGGCCTATCCCTCGTCGGTGCTGATGAACGCCATTCCGGCCAAGGTCGCCGGCGTCAAGGAATTGATCATGGTCGTGCCGACGCCGGGCGGCGAGCATAACCAGTTGGTGCTGGCGGCCGCCGCACTGGCCGGCGTCGACCGTGTATTTACCGTCGGGGGGGCGCAGGCGATCGGTGCGCTGGCGTACGGCACGCAGACCGTTCCGCAGGTAGACAAGATCGTCGGCCCAGGCAACGCTTATGTCGCTGCCGCCAAGCGTCGCGTGTTCGGCGTCGTCGGCATCGACATGGTCGCCGGACCTTCGGAAATCCTGGTCGTCTGCGACGGCCAAACCGATCCCGATTGGGTGGCGATGGACCTCTTCTCGCAGGCTGAGCACGATGAGCTCGCCCAATCGGTCCTGCTCTGCCCGGACGCTGCCTACATCGAACGGGTCGCCGTATCAATCGAAAAACTGCTGCCGACCATGCCGCGCCAGGCCGTGATTCGCGCTGCCCTGGAGAATCGTGGCGCGCTGATCCAGGTGCGCGATCTGGATGAAGCCTGCGTCATTGCCAACCGCATCGCACCGGAACACCTTGAGCTGTCGCTGGCCGATGCCGACGCCTGGGTAGCGAAGATCCACCATGCTGGCGCCATCTTTATCGGGCGCTACACGTCGGAGTCGCTCGGCGATTACTGCGCCGGGCCCAACCACGTCCTGCCGACCTCCGGTACGGCGCGCTTCTCCTCGCCGCTGGGGGTCTATGACTTCCAGAAGCGCACCAGCCTGATCCGCGTTTCGCAGGCCGGTTCGAAAACGCTGGGCCGCATCGCGTCGACGCTGGCGCAGGGCGAGGGGCTGTCGGCGCACGCTCAATCGGCCGAGTATCGCGTCAAGAGTTGAGCGGCCGACGGCGCTTGACGCGACCACAAATGGGGAACTTTCGGCTCCCCGTGGTCTTTTCTAAGCTAGGATTTTATGCAAGGCGACGGTCAATGCTTGGCATTGCGCGTCGCTGCCGATCGAAACGCGCAGGTGCTGGTCGATCCGTGGCAGTTTGAAGTGGCGCACGATGATGCCATGGCGGCGCAAAGCGGCTGCCAATTGTGCCGCATCGTGCGCCGGGTGGCGGGTGAATATGAAGTTGGCGGCGGACGGCAAGACCTCGAAGCCGAGCGCCTGCAACTCGCCGGTCAGAGTTTCGCGGCTGTCGATCACCGCTTGCCGGGTCGTCTCAAAGTGGTCGCGATCCTCCATCGCAGCAACCGCCCCGACAATTGCTAGCCGGTCGAGCGGATAGGAGTTGAAACTGTTCTTTACGCGTTCCAGCGCTTCGATCAGTCGCACATCGCCGACCGCGTAGCCGACGCGTAGTCCGGCCAGCGAGCGCGATTTCGACAGCGTGTGTACAACGAGCAGGTTGGGGTAGCGATTGATCAGCGCGATTGCCGATTCGCCGCCAAAATCGACATAGGCTTCGTCGATTACCACGACCGACTGCGCATGCGCGGCGAGCAGGCGTTCGATCGCGCCGAGCGGCAGCAGGCAGCCGGTCGGCGCATTGGGATTTGGGAAGATGATGCCGCCGTTTTTCTGCCGGTAGTCTTCAACCTGGATTTCGAAGTTCTCGTCGAGCGGGACGGTGACGTAATCGATCCCGTAGAGCTCGCAATACACCGGGTAGAAACTGTAGGTGATGTCCGGGAAAAGAACCGGCGCATCGTGTTTGAGCAGCGCCATGAATATATGCGCCAGCACTTCGTCCGAGCCGTTGCCGACGAAGACCTGCGCCGGGCTGACGCCCTCGTCGGCAAAATACGCGGCCACAGCCTGTTTGAGACGGTCCGCGTTCGGGTCCGGGTAGAGGCGCAAGGACGCGCCGGTGTCGCCTAGCTCGTCTCTCATTGCAGCCACGGCCAGCGGCGAGGGCGGGTAGGGATTTTCGTTGGTGTTGAGCTTGACGAGATTCGGCAGCTTCGGTTGCTCGCCCGGAACGTACGGGGTCAGGCGGTGAACGAGGGAACTCCAGTATTGGCTCATTGTCGGTTTGTTGTGGCTGGCAAGGTCGGGTGCAGCGGAAGCATGAAATGGTATCATGCTCGCCTGTTGATTTCCGACCGCAGTGCGGCCGGGATTGGCGAGCTTTTCCCGAGTCAGACAACTTTTTGCCACTTTGCGATGGTGCCCCGATGCGGCAAGCCGAAATTTCCAGAAGCACGCTTGAAACCCAGATCACGGTTCGCCTGAACCTCGACGGCAGCGGGCAGGGCAAGTTCGCCACCGGTGTTCCCTTTCTCGACCACATGCTCGACCAGATCGCCCGTCATGGCCTTATCGACCTCGAAGTCGAGGCGAAAGGCGATCTGCATATCGACGCGCATCACACCGTCGAGGATATCGGCATTGCGCTGGGCCAGGCGCTGGCGAAAGCGCTCGGCGATAAGAAAGGCCTGCGGCGTTACGGCCATGCCTACGTACCGCTCGATGAGGCTTTGTCGCGCGTCGTCGTCGATCTCTCTGGGCGACCTGGACTCGCGTTCTTCGTCGATTTCAAACGGGCGATGATCGGCTCTTTCGACGTCGATCTGACGCACGAATTCTTCCAGGGGCTGATCAATCACGCGCTGATCACCTTGCACATCGACAACCTGCGCGGCGAGAACGCTCACCATCAGGCGGAGACCGTATTCAAGGCTTTCGGTCGCGCGCTACGCATGGCCGTCGAGCTCGATCCACGCGCCGCCGGCAGCATTCCCTCGACCAAGGGGACACTCTGATGGCCGCTGCGTCGGGAGCGATTGCCGTCATCGACTATGGTATGGGCAATTTGCGCTCGGTATGGCAGGCGCTCGTCCATGTCGCGGGTGGCCGCGAAGTGGTCGTCACAGCCGACCCGGGCGTGGTTGCCGCCGCCGAACGCGTCGTTTTTCCGGGCCAGGGTGCCATGCCGGATTGCATGCGCGAGTTGGAAGCGCGCGGGCTGCGGTCGGCTGTGCTCGACGCGGCAAAGAACAAGCCTTTCCTCGGCATCTGCATCGGTCAGCAAATGCTCTTCGAACATAGCGAAGAAGGCGATGTGCCCGGTCTGGGCGTGTTCGCCGGCCGCGTGCGCCGCTTCCCGGCCGAGCAGATGGTCGATGCCCAAGGCAACAAGCTCAAGGTGCCACACATGGGCTGGAACGAAGTCATGCAGACCAGGGAGCATCCGCTATGGAGCGGCATTGCCGATGGTGCACGGTTCTACTTTGTGCATAGCTATTTTGTCGACCCGGTCGATCGCGCCAACATTGCGGGGACGACCGGCTACGGCATCCCCTTTACCAGCGCGGTAGCGCGGGATAATATCTTCGCCATTCAATGCCACCCGGAAAAGAGCGCCCAGGCGGGACTTGCACTACTGGGCAATTTCATTCACTGGAGGCCGTGAAACGCTGTCGCCCCTGCGACCTACTTCGTGTCGTTCAACCGTGTTTTCCAACCTTTTGATTTTCGTCTTCCAAAATGCTGATCATTCCCGCGATTGACCTGAAAGACGGACAGTGCGTTCGTCTCAAGCAAGGCCTCATGGAAGAGGCGACCGTCTTTTCGAATTCGCCCGGCGACCAAGCACGCCACTGGCTGGCACAAGGAGCGCGCCGACTGCACGTCGTCGATCTGAACGGTGCTTTTGCCGGCAAGCCAAAAAACGAACGTGCCATCAAGGAAATCGTCGACGCCGTCGGCGGCGAGATTCCGGTGCAACTCGGTGGCGGCATCCGCGATCTCGATACGATCGAGCGCTGCCTGGACGACGGTGTCAGCTACGTCATCATCGGCACCGCCGCCGTGAAAAACCCCGGCTTCCTGCACGACGCCTGCGGTGCCTTTCCCGGTCACATCATTGTCGGGTTGGATGCCAAGGACGGCAAGGTGGCGGTCGACGGCTGGTCGAAACTCACCGGCCACGACGTGATCGATCTGGCCAAAAAATATGAGGATTACGGCGTCGAGGGCATCATCTATACGGACATCGGTCGTGACGGCATGCTCTCGGGGATCAACATCGAGGCTACGGTCAAGCTCGCCCAGGCCCTGCGCATTACGGTGATTGCCAGCGGTGGGCTGTCCAGCCTCGACGACATCGCGAGACTCTGCGCCGTCGAGTTCGAAGGCATCAGCGGGACGATCGCCGGCCGTGCCATCTACGACGGTTCGCTCGATTTCGCGGCGGCGCAGGCGCAAGCCGACCGAGCCGCGCAGCGCTGAGTTTTGTCATCTCACGAATGAAAGCACGGTAATCCGCCTTGGGCTTAGCCAAACGCATCATCCCCTGTCTCGACGTGACTGCCGGTCGGGTCGTCAAGGGCACCAACTTCGTCGATCTGCGCGATGCCGGCGATCCAGTCGAGATCGCGCGCCGTTACGACGCACAGGGCGCCGACGAGGTGACTTTTCTCGACATCACCGCCTCATCCGACCAGCGCGACATCATCCTGCACATTGTCGAGGCCTGCGCGGCGCAGGTCTTCATTCCGCTGACGGTGGGCGGCGGCGTGCGCACGGTGGCCGATGTGCGGCGTCTGCTCAACGCTGGGGCCGACAAGGTGAGCATGAATACCGCCGCTGTCGATAACCCCGATTTGGTGGCCGAAGCCTCGGCCAAGGTCGGTAACCAGTGCATCGTTGTCGCGATCGACGCCAAGCAGGTGGCGCCGGGCCGCTGGGAAGTGTTCACGCACGGCGGGCGTAAGGCGAGCGGGCTCGACGCCGTCGAGTGGGCGCGCAAGCTGCAGCTGCTCGGTGCCGGCGAGATTCTGCTAACCAGCATGGATCGCGACGGCACCAAGAACGGCTTCGATCTGCCGCTGACCCGTGCAGTATCGGATGCGGTCGACATTCCCGTGATTGCCAGCGGCGGAGTCGGTAATCTGCAGCACTTGGCCGACGGTGTGACCGAAGGTCGCGCCGACGCGGTGCTGGCCGCGAGCATCTTCCATTTTGGTGAATACACCGTACGCCAGGCCAAAGAATTCATGCGCAACCGCGGCATCGAGGTGCGCCTGTGAGCGATCTTGACACCACGCGGCCGTGGCTCGATGCGCTCAAGTGGGACGCGCAGGGCATGATCCCGGCCATCGCGCAAGACCTGACGACGGGTCGCGTCGTGATGTTCGCCTTCATGAACCGCGAATCGCTGCAGGAGACGGTCGATAGCGGGAACGCGGTATACTGGTCAAGATCGCGCCAGCGCTTGTGGCGCAAGGGCGAAGAGTCCGGCCACTACCAGCGGGTGCGGGCCATTCGTACCGATTGCGACGGCGACGTGCTGTTGCTGAGCGTCGAGCAGGCAGGCGGCATCGCCTGCCATACCGGCCGCGAAAGCTGTTTCTTTCATCAACTTGACGGTCCGCTCTGGGTTGCAGTCGACCCGGTCCTCAAAGACCCGAAGGATATTTACCAAAAATGAGCACCCACGACATCCTGCATCGCCTTTCCGAGACACTGCTTTCGCGTCGTAACGCGGACCCTGAAACCTCCTACACCGCCAGCCTGTTCGCCAACGGTCCGGACTCCATCCTGAAGAAGATCGGCGAAGAGTGCGCCGAGCTGATCATGGCTGGCAAGGACGGCAAGCGCCTGAACATCGTATGGGAATCCACCGACGTGATCTACCACGTGATGGTGCTCCTCGCCTTTTACGGCATGGGGATCGAGGATATCTCCCAGGAAATGCGCCGTCGCGAAGGGGTTTCCGGCATCGACGAAAAGAAGTCACGGACGAAATAAGCGATCAAGCCATGGACAACTGCCTGTTCTGCAAGATTGCGCGGGGTGAGATTCCCTCGCGCAAGGTCTATGAAGACGACGAGATATTCGCCTTTCATGACATCAATCCGGCGCGTCCGGTGCATCTCCTGGTCGTGCCGAAGCGCCACATCACTTCGCTGTCTACCGCGACTGAAGCCGACACGCCGGTGCTGGGCAGAATGCTCGCGCTGGCTCATCAATTGGCTGTCGATAATGGCAGTCCGGAGGGATTCCGAGTCATTATCAACACCGGCCGTGTCGGGCAGCAGGAAGTTCAGCACCTGCACGCACACATCGTCGGCGGGCCGGATCCGGTCGGTCCGATGCTCAAACGAACTTAAGGAAACGTACCATGGGCTCACTTAGCATCTGGCACTGGCTGATCGTTCTGGTCATCGTTCTGCTCATTTTCGGTACCAAGAAGCTGCGCAATATCGGACAGGATCTCGGTGGTGCGGTAAAGGGCTTTAAGGATGGCCTCAAGGAAGGGACAGCGCCTTCCGATGCCCCGCCCGACGCAGTCGTGCCGCCGCCAGCGCAACAGGTAGGTGGACAGACGATCGAAGGCGAAGTCAAGGAAAAGATCCGTTCCTAATTTGTCGCCGTGTTTCCGGCGGACGGCCATTGCGTCCGCCGCCGTTTCTTCTCACTCGATCTCCGGAAAACTATGTTCGACGTCGGATTCTCCGAGTTGGTCGTCATCGCCATCGTGGCACTGATTGTGATCGGTCCTGAGCGCCTGCCGAAGGTGGCGCGGACGGCCGGACATCTGCTCGGGCGTTTGCAGCGCTATGTCAATGCCGTTAAATCCGACATCAACCGCGAAATGCAACTCGACGAATTGAAGAAGTTGCAGGCCGAGTTGCAGGAGTCGGCGCGTAGTATCGGGCAAAGTGTTGCGCAGGAAATGCAGGCGGCCGAGCAGTCTTTCAACGAGACGACGCAGCGCGTTGTCGAAGAACTCAAGCCGCCGCCCTCGCCCGACACGGCAGTGCCGCAGCCTCTACCGTCCAGTGAGGCGTCGGCCTCGGTCCCTGCTGATCCTGCAGCGAAAGCCTGAGAGACCGTTGCGCATGGATCTGCCGGAAGAGTCCTTCCTTTCCCATCTCATCGAACTGCGCAATCGCCTGATTCGCGCGCTCCTGGCGGTAGGCATTGTCTTCATCTGCCTCTTCCCCTGGTCAAAGGAGCTATACACGCTGCTCGCCCAGCCATTGCTCGATACCTTGCCGAAAGGCGGCCAGATGATCGCTACCGACGTGGTCGGTGTGTTCCTGGTGCCGATGAAGGTGACGATGATGGCGGCCTTCCTCATTGCCCTGCCGTACGTGCTCTATCAGGTATGGGCTTTCGTTGCGCCGGGCCTCTACGCTCACGAAAAGCGGCTGGCGATACCGCTGGTTGCGGCTAGCGTGCTGCTGTTCTTCTGCGGCATGGCTTTTGCCTATTTCCTCGTGTTTCCGACCGTTTTCGGCTTCATGTCCCGGATCGCCCCCGAAGGGGTGGCCTGGATGACCGACATCGAGAAGTATCTGTCTTTCGTGCTGTCGACCTTCGTCGCTTTTGGCGTGACTTTCGAGGTGCCGGTGATCGTCATCGTGCTAGTGCATATGGGCATCGTCGATATCGCCAAGCTCAAGGAGTGGCGGCCTTACGTGATCGTCGGCGCCTTCGTCATCGGCGCCATTTTCACGCCGCCCGACGTGGTCTCGCAGATCATGCTGGCCGTGCCGCTGTGGCTACTCTACGAACTTGGCATTCTGCTTGCGCGCTTTGTTGTCCCGGTACCCGGCCAGACCTTACCCGTCGCCGTGAGCGAGCCGGAAGCCGCGGCAGCCCCCGACGTGCCGGCGGCGGACTGGAAGCCGATGAGTGATGAGGAAATGAATCAAGCCATTGCCGACCTCGAACGGCAGCAGCATCCCGACAAGTAATTCCCTTTCGGTTCCCATGCCCGTCGCGCAGCTCAGGCAGCCGGGCGTTTCCTCTGCGGTCCGGCGACCGTCATCGCATGCCAGACTGGCGTGCCCTCCTCGAACAACCACAGACTGCCGTTGGGCATCGTCGTCCAGAGCTCGTTGTCGGTCAGCGGCACGGTGGCGATCAGCGCCACGCGGTCGTTCGCCGTGGTCAGCTCGCTGAAGTCGATGCTGACGTCCTGGTCGTTCAGGTGCGCGACGGCGAACGGTGCCTGGCGCACGATGTAGGCGAGCTGGTTGGAACAGTGAGCGAACAGCCAGTCGCCGTTCGACAGCAGGTAGTTGCATTCGCCGTGTGCCGCGAAGTCGATCGTCAGCGCCTGCAGTGCGTCGAACAGGGCGCTGCGCTCGGGTGGGTGGGCGCCGAAGCGCTGGCGCAGATTCTGCAGCAACCAGCAAAAAATGCGCTCGCTGTCGGTGTTGCCGACTGGTAGAAAGCTTCCATCCAGGGCCGGCGCGAAATCAGGCAGGTTGCCGTTGTGCGCAAAGATCCAGTAGCGGCCCCACAATTCGCGCATGAAGGGGTGTGTGTTTTCGAGCGCGACGACGCCTTGTGTGGCCTTGCGGATATGGGCGATGACATTTTTCGAGCGAATCGGATAGCCGCGCACCAGTTCGGCCACCGGCGAAGCGAACGAGGGCTGCGGATCGAGAAAAACACGCGCGCCGCGCCCCTCGAAAAACGCGATTCCCCAGCCGTCGGTGTGCACGTCCGTGCCGCCGCCGCGCGCCTGGAATCCGGTGAAGGAAAAACAGATGTCGGTCGGGGTGTTGCAGTTCATACCGAGCAATTCGCAGATGGCTTCTCTCCTACTTGGTGTTGTTGTGAGGACAATTTGCTGATCTCAGCGATCGACCCCGTGCGGACTCTCGCTGACTAGGGTCTCTGGCACACACTATTCTGGATCGCCGCTATTCCCGCATCGATTCCAACTGAAGATTAAAATGAAAGAAAGCCAAGAAACAACACTTTGAGGTTGGCTCGGCCAATAGTGGCCTGTATCACCAACCAGAAAACGCACCCAGCGGTAACCGGAAGCACAAGCCAGAACATTGATGTTCGATCACTGCTTGTCTTGAATGCGACCGAAGTGCTACATCAAACACACAACCAGCCCACCATGCAGGCGGAATCTCTGAGATGCCGCCATAGACCAATAGGCCTTGAACTATCCAGCGCCGAACGCGATCGGCAACGCTCGGCTTGTTGCTTCCGTGTCGTCTGCTGTCGACAAACTCAATTCCTCAGCCAATCGACCGGCTTCTGCCCGCTCAGCGTCCGCCAGACGATTTTAGCGTAACGGTTCCAGACCTTCCGAACAGCAAACGCGCGGTGAATCCTTAGCGTTCTATTCTGCTTAGTTTTCATGGTCGCGCACCGATGAAATCTTGAATAGCTAATAACCGGCAGCGGGGGGCGTGCGAGCTGTCTCTATGCGAGGCGGGCGCGGCTGGGCTAAGTGCGTGTGCTGCAGGAAGCGGCGATGGAAGTAAAGAGGCCGCCGCAGGCTGGAATGCCAAGTTGCCGCCGGATGACTGCCCGGCGCTCGGCGTCGGGTACCTCGATCTTTGCCGGGGGCGGGTTGTCGAGGAGTCGCGCATTGTCGCGTAGCGTCCTTGCCCATCGGCCCGGGGGCGCGGCCGTACAGACGGCGTCGAGGTGGCGGCGCAGGAAAAGGCCCAGCATCTGCCAATTACTTCGCCCGGCGGTGCTGGCTTCCTGACTGAAGGCGGGGTAGCCGAAATAGCTCGCCAGGAGCGCCCGGTAGCATTTTCCAAAGCGTCGGGGATCGGCGTGCAGCGCGCTCACTTGGTCGAGGAGTGCGGGGAACAGGCGGCGATCCTCGATCAGGCGCCGGGTGTCCCAGCCGGCTGCTTTTGCGGCGTTGGCGCAGAGTTGCTTGAGGGCACGAAAATCCGGTGCCGGCTGGCCCAGGCGAAGGGCGAACAAGGCCTGGACGGCAGCCGGAGGCGGCGTGCCTTCGTTGCGGCGGTCGCGCGCCAAGCGCAGGATGTGAAGTGTGCGTGTCATGACGGTTGGCGCATCGGCTGCCGGATCGCCGGCATGTCCGATAAAGCCTTCGTCGAGTAGGGTTTTGAGCGAGTCGAGCGGGGCCATGGTTTCAGGGATGGTCGATGGGGCAGCGCGGATCGTCGTCGAGCGGAGGCGGAAGCGCGCCGGCCCGCAGTTCGCCAGGATCGAGGAACTCGAGACGCAATTCGATGCGTCGGCTTTCTTCCTGGCTCTTCTTGAGCGCATTGAACGAGGCGCCGCCGACGAAGAAAAGGTCGCGCACCTGCAGGCGGTCGGCGTTGCGCAAACTGTCGGCCACGCTGCCCGGCGGCGCCAGGAGCACGCAGAGTACACGCTCGGAGCGCTGCAGGCTGAGATTCAGATTGTGAATATAGGTGCCACGCGCGTCGGCGAAGCCTTCGACGACGATCCGTTTCAGCCACTTCGCACCGGCCGGGTCGCGTGCCAGGGCAAGCAGGTGGGGTGTGAAGGCGCGCAGCAGGCTGGCCTGTTCGGTGCTCAGTTGATGACTGTTGGTGTCGAAACGCGCGCGTTCGCCGAAGTCTACCGAGGCGCCGTGCAGAGTGATGCCGGGAAAGGCCTGGGTTTCCGCGCGCAGCCGGGCGAGTAGTGCGAGGATGTCCTGCTCGCGTTCGGCCTTCTGGCGCTCGCTTTCCGAGATCTCGTGCGTGACGGCGAGTAGCGCCACCGTCATGGCGAGCAGAAAGAGCACCATCAGTGCCGACATGAGGTCGGAGAACGATATCCAGAAGGGCTTTTCGGCCGCCTCGCGGACGCGTTTGCGGGCCGGCTGCCTGATTCCGAACATGCGCTAGCGCCGCGCCACGGCGGCGTCGAGCGTATCGCCGAGATCGTCGATACTGGTGCGCAGATGGTCCACGGCTTCGGCCAGTTCGCGCTGGAATTGCGCGTTGCCTTCGCGCAGCGTCTTCTCGACGTTGCGCGCGAAGGCCGCGTGCGCTTCGCCGAGCACCGCGTTGATGCCAGCCAGATATGTTTCGGCTTGGCGTTCGGCTTTCCCGAGCTGGGCCGCGCCGGCTTCCAGGCGAGTCACCAGATCGCTATTGAGCGAGGCCTCGCGGCGCGCCTGTTCGATGGTTTGACGCAATTCCAGGAGCAGCGCGGCGAAACCCTGCTGCGCTTCGCCTTGCGCCTCCAGCGTCGCGCGGGTCATCGCTGACGCCGTGCCCAGCCCGCTCACTGCCTGGGCGATCTGGGTACCGCTGTGGGCCAGCAACTGCGCCGTGTTGCCGATGCCCCGGCTGGCCGTGGCGAGTTCGATCGAGGCCCCGCTCAATGTCTGCGCGCTGCCCTCGAAGGTTTGCGCCGTGCCGCGCCCATGCTCGGCGATCTGCGCTACGCTGCCCTGCGTGGTCGCGCCCATTCGCCGCATTTCCTCGGCCAGCGCGCGGATGTGTGTCCCAGCGTCGCGCAGCAGTGCCGCAGAGTCGCTCTGTGCGGCCCGTTGCGCCCCCTGCAGGGCCTCCATTTCCTGGCCGTAACGCTCGTCCATGCGCGCCGCGAACTGCGCCAGCGCCGAGCCAAGCTGGGCGCCGACGGCCTGGTTCTGGCCGGCGCCGATGCGTTCGATGGCGCCGGCGACGCGGGCCATTGGCTCGCGCAGTCCTTCGCTGACGGCGCGCGCGATGCCGGCGGCGAGCAGCTGCTGTTCCTGCTGGCTCGCTGCCCGTTGTTGCGCAGCGAGCTCGCTCATCGCCTCGCGCAGGGCGCCGACAACGCCAGCGCGCAGACCTTCCGATTGGCGTGCCGAGACTTCGCTGGCACGTACTAAGCGCGCCAGGTATTCCTCCCCGGCACCGGACTCGAACAGGCTGTCGATCAGTTGCACCAGCTCGGCGACCTGGCGGTAGCGCGCGGTGACCAGCGATTTTTCGATCCAGGTGAACAGCATGGCCAGGCCGATGGCCGCGGCGGAAATCTTGAAGGCGTGACCAACGCTCTCGATCAGCGTGCCCAGACTGCTGCGTACCGCGTTGGCGTCAGCGGTGACGGCAAAGTGCGAGAGGCCGCCGATCAGCCCGGAAAAGGTGCCGAGGATGCCGATGCCGGTAAGGATACCCGGCAGGTGTTTGTAGAATTCGGTCTTCAGTGGCGTATCAACCAGCGCGTGCTCGGTGAAAAAAGTTTCGGCCAGGGCCGTCGCACGCCAACGTTGCGGCGCGCCCGTTTGGCCTTCAAGGCGTTCAGCGTGCAGCGTTTGTGCGAATTCCCGCCAGAGGTGTGCGAGACGGGGCGTGTTCATCGCTTCGCGCGCGATGCGCTCTGGGTCGGCCGGCGCGTCGGTCTTGAGCGCCACCAGGCAGCGGATGGCGATTCGCAACTCGCGTCCGAGAAAAAGTCCCGGCAGCGCAAAGCGCCAGACGAAGCCAGCGCATAGCAAGGCCAGCAGAAGCGCCAGTGCAGGGACGAACCAGACGAATACCTCTGGCAAGAGGAGGGTTTCCATGCGGGGTCCTATGGGTTGTCCGGCTTAGCGCTGGCTGCTGCTCGGCCGCTTGCCGACCTTCACCTGGGCGTCGAGCAAGGCTTTTTCGCGGCGCAGTTTGAAGGCCACCGGCTCGCCCGGCTTGAGGTCGGCAATCAGGTCAAGCATCACTTGCGGGTCCTTCACCGGTTTGCCGCCGACGGTGAGCAGGATATCTCCCGGTTTGATGCCGGCCGTGTCGGCTGGGCTGCCGCGCATGACGCCGGCGATCAGCGCTCCCGCCGTGTCCGGCAGGCCGAAAGAGTCGGCCAGTTCCGTCGTGATTTCCTGCGCTTCGACGCCGATCCAGCCACGGGTGACCATGCCGTTTTGGATAATCTGTTCCATCACACTCTTGGCGGTGGAGACAGGAATGGCAAAACCAATACCGAGTGAGCCGCCGCTGCGTGAATAGATCGCCGTGTTGATGCCGATCAGGTTGCCCTGGCTGTCGATCAGCGCGCCGCCGGAGTTGCCCGGATTGATCGCGGCGTCGGTCTGGATGAAGTTCTCGAAGGTGTTGATGCCAAGATGCGAGCGACCGAGCGCCGAGACGATGCCCAGGGTCACCGTCTGGCCGACGCCGAAGGGGTTGCCAATGGCCAGCGCGACGTCGCCGACGCGGACATTGTCCATCTGCCCGAAGGTGATCGCTGGTAGCTTCAGTTCCTGGTCCTTGTCGGTCTTGATCTGCAGCACGGCAAGGTCGGATTCGGGGTCGCTGCCGATCACCCGGGCCTTGAGGTTGCGCCCGTCGTTGAGCGCGACTTCGATTTGGTCGGCGCCTTCGATGACGTGATAATTGGTCAGGATGTAGCCGTTGGAACTGACTACGACGCCGGAGCCGAGTCCCGAATTGCGCTGCAGGGCGTTGGGACCTTCACCTTCCGGGGGCCGGTCGCCAAAAAAATGGCGGAAAATCGGATCCTCAAGTAGCGGGTGGCGCGGCGTCTTGACTTCTTGCGAGGTGAAAATGTGCACCACCGAAGGCAGAGCTTTTTTGGCCGCTTCGCGGTACGAGGTGGAGGCGATCGCCGGCTCGTTATCCGATGACGAGGACTCGCGCAGGGAAACGACGCTGGGGCCGCTATTGGGCCGCTTGCCGAGCCATTCCGGTTTAAGCGTGCTTACCACGAAAAGGATAGCGAGACTTACCGTTACCGTTTGTGCAAAAATCAGCCAAAGCCTGCGCATAGAGAATGATTGGAACGAAGGTATGCAACGTGAGGAATTGACAGGCTATCTCGACGAATTGCTCGAAGCAGGGCGATTTCGCGATTATTGCCCAAATGGCTTGCAAGTGGAAGGCCGCGCAGAATTGCGGCGCATTGTGGCCGGCGTGACCGCCAGCCAAGCGCTGCTCGATGCGGCGATCGCCCGCGATGCCGACGCCATCCTCGTGCATCACGGCTGGTTCTGGCGCGGCGAGGATGGTCGCGTCACCGGCATCCGCAAGGCGCGTCTGCAGGCGCTGCTTCGGCACGACATTAACCTGATCGGCTACCATCTGCCGCTCGATGCCCATGCCGAGTTCGGCAATAACGCGCAGCTTGGCCAGCGCCTCGGCTGGGCGGTCGACGGGCGCTTCGGCGAACAGAACTTGGGCTGGCTAGGGCAGACCGCCGCACCGACGACGCTCTCGGCATTCAGTGGAAAAATCGCCGCTGCCCTGCAGCGCGAACCGCTGGTGATTGGCGAGATGAATCGCCCGGTGGCGCGCATCGCCTGGTGCACCGGTGGCGCGCAGGGCTATTTCGAGCAAGCCATCGCGTTGGGCGTCGACGTCTATCTTTCCGGCGAGATTTCCGAGCAGACGGTCCACCTAGCGCGCGAGTCAGGTGTCGCCTACGTCGCTGCCGGGCATCACGCCACCGAGCGTTACGGCGTGCAGGCGCTGGCCACGCATCTGGCTGATCGTTTCGGCCTTGAGTGCGAGTTCGTTGATATCGATAATCCCGTTTGAACCGCTCGGGCAGGTCGCCAGCACGATCTTGCCTCTAGCCCGCCGCGGGCCTTATTGCCGGCGGTGGGTGACCTCTTGGTAGCGGAAAGCCTCGCGGATGTGTTCGCGCAGCAGATCGTCGTCCCAGGGCGTGGTCAGGAACCGATAGATGGCGCCGCGGTTGATCGCGTCGGTGATCGTCACGAGGTCGGTGTGCTCGGACAGGATGATGCGTAGGGTGTCGGGGTACAACTCGCGCACCCGTGAGAGGAATTCGGTGCCGCTCATCTCCGGCATGCGCTGGTCGCAGAGGACGACCTGCACCGCGTGGCTGGCCAGGATATCGAGGCCTTCGCGTCCACTACCGGCGGTGAGGACTTCATAGCTGCCTTTATGCAGGACGCGCTTGAGCGCCCGCAACACCTTGCTCTCGTCATTGACGATCAACAAGGTATTGTGTTCTGCCGTCGCTTCCGACGGCAGGGGCAGGGAGGTACCCGCCGCCAGCAGCTGGGCACAGCCCTCGGCTGGCAGCGGCCGGCTGAACAGGTAGCCCTGCATTTCGTCGCAATGGTGCCGGCGCAGATAGTGCATCTGGCCGACCGTTTCAACCCCTTCGGCGATCACCTTCAGTTTCAGGTTGTGCGCCAGTCCGATAATGGCGATGCAGATCGCCGCGGCATCGGGGTCGGTGGTGATGTTGCGGACGAAACTCTGATCGATCTTTAACTGGTCGATGGGGAAGCGCTTCAGATAACTGAGCGACGAATAGCCCGTGCCGAAATCGTCGATTGCGATCTTTATCCCCATCTCGCGGGCGGCGCCGAGGCGGCGCACATTAGCCTCGATGTCCTCCATCAGCACGCTCTCGGTCAACTCCAGATCGAGATAATTGTTTTCGCCTCGGCGAGCGCCGAGCGCCTTCTCCAGGGTCGCTAGGAAATCCCGCCGGCGCAGTTGCACCGCTGAGACATTGACCGCGATCCGCGGTGGGCGCAGGCCCTTGGCATGCCAGGCACCATAATCGGCGACCGCCTGCTCCAGTGCCCAGCGGCCGACTTCGACAATCAGGCCGGTCTCTTCGAGAATCGGGATGAACTCAGTGGGCGCGATCAGGCCACCCTGCGGGTCGTTCCAGCGGAGCAGCGCCTCAAGGCCGATCACCTGGCCGCTTTGCAGATCGACCTTGGGCTGGTAATGAAGCACGAACTCATCGTGCAGCAGTGCCTTGTGCAGCTTGTTCTCCAGGGTCAGGTGCTCGGCGACCCGGGCATTCATCGGCGGGGCATAGAACAGATAGCGCTCTTCGGACCGGACCGCCTTGTGCAGCGCGGTTTCGGCATTGGCAAAAAGGGTGTCGGGATCGCCGCCGTCGCCCGGGAAGACGGCCACGCCGGCCCGGGCAGTGATGTGCAGATCGTGGCCGTCGATCGAAAAAGGGGGGGCGAGGCTGGCGAGCAGGGCATCACCGACCACCCGGGCGATATCGGTGGCCTGGTCAAGATCGGTGACGATGGCGGCAAAATGATCGCTGCCGAGGCGGGCCAGGTGGTCGCCTGAACCGAGTGCTCCCGACAAGCGGGCGGCAATCTGCACAAGCAAGGCATCGCCGCAGTGTCGGCCAAAAGAATCGTTAATGTTCTTGAAGCGCTCGATGTTGATCAGCACCAGCGCCACCAGGTTTCCCCCGCCCTGCGCCGGGGGTGCCGCTTGCAGCAACTGCTTGAGGCGGTCGTGGATTAGACGGCGGTTGGGCAGGCCGGTGAGAACGTCGTAATAGCCGAGGTAGTCGAGTTGCTCGGCCTTGCCAATGTATTCGAGGGCGAAGGAAATGTCGCCGGCCAGTTCCTTGAGCAGTGCTAGTTCCGCTGCGTCGAAGATATCCCGTTCTGCGCCATAGAGCGCCAGTACGCCGGCCGTCTTGCCCGCGATCAATAGGGGGAAGAACGCCAGCGACGCGTAGCCGCGAGCCCGCGCATCGGCGGGAAAGAAGGTTGCTGTGCCGCTGGCGAGATCGTTACAGATGACGGTCTGCCGTTCGTACACCACTTGCCTGAACCAGTCATGCGCCGGGTCGATGTCGCCGAGCGGGAATGCCTCGCCGACCTTGCCAGATGTGCTGTTCCAGGCAGTTGGCGTCAACTGCGCGGCCGCCGGCTGACCCTCCGCGTCATTATCCGGCGTCAGCAGTCCGATCCAGGCCAGGCCGAATCGGCCCTGCTCGACGGCGATGCGGCAGGCCTCGGCGAACAACTCGTGGCGGTCACGGACGCGGACGATGGTGGCATTGATGCCGGAGAGCACGGCGTAGATCCGGTTGAGGCTGGCGACGCGTGCTTCGGCCTGCGTCCGTTCGACGATTTGCGCTTGCAGGGCGGCGGTACGCTGGCCGACCAGTTCTTCCAAGTGGCGGTAGAGTTGGGCGCGCTGGATGGCGATCGACACCTGGCTGCCGATCGACTCGAGCAGGCGTAGGTCATCAATGCCCAGGGGGGCGCCTTCCCCGGTGGCGATGTTCATGATACCCAAGCGTTGCTCGCCAATGGCCAGCGGCAGGGAAATGTGGCGGGGGCGGGCGCCGTCGCCGCACGGTGGTTGGCGGTCGCACTCGATGATCGTCGCGCCGTGGCGCAATTCGCCGCTGCGCAGCATGCGCAGACAGCGGCAATCGCCGGGGCCCGCTAGCGTCGCCAGTAACTCGGCCGGCAACTGGCAGGAAGCGGCCAGCCGCAAGTCGCCATCGACGTCGGCCAGGATGATCCACCCGGCGCGGAACGGCGGCAGTTCGAGGATGCCCCGCAAAGCCTGCTGGCAGACCTCGTCCTCGGTAGTCTCGCGGTTGAGGTCGCCGGCGACGCGGTAGAGCACGTTGAGGGTGCGGTTGGAACGGGCAATTTCCAGTTGCCGCTGCTGCAGTTCCTCGTTCATATGCACCGCTTCCTCGTAGGTCGAGATCAGCAGATCGACGATCTGCTCCCGGCCCGAGGCGATGAAGTGTTTCTTGCCGCCCATGTAGATTTCCATCCCCATGGTGACCTTGCTGGTCTTGCGCAACTGGAGATTGAGCAGGATGTATTCGATGCGCGTCAGCAGTGTCTTGGGTTCGTAAGGCTTGCGGATGAAGTTGTCGGCACCGCATTCCAGGCTCTTGGCGATGTCCTGGATGCCTGCCAGCGACGTGACCATCACCACCGGGATGTCTTTCAGCCGCGCCTCGGCCTTGATCGCCGAACACAGTTCATAGCCGTCCATTTCGGGCATCACGATATCGGTAATTACCAGCGTCGGCGGCTCGACGACAGCGACGGCCAGGGCTTTCCGGCCGTTGTCGGCGACGCTGACGGTATAGCCGGCATCGACCAGCAGGGACCTGAGTTGCTCGGCCTGAGTCGGACTGTCTTCAACGACCAGAATGTTGATGCCGTTCGGGCTGATTTTGCTCGGTATGTCCATCCCCGATTCTCCTTGTTCATGCATGACGGTAGGCTTTTTCCGCTGTCGGCGGCTTGTTTTGAGGCGGCAGCAGTCGCTGCAGGGTGGCGGCGATGGCCGGCGGCGGTAGTACGTAGGTCGCCGCGGCGAGTTGCACGGCGGCACCGGGCATGCCGAACACGATCGAGCTGTCGCGATCCTGCGCGATGGTCACTGCACCGGCCTGGCGCATTGCCTTTAGTTCCTGCGCTCCGTCGTTGCCCATGCCGGTGAGTAGAACGCCGATGGCGGCCGGACCGCAGGCCGCAGTCACCGAACGGAATAGATAGGAGACCGAAGGCCGCAAGCCGTGTTCCCTGACGGCATCGTCGAGATAGAGGCGGCCGTCCGGCCGGACGCCTAGGTGTAAGCCGTCTGCCGCCACGTAAGCACACCCCGGTTGCGGTCGCACGTCTTGCGTGGCGACGCGCACCGAAAAGCCGGATGCCTTGCCCAGCCACTCGGCAAAGCCCGCGGTGAAGCCGTCGGAAATGTGCTGCACGATCAATAGCGGGACGGGAAAGTCCGCCGTCAGCCGCGACAGGATTTCCTGCAGGACCTGCGGCCCGCCGGTCGACGCGCCGAGGGCCACCAGACTGACTGCAGTCGGCGGGGGGAGCGTTGGCAGGGACGGCAGTGCCGGCTGGGTCCGGGCTCGCGGCCAGCGTTTGACGACGGGCACTTCGGCCATCAGCCTGATGGTCTGGAGAAATTCCGCGGCGCGCGCAGCGAAGCCGGCGCTGCCAGCGCCGGCCGGCTTGGCGAGCAAGATCAGGGCGCCGGCTTCGAGGACTCGGAAGCTCGCCGCCACTTCCTCCGGCTGGGTGCTGGCGGTGACCATGACGATGCGGGTCGGGCAGGTTTCCATGATCTGGCGGGCGGCCGCAAAACCGTCGAGGCGGGGCATGTGAATGTCCATGACGATTATGTCCGGGTAAAGGCGGCACGCTGCCGCCACGCCTGCCGCGCCATCCTCGGCGGTGCCTGCTAGTTGTAGTTGCGGATCACCGCTCAGCAGGTCGCGTAGCAGTTCCCGCTCCACCGGCGAGTCTTCGACGAGCAGCACGCGGATGCGACGCTGCGCGGCATCGCCCGCCGGCGGTTGCGGAGCGTTGCCGCCAGGGTCGCTCATGTCAGTCTCCGAATGACTTCAAACAGGTTGCTCTGGTCAAAACTGCTCTTGACGATATAGGCGTTGGCTCCCACCTCGATGCCGCGCTCCTTGTCCTCGCGCGATTCCAGAGCGGTCACCAGGACCACCGGTAGTTCCGCCAGTCGCGTGTCAGCGCGGATGCGGGCGGTCAGGTCGAAGCCGTCCAGACGCGGCATTTCCACGTCCGAGACGACTAGGTCGAACTGACCGGTGTGCAGGCGGGTCAGGGCGTCGAGGCCGTCCACAGCAGTTTCGACGCGGTAGCCGGCTGTTTCCAGGATGCTCTTGAGCAGGCTGCGGGCGGTGATCGAGTCTTCGACCACCAGCAAGGAACGCTGCGGCAGAACGGGGGACGGCTCCGCCTGCGCGCTGGCGGGGACGGTTCGCAACGCCGCTTGCAGCAGATCGGCCACGTTGAGGATGGGCACCAGTTGGCCGGTGCCGAGCAAGGTGGCGCCGGCGATATTGGGTACACGCGCCAGCTGCGGTCCCAGTCCTTTGACCAGGACCTCTTGGTCACCGAGGATGCGGTCGACAACGAAGGCGATGCGCCGGCCGGCGCCGCTGAGGACCGCCAACTGCAAGTAGTCGGCTTCCTTGCCTCCGTCGCCGTACTCTTCCTGGCGCCGTCGTCCATCGTCCGCCGGCAGGCCCAGTACGTCAGCCAAGCGCACCAGCGACAGTGCCCGTCCGCCGATTTCCACCGCCGCCCGGTTTTCCACCGTCCCCACGGCGCTCGCCGCTACGCGCAGCACCCGTTCGACGCTACGCGAGGGGAGCACGAACGGTCGCTCGCCGAGCATCACCAGCAGGCCGTGGAAGGTCGCCAGACTGCTCGGCAGGAGGAGGCGAAACCGGGTGCCGCCGCTGGCCGGCAGTTCGGCGCTAATGCTGCCGCCCAGCTTCTCCACCTTCTCGCGGACGATGGCTAGCCCCAGACCGCGCCCGGATAGCTCGGTGAGGATCGGGCTGGTCGTCAGGCCGGATTCGAACATCAGGGCCAGCAAGTCGGCCTGGTCAAGGGCCGCCGCCGCCTCGTGAGTGATCAGACCGAGTCGGAGGGCGGCCGTCTTGACCTGCTCCAGGTCGACTCCGGCGCCGTCGTCGGCGATCACCAGCTCGATCCGGTTGCCATCGCCGGGCGTCACTTCGATGCTGACCCGGCCAGCTGCTGGTTTGCCGGCGCGGCGGCGCAGCTCGGGCGATTCAATGCCGTGGTCGACGGCGTTGCGCACCAGATGGATCAGCGGGTCCTTCATCTGCTCGAGGATGCGCCGATCAACTTCGATCGCCGCCCCGGCGCTGTTCAGCGCGGCTTCCTTGCCGCCGTCGCGGGCGAGGTCGCGCACCAGCTTGGGAAATAACTCGAGCAGCGAGGCGAAGGGCACCATCAGGGCCTGCCGGACGTCGCCTTGCAAGCCGTCCACGATGCTGGCCAGCGTGCGTTGTTCCTGCCGTGTCTGGCATTCGAGCCGGCTGACGCGCTCGTTCAGCGATTTGATCGAGCGCACTCCGCCTTCGACGGCGGCGAGCAGTTTGTCGATGGCCGGCAGCGTCGCGGTGTCCGACCGCCAGTCCTTGTCGTATTTTTCCCGGCCGCGCCGTAGCACGCGCCAGTCGCGTGCGCTGTGGCTCCATTCCTTGCGCCAAGCCGCGATATCGGTGTTGAGGGTGCGCAGTTCGTCCACGTGGTGCGCCGCGCCAAATTTGAAGGCTAGCAACTCCTCGGCATGGGCCAGCAGTGCCGCCAGCCGGGTGGTCGAAATGCGCACCGTGTCGTCGCTCGGTAGGGCTGCAGGCGGCCTGGTCGCCTCGTCCCTCTTCTTCGCTCTCGGAGCGGGTTCCGGTAGCTGGGGCAGCGGCATGTCGGGCGATCGGGAATTTCCCGCTGGCGGTTTACTGGCGGGGAGCGCCAGCAAACCTTCCAGCTCATCAACGATACGATAGGTGTTTTCGAACCAGACCGGTGGCAGCGTCTCGGGCGGCTGTCGCTTGAGTGCCGCCAGAGTGCTTTCAAGACCCATGCAGACGGCTTCGAGATCGCTCGCTCCGACTGAGCGGGCGGCACCCTTGAGACTATGGGCTTCGCGGAATAGGCTTTCGAGCAGCGTCCCCTGCACGGCGCTTGGCGCCCCCTGCTGCAAGGCTTGCAGCAGGGACGTCATGCTTTTCAGATGCTCGGCCGCTTCGACCTGGAAGATGGCCAGCAGGCGTGTCAGTAGCGCGTCGTTTTCCTTGTTCGGCATATCACGCATCCGTCAGACGCGATAGCGCCCGACCAGTTGCTCCAGTTTCTGTCCAAGGTCGTGCAGGTTGTGGGCGGCGCTCTCGGTCTGCCGCGTGCTCTCCAGGTTTTGCGTGGTGGCCAGCTTGATGTTCTCGGTGGCCAGTGCCAGTTGGTCCACCCCAGCCAACTGTTGCTGCGACGAAACGGCGATCTGGTTGGCGGCCTGAGCGCTTTCGGCGATGCTTTCGCCGAGCTGGCGGATGGCCTCGCCGGCGGCCTGTGCCTGGCGCACACCGGCTTCGACAGCCTTCGAGCCCTGTTCGGTGGCGAGGACCGCGCTGCCGGTCGCTTTCTGAATGTCGCCGAGAATGGTGCGTACCTGAGCGGTAGCCTGCTTCGACTGTTCAGCCAAACTTTTTACCTCCTGCGCCACCACCGCGAAGCCCTTGCCTTGTTCGCCAGCCTTGGCGGCTTCAATGGCGGCATTGACTGCCAGCAGGTTGGACTGCTCGGACAGGTCGTTGACGGTGGCAATGATTTCGCCGATGGCCTGGCCCTGTTCGGCCAGGTGGACGATGCGCTCGGCGATTTGCTCCATCTGGTCGCGGATGCGCTGGATGCCTTCGGTGGTTTCTTCGACCGCCTGGCGGCCGCTCCGTGAGAACTTCGCCGCCTCCTGCGCCGTTTCGGCGACGAGTCGGGCTTTCTGGCTGGCCAGGGTCGCCGTTTGCTTGACTTCTTCGACGGTGGTTGCCGTCTCGGCCATCGCGGTCGCCGTTTCCGCCGCGCCGGCGGCGACCTGAGTGGAGCTAGCGAGAATCTCGCCGGCCGAAGCGGTGAGCACGCTCACCCCGTCGGCGATCTCGCGGATGATGTCGCGCAGGCTGCTGACCATGGTCGCCAGCGCCCCGCCCAGGGCATCCTTCTCCGATTGCAGCTTGACCTCCATTTGCAGGTCGCCGCCAGCGATACGCCGGGCTAATTCGGTCTTGGCCAGCAAGGATTCGGCCATCCGGTTGAAGTTCTCTTCTAGCTGGCCGATCTCGTCGCCGCGGTAGGCAGCATGCGGCTTGACGGCGATCTCGCCGGCGGCGATGTGGATTGCTTGAGCGCTTAGGGCGTTGAGCGGCCGGACAATGTGCCGGCTGAGGAACAGGCCGCCGCAGCCGACCAGCCCGGCAGCGCACAGGATGCCGATGGTGATCGTCATCAGGGTGTTCCGCGCGCGGGTCTCAGCTTCTTCGTCACGCAGTTTGAGCAGCGCCTGTTCCTGGTTTTCCATGCCGCGGATGAGTTCCCGCAGAGCGTCCATCGTCTTCTTGCCATCGTCGTTGAGAACCACTTGCCGGGCCGCCTCGAAGCCCCTGCTGCGGCGCAGTTCGACGGTTTTTTTCAGTTCCTCCAGTTTGGCGGCGAGAAGCGGGCCCATCTGTTCCAGCCGTTGCTGTTGTGCCGCATTGTCGGTGGTCAAATTCTTTAGTTCGCGCAGATTATTGGCAACATTGCTTACCCCTGCCTGGTAGGGGCCCAGATAGCGCTCTTCGCCGCTGATCAGGTAGCCGCGCTGACCGGTTTCGGCATCCTGTAGGGTGGACAGCAGCTCGGACAGACTGGTCAGTACCTTGTGCGTGTGTGCTACCCATTGCGCGGTTTCGCTCAGTTTTATGGTGCTTTGGTAGGAGGTGATGCCGACCACGACAATCACCAGCATGATGGAAGCGAGGGCTGCCCACAGTTTCGGGCCGATCGAGAATTTCATTGTTTACTCCTGTTCATGTTTGTCGCGCCGGGGCTTAAGCCACCGCTGACGCGACGACGATGGCCGGGTCGGATAGCAGTTTGCTGCCGTCAAGCACGACATGGCGCTGGCGGGTGATGCCCAGTAGATACTTGGCGCGAATGTCGGTCAGCGTGGGCAGTGGCGATTGCAGTTCGTCATTCAGGATGCGCCCAGTGCCGACGATGGCGTCGGCGAGAATGCCGAATTCCATGCGGCCATTGCCGAGCACGATGACCTTGTTGACATCGGACAGGCCCTGGTTGGGCAGGTCGAAGAATTTCTTGAGGTCGAGCACCGAGACGATCTGGCCGCGCACGTGGATGATGCCCAGGACGAAAGGCGGCGTGCCCGGCAAGGGGGTGAATTCGCGTAAGGGGGAAACCTCGCGCACCCAACTGGTTTCCACTGCGTAGTGCTCGCGCGCCAGCATGAATTCTAGTGCGGCGAAACCGGGACCCGGCGCGGCGGCGGCCTCGATGGCCAGTGTTCGGGCGCGCGCGGCCAGCACTGCCCGGCGCTTTTCCGGCGGCGGCGTGAATTCATCTTCGAGCAACTGGCGGGCAGTCTCCACGCGCTGGCGTACAGCGGCCCAGTCGATCGGGCCAGGCCGCGTGGGGACCGGGCGGTTCGCAGACGGGGGTTTTGTCATGTACTGCCTCCTTCTCCGTCGATGATTTTGAGGAGACGAGCGGCGGTCAGGCCCTCCGCCGCGGGCAGGATGGCGCCGGGCGGGCAGGCGGCCAGCAACTGGCGCGCGTTGGCGAAATGCCGGGCAGCCTGTGCTGGCTGGTCGAGCCGGCGGTAGAGGTTGCCGAGGGCGAAATGCGCCAGCACGAAATCCTGGTCGAGGTAGAGCGCCTGCTTGAGCGCGATCGCCGCCGCTTCGCCGCAGCCTTGTTCGGAGAGCAAGGAGGCGAGCAGGTAGCGCAGGGCGGGATCACACTTGTCGGCGGCGACGGCGGCTTCGCCCCAGCGGCGGGCTTCGGCCAACTGGCCGAGGTTGGCCCAGGCCCGCGCCGCAAGGGCGAGGCAACGTGGATCACCGGGCGCAGCGCCGGTCAGCGCGGCGATGGCCGCGGGGTAATCGCCCCCGGCGTAATGCTCCAGCGCCTGGCGATATTTGGCGTCGGCGAGGGGGGGCGCCGTCGCCGCGGTAGCGCCCAGTGGGCGATCTCTCGTGGGCGCCATGACTGTCGCGCCGGCCCCGCCCGGCGGCCGTTGAGTGCCGGGTACGACGGGTGCGGGCGGCTGGCCTTCGTCCTTGTGGTAGAGGGTGGCGTCGGGGAAAACCACCGCGCTGAAGCCGGCCAGCAGGGGACTGCTTTCGGTCGTGCTGAGCACCAGCCAGCCGTCCGACGTCAGGGTACGGCGTTGCTTGCTCAAGACGGCGCGCATCCCGGCTTCGTCGAAATACATCAGCACGTTGCGACAGAGCACCAGATCCATACCATTGATGTCGTTTTCGAGGGCTGGATAGACGTCGTCTACTAGGTTGAGATAGGCAAACCGGACGAGTCGCCGGATCTCGGGCCGTAGTTGGTAGCGACCGTCGATGGTCGGTGTGAAATAGCCTGCCTTGAATCCCGCCGGCGCGTTGCGGAACGACCATTCCCGATAGTTACCGCTTCGCGCCGTGGCGAGAAAGTGCGGGTTGATGTCGGTGGCCAGGAGGGTGATGTGCCATTGTTCGAGGTCTGGGATTAGGCGGTGCAGCAGGATGGCCAGCGTATAGGCCTCCTCGCCGGTGCAGCAGCCGGCACTCCACAGACGCAGCGTGCGGCTGGTGGCCCGGCGCGCGGCGATCAAGGGCGGCAGGATATGCTGCTCGAGCGCAGCGAAGACGGCCGGTTCACGGTAGAAGTAGGTCTCGCCGACGGTCAGATGGCTGGCGAGGATCTCGATCTCGCGCTGGCCCAGCGGTGCAGTCAGCAGCCAACGCATGCAGCTTTGCGCGCCGGACTGCGTGAATTCCTGTGCGGCCCGTTCCAGTCTGTGCAGCATGTCGGGCCAGCGCGGTCGGGGAAAGTGCAGACCCATCCGGCGCGACAGGAAAGCGCTGAACTGACGCAGAAGGGCCTTGGAGGGTTGGTCATCGGCCGGGAGGCGGGCGGTGCTCATGGCTGGTCTCCGGCCGGTGCCAGAGCGCTGTCGAGCGCCTGCGTTTCTTCCAGCGACAGAAAACTGTCAAGGTCGTGGATGAGGATCATCCCGGCCGCGCTCTTGACGATCCCGCGCAGAAAGCTGGTGCCCGCGACGATGCTGTCGACCGCGACGAAATCCTGATCCGCGTATTCGTCGACGCCGACGACCGCGTCGACGATCAGCGCTAGCGGCCGGTCATAGGTATGCGCGATAAGCAGTTGGTCGGTTAGGCCGATCTCCCGCTCAGGTAGACCGAAACGCCGCCGCAGGTCGATCACCGGCACGATGCGGCCGGCGATATTAACGACGCCGCAGACGATGGCTGGCGCCTGCGGCAGCGCCGTAACGGCGACGGCGCGCACGGCCCGTTCCACTTGCACTAGCGGCAAGGCAAAGGATCGGTCATCGATGGTAAAAACGACCTGCGGGGTCATCACTTCCTCCGCTCTATCACCCGGCAATCCGGATGATGCGCGGTGCTCCCCGCGCTCATTCGACTCGGCGGCCTGGAATGCCTTGGTGCCAGTAATTCAATGCGGGTCTCCTCTCCTGGAGTATGGAGGGACGATGGAAAAGATTCTGCTGGCGAAAGAACGTTGCTTAGCTAGGGCAACCAGAAAGTATGAAAGTTGCATTGGCGGCGGCGATAAGAAATCGTCGGGCCAAAGTCAGGGCAGGCATTCGGCGTGCAATGGATGCACTGAGGTCGTTTGGCGGTATCTTCGACGCCCCCCTGTCAATTCAGCAATCTTGTATTCTGCTAGGCCTGACACGTAAGGAGATGCCATGAGTTACGTCTTTCCGCCCGCCCCGCCGAGCAGTGTCGCTGTGGCTGGCAGCGACGCACGTTTTCCGGTGCGCCGCGTCTATTGCGTCGGCCGCAATTACGCCGACCACGCCACCGAGATGGGCGCCGACACACGCGAGCCGCCGTTCTTCTTCAGCAAGCCGGCCGATGCGCTGGTGCCGGGCGGCGGCGAGGTAGCCTATCCGCCGGCCACCGATAATCTGCAGCACGAGGTCGAACTGGTCGTCGCACTGGGCAAGGGCGGCGCCAAGATTCCCGCTGCTGCGGCACTCGATTGCGTTTTTGGTTACGCCGTTGGCTTCGATCTGACGCGGCGCGACCTGCAGCAGCGCTCGAAAGAGAAGAGCCAGCCGTGGGACATGGGCAAGGGTTTCGATCAGGGCGGGCCGATCGGCGTCATCCAGCCAGTGGCCAAGATCGGGCATCCGGCGCGCGGTGCGCTGTGGCTCAAGGTGAACGGCGCGTTGCGGCAGAACGGCGACCTCGCCCAGATGTCGTGGAAGGTCGCCGAGGTAATTGCCAATCTTTCGACCTACGTTACCCTGGCGCCGGGCGACCTGATCTTCACCGGGACGCCGGCCGGCGTGTCAACCGTCGTGCGCGGTGATCTGCTCGAAGGCGGCGTTGATGGCGTTGGAGAATTGCGTGTGCGGCTGGTTTGATGGCGGTGCGGTGGCAGTTGGAGGCGGCCGCTTTTCTAGGTGGTCTATGCATAAAGTTATATGATCGCGCCTTGATCGAACCGTGCTTATCCGGTTGTCTCCCAAACCCACTACCGGTAGCATGTTGAGCATCTGCGCCAACTTGGAATGGTCATGGTTATCGACGTGCTTGAGCGA
>Ga0209125_1000270_pt1 | contig 78171 bp, 69 predicted proteins | sample BarGraIncub1131A_FD_184503 | JGI IMG/M metagenome (GOLD analysis project Ga0209125, IMG submission 184503) | Arctic peat soil microbial communities from Barrow, Alaska - Barrow Graham LP Incubations 11-31A (SPAdes) (version 2) | ecosystem: Environmental > Terrestrial > Soil > Wetlands > Peat...
TTATCCGTTAGAATACCTGCGTGATGTATTCGAAATCACCCTTTATTTCAACAATTCAAATCTATATCCGCAAAGTGAATATGATATAAGGTTGGATGAGTTGATCAACTATGTCGACAAATTCAATCGTGAATACAGCACAGACATCAAGATCATTGTTCCGCCTTATGATAACGTACGCTACAATGAAACATGGTTAGCCAAACGCAGTGCCGATCGCGAGGGGAACGGTCGTTGCTGGATGTGTTATTCGGTGCGCATGAATGAAGCCATGCAGTATGCGAATTCACACGGATTTGACTATGTGAGTACAGTCATGACGATCTCGCGGCAGAAGAATTCCATGAAAATAAACGATCTTGCTTCCAAATTGATGAGTGCTTATCCGAATGTGCACTATTTTTATTCGGATTTTAAAAAGAATAAAGGAATCGACCGCAGTGTCGAAATCTCTAAAAGTGAAAATATGTATCGTCAACAGTATTGCGGATGTATCTATTCATTTGAACAGGCTCGTCTGAAAGGAAAGCTCCTTTAACCTTCGTTTACGAACGATTATTGGGTTTCCCTTTGACAAGTTTTCCGGATTTGATATAATAAAATCAATACTAAGATCGAAAAAAGTAAAAACGGTAGGAAATTCAGAAAGTGCCCGAAAGATGTGAGCGCACCAAAGCCGTTTCGAAAAGTCATTCGGGAGTAGGTTTTCTGAAGTCAGTAAGAAAACCCGTACGACGGCGTTAACGTTTTGAGCACAGCAATGTGAAACTAAGGTGGTACCACGTTAAACGTCCTTTACCGGGACGTTTTTTTTATGTAAAAGGAGGGTAATATGCTGAATTGTTATGTCAGGAAGATTGAAACAGATCGGTTGATCTTGCGGCCGATCACCTTGGATGATGCATCGGATATGTTTGAGTACTGCAGTGATTCCGAAACCATCAAATATCTCACATTCAAGCGGCATGAGAGTGTTGAAGCGAGTCGTGATGTGATTGCGAAGTTCTTTCTGGAACGTCCGCAAAACGGTGTTCCGGAAGCTTATGCGATCGTCTTCAAAGAGAACGGGAAAATGATCGGTACGGTCGATGTTCATTCGGTTCGCTACGGGGATGTCGGGGAGATCGGCTATGCGCTCAACTCAGCGTACTGGAACCGAGGATTGATGAGCGAAGCACTGCGAAATGCACTTCCGATTTGGTTTGACGAAGTAGGATTCTATCGATTGGAAGTCATGCATGACGTGCGTAATCTTGCCAGCCGCAGAGTTATTGAGAAAGCCGGGTTTATCAGTGAAGGCACATTTCGTCGTTTGATGTGGGATAAAGACGGAAGCCGTGCCAGTTATACGATGTATTCTTTAAACAAAGAAGATGATGCGGTCCTCCAAAACCGTAAGAAGGAGATCAAATGAAAAAAGAACTGGAAACAAAATACAATCACCATTCCGTCGAGAACGGTGTTTATCAGACTTGGATCGACGCAGGTTACTATACCGCCGGAGACATCAGTAAGAAACCGTTCACCATTGTTATACCGCCGCCAAACGTTACAGGACGTCTCCATTTAGGTCATGCGTGGGATACGTCACTGCAGGACATCATTGCCCGATTCAAGCGTATGCAGGGCTACGATATGCTTTGGTTGGCAGGGATGGACCATGCGGGCATCGCAACGCAGGCAAAAGTCGACCAACGACTTAAATCACAAGGAATCTCGCGCTATGAAATCGGCCGTGAAGCTTTTTTGAATCAAGCATGGGATTGGAAAGAAGAATATGCATCCATCATTCGTGAACAGTGGGCGAAACTGGGCTTGTCATTGGATTACAGCCGTGAACGATTCACCTTGGATGAAGGATTGAATACGGCCGTAAAAACAGTTTTCATCGATCTTTACAATGCCGGTCTGATCTATCAGGGCGAACGAATCATCAATTGGGATCCGCTGGCGAAGACCGCTCTTTCAAATATCGAAGTCATCCATAAAGAAATCGAAGGAAGCTTTTATACGTTCCGATATAAAGTCATTGAGACCGGAAATTATATCGAAGTCGCAACGACACGTCCGGAGACGATGTTCGGCGACGTATGCGTCGTTGTCCATCCGGATGATCCGCGTTATACATCGATCCATGGATTGCATGTCGAGAATCCGGCCAATCATGAGGTATTACCGATCTTGGTCGATGATTATATCGACATCGAATTCGGTACCGGTGCCATGAAGTGCACCCCGGCGCATGATCCGAATGATTTCGCATTGGCCGAAAAATATGGTTTAGCAAAAGTGATCTGTATGAATCCCGACGGAACAATGAATGAACTGGCCGGCGAATATAACGGTTTGGATCGTTTCGCCTGCCGCAAAGCATTGACAGAACGTATCACAGCGGAAGGCAATACCGTCAAGATCGAGAAACACATCCATCAAGTCGGTCACAGCGAGCGGACCGATGTTATCGTTGAACCTTATCTGTCGAAACAATGGTTCGTACGCATGAAACCGTTGGCCAATGCGGCACTCGAAGCACAGAAAACCGAAGATCGCATTAATTTCATTCCGAACCGTTTTGAGAATGTTTTCGAACGTTGGATGGAGAATATCGAAGACTGGTGTATTTCCCGTCAATTGTGGTGGGGCCACCGGATTCCGGTTTGGTATCACAATGAGACCGGTGAAATCTACGTCGGCATGGAAGCTCCGGCGGATGCTGAAAACTATCATCAAGACGAAGATGTTCTGGATACTTGGTTCTCCAGTGCACTGTGGCCGTTCAGTACGTTGGGTTGGCCGGAAAAAACTGCTGATTACGAACGATATTACCCCACTGATGTACTTGTGACCGGCTATGACATTATTTTCTTCTGGGCAGCCAGAATGGCCTTTCAAGCCAGATATTTTACCAAGAGTGTTCCGTTTAAAGACGCACTCATTCATGGACTGATCCGTGACAGTGAAGGGCGCAAGATGAGTAAATCACTCGGCAACGGCGTCGATCCGATGGAAGTCATCGAAACCTACGGGGCCGATGCGCTGCGTTTCTTCCTATGCACAAGTTCGGCACCGGGTCAGGACCTGCGCTACTCCACCGAAAAAGTCGAAGCTTCCTGGAATTTTATCAATAAGATCTGGAATGCTTCGCGTTTCGTTTTGATGAATATGCCGGACGGATTTATCCCTTCCGCTCCGCAAGAACTGACTTATTCGCCGATCGATCTGTGGATCTTGCAGAAATTTGATCGAACATTGGATAAAGTAACACAAGCGATGGAAAAATATGACTTTGCGATCGCCGGCGGTGAACTCTATTCATTTATCTGGAATGACTTCTGCAGCTGGTACATCGAACTCAGTAAAGCCGGCTTGTTCAGCACCAACGAAGCAACAGTAGTAGCGACTCGTTCGACGTTGAATCAAGTCTTGATCGGAATACTCAAAATGCTTCATCCGTTTATGCCGTTTGTGACGGAAGCCATTTACGGAAGTCTGGCAGATGGCGCAATATGCGTTGCTTCATGGCCGACACCGTTTGAACTGAATGATGAACGTGCGTTGGCGGAAGTCGATGTCTTGATCTCCCTGATCACTGAGATACGTACACTTAAGAGTGAATACAAACTAAAGCCGGCCCATCCGTTGAATATTATGATCACTCAAGATAACGATGCTCATTTCAGCCTCAGCGAAGAACATCGCGCAATTTTAGAAAAAATGGTCAAAACTACCTGTGTCGACTCATTGGCAGGTGAAACCAGCCAACACCCGATCGTCGGAGGAACTCTTCAGGCGATGATGAGCGAACTAGTCGACAGTGAAGAAGAACGCATTCGCTTACTCAAAGAACTTGAGCGTTTGGAAGTTGAAATCGGCCGTTGCGAAGCAATGTTGAGCAATGAGCGATTCATCAGCAAAGCACCGGCTGACAAAGTTGCGGAAGAAAATCGTAAATTGAATGAATACAAACGCCAGTTCGATTTGGCTAAAGAAAAATCTGAAAGTCTGAAATAATGACATTAAGCAAATATTGACCAAATAAAAGCGGTTACATATAGTATTGAAAGAGTAAATTTAGTATAATTTGTCTGTTATAATCGGCAGATTGCCTAAGGAGGAAACATGAGCACAAAATACGTTTATTTGTTCTCTGAAGGTAGCGGTAAGATGCGTGAGTTGCTTGGCGGAAAAGGTGCTAATTTGGCAGAAATGACCAATTTAGGAATGCCTGTTCCACAGGGTTTTATCATCACGACTGAAGCATGTACCCGTTACTACACAGACAAAGAGACTATTTCTCAAGACATTTTAGATGAAGTATTCGGCTATTTGACACAATTAGAACTAAGTACCGGTAAGAAACTCGGTGATATCGACAATCCGTTGTTGGTTTCGGTACGGTCAGGATCACGAGCTTCGATGCCCGGTATGATGGATACCATTTTGAATTTAGGATTGAACGACACGGTCGTTGAGGGCTTCGCCAAACTGACGAATAACCCACGCTTCGCTTATGATTCATACCGTCGTTTTATTCAAATGTTCTCGGATGTCGTCATGGATCTTCCGAAACATAATTTTGAAGTCATCATCGATGAAATGAAAGAAAAAAAAGGAATCAAACTCGATACGGAATTTACCGCCGAGGATCTGAAAGAAATGGTTCTGCATTTTAAAGAATATTATCGTTCGGCCAAGCAGGAAGAATTCCCATCCGATCCGAAAATTCAATTAGTCGAATCGGTCAAAGCTGTTTTCCGTTCGTGGAACAATCCGCGTGCGATCTACTATCGTCGGATGAACGACATTCCTTACAGTTGGGGTACTGCTGTCAATATTCAATCGATGGTCTTTGGTAACATGGGGGACGATTCCGGAACCGGCGTTGCGTTCACACGTAATCCGTCGACCGGCGAAAAGAAACTCTACGGTGAATTCTTGATGAATGCGCAGGGTGAAGACGTCGTCGCAGGTATACGTACACCGCAAACGATCGATGAGCTTAAATCCGTCATGCCGCATGCGTATGACCAATTTGTTGATATCTGCGATCGTTTGGAAGAACATTATCGCGATATGCAGGATATGGAATTTACCATTGAAAAAGGTAAACTCTACATGTTGCAGACGCGTAACGGTAAACGGACGGCTGCGGCAGCATTGAAGGTAGCGGTTGATCTGGTCAAAGAAGGCATGATCACCAAAGAAAATGCTATCTTGCAGGTTGATCCGAAACAATTGGATGCTCTTTTACACCCGCAGTTCGATATAAAGAAATTACAAGAAGCCAAACCGGTCGGAAGCGCATTACCGGCATCTCCGGGAGCTGCCAGCGGACGGATCGTGTTCTCGGCGGCAGATGCGGTTGTCTGGAAAGAACGCGGTGAGAAGGTCATTCTCGTGCGTTTGGAAACATCGCCGGAAGATATTGAAGGCATGCACGTATCACAGGGTATTCTGACTGCGCGCGGCGGCATGACGTCACATGCGGCAGTTGTTGCTCGCGGAATGGGTACATGCTGTGTATCGGGATGCGGCGATATCAAGTTTACCTCAGCGAAGACATTCACGTTAGGCGGCGTCGATTTCAAAGAAGGCGACGCATTATCGCTCGACGGAAGTACCGGAAATATTTATGCGGGAGCGATTCCCACCGTTCCGGCATCGATCACAGGTGACTTTTCGACATTAATGGGATGGGCAGATGAATTCCGTACGCTTAAAGTTCGTACCAATGCCGACACACCGAAAGATGCTCGTCAAGCTGTCGAATTCGGAGCAGAAGGAATCGGACTTGTCCGTACCGAACATATGTTCTTTGAAGTTGATCGTATCAAAGCGATGCGCGAAATGATCGTCAGTAAAACAGAAGAACAACGTCGTAAAGCGTTATTGAAACTGTTACCGATGCAGAGAAGTGATTTCGAAGGCATCTATGAAGCGATGGAATACCGTCCGGTCACCATCCGTTATCTGGATCCTCCTTTACATGAATTCTTGCCGACCGATGAAGATGATATCGTCAATCTAGCGAAAGAAATGAATCTCGACTTAGCCGAATTGAAGAACATCATCTCAAATCTTCATGAATTCAACCCGATGATGGGTCACCGCGGTTGCCGTCTGGCTGTCTCTTATCCGGAGATTGCCGAGATGCAGACCCAGGCAGTTATCGAGGCTGCGATCAATACGATCAGAAAACATCCTGAATGGAAGATCGTTCCGGAAATCATGATCCCGTTGGTTGGGGAAGTCAAAGAATTGAAATACGTTAAGGATATCGTTGTGCGCGTAGCAGACAAACTGATTGCCGAAAGCGGACTGGACATGCATTACATGGTCGGAACGATGATCGAGATCCCGCGTGCTGCTCTGTTGGCCGATGAGATCGCAACGGAAGCTGAATTCTTCTCGTTTGGTACAAATGACCTGACGCAGATGACCTTCGGATTCAGCCGCGACGATGCCGGTGCATTCCTGAGTCACTATTATGATAAGAAGATCTATGAACAAGATCCGTTCGCTCGTTTGGACCAAAACGGCGTCGGTAAGTTAGTCACGATGGCTTGTAAATTAGGTAAGCAGACTCGTCCGAATATTAAATTAGGCATCTGCGGCGAACACGGCGGTGATCCTAGTTCCATCGAATTCTGCCATAAAGCAGGATTGAGTTATGTTTCTTGTTCACCTTTCAGAGTACCGATCGCACGTTTAGCGGCAGCGCATGCGGCGATCAAAGAAAAAAACGCTAAATAATTCAGTATTCCAATCATTTGAACTGCACTTCTGCACTATTGAACTCTATCGGATTAAGAGTAAAATAAGAAATAGGGAGTGCAGTTTTTATTTTAAATCATTCACATGTGGATCCGTTTTTTTAGGTTACGTTGATTTATACGCATCGATTTGTCAGTTACGTGAAATGTAAGTGTTTAACACAAAAATATTATTATCAGAATGAAAAAATTATGATGAAGTTAATAGACATTTGTCAAACTCAGGAATATGATGTTTAAGGGCAAATTTTCGACTTTCGGGAAGTTGTTACCTATAGAGTCAAGTAGATGGATTTCAAAAATATGCTGACATTGATGAAACTGAACAGAGGTGACTACTCGATCGTTCAGATGAATGTCGATGCTCATTCAGTTGCCACCGATAAAAAGGTCATGGATCTTTCGATCCCGACAAATGCTGTATTGATCGCCATTACCCGCGACAAAGAAATGATATTACCGCACGGCGATACAGTCATCCTGGCCGGCGACAATATTTTTGCTCTAGCGGATAAAGAGACACAAGCTGTATTGAATAAATTGTTTGGCTCTTCCAAATAAACGAGTCGATATTCACAAACAAACCGGCAGAATGAGCACTGAAACAGCAGCTATTCTGCCTTTTTTATAATTGATGTGCATTCCGGTAAGAACAGGGTATAATTATAAATAAATCATGTTGACAAGGGAATAAGTGTGCTGTATCATTGTATTAGGTGAATAACACACTAGCACAGAAAGGAGTCGTCATGGAACATGAATTCAATAACGAGTTACCGATTTATCTGCAATTAGCTAAAATGATCGAGAATGATATTATATCCGGAAGAATGAATCCCGGCGATAAATTGATTTCCGTTCGGGAGATGGCACTCAATTATACCGTGAACCCCAACACCGTTCAGCGAGCATTGAATGAATTGGAGAACCGAGGGTTGATCTTAACCGAGAGAACGACCGGGAAATTCATCACAGAGGATGTTGCTGTACTTGAACTGATCCGCAACCAACGTATTACGGATCTCAGCGAAAGTTATCTGGCATCGATGAAGATGCTTGGAACCAATGAGAATGAGACGATCGATTGTTTAAAAGAGACAATAAGAAAGAGGGAAGAACACCATGGATGAAACTACATGCATCGAAATTACAGGGCTTAGTAAAAAATACGGTAAACTACTTGCATTGAATGATGTGAATCTGAAACTGTCGAAGGGGAAAATCGTCGGTCTGCTAGGGCCGAACGGCAGCGGAAAGACAACATTGATCAAAATTTTAAATGGATTATTGATGGATTATTCAGGCAGTGTAACAATCAACGACCATTGTCCGGATACCTATACAAAGGGTTGTGTTTCTTATCTGCCGGACACGATGTACTTCCCGGATTGGATGAAAGTCAGTGATGCTGTTTATCTGTTCAATGATATGTATAAGGATTTTAGACCGGATGTCATGGATGACTTATTAGATAGATTTAAACTTACTTTAAAGATGAAAATCAAAACGATGTCCAAAGGCATGAAAGAAAAATTTCAACTGGCCTTGGTGATGAGTCGCAAAGCTGAGATCTATATTCTCGATGAACCGATCGGCGGAGTCGATCCGGCTGCCCGCGATCTGATCATCGAGACGATCCTGACTAATTTTGCGCCGGAATCCTTATTGATCATATCAACACATCTGATTCAAGAAGTGGAGAAAGTATTCGATGATGTTATTTTCTTGAAAGACGGAAAAGTTGTATTGTTTGATGATATCGAAACCTTACGCCAACGCGAAGGAAAATCGATCGACGAACTATTCAGAGAGGTGTTCAAATGTTAATTAAAACGATCAAACATGAATTTTTAGCCACCTACAGACGTTTTGGAATTCTGTACATCGGTGTTATCCTATTAGCGATTTTAGCGACGATCGCACTTCGCAATCGCGTTGATTTTACCGGGCCGATCATTGCTTTGTTGACTGTCGGAATCATCGTATGTGTTGTGTTTCTCTATTATAACATCGTGGCAACTTACGAGAAAATGTTGTTCAGTACTCAGGGATATCTGGAATTTACGTTACCTGTCAGTACCAGTGATCTCTTGCTTTCAAAGATCATTGTCAATGTGTTCTGGGCAGTTTGCTCATTTCTGATCTTCTTTGTTTGCGGTTATTTCTTCTTATACGCTTTACTTTCAACGGAGGTATTCACACAGGTATATTCGGAAATCGGTTCGGCTTTCAATATCGCCATGCAAAATATCGGTTATTCGTCGTTCCGTTTGGCAGTAGAGTTTCTGGTATCGATCATCCTCTTTAATGTTTCGGTCGCTTTCTGCTGTGCGATCGTTCATACAAAATACATCAAGAGTGCTAAAAAAGTTGTAGCAGTCATTGTTTATTTGGTTTTGACATTCCTGGTCGATATGTTACGCAGCGGTATTCCGTCAGTGTTTAAAATGTCGGAGTTTGCTACCAGCCAATACTTTCAGTTACCATTCAATATCGTGATTTCAGTGGTCTTGTTTGCGATCACTTATTATTTCCTGCGATACGAATTGGAAGTCGAATAAAGTGTTAAACGTTGTTTCTTGTCGGAACAACGTTTTTTTACGGTCAAATCCATTATCTGTAGTAATGTTTGTATGTTTATGCGAAGATGATTAAAAGGTTCCGCTGCAATAGGTCAATGTGTCGGAATTATCAAAAAGAAAACAAAGGTTATCCAATGGCAAGTATCGAAAGCAGAGTAATCGTGTTCTATTTTAGACTGACGAAAATCAAGAAGTCATTTCAGCAAGCTTTTAAAAAAGGAAATTTCGAGAAAAATAATGCGAATTTTCCTCCTAAAAGGTACTATTCTACGTTGAATATCATCACGACACAGATCAACGGCAAGAATTCATTTGAACTGCAACCCTTATCCGGTGCTACTAAAACACATATCCTGTATCTACATGGAGGAGCGTACGTGTTCGGTTTCAACAAGATCCACTGGAAGTTCTTTGCGGTGTTGACCAAGGCATTGAATTGCACGATCATCGCACCTGATTATCCGCTGGCTCCGAAATTCACCTTTGAAGATTCTTTTTCAATGCTGCTTCCGATCTATACGGACCTCGCCGCAAAGATCGGAAGTGAAAATATAATTCTGATGGGTGACTCGGCCGGCGGAGGATTCGCGTTGGCTCTGGCACAGAAACTGTCGGAAGCCAAGATCGAACGTCCCAGTCAAATAATTATGTTGTCACCGTGGCTGGACATTTCGCTGGATAACCCAGCAATCAAAGAACTGCAAGAGCAAGATCCGGTATTGGAAATGATCGGGTTGAAGATGGCCGCTAAATCTTATGCAGGCGATACCGAATTATCGGATTATCGGTTAAGCCCGATCAACGGAGTAATGACAGGTTTGGGCACCATCAGTATTTTTATCGGAACGAAAGATATCTTGGTCGCAGATACACGAAAATTTAAAGCCATGTTTGATGATCAAGGCATCAATATAAATTATTTCGAATATAAAGATATGGTCCATATTTGGCCGCTACTTGGGTTACCAGAATCGAAACAGGCGATCAACCAAATTATCGGACTGGTGAAATCAAATTAGCTCAGATCCACTTTGACAATAATTGAGTGATGAATATTTATTAAAAGTTATTTCAACTCGAGTTTTCGGATAAGCTGATTGTATGCTTTCCATCTAAACATCTTAATAACGATCGATTTTGTGCTAAAATAAATGTAACAAGACGGAGGTCCATTATGATCATCGGATGTGTAAAAGAGATCAAGAAGCATGAATACAGAGTCGGTATGATACCTCAGCACGTACATAGTTACGTCGAGCACGGACATAAAGTTCTGATCGAACGAGGTGCCGGATCAGGTTCGGGATTTGAAGATCATGAATATGAAGAAGCAGGAGCTGTTTTGATTGAAACAGCTGAAGAAGTTTGGAAATCATCCGAGATGATCATCAAAGTCAAAGAACCGTTAGCTTCTGAATATTCGCTTATGAAAGAAGATCAATTACTTTTCACTTATCTGCACTTAGCCGCCGATGCGGCTCTGACGCATGCATTATTGAATCGAAAAGTCAGCGGAGTCGCATATGAGACGATCCGTGATGCACAGGGTAGTTTACCGCTGTTGAAACCGATGAGTGAGATCGCCGGTCGTTTGAGTGTCCAAGAAGGCGCTAAATATTTAGAGAAACCCTTCGGCGGATCCGGTGTTCTGTTAGCCGGTGTGCCGGGTGTTCAGAAGGGTAAGGTCGTCATCATCGGCGGCGGTACCGTGGGTATGAATGCCTGCAAGATCGCTGTCGGTTTAGGAGCCGACGTGAGTGTGTTGGATAAGAACATCGATCGTCTGGAAGAATTGGATCACCTGTTCGGCAGTCGTATCCAAACGTTATACAGCACTCCGCAAGTGATCACGGAACAATTGCGCGGAGCCGACGTTGTAATCGGAGCGGTCTTGATTCCGGGTGCCAGCGCACCGAAAGTACTGAAACGTGAAATGTTGAGTGTGATGAAAAAGGGCAGTGTCGTTGTTGATGTGGCAGTGGATCAAGGCGGATGTTTTGAGACGACGCATGCAACTTATCATGATAATCCTACGTATGAAGTGGACGGAATCATTCATTACTGTGTCGCTAATATGCCGGGAGCCGTTCCTCGTTCATCGACCATTGCGTTGACGAATGCCACTTTGCGCTATGGCTTACTCTTAGCGGATCTAGGCTTACGTGCCGCAATCTTAAAAGAGATCGGATTAAAACCGGGTATTAATACGTATCAAGGAAAATGTACCTGCCAAGAAGTTGCGACAGCATTGAATATCGACTATACGCCGATCGAAACGATTATTTAACAGATCGTGAACGGTTGAAGTTATATCAGAAATATCGAGGAAACATTATGTATCATCATTCCGATTTAAAAAAGTTTCTATACTGTCCGCGCTTGTTTTGGTGTTCGAGTCGTGAAGAAAGAACACCTTATCAACATTTCATTCGGATGGATGCATCGATGACCGAATGCTTGATTGAGAAACTGGGAATCAAGGAACCTTATATCGCCAGACGCGGAGTTGAAGTCAATGAAGTTTTAACTGCGATGCAAGATCATGAATGGATCTTAAAAGGACGTTTTGAAGCCGCCGGTCTCAGAATCAAACTCCCGGCCATACATAAAACACCGGATGGTTGGGATGTCTACTTCACTTACATGGGATTACTGCCGAAAGCGGATGACGTCCGCTATTATGCGAATCATATGTGGGTATTGCGCGAATTGGGGATCCAAACAAACAATATTTATATTGTTCATTTCAATTCACATTACAGCCGCGGTGAACAATTGAATATCAATGATTGTCTTTTGGTATCCGATAGTTTCTATAAAACAGGCGGCAAGCAATATGCGAATATCACGAAGAAAGTCACGGAAAGAATGAGTAACTTGATTCCGTCCTTGACCGAGATGGCGAATGTCGATGAGCGTGAGGACTATCCGATCACATTGGCTGAGTGTCCGCATACGACTCGCTGCGACCATTATACGAAATGTTTCTTTGACGAAGACGAACTGCCGGTCAACTCGATCGTGTATCTGACACAATCAGCCAATCGTCAACGAATGATCGAAGCCGGTGTTAAGTACTTGCATGAGGCGCCGCTCGAACAAGTAGAGGGTACACGGATCCAATTTGCGCAGATCATGGCCGATCGCTTAGGCGGGTTGTTTTTCGATAAACATGCCATCCGTTATTGGCTCTCGCAGATCAAAGCGGGACCGATCAGTTTTCTGGATTTCGAATGGGATACGTTTGCGATACCGCCTTATTCGGGAATGCATCCGTTCAATGTGTTACCGTTTCAATATTCGTTGCATGTTGTCGACGGCAGTAATTTGATCCATCATGAATTTCTCGGTTCAGCTGACTGCCGTAGGGAATTTATCGAAACGTTGCTGGAAAATATTCCGGCCGAGGGAACTGTTTTTGCCTATAATGCTTACGGTGCCGAAACACTTCGTCTAAAAGAGTTGATCATTCAGTTCCCTGAGTTTGAGGTTCGGTTGAATCAATTGATCGATCGAATGAATGACATGGCAGCCCCGTTTATCAACGGTCTGATCTATGATGTCAGGATGCGCGGGTCCTTCTCACTGAAAACGCTTCTGTCAGTTGTCAATCCGGATATGTCTTATCAACAGTTGGAGATTCATCACGGCATGGATGCAGTGCGTCAATACCGAGAAATGGAAGAGAGTGAAGATGAAGATGATGTAGTGACACGCTCTCATTTACTGGCCTATTGTTCGCTGGATACATACTCGATGGTAGAAGTTTATCGTTGGATGTTGGAGAAATATGAGTAAAATTGTATAAAACTAAAAAATATAGGCTACAATAAGAGTAACAACGAGGTGATATTATGCCAAATGTTTTAACCCACGGTCTGATGGCACAAGATGTACTCAGTACATCCGGTTTCATTACTCTTTCGGAAATCATCAAGAAATATCCGAAAGCGTATTTTCTGGGCTCAAGCGGACCTGATTTTTTGTTTTATTACAATGTCTGGCCGTGGAAAGATCAAACCAATTCCGTACGCATGGCAACCATCGGAAATCGTGTTCATTCGGAGCACATCAATGCTTTTTATACCGAAGCGATCAAGGTCATCAAAGCAGAATCGGATCCAGATCTGCGTGATGTCATGCTGGCTTTTTTAGCCGGTCATTTGACCCATTGGTCATTGGACACGGTTGCTCATCCGTTTGTTTTCTTCCATACCGGTGAAATCGCGGGTAAGACGAAATATTGGCATTATCGCATGGAGTCCATGATCGATACCTTGATGGTCAAGGAAATCAAAGGGTTCATGCTTTCAAGTCATCCGACCTATCAATTTATCAATCCGGATGCACAAACACTCAAAGCAGTCTGTGCACTGTATATACCTGTATTGAAAAATATCTTTGAGGAAACTGTCAGTGAGGAAGAAATTGCCGTCTGTCTGAAAGATGCCCACGCCGTTTTAAATCTTTTGTTTGATCCGTTGACCTTGAAATTTCCGCTTATCCAATTATTCGAAACACTGGCATCCAAAAAATGGGGTTTTTCAAGTCATATGGTTATCGGAAAATCTGATTTAAAGAATGACATACTCAATTTAAACCATACTGAATGGGTCCATCCATGTGATGCATCGATGAAATCGACGCATAGTTTCCCGGACCTTTACGAATTGGCGACACTCAGAGCGCAAGCGGTGTTGGCAGCGTTAGACAAATCGATGACACCGGGAAACAACGCAGAGGATTTGTGCGAATTGATCCAAGATAGAACGTATGATACGGGGATGAAGAATCCGCCGGAAATGGTCAACTACAGGCCCATTTATTAACGAGGTAACTTATGAAAATAGTTGATCTGCATGCCGATATCGGAATGCATGTTTTGACTCAGCATCGCAATGGCTATCAGAATGTGTTGCGCGACAGCCATCTATCCAAACTTCAACAAGGGGAGATCGTCGGCGTCGGTATGGCCTGTTTTTTTGAAGGTCACGAAACTATGAAAGATATGATCGATATGGTCACGACGCTCAGAAGTGAGATCGATGACAACTCAGACACGATTCATTTAGTGGAAAGTGCCGTTTTTCATGATTCCAAATTGAATGCGATCATGACAGTCGAGGGTATGTGTCCGGTTATTTCGGATCCCGAAGCACAGATCGATTGGTTATATGAAAAAGGTGTACGCATCGGTTCACTCAGTTGGAATGATGAAAATGCATTGTCGACCGGCGTCAAAGGCGATCCTACGCGCGGGCTTACCGAATTGGGCAAACGGACGATCACGCGGATGAACGAGAAACATATGATCGTGGATGTATCCCATGCTTCTGAGAAGAGCTTCTGGGATATCCTGTCACATAGCAGTCAACCGATCATTGCGACGCACAGTAACGCTCGCAAGCTGTGTAACGTTGAACGCAATTTGAGCGATCAACAGATCAAAGCCATTGCCAATCAAGGCGGTCTGATCGGTTTAGTCGCTGCGAAACATTTTATATCGTCAAGTCCGGAAAACCAAACAGCGAATACGTTGGCACTTCATGCCAGACATATCGTCGAGATCAGTTCAGTCGATGCCGTGGCAATGGGTTTTGATTTTATGGATTTTTTAGAAGCACCGTTCGGCAATGATTCAATGGCCGGTGATCTTGAAAATGCCTCACAGGCTCAAAATCTGATCCAAGCTTTATTGAACAACGGTTTTTCACCGGAGGAGGTTGAACAGATCGCAAGTGGGAATGTGATAGAATTTTTACGGAAAAATCTATAAAATAAAAAGACACTTTCGGTGCCTCACACTGTTAGTATACCATATCGAATCTCAAAGCAAAAGACTCACAATCAAAGGATTTAACAGGTATAATACCTGTAAGGAGGATGTTGTTATGAAACTCAATATTCATGGTAAGAATGTAACGATTACGGAAGCGATGACGCAGCGTACGCAGAAGAAACTGGCTTTTCTGGATAAATATTTTCTGATCGATGATGAAACAAACGCAAACGTAGCGGTGAAAGTCAATCCGACTGACATGAAGGTCGAAGTTACCATCATGACAAAAGTCGGTGTTCTGAGAGCCGAAGTTGTTAATGAAGATTTCTATGCCGCCTTAGATTTGGCGGTCGATAAAATCGAAGACCAGGTTCGCCGTCAGAAGACTCGTCTGTCACGCCGTCACAGAGAAAAACTGGCGATCGCGTTTGCGACGAGTGCAGCTGAAGAAAAAGAAGCACCGAAGTCGGAACTGGTCAAAACAAAATCAGTCACTGCTCAGCAGATGGTATTGGATGAAGCAATCATGCGTATGGAAATGCTCGGCCACTCTTTCTTTATTTATACGGACGAAGAAACCAACGAGATCGCAGTCGTTTATAAACGTAATGACGGCGGTTACGGATTGTTGGAGACACAAAAAGAATCTTAAGAGATCCAAGGACGGAAAACCCGTCCTTTTTTTATGAACCAAGACAGAATTATGGTATAATAGCAACGATAGAACAGGAGGCTTATTTATGGATATCCGTCAAAAAATAAAAGATTTCATATCTCCGGTCGATGAAGAAGAACTATTGGAATTGAACGAAGAAGAATCGCGTAAGATCAGTGAATACGAACAACCGCAAAATAAAGCGTTGAGTAAAGCCGGTTTGGAAACAAAAATGGTTTTATTTGAACCTCGCTCGTTTGATGAGGCCGAAGAAGTTGCACGTCATCTTAAAGAGAAACGCGCAGCTGTTGTAAATCTGCACCGTTTACCGCGTGATTATGCTCAACGCACCATTGATTTTTTAACCGGTGTCGTTTTTGCGCTTGATGGTTCGATCCAGAAGATCGGACATAACGTGATCCTGTGCACCCCTAAGAGTATCGGTGTTCATGGCGAGATCAGTCTCGACAGCGACGAAGAATAATAACGACTCCGTCGAATCTTGCATTCAAAAGCTGAGTATGCAATAATAAATTTACCTGTAGATGTAAGGGGTGATTGCGCACATGGACAACAAAAAGCCGACGTTCAGACCAATGAAAAACGGGTATGACCGTTTTGCGGTGGATGATGCTGTGGACCGCATGAACTTTCAAATCGAAACGCTCACGCAGCAGCTCGATTCGTACAGTAAACAAGTCACGCATGCCAATGAACAACTTACTCTGATCAAGAGTCGTTATCAATCATTGATCGGCGAATTGACGATCCGTGAGAGAGCTGCCGATGACATCGCCAGACTTGCTTTGAAAGAAGCGAATGCGATCATCGATACAGCTCAAAACAACGCCGATTCGATCGTTCGTGAAGCTTTATCGACAGCTCGATTGTTGCTTGTTGAAATTGCTCGGATCGGTGAAGATGCGAAAGACGTTAAAGAAGATATGCAGATCAAACTACAGGCATTGTCCAAAACACTGGATGAATTCGAGATTCCGGTGATGCCCGGACAACAGTTGCTTGAAAGTGAAAAAATCAAAGACTTTGATCAAGACAAGCCTGATTGAATCGGTACAGAGAGCTTTCGTAAGGTGCGAGAAAGACCGTTATCAAAAAAGGATATCACTTGGGAGTCGCATTTCCGATAAGTAGGAAATGCCGGTTGCGCCGTTATCGCAATGAGTGCGGTTTCAGAACGAAACCGAACTAAGGTGGTACCGCGTTATTACGCCCTTAGATGGGCGTTTTTTTGTGAAAAAGGAGATATGAAAATGGACTATAAAAATACCTTATTGATGCCTGTGACAGAATTCGAAATGCGGGGCAATCTAACCAAAAAAGAACCACTATTCCAAAAACGGTGGGAAGACGGAAAATTATATGAAGCGATGCTCAAAAAAAGAGATGGGGCACCGACTTTTGTTTTACATGACGGTCCTCCGTACGCCAATGGCAATATTCATATCGGTCATGCGCTGAATAAGACACTGAAAGATATGGTCGTACGCAGTCATTTCATGATGGGTTATCAAACCCCGTTTATTCCGGGTTGGGATACCCACGGTCTTCCGATCGAAAATGCGATCCAAAAACTAGGTCATAACCGTAAAACCATGTCAGTCGTTGAATTCCGTAAGTTATGCAACGACTATGCGTTACAGCAGGTTGCCAAACAGATGGCGGACATGAAAGCGTTAGGTACAGTTGCCGATTATGATCACCCGTACATGACCCTGCAAAAAGAATTCGAAGCGAATCAGATCGATGTATTCGCTAAAATGGCACTCAGCGGGATGATCTTCAAAGGACTGAAACCGGTCTATTGGAGTCCTTCAAGCGAAAGTGCACTGGCAGAAGCCGAAATCGAATATCACGATAAGAAAGATCCGACGATCTATGTCAAATTCGATGTCACCGACGGTAAAGGAATCTTAACAACCAACGAGAGTTTTGTGATCTGGACAACGACCCCATGGACCATTCCGGCCAATCTGGCGATCTGTTTGAATCCCGAACTTATTTATGTGACGGTCAAAACCGAAAAAGGCAATCTGATCATGCTTGAAAAATTCGTCGAAGAGTTGATGACGAAATTCAAACTTGAAACGTATGAGATCATTGATCGCCATGAAGGCCGCGAGTTAGAAGGCATATTAACGAAACACCCGTTCTATGAACGTACTTCCTTAGTTATTTTAGGTGAACATGTTACGGACGAAACGGGTACCGGATGTGTTCATACAGCTCCGGGACACGGTGTCGATGATTTTAATGTCGGCATGAAATACGGATTGGAAGCTTTCTGTCCGGTCGATGAAAAAGGATGCATGACGATTGAAGCCGGTGAATTTTTAGTCGGTCAGTTTGTCGACGATGCCAATAAAACAGTCACCACTCGATTGAATGAATTAGGAGCACTGTTAGCGCTCGAATGGATCACTCACTCCTATCCGCATGATTGGCGGACTAAAAAACCGATTATTTTCAGAGCGACAACACAATGGTTCGCTTCGATCGATATGATTCGCGCGCAATTACTTGATCAAATCAATTTGGTCAATTGGCAGCCTGAATGGGGTAAACTGCGCATGCATAACATGATCAAGGATCGCGGTGATTGGTGTATCTCACGGCAACGTGCCTGGGGTGTACCGATTCCGATCTTCTATACCGAAGACGGTTTGCCGGTTTTGGATAAAGCCGTGTTTGAACGTATTTCGAGTCTGTTCCGCAGTTATGGTTCAAGTGTCTGGTTTGAAACGGAAGCCAAAGATCTGTTACCGGAAGGATATACCAATCCGGCCAGCCCAAACGGTATCTTCAAGAAAGAGACCGACATCATGGATGTCTGGTTTGATTCGGGATCATCGCATACCGGTGTCATCAAAGAACGCGGCGGCGTACTGCCGGTCGATTTATATCTTGAAGGGTCCGATCAATATCGCGGCTGGTTCAACAGTTCGCTGATCGTCAGTACGGCTGTTTACGGCGTAGCGCCATACCGCAACGTAGTCACCCATGGGTTCGTCATGGACGGTCGAGGTGGCGAAAAAATGAGTAAATCGATGGGCAATGCCATTGAACCGAATAAAGTCGTTCAACAATCCGGTGCTGATGTATTACGCTTGTGGGTAGCATCGATCGATTATCAAGCTGATGCGCCGATCTCCGATGATCTGTTAAAACAAATCATGGAAAGCTATCGCAAGATCCGCAATACGTTTAGATTTATGCTGGGGAATGTGAATCCGAATGATTTCACTGCCAAAGATCTTGTCGATGTGAATTCATGCGAAGCTGTCGACCGTCAGGTTTTGGCTGTCTTGAATCAGACGATCACCACCGTTCTCGATGGGTATGAACACTATGATTACATGGATGTTGTGAATGCCTGTTCCAACTTCATGACGAATACCTTATCTGCTTACTATTTGGATTTCACCAAAGATATCCTCTACATCGAGAAGAAAGACAGTCTCAGACGTCGTCAGGTCCAAACGGTTCTGTATACCTGCGTTGATGCGTTGGATCGTTTGTTGGCGCCGGTCTTGGTACATACCGCCGAAGAAGTTTGGGATCATTTTGCGCAAGATACGGAATCCATCCACTTGCATACTTTCCCTAAAACACTCGAAATTGCCGATGAAGAAGAATTGCTTGAAGTCTGGCCGCAGCTGATGCAACTCAGAAGCGATATCTTTAAAGCACTTGAAGATGCCCGCGCTTTAAAAGTGATCGGTAAATCATTGGAAGCCTGCATCGATGTTCAAATGCATCAGCCGTTGGCTGATTTGGTTGAAAAATACATCGGTCAAGGATTTGCCCAATGGTGTATCGTATCGGAAGCTCATTTGGTTCCTTCGCAAGAAGAGATCACGGAAGTTAAAGTCCATGCAGCCGAAGGACATGTTTGTCCGCGTTGCTGGAATATCACGCAGTTGCCTGATGACGAAGGTTTATGCCCACGTTGTCACAACGTTCTAGGCGAATAGACGAAAGCACCCTGATGACAGGGTGCTTTTTATGTACGACATGATATAATGATTCAAAAGAGGTACTTATGGAAATCGTATCATTGACGAATGAAAAAATAAAACTGTGGGGAAAGCTCCACCAAATCAAATACCGTAAAGAGACCGGTCTTTTTCTGGTTGAAGGGGAACATCTGATCCAAGAAGCTGAAAAAGCCGGATTGATCGAAACCGTACTTGTAAAAAAAGACGTTATGAATCCTTTTGTGAACCAAAAAGAAGTCACTGTTACTTCTGAGATCCTCCGTAAACTCAGTCAGACCAGTTCCGAACCGAGTTTGATGGCGGTATGCCATCTCTGGCAAGTACCGCTGAAGATCGGAAAAAGATTGATTTTGTTGGACGATGTTCAAGATCCGGGCAATGTCGGTACGATCATTCGTACAGCGTTGTCATTCGGATTTGACGGTGTTGTTTTGTCAGCGAACAGTGTCGATCCGACCAATGACAAAGTGATTCGTTCTTCGCAAGGGGCCATCTTTCATATACCTGTTATTCAACGGGATCTGCATGAAGTGATCACTGAATGTAAAGCTGCGGGTGTCATGACACTCAGCACTGGGTTACAGAACGCGATCGATTTAAATAACGTGGAAATCAGCAAGAATGTCGCCATTGTTTTAGGGAATGAAGGGCAAGGCATATCACAAGCGATCCGCGACTTGAGTGATCAAGTTGTTAAAATCGAAATGAGTGCTTTTGAGAGTCTCAACGTGGCAGTTGCCTGCGGAATCTTGTGTTATCGTTTCCGTAAAGACGTCTAAACCCGAAAAAAGTTGAAATTTTTCGCTGTATTAGCTATAATAGTGAAGAAATCGTTGACGGGAACAAGTAACGGGTTTTATAACATCAGAGAGAAACAACCAAGGCTGTGAGTTGTTTCAAGAGAACCTGCGAATTCATCCTCAAGAGGAGTTAATCACTCACGGAATAAGACCGTTATCTTGGTAAGGTGTGTTGATTTTCAACAAATCAGGATGGTACCGCGCTCGTCGTTCCTGTAGGGACGGCTTTTTTTATGAAAAAAGGAGAAATAACAATGAACCGAGTAAATCAAGTTCTTCAAGAAGGACTAAGCGCAATCCGTGCATGTACGGACCTCAATCAGCTGACTTTGGTACGCAATACCTATCTTTCCAAAAAGGGGATCGTTGCCGGACTCATGGGAGAAATGAAGAATCTGAGTGCCGACGAAAAGCCGGGATTCGGAGCACTTGTTAATCAGTGTAAGAATCAACTGGAAAAAGCGATGGATGATGCTGTCCAGATGAAACAGGAGGAGGCATTGAATGCCTCGTTGGTTGAGAATAAAATTGATATAACACTGCCTGCCGATCGTCCGCTCAGTGGAAATCTGCATCCGCTTACGGTCGTCCAGCAAGAGATCGAGGATCTGTTTATCTCGATGGGTTATACCGTTAAAGAAGGACCCGAAGTCGAACTCGACCTCTATAATTTCGAACGGGCCAATATCCCGCAAGACCATCCGGCCAGGGATATGCAGGATACGTTTTATATCAATGCAGAATGGTTGTTGCGTACCCATACGACAGCGATCCAAACCCGTACATTGGAAGAATTTAACGGTAATCTGCCGGTCAAAGTGATTTGTCCGGGGAAAGTTTACCGCAAAGACGATGACGATGCGACGCACTCTCACCAGTTTGTTCAGATGGAAGGTCTGGTCGTCGGACGTAATATTTCCATGGCTGATCTCAAAGGAACACTCGAATTGGTCGCAAGACGCATGTTCGGTGAAAGCCGTGTCATTCGTTTCCGCCCAAGTTATTTCCAATTCACCGAACCGAGCGTCGAAGTCGATGTTTCGTGTCACATTTGTAACGGTAAGGGTTGTCCGACCTGCAAAGGTACCGGTTGGATCGAGATTCTCGGTGCCGGCATGGTGCACCCTAATGTTCTGCGGATGGCCGGTTTCGATCCCGCGACCTGCAGTGGATTTGCGTTCGGACTCGGTGTCGAACGTGTAGCTTTATTGAAATACGGCATTGATGATATTCGTCATTTATATACCAACGACGTACGTTTCCTTTCAACGTTCCGTCGTTTTGAATAGGAGGTACATCTATGAAAGTAAGCATGAAATGGCTCGACAAGTATGTCAGTGTCAACGATGTCGCTCCTGCGAAATTAGCTGAACTGTTGACGTTGGCGGGCTTAGAAGTCGAAAGTATCGAATCACCGGCTCAAGGTACAAACCTAACAGTCGGACATGTACTCAGTTGCATCGATCATCCGCAATCCGATCATCTTCACCTGACTCAGGTAGATATCGGCAGCGAAGTTCTGCAGATCGTCTGCGGAGCACCTAATATAGCGGCCGATCAAAAAGTCATCGTCGCAAAATGCGGAGCTGTTTTACCGCAGATCACGATCCAAAAGACCATCGTACGCGGCGAAGAGAGTAACGGAATGATCTGTTCCTTGTTGGAACTCGGGGTCGAACCGAAATATCTCAGTGAAGAACAAAAAAACGGTATCGAAGTTCTTCCGGCAGAAACACCGATCGGTGCCGATCCGTTAGAAATCTTACATTTGGATGATACGATTTTGGATGTTAAACAAACACCGAATCGAAGTGATTTTAATGCCATGTGGTCGATTGCGATGGAAGTGGGAGCACTTCTGGACCGACCGGTCACTTTACCTCTGCATTCCGGTGTTTCTCTGATCGGTAAACCGACCGATCTGAAAATCAGTTCTGAGACCGATGCATGCCCGGTATTCTTGGGTAAGATCATCGGTCGACTGACAGTCAAGGAATCACCGCTTTGGTTGAAAGAAGCCCTGATGGCATGTGGAATCAAATCCATCAATAACGTTGTCGACATTTCGAATTACGTCATGGTCGAAACGGGCCAGCCGTTGCATTTCTATGATCTGGCAAAGATTCCGAATCACGAGATCACCGTTAAAGATAATTTGAACTGTGAAATGAAGACATTGGATGAAGGCTCGATCCGGTTGGATCCGTCTGATATCGTCATCACGTCCGGAAACGTACCGATCGGTTTGGCCGGCATCATGGGCGGTGATGACAGTAAGATCGATGAATTGACCTCCGGCATCATCATTGAAGCCGCTGTTTTCAGTCCGGTTCGCATCCGCAATACAGCGCGCCGTGTCAATTTACAGACGGAAGCCAGCTTGCGTTTCCAAAAAGGTTTAGAACCGCTGGCCTCAATCAAAGCCATGGATCGTGCCGTCCAATTATTGATCGACTATGCCGATGCCGAAAGTCTCGAAGCAACGGTTCAACACGGAACCTACAAAACAGACTTAGCTACCGCTGGCGTAACGCATGCGCACATCGAATCGTTACTGGGGACTAAAATCGAACTGACAAAAGTGATCGATCTGCTGAGTCGACTCAATTTGAGTCCGGTAATGAAGGGTGAAGAAATCATTTGCACGATTCCTTCCTATCGCTTGGATCTGTCGATTGCAGAAGACCTGATCGAAGAAGTCGGCCGCATGAGCGGTTATGAATCATTACAAGGTAAACTTCCAGTCATGGAAACGGTTTCGGGCTTGCTAAACGAACGGCAATGTGCGCGCCGTCGGATTAAGACGTTATGCACCGGCTGGGGACTCAATGAAGTCATCAGTTATACACTTGTGTCAAAAGCGAAAGTCGATCAGGCGATACTGCCGGTCGCTGAACCGTATGAACTGCTATCACCGATCAGTGATGAACGGCGTTACGTACGCAACAGTCTGCTACCGAGTCTTTTGGAAGTGGCTATGTATAATAATTCGCATAAGGTCAAGGATTACCAACTCTTCGAAATCGGGAACGCAGTCGGCAAAAAAGATTCACAGGAACGTTACAGTTTCGTCTTGAGCGGTAATCGTACGACATCACAGTGGCAGAAACATGTCATTCCGGTCGATTATTATACCGGTAAGGGAATCATCGAGACGATTGCCAATGAACTTGGTTTTGATTCGAAACGTCTCTACTTTAAAGAACTTAAAAATGCGATCGATCGATTCCACCCGTTTCGCAGTGCCGAAGTTTATCTAGGCCGCGAATTGTTCGGTATCGTCGGTGAGATCCATCCTAATTATGCGCATCAACTGGGCTTGGGCAATGTCGTGATCGGTGAATTCAACCTTGAGATCTTGCTTAACAATAAAGCCGGTAAAATCAAATTTACACCGATCGTTAAATATCCGACGGTTGTTCGCGATATCGCTTTGGTCGTCAAAACCGAAGTGAGTGCTGCAGCGATCGAAGAGGTGCTGACCAAAGCAGGGAAACCATACGTTCAAAGTGTCAAATTCTTCGATGTCTATACCGGAAGCCATGTCGAAGAAGGGTTTAAATCCATTGCGCTGACGATTTACTATCAATCAGCCGAGGCAACGATGACGGATGAAGAGATCAATCGTATCCATAATAAGCTCATATCACAGCTGGAAACACAATTACACGCTCGCTTACGCGGATAATCACTCGAACAGGGTGAAATTACACAGTTAATTTGGTATAATATACAAGCAAAAAGGTGGTAATCAACTATGGGTCGTGCACATGAAGTAAGAAAAGCCGCGATGGATAAAACGAATGCGGCAAAAACAAAAGTTTATTCGCGTTTCGGCAAAGAGATTTACATAGCCGCAAAAGCGGGCGTTCCGGATCCTGAAATGAATCTGGGATTAAAAAAAGTCATTGAAAAGGCTCGTGCCAATCAGGTCCCGGCCGATGTTATCAAAAGAGCTGTCGAGAAAGCCAAGGGCGGCTCGGTTGAAGCCTATACCGCTGTACGTTATGAAGGTTTCGGCCCGGGTAATTCCACGATCATCGTGGACTGTCTGACTGATAACGTGAATCGTACGATCACCGGTGTTCGCAATTGTTTTACGAAATCAAAATCGAAGTTAGGTATTTCAGGCAGTGTATCACATCTGTTTGATGCCGTCGGATTGCTGGTATTTGCGTTTGAAGACGATGAAAAGATGCTGGATGCTTTGATTGAAAACGATTGTAACGTGCAGGATATCGAAGTCGAAGAAGGCATCATGACACTGTATGTGGATCCGGCTGACTTATACAAAGCCAAAACAGCCGTTGAGAGTCTGATTACGGATTGCTCTTTCGATGTGTTGGAAACAACCTTGCTGCCGCATGATTATGTCACGCTCGGCGGCGATGAATTGGATCTGTATCATCGTTTGATGAATATGCTTGATGAAGTGGAAGATGTTCAAAACGTCTACCATAACGTAAAAGAAGAAGAATAAACAAGTTAAGACTAAAAAAGACTGAATTTCAGTCTTTTTTTTCGATTATGATCGGTCCTTGGATCTCGCGCTTGATCAATTGATTTCTGAGTTCGGGGGGTAAAGCGGAAGCATACACCAATGTCGATCTGAATTCCAATTTTCGAATGGCTTCGGGGATCTGATTGAACCGCGAAGCAACTTTGACTTCATTCGTTTGTAAGTGTTTTAAGTATTCACGACCGATCTGATTGAAACCGAGCACTCTAAGATAGGGATAATTCGATAATCCGTTGATTTCTTCTTTGCGTGTATGGACCAATGCATGGGTGCAACTGCGCTGAATACGAGCTTTTGTATAACGGCGGGTCACTGCACGATTCAGAAAGATCTCCCATGTATCACTGTTCATGGCTTGTTTGACAAGATGATTTTCGATCCCTTCATCAAACAGAAACAATCGTGATAATGTCTCCTTGTCGGTCGTCAGTAATTTAAGACGTAAAGCAGGGTAATAGGCTTGCCAATCGATCGTCGGATAAGTTGCCAGAGCCGATTCCAACGGTGTTTGACCGTTCAAAGGAAGCTGATTGAAGTGGGCGTGACGAAGGGAGCTGGCGCTTGCGAACTCTGAATCCATCGCAGTGTCGTGATAACTGTTGGTCCGCTGAATAGTATGCGGAATGATGTCCGTACCTTCCATCGCTTTGAGATAAGCGATGCCCAAAATATCGTTGGGAAAGTAACTGGCCGTCGACAGTCCGTACGCGGCCGGATAGCCGGCACCGCTTTTCATTTTTTCTTTGAATGCGTTGACGTTGATCGGCATTGCGGCAAATTCTTTGAGTTCTTCCAGATTATTGGTTTCACTTCCGAACACGATATCAGTGACGCCGGCCAACGCTAAAATACCGATCGATGCTTCGGCAAATTGTTTTGCACTTTGGACCGCATACGCAAAAGGAAGTTCGATAACAAGATCGACTCCGTGCGTAAGAGCTGCCTCTGTACGCTGCCATTTGTCGATGACGGCGGGTTCTCCGCGCTGCACAAAGTTACCCGACATGACGGCAATCAGAACGTCACAGTCGGTTATACGACGTGTGAGAGTGATGTGATGGATATGTCCCTGATGGAACGGATTGTATTCTGTAACGATTCCTGCTATTTTCATGATTTCACCTCCAATAATATATCATATATACTTGCATCAACACAAATACATGGGTATGATAGATAATAAATAGGGGGAAAATCATATGGAAAGAAGAATCATCACGTATCAGTCACCGCTTGACTCCCAAATCATGACAGGAACACTTTTTATACCGGATAAACCGAAAGCTCTCGTAATTATTTTTCATGGAATGGCTGAACATCGTCATCGTTATATACCGATGGCCGAACAACTCGCCGCCAAGAATTACTTGGTTTTGACGATCGATCATCGCGGTCACGGCGAAAGTCTATATGATAAGACAGTTAAAGGATATTTTGCCGACAATAACGGATGGTTTGTAAACCTGGAAGATCTTCATTCGATCGTCAAAGGGGTCGCTGCTGAGTTTCCGCTACCTGAGTTTCTGTTAGGTCACAGTATGGGTTCACTGGTTGCCCGTAGTTATCTGAAACGTTATGAATCAGAATTGGATGGCGTTTATCTGAGCGGTTCACCGGCGAAAAATCCGATGGCCGATGCAGGTTTATTGATCGCCCGTCTGACAGCGTTGGTACGCGGCAAAAAGTATCCGAGTAAATTACTGAATTCGATGTCGTTCGGCAGTTTCAATAAAGCGGTCGTCAATCCGAAGACTCCGATGGATTGGCTCAGCTGTGATCCGAAAAATGTATCTGATTATAACAATGATCCGTTATGCGGATTTGTGTTTACAGCGCAGGGTTTCGCAGACTCTCTGGTGGGTATGAAAGATGTTTACAGCAGTGAAGGTTGGCATGTCGCTCGTCCGAATTTACCGATCAAGTTCATCAGCGGACAAGAAGACCCGTGTTGGCTGCCAGGCGGTCTGGCAGAAGCCGTTCAGTACCTTTCGGACGTCGGATATCAGCGTGTCGAAAAAGAATATGTGGAAGGGTGCCGCCACGAGATATTCAATGACGTGAAGCGCACCGAAGTGTTAGATGGATTCATCAAATGGTTGGACTCACAATGCCGTAAATTAGGGGAAAAGGTCTAAACCGCCCCGTTTTACAGGTGATAAAGTCAAAGTACCAACAATGGGTTGACTTTGGTGTTATTTTTAACTATAATAAGTCCGTTAACGAAAAAGGGTGGTTCTGTGAAGTGGTCAAAAACCGAAGTTCTGCGCAGTGCCGGCGAAACACTGGCATTTGACGAAGAAATTAGCTTCGCTCCGTCTACTTTTGAGGGTAATGACCGATTACGCCGACTTGAAAACATTCATGTCAGCGGTGTAGGTAATATGGACTTGAACAGTCATCGTTTCATTGTTCATTTGAACATCAGCGGTGATATGATCGTTCCCTGTGCCATCACATTGGAAGAAGTTACCGTTCCGTTTAGCACCGAGGCTGATGTAGTCTTCGCTTTTGAAAAAGTGGAGAACGAAGATGCGATCGAAGTTAAAGGCGAACAGGTAGAACTGATGCAATCAGTCTTCCAACTGATCATGATGGAAGTGCCTCTCAAGGTCGTTAAGCCCGGCCTAAAAGATTATCCTAAGGGACAAGGTTGGGAAGTGCTTACCGAAGCGGAATATGAGCACCAGAAACAGCATAAAATTGATCCGAGGCTGGCGAAGCTGAAGGATTACAAGCCAAAAGACGAGTAGGAGGTGTTGACACATGGCAGTTCAACAAAGACGCAATTCTAAAACCAGAAAAGCGAAACGCAGAACACATTACAAATTGGTAGCCCCGACATTGGTAAAATGTCCATCATGTGGGGAATTCAAATTACCTCATCATATTTGCGAATGTGGTCATTACGAAAGTAAGTAAAAAGAGCGATAATTCGCTTTTTTTGTCATGTCAGGGATCACTGCTCTGATAGCTAGTGATTTTTCGAAATGAACCGTGGTTCAAACCGCGGTTCATTTCGCATGACGCCGCTTATTATTAGAGGAATGTGGGGAAAAACGGTCAATATTCGTCCGTGATCTCATTTATTAAATGAAATCGTACAGAGATTTTCGAAATATTTCGAAAATCTCTTTTCTTTTGGCGTGATTATATTATAATGGTGGTAGAAAGTGTCATATAGTGGTTGAAAGTGGGGAGGTGAGCAGTATGTTCATGGGTGAATACCGACATAACACGGATGCCAAAGGCCGTATCATTATCCCGGCTAAATTTCGTGATGAATTAGGTCCTGTGATCATTCTGACACGCGGCTTAGACGGTTGCCTTACGATCTATACCCAGTCACAATGGGCAGTCGTCATGGAACAGCTCCGAAAACTTCCCAACACGAAGAAAGAATCACGTATGTACATCCATTTGATTACATCAAGGGCCGCTGAATGCGAACTCGATGCTCAAGGCAGAATCTTGTTACCTCTTCCGTTGACGGAAGAAGCCGGCATCGAACGTGAATGCGTCGTCATCGGTGTTTCCGATCATGTTGAAATTTGGTCGAAAGATCGTTGGGATGCTTATTATTCGGAAGCCAGCAGTTCATTTGAAGAAGTTGCCGAAAAATTAACGGATTTCCTGGTCTGATATGGAACACATCTCAGTACTGCTGAATGAAGCCGTTGACGGACTTGAAATCAGACCTGACGGAATCTATGTGGATGCGACACTCGGCAGAGGGGGACATTCCCGCAAGATCACCGAAAAATTGACCACCGGTCGCTTGATCGCATTCGATCTGGATGAACAGGCAATCGAAGAAACAAAATTATTACTGGCTGATCTGATGGAAAAAATCACGATCGTCCATGCGAATTTCGCCGATATGAAACAAGAATTATTAAAACTCGGAATTGAAAAAGTAGACGGTATCCTAATGGATCTTGGTGTTTCATCGCCCCAGTTCGATGATCCGACACGCGGTTTCAGTTATCGTTATGACGCACGATTGGATATGCGGATGGATCAATCCAAAGAACTCAGCGCTTATGAAGTCATCAACAATTATCGTTTTGATCAATTGATGAAGATATTCAGCCATTACGGAGAAGAACCGTTCGCCAAGAACATCGCCCGTAAGATCGAAGCCGCCCGAGTAAAAGCACCGATCGAAACAACGTTGCAGTTAGTGGATGTCATCCGTTCCGCTTTACCGGCAAAAGTACTCAGTAAAAAGGGTCATCCGGCAAAACAGGTATTTCAAGCCATCCGCATCGAAGTCAACGGTGAGCTTGATTCATTGAAACAAGCGTTGACCGACGGTATTACCTTATTGAATGACCGCGGTACATTCTGCGTTATTACGTTTCATTCCTTGGAAGACAGGATGGTCAAAGAAATGTTTAAAGAAGTATCGACCGTATATGTACCCAAGAAGTTACCGATCGCTCAGTTACCGCAGGCAGATTATGAAGTGACGACCCGAAAACCGATTATTGCGGATGAAAGCGAACTAAGTGAAAACCAGCGTTCCCATTCTGCAAAACTGCGTATATTACGCAAGACAGGAGGAAAATAGATATGGCAAGAAAAGTTAAACGCATCACCAGAAAAACATTGAGAATCGAACGTGTGGCAACATTGCTATTTATGCTGTCATTGATGTTTTTCCTTGTTTCGTCGATTTTCTTAAGATCGTACAATGTAAATCTGAGTGTTCAACGCCAGAATGTTGAAAAACAGATCGCGGCTACCGAATTGCAGAATGAATCACTGCGCGTTGAAGTAGCACAACTCAGCACGTATGACAGAATCGCCGCAATCGCCGCAGCGGACGGTCTGACGCTTCATCAAAACAATATCGTAACGGTCAAGACGAGTGAATAAAATGCGTAAAAGAAGCAACGGCATGCTTCTTTTTATCATTCTCATTTTCGGACTGATCGGAAGCTTGATTGCCTCCAATGTTTATGTGGTGACTATTTTAGGAACGCATTTGAATTCACAGACCGATCTGGATGACTATGCCGCCAACATCAATACGCAAACGACCGTTTTACAGGCAAAACGCGGTTATATCTTGGACCGAAACGGAAATATCATCGCTCAAGACAACGAATCTTATACATTGGTTGCCGTTGTCAAAGATATTCGTCAGAGTCAAAAAGAAACAGCTGCCTACGTTGTCGATCAAGCGAAGACTGCGGAAATGTTAGCTCCGATCCTTAAAGCCCCGGTCGCTTATATCCTCGACAAGTTAGCGTCTGCCGCGAGTGCAGGAAAATTTCAGACACTTTTCGGATCCTATGGAAACAATCTTACGTTGGCGCAGAAAAAAACCATCGACGCGCTGGCAATGAGCGGGTTGGTATTTCAGACGACGATCACGCGTAATTATCCGCTGGGACCTTTTGCGTCTCATCTGATCGGTTTTTCGCAGTTTGTTACCGTAACCGGTGAGAACGGCGAAGAACTCGAAATGATCGGTAAAATGGGACTTGAGCTCATTTACAATGAAAGTCTTTTGGGGACTAACGGGAAACAGGAGATCACAGTCGATCGTAATGGGTATGTCTTACCGGGTTCGAAAGTAATCAAGGTCGATGCCGTCAATGGCAATGACGTCATCTTGACATTGGATAAAAGTATTCAGGAAACCCTTGAAGCAACCATGAAGCAATCGCTTGCGCAATTCAGTGCCGATCAGGCATGGGGTGCCGTCATGGAAATCTCAACCGGAAAAGTACTCGCATGGGGTCAGGCACCTTCGTTCGATCCCAATAACATCAATATCACCGATTACACCAACTTGGGTGCACAATATGCCTTTGAGCCGGGTTCTACGATGAAAGCCTTCACGTATGCGGCAGCCATCGATGCCGGTGTCTATAACGGCTCGGCAACGTTTGACAGTTCTTCCTTCAGAATGGGGATCAAGAACGGTTTACCGATCCGTGTTAAAGTCAATGAAGCAGCAGTCGAAGTGATCAATAACTCAAATCATAAAAACTGGGGTATCATCAGTTATGACACCGGTTTTGTTTATTCGTCGAACGTAGGGATCGCCAGTCTTTTGACGACTTCATTGCCTGCCGATACATTTAAAAGTTATATCGAAGCGTTCGGCTTTTTGAAGAAAGTTGCGACGGACGGCCTACCGGAAACGATCGGTCAAATGAGTTTCAAATATCCAATCGAAAAGTTGACACCCGGCTTCGGCCAAGGGATCACGGTAACGATGTTACAGATGATGCAGGCCTATTCAGCGATCTTCAGTGACGGAACGATGGTCAAGCCTTACTTTATCGAGCAGATCCGCAATGCCTATACAAAAGAAGTACTCTATCAAGGTTCGACGACGGTTGCCGGAAGTCCGATCAAGGCAACGACAGCCAAGAAGATGCAGGCGTTGATGTATAAAGTTGTGTATGACGAACGAGCGACCGGTAAAAACTATGCTATTCCCGAAGTCAATATCATCGCCAAGACCGGTACGGCACAGGTAGCCATCAACGGTACTTATTCGACCGGAAAAACATTGTTTTCGGTCATGCTGGCGCTGCCGGCTGAGAATCCGCAAATCATGATCTATTATGCATTCCAAGGAAATTACACGAATCGTGCTCATATCGATACGGCAGCGGTCACACAACTGATTCGAAAAGTGGCATTGACCTACAACTTACACAAACCGACCGACACGAATGTGAATCCGGTCTTGAGTCAGAGTGTTACTTCTGTAACGATTCCGGCGCTGGTCAATCATACGACAGGCTATGCCATGCAGAAATTATTACCGTTAAAAACACCGATCTTGATGATCGGCAGCGGAACATCGGTCATTGCGCAATATCCAAGTGCCGATACAGTAACCTTATCCAACCAACGCGTATTCTTGGTTTGCGATACTTCGCAGATCAGCATGCCCGACATGATCGGATGGAGTCGAAAAGATGTTCAAGCTTTTCTTACCTTGACGCATTTCCCCGGTGAAATCAGCGGTGAGGGGAATGTTGTTAGTCAGTCGATTCCTGTTTCTTCGATTCTGAGTCAGGAATCAGTCATACAAGTAACGTTAAAATAGACACTCAACCGCTTTTTATCGTGGTATAATAGTCAATGCAAACTATCGGAGGAATCCAGATGCTAAAACCCTTTGTTTCTTTCGCCATCAGTCTCTCATTGACGTTGGTGCTGATGCCGTATTATATCCGTTTTTTGAATCGAATCAACCACAGCCAAAGTATCAGTGAGTATTCGCTGGATGAATTCAAATCGAAAAAGCAAACGCCGACCATGGGAGGCGTCTTATTTGTGTTGATTCCGCTTTTGGCCATGTTGATCGTTTATCCGCTTTCCTATACAAAATTAGCGACCGGAATCGTCTATCTGGCGTTCTTGGGTTACGGTTTGATTGGTTTCTGGGACGATGCATTGATCGTCATTCAACATAAAAACGATGGTTTGAAGCCGTTGACTAAGTTTATTTCGCAAGTACTGTTGGCGATCCTGTTTTATTTTCTGTATCGTCAATCCGCATCGTCAACAATATTGATCCCATTTACACAGATGTTTATTAACCTTGGATGGTTATATGCCGTCTTGGTCTTTGTGATGTTTGCAGGCGCCAGCAACGGTGTCAATCTGACAGACGGCATGGACGGCTTAGCGGGCGGCACTTCGCTGCTTGCATTTATTCCGTTCGCATATTTTGCTTATACGCAAAACAATATGGAATTGTTGGCCTTTATAGTGGCTGTCATGGGATCCTTGATCGGCTATCTCAGATATAATTGGCATCCTGCTAAAATCATCATGGGAGATACCGGTGCTTTGGCACTGGGTGGAGTCCTGGCTGCTTTGGCAATGGTACTCAAACAAGAATTCGCACTGATCGTCATCGGCGGCGTATTTGTTTTTGAGACGATCTGCGTCATTCTTCAAATCGGTTCGGTCAAACTCCGTAAAAAGAAAATTTTCAGATATACGCCGATCCATTATAGTTTTACATTGTCGGGATGGAAAGAGACAAATGTTGTATTATTTTTCTGGCTGCTCGGTGCGATCTGTGCCGTGCTTGGACTGTTGATCGGGGTGATGCAATGAAAGTACTAGTCGTAGGAGCCGCGCGAAGCGGAAGTGCCGTCAGCGAGCTGTTGGCGCACAATAATATTGAAGTAACGATGACCGACAGTAAAGAAATACCCGATCATAAAAAATGGGCAGATCTGAAAGTCAAAATCGTTGAAAACGGTCATCCGCTCAGCCTTCTTGCGGAAAAATACAATTATGTGGTCAAGAATCCGGGAATTCCTTATGATAATCCGTTTATTGCGAAGATCGAAGTGATGAAACTTCCAATCTACAATGAAATCGAGATCGCCAGTCAATATGCGCATCATTTTACCTACGGTGCGGTTACCGGAACGAACGGTAAAACAACAACGACGACTCTGTTGCATGAGATGCTGCTAAAAAAAGACGCATCGGCACTGTCGGGCGGTAATATCGGTATTCCGATGAGTGAACAAGTCTTATTGTACGGGCATCAACGTCGTGATGTGGCTCTTGAGATCGCAGCGTTTCAGTTATTGGGTTGTCCGTCGTTTCATCCGCTAGTCAGTGTGATTATCAATCTGACACCGGATCATTTGGATGTATTTCACGGCAGCGATGCTTATTACAAAGCAAAAACATTGGTCTACCGCAATCAACGTGATGATGATTGGTTTTTGAAGAATATCGACGATGAAAATGTGATGAAGTATGCCAAAGACGTAAAATGCAAAGTTGTGACGTTCTCGTTGGATAAACCGGCCGACTGTCGTATTGAAAACGAACGAGTCATGCTTCATGAGGTCGAACTGTTCGAATTGTCTGATTTGAAGTTGGTTGGCCGTCATAATCTGCAGAATGCCATGGTAGCTGCATGCATGGCCTATAAAATGGGTGTTAAGTGTGCTGATATTAAAACTTCTGTCCAACAATTCAAAGGTGTCGAACATCGCATCGAATATGTCAGTGAAGTAAACGGAGTTCGATTCTATAACGATTCAAAAGGAACGAATTGCGATGCGACCATTACAGCGCTGAAAGCTTTTCCCGCTCCTGTGATTCTCTTAGCCGGTGGGTATGACAAAAAAACCGGTTTCGATCCGCTGATTTCTTCTTTGGACAGAGTTAAGACCATGTATGTATTCGGAGAGACGAAATTTCAACTGAAAGTGATCTATCCGAACGCGATCATTACCGATACGATGCAAGATGCCTTTGAGTTGGCGGTCCGATCAGCCGAAAAAGGGGATGTCGTATTGCTGTCTCCGTCCTGTGCCAGTTGGGATCAGTTCGAAAATTACGAACAACGAGGCAAAATCTTCAAAAATTTGGTGAAAGAATGGGAAGTCAAACAAGTTTAACTTTTACATTTAATTGTTTTGCTTTATAATTAAACAAGCATCGCATGAGGGGGAATCAGGATGAATTATTCACCGGACAATCAACGTCAACTTCAATTGACCATTGCTCTGCGACTGAATATGATACAGCGTCAGTCTCTGCCGCAGTTAACCTACACTCAGATCGAAGAAACGCTTCTGAAATGGAAATGGAAAAACCGTCGTCCGACCTCACTGCATGAGGCCGTGAATGATGTTCTATCACTGTCGGCAGATGAAATTGTTGCTTACCTGTCGACGCAGGCTGTCATAGAAGGTCAAAAGAAGTCGATTTCAGAATTCGAAGACCTTATTGGAGGATGAAAGAATGAAAAGTAAATCAAGACGTTTGTTTGTATTCTTTGCTACGGTAATCGCGTTATTCGCTATTGTCATAGCTTTCTATTCGGATATTCAAAAAAGTATGACGTTGGGATTGGATCTGCAAGGCGGATTCGAGATCGTCTACGAAGTAAGTCCGTTAACCGCCGGAGACACTCTGCCTTCGATGGCTGCGGTCGCACGAAGTGTTTCCAAGCGTATCGATTTATTGGGTGTCAATGAACCCGAAATATCGATCGAAGGAAACAATCGAATTCGCGTCCAGTTAGCCGGTGTCAGTGATGAGGTTCAAGCGCGTAAGATCATTTCTTCGACAGCCAACCTGACATTTCGCGATACCAAAGACGTACTTTTAGCCGATGCTACCATTCTAACGCAAGGTGGAGCTTCGCTCGGTTACGAGAACGGTCTGGTTGTTGTCAGTCTTAAAATCAAAGATCAGACAAAATTCTATGAATTGACAAAAGAAATGGCGACCCGCACCAGCGGTTCCAACATTATTGTCACTTGGTTGGATTTTGATCCTGCAACCGATTCTTACGCAGCTGAAGCTGTAAAAGAAAAAGCCGGCACGACACCTAAGTATATCTCAGCTGCCTCTGTGACAGCCGGTATCAACGGGGATGCGATCATTAAAGGATCCTTCACCGAAACCGAAGCTCGTACCTTGGCTGATCTGATCAATTCAGGTTCCTTACCTGTCAAGATGTCGGAAATCTATTCCAACGTTGTCAGTGCCGAGTACGGTGCCACAGCATTCTCGCAGACCATGTTTGCGGGTATCATCGGTGTCATCGGTGTTGTCCTCTTTATGTTGTTGGTTTACCGTCTTCCGGGCATTATTTCCGGAATCATGTTAGCTCTTTATATTTTCTTCACAATGCTTGTTTATAACTCGATGGGCGGCGTATTTACCTTACCGGGAATCGCAGCATTGGTCTTGGGTGTCGGTATGACAGTCGACGCCAATGTCATTACGTTCGAACGAATCAAGGATGAACTGTATCTTGGCAGAACAGTCAAAAAATCTTTCGAAGAAGGGCATCATTTAGCGTGGTGGACCATTTTCGACAGTCAGTTTACGATCTTTATCTCTGCTGTCATCATGTATATATTTGGTACGGGTGCTGTCAAAGGATTTGCGACGATGTTGATGGTCACGATCTTTGCTACACTGCTCATCAACGTATTCTTTGTTAAATTCTTGTTGGGACTGCTGGTCAATTCCGGGGTACTCGACAACCGTAAAACATGGTTCAGTGTAAAATTAAAAGATATTCCGGATGTCTCCAAAGGTGAAGAACAACGCTATTTCGGTATCTTCTCCAAAGTTGATTTTATCGGGATCTCCAAATATTTCATCGCAGGCAGTTTAGTTGTACTTGCTGCCGGTTTCTTGTCGAGCGGTATTCATCTCGCCTCCGGTGGCGGATTATTCAACATGGGAATCGACTTCTCCAGCGGAACAAAAATCACTGTCGTATCCAATACGGCATTGACAGTCAGTGAAGTCAAAGCTGATTTTGTGTCCTATGGAATCGATAACGTAAGTATTCAGTTATCCGGAAACAAGGTTGCCAACGTTTCGACGACGACTGCTATTTCAACGGAAAAAATGAATGAGATCAAAGCGAATCTAAAAGTTAAATACGGACAGGAAGCTTCCGACAGTGTCGTAACTCCGGTCGTCGGAAAAGAACTGGTTCGTAATGCTGTTATCCTATCCGCTCTTGCTTGGTTGTTGATGTTGGCCTTTATCGCATTCCGCTTTGAATTCGATTATGCGGTCGGTTGTATCGTCGCGTTAGTTCATGACGTATTCATCGTGTTAGCCGTATTCTCCGTATTCAGACTGGAAGTCAACACAAGTTTGATTTCGGTTATCCTGGCGATCATCGGTTATTCAGCTGATGATACGATCGTTATCTTCGATCGTATCCGAGAAAACGTCAGAAACTGGAAGAAACCTCAGATCACCAAGAAGGATTACCGTAACATCGTCAATGAATCGCTTCAAGCAACGGCTCAGCGCTCATTGTACAATACGGTCACCACATTGATTCCGATCGTGTTCTTGTTGAGCTTAGGCTCAAGTGCGATCTTTACCTTTAACTTCGCGTTCTTGATCGGATTGATCTCAGGTGCTTATTCCTCGATCTTCATTGCCGCTCAGTTATGGTATTTCATCAGAACAAGAAGCAAGCCGAAACAAGTCAAGACGAAAGTCAAGAAGACGAGTAAAAAAGAAGAACTGGAAGAGATGGTCATTTACGGAATCAACGATTAATCAACTATCCTTAAAGAGAACAGTTTCTGTTCTCTTTTTCTTTTTGGGGAACACAAGCCGGTCTTATGCTTTTGAGAACGTAATATGGTATCATAAGAGCAATGAGGTACTGCCATGAAGATCATCGAACTATCAAGTGAATCCGCCAGTGAATATCAACTCAACTATCATGTGAATCCATTAGTCGGAAAGTTGTTTTCAGTAAATCAATGTACTCCCGAACAAGTACTTGAATTGATGGATCCGCAGCCTTTCATTCCGAGTCAACATGAACTTTTCCGTAACGTAGCGGATCTGATCCTAAAAGCAGCCGCATCTAAAGAGAAAATAATGGTCTGCGGCGATTATGACGCAGATGGTCTGTGTGCGACAGCGATCGTTGTGAGTGCACTGCGAAAACTAAAATGCGACGTGGGTTTCTATATTCCGGATCGTTTTAACGAAGGCTATGGCTTAAGCAAAGAAACGGTAATCAAAGCCGCCGAACGCGGATATACTTTATTTATTACGGTCGATAACGGAGTCAGTGCTTATGAAGCGATCGATGAGATCAGAGCGCTTGGATTAACGAGTTGCGTTCTGGATCATCATGAGATCACCGAACCGATCCATTGTGATGTGCTCGTTCATCCGACGCTGCTTGAACACGATTACCGCAGTCTTTGCGGAAGCGGTTTGGCTTTGCAATTAGCTGAAATGCTGATCGGAGAGGAGCCTTATCTGAGTGTTTTGGCAAGTATCGCTACGATCGGTGATATGGTGGAAATGTGGGGCAGTAACCGTAAGATCGTCCGTAAAGGATTGAAATTACTGAATGAGAATCATTTTCCGGTCATTCAAGCATTACTGGATAAACAAGTAGATCATTTTGATGAAGAAACGATCGCATTTCAAATCGTCCCAAAATTAAATGTGGTCGGACGATTGGCGGATCAAGCCAATGCCAACCGTGTCGTTGATTATCTGTGTTCGGATGCAGTACGGGATATCGAAGCCACGTCGACGCAGATTAAAGAACTTAACACGCAGCGCCGACAGATCAGTGCTGATATGTATGAAACGGCGAAATTGATGAAACAAGAAGGGAATGTATTGATTCTCACTCATCACAGTTTTCATGAAGGGGTTGTCGGTATCACAGCCGGACGTCTTGCGAAAGAATTCGGTCGGCCGGTATTTGTGTTGGCTGATAAGGGAGACACCTATAAAGGCAGTGCCAGAAGTGTTGCCGACGTCGATCTTCGGACGCTCACTCAAGATGTGCAACGGTATTGCATCCGTTACGGCGGCCATGCGATGGCAGCCGGACTTGAGATCCGAAAAGAAGATTTGGATAAATTTAAATCGGGACTAAATTCAGCAGCTGATCTTGTTGATTGGCAATCGGCGCAAGATACAGTGACGGTCATGTCATTGTCACCGCAGGAATTTTCAATGAAAGATTACGCCGAACTTCAAGAGTATGCACCGTTCGGCCAGGGATTCATGTTTCCGCTGGTTTACCTGAAAGAAATAAAGGTAAACGGGTTTTCACGCATCGGTGCTAAAAAGTTTCCCAAGTGGCTGACTCAATGGGGAAACCAAGCAGTCGAAGTTCTGATGTTTCAGGAAAATGGGCAGAGTTCTCTGTATGAAAAATCACTGATGTTGAACGTTGTCGGAAAACTGAAAATCGAAACTTTCCGCGGTCGCGAAAAACTGACGATTATCGCAGAAGTAATCAGCTAAACCTTGTATTTTAAGAGTGGTTTGCTATAATAACTATGTTGCAAGGAGGCAGTTTATGAACTTTAAAGATTATATAGCGGATATTCCTGATTTTCCGATTCCGGGTATCCTATTCAGAGATATCACGCCCTTAATGGCTAACGGCGAAGTTTTCAAAGCCGCGTCAGAAGAGATTATCAAGTATGCCAAACAAGTAAACGCAGAAGTTGTCGTGGGACCTGAATCCCGTGGTTTCATTTTCGGCTGTCCTGTGGCCTACGCAATGAATATCGGATTTGTACCTGTACGCAAGCCGGGCAAATTGCCGCGTGAAACAGTCAGCTACAGTTATAACCTGGAATACGGCACCAATGAACTGCATGTCCATAAAGACAGTATCATTCCGGGTCAGCGCGTGCTGATCGTCGATGATCTGTTGGCGACCGGCGGAACCGTCGAAGCGACTGTAAAATTGATTGAACAATTAGGCGGTATTGTCGTAGGATGTGCTTTCCTTATTGAATTGACCGACCTTAACGGGCGCGACGTTCTTAAGAATTACGATGTATTCACGCTGATCAGTTACGAGTAAATAAGTCGAAGAGGAAACTCTTCGATTTTTAAAAGGAGGTGACGATATGGAACTCAAAAAAGAAATGATCACGTTTGAAGATGTTCGTGAAGAAGTACGTAAGTACATTACCAATCCGGGCAATCTTGAAATGATCGATCATGCTTTTTCCTACGCGGAACTTAAACATCGCGGACAGTTGCGCAAAAGCGGAGAACCTTATATCGTTCATCTCATCAATGTTGCCTATATATTGGCAACGCTGCGGGTCGGACCGCGAACGGTCGCGGCCGGTATCTTGCACGATGTGCTCGAAGATTGTGGTGTTACGCATGAAGAAATGGCCAAAGAATTCGATGAAGAAATAACTGTTTTGGTGGAAAGTGTCACCAAGATCGGTAATATCGAATTTAAGGATGAAAAAGAGTATTTAGCTACGAATCATCGTAAGATCTTTATTGCGATGGCCAAAGATATTCGGGTCATTTTGATCAAATTGGTCGACCGCCTGCATAATATGCGGACACTTGAATTCATGACGGATGAGAAACAAAAGAAGATCGCAGCCGAGACATTGGAAGTGTATGCCCCGATCGCTCATCGTTTGGGTATCAGTGAAATCAAGAATGAACTCGAAGATCTGAGTTTCTATTATTTACATCGCGATCAGTATTATGAAATCGCTCATTTGGTTGAAATGCGCAAAGCCGAACGCGATGCCCAAGTAAACAAAATGATCGAAGATATTTCAGTCATGTTGACGGAACAGCATATCCCGTTCCGTATTTTCGGACGTTCAAAACACTTATTCAGTATCTACAAGAAAATGACGACGAAAAATAAACGTTTCGATGAGATCCTGGATCTGTTGGCGATCCGAATCGTTACTCAGGATTCTGCCAGTTGTTATGAGGTGTTGGGCTATATCCATGCGAAGTACAGACCGATTCCGGGTCGGTTAAAAGATTATATCGCAATGCCGAAAATGAATATGTATCAATCACTGCATACCACGATCGTGGCAGATGAAGGAAGTATTTTCGAAGTCCAGATACGGACCGAAGAAATGGATGCCATCGCCGAACAAGGTGTAGCAGCCCATTGGCGTTATAAAGAAGGCAGTAAATACAATCCTGAAAAAGAACAACGCGAGATTGAAGATAAACTTTCATGGTTCAAAGATTTTTCGACGATGACCGGTGAAACGACCGGAGCGGATGAATACATGGATATTCTGACACATGATGTGTTTGAAGCTAATGTTTATGTCATGTCTCCGAAAGGTCGCGTCATCGATCTTCCGAACGGTTCGACACCGATCGATTTTGCCTACCGCATTCATACCGAAATCGGCCATTCGACGGTCGGTGCCATCGTCAACGGAATGCTGGTTCCGATCAATACTCCCTTAAAAACAGGGGATGTCGTTCAACTGAAAACGTCCAAGAATTCGCAGGGTCCGTCGGAAGACTGGTTGAAATTCGTCAAAACATCGCATGCACGGAATAAAATCAAAAACTTCTTGATGAAGAAGGAACTTGATGATCGCAGCGAAATGATCGACAAGGGCGAATCGATGTTCAAAGAAGAACTGAAAAAGCGCGGATTGGATGATAAAGAGTTTATGACATCCAAAAAACTTGAAACGATTTATCAGTATTTCACGGTTAATAATTATAACGATTTCATGTATGCGATCGCTGTTAAATCGCTTTCGATGATCGCTGTCATGGAAAAACTTACCAATCAAAAGAAACCTACATTACTCGAGAATTTAGATAAATTATTCAGTAAACGGGCCGATAATCGAAAAAACATCTCAAAATCGGGAATCAAAGTCACCGGAATCGATTCGATGATGATTTCACTGGCGGGCTGTTGTACACCTGTTTTCGGGGATCCGATCATCGGGTACATCACTAAAGGTCAAGGCGTCAAAGTTCATCGAACCGACTGCCCGAACATCGTCAATGAAACCAAACGTTTGATTCACGTCGAATGGGATGACACGTTCGCGAGCGGTAAATACGAAGTACAGTTATTTATCATGTCGACCGATCGCAGTTTTTTGATCACTGATCTGGTGACAGTTGTCTCGCAGAACAAGGCCGGACTGGTCGCGATGAACTCGTCGGTCAATGATGATAAGATCACGGCTACCACGACGCTCAAAGTAGTTGTGGATGATGCCGAACATCTACGTGTATTGATGGTAAATCTGCGGAAAGTCAACAGTGTTCTGTCAGTCGAAAGAATGAGTTATTGAAACTTGACGGCTTGTCAAAAAGTTGAGATTGTGATAAACTTTATCCATAAATCCAATGAACGGGAGACCGAAAGTATGGTTACAAGAGAGGGAAGAGTCGGTGCGAACTTCCTAAACCAGATCTGACGGCAGACACCCGGGAGGAGTTATCCTGAATCGAGTAGGGATAAACGCACCCCGCGTTAACGGCTTGAGAGTGTATCTTAGATACAAAATAAGGTGGTACCGCGCAGAAGCGTCCTTAACAGGGCGCTTTTTTGTTTCAAAAAAGGAGAACACAAATGGCAAATTATCAAGTTCCGCGAGGAACACAGGACATTTTCGGAAAAGAAATGACCAAATGGCATGCGATCGAAGAATTGATCCGTCAGCTATGTTACATTTACGGCTATCAGGAAATCAGAACACCGGAGTTTGAACATACCGAAGTATTCAAACGTGATAACGACAGCAGTGATGTCGTCAACAAGGAAATGTATACGTTCATCGACCGCGGTGATCGATCGATGACGTTGAAACCGGAAGGAACTGCCGGCTTGATCCGGAGTTTCGCCGAGAATAAAATGTATGCGAATCCGGATATGCCGGCCAAATTCTATTATTTGGGACCGTGTTTCCGTTATGAACGTCCGCAAAAAGGACGCATGAGAATCCATCACCAGTTCGGTACCGAAGTTATCGGAGTAAAGAATCCGCTGATCGATGCGGAAGTTATTCTGCTGGGTATGAATTTAGTGCAGGCAGTGGGACTCAAAGATCTGAAAGTATTGATCAATACCTTGGGTGACAAAGAAAGCCGACTCAATTATCGTGATGCGCTGAAGGCTCATTTCGAGCCGATCATTACGGAACTCTGCGGTGATTGCCAGCGTCGCTTTGAACAGAATCCGTTACGGATCTTGGATTGTAAGGTCGATGCCGACCATGCAGCTCTCAAATCAGCTCCGAATATTCATGATTATTTGACGGAAGAATCAAAAAAATATTTCAGCGAAGTGCTGAATGTGTTGGACCAAAATGAAGTCGAAGTCGAGATCTCGGACCGGTTGGTACGCGGACTTGATTACTATTCGCATACGGTCTTTGAAGTGGTTTCGATGAATAAAGAAATGGGCTCACAATCGACGGTCTTCGGCGGCGGACGTTATGATGAGCTGGTCGAATACTTCGGCGGACCAAGCTTGTCGGGGATCGGTTTCGGAATGGGGATCGAACGCTTATTGGTCGCTCTTGACGCAGAGAACATCGATATTTCAGAAGATGAAAACTTTGATGTATATGTCGTGAGTCTCGCACCGGATCTGCTACCGACAGCGTTTCAATTAACGAATTTCTGCCGCAGTGCGGGTTATCGTACCGACATGGATTATACCGGCCGTTCGTTCAAAGCACAATTTAAGAGTGTCGAACGCAAAGGAGCGGGTGTCGTTATTATTGTCGGGGAAGATGAAATCAAAGAAAATAAAGTGGCTGTGAAAAATATCAAAACCCAAGAACAGGTCATTGTCGAAGTCGATAACCTGATCGAACAGCTGGATGCTTGGCTGGGTGAAGAACATGAATGCCATTGTGGTCATGACCACGCAGAAGGAGAACACCATCATGAATAGAACACATACCAACGGCGAACTGACGGCCGCCAATGCCGGCCAGAAAGTCGTGCTCTTGGGCTGGGTAGCCCGCCGCAGAAATTTAGGAAGTCTTGTCTTTATCGATCTCAGAGATCGTACCGGTATCACGCAATGTGTTTTTGATGAAACCGTCAATCAATTGGTCAAAGACGTACGCAACGAATATATTCTGGAAATCACCGGAACGGTTGAACTGCGCAAAGACGCGAATATCAAAATGGCGACCGGTCAGATCGAAGTCAAAGCGGAATCGATCGTGATCGTCAACACGGCTGAACTGACACCGATGATGATCCAGGATGATACCGATGCCCTTGAAGAGACACGGTTAAAATATCGGTATCTGGACTTACGCCGCCCGCTCATGCAAGATCGTTTGATCAAGCGTGCTGCCATCGTCAAGACAATGCGCAACTATTTGGATGACAACGGGTTCATCGACATCGAAACACCGATGTTGACGAAATCGACACCGGAAGGTTCGCGTGAATATTTAGTTCCGTCACGTGTTCATGCAGGTGAATTCTACGCATTGGCGCAATCACCGCAGATCTTTAAACAGATGTTGATGATCGCCGGTTTGGAACGTTATTATCAGATCGCCCGCTGCTTCCGCGACGAAGATCTGCGTGCCGACCGTCAACTTGATTTTACCCAAGTAGATATTGAAGCATCGTTTTTAAGTGAAGCTGAATTCCAATTGATCATCGAAAAAATGGTCATCAAAGTCATGAAAGAAGTGTTGGGCAGAGACCAAAAACCGAACTTTTTGAAATTACCGTTTGCCGATGCGATGAATCGTTTCGGCAGCGATAAGCCGGATATCCGCTACGGTCTTGAATTAAGAGACATTACCGATCTTTTCAAAGAAACCGAATTTGCGGTCTTCGCTAACGCGTTATCCTTACCGGACGGAAGTTTAAAAGCACTCGTCGTAGCCGACGGGGCTCATTTCACCCGCAAGGAAACCGATGCTCTCACGGAAGTCGCCAAGAAAAACGGAACCAAAGGTTTAGTTGTTTTGAAAGTCACCGATGGGAAATTAGAAGGGGGAGCCGTCAAATTCTTCTCTGGATCGCAACAGGAAGCGCTGATCAGCCGTCTGAGTGCGCAAAACCACAGTTTGATACTTGTGACTGCCGATCGATGGGAAAGCGCTTGTAACGCATTGGGTGCAGTTCGAACTGCCCTGCGCGATAAACTTCAATTAGTCAGCAAGGATGATTTTGCCTACCTGTGGGTCGTCGATTTTCCATTACTCGAATACAATTACGAAGACGAACGTTTCTATGCGCGTCATCATCCGTTTACCCGACCGAAAGAAGAGCAGATCCATTTATTGGATACCGATCCCGGTAAAGTGTTGGCCAGTGCTTATGATCTTGTACTCAACGGTTTCGAAGTCGCCGGCGGCAGTCTGCGTATCTATGATCAAAAAGTGCAAGAAAAAATGTTTGAGATCATCGGTTTCACCCAAGAACAGATCCGCGAACGTTTCGGTTTCTTTGTCGATGCTTTTAAATACGGAACTCCGCCGCACGGCGGAATCGCGTTCGGTCTCGACCGTTTCGCAATGGTGCTGACGGCTTCGGATTCGATCCGCGACGTTATCGCTTTCCCGAAGAATGCCTCTGCCCGTTGTCCGCTTACTGAAGCTCCGGCCAAAGTCGATCAGAAGCAATTGGATGAACTTCATATCGCGATTGTCAAGTAGTGTTTTTTGGAATCCTTATGATATAATAGAGATACCCAAGAGGATACTTATTTCCGACATATTGATATACGGGAGTTCGGATGTTGTCTATTGGTGTTGAATACCTTGCTTGCAAGGAATCCTAAAACTAGGCACAGAGCACCCACCTGAATGACAGGGAATATATCAGACCTTTTGGGCTCATCTTATACACTAAAAAACGCCTTTAAACAGGCGTTTTTTTTAATTCGTTGTTTTTAATCGTACCAAATTCGTACCATTTTTCTCAAATTCATCAAGATTATTAGCCATTTTTTTTGAGTATTTGGCATAAATGAGTGTAACAGCATCAATAGCTTTGGTAGTATTTCAAGGTCGTTATGAGATCTGATAAACAATAATGCCAAGACTTGGATAGGCTACACTAAACTAGATAGAATAGGAACATACGATATTTTAGCGAGGTAATAGATATCCAAATGTGATTGCATCAACTCGATAAATTTCACTTTTAAATACTCATTTCTCAATCTCTATTTCAAATCCATATTCACGCAATACAAATTCGTCAATTTTTTCTTCGTAAATACCATCAGCCTGTCGAAATCCATTTTTCAAATATAGATTTATCGCAGGTTTATTTATATCCACGACAAGAAGCCTCAAATATTCAGCATTCTTCTGTTTTGCAAGTGATATCGCATTTTTGAGCATTAGCCCGCCGAATCCGTGTCTTAAATAATTTACATTAACACCGAAACGGTCTATATATAGTGCTTTGGCTTTTGTATTGTTCCATTTCAAATGACCTTCACCATTATTTGATTCGCATAAAGCAAATGCGGCTGCTATGTCGTCATCAACCAATAAATAAAGGCGATGGCAATCAATATCATTCTGAAAAAACTCACAGGGGTAAACTTCGTCCCAAATCTGAATGTTGTTTCTTTTCATATTGTCTATTATCTCTTTGTACATCTTTTTAAGCAGTGGCAAGTCATTCTTATCCGCCAACCGAAAGATCATATTAACTCACTCCTTTATCGTTTGAATTAAAGGTTTATCCAACCTTAAAATTTTGATTTATCGAGTTGATTTTACCATGTAAATTGTCACCTGACAATTCGTTCTACATAATTGTAATAAATATGGCTGAAAACAATCATGGATTTCAAATTGACTTCTCGCGATATTAACAGATCTAACAAGTTAATTGAAATGCAGCTAGAATTCGTGTGATTATTAATATCTTCGCTCTTTCCCTAGGCATAAGAAGGCTGAAATCTCGTCCGTGAGTTGCGTTAAGCCCTATAATAAACTGTACCCCATAGAGTAGACACGAAACAAAAACCGTGACTACTCTATGGGGTACAGTTTAAACAAGGTTTTTTTATATCTTGTTTAGAAATCTGTTCATATGTAATGGAGTAGTAGACGCATATCGGCTATAATATTAAACGGAGTGTGTTATTATGATCAAAAAATTCATTACTTACTATTCACCTTATAAAAAACTGTTTTTACTCGACATTTCAGCGGCAGTCTTGATCGCATTATTGGATCTTGTCACGCCGCGTTTTTCGAACTACTTGATTTCATCGCTGATCCCCAGTCAAAATGTATCATTGCTGCTGAAATGGTCGCTGATCATCGCACTGGTCTTCAGTGTGCGAGTATCGCTTCAATATGTGGTCGAATACTGGGGTCATGTATTGGGTGTCAGAATGGAATATGACATGCGAAAAGAGATGTTTGCGCATATCCAGACACTGCCGATTTCCTTTTTCGACAATACCAAAGTCGGCAAATTGATGTCGCGTTTGGTGAATGATCTCAATGACATTTCGGAAGTAGCTCATCACGGTCCGGAAGATTTGTTGATTTCAGCTGTTTTACTGGTCGGCAGTTTCATCATGATGTATATGACCAGTTGGCAGTTGGCTGTCGTCATGACAATATTGGTACCGCTGATGATCATTGTCGGAGTCAGACAAAATCTTAAATTCAGACGTGCTTTCAGAGTTATGCGCGAAAAATTATCCGAGATCAATGCGCAGGCAGAAGATAATTTCTCCGGCATCAGAGTGGTAAAAGCTTTCAATGCCGAAGAACGTGAAGAAGAATTGTTTTCAGTCGGAAATGAAAATTTTGCGATCTCACGCAAAAGCGCTTTGCGTGTCATGGCCAGTTTCGGTGTGACGGTAAAATTCTTTATCTCACTTATTCAATTGACAGTGTTTCTGATCGGCGGCTATCTGGTCATCAAAGGTCATATGACACTGGGCGGTTTAGTTGAGTTCTTATTATATGTTCAACTTTTTCAACAGCCTATCACTCGTATTTCCTCCTTTATCATGCAATATAATCAGGCGATGGCCGGCTTTGAACGTTTTTTGGGTGTGATGGATATCGACTCGCAAAAAGATGCGCGTGATGCGCTTAACCTTAGTCAAGTAAAAGGAAAGATCGAATTTCGTAATGTTTCATTTCAATACGGCGATCAGAACGGCAATCATGTGCTGAGTAAGATCAATTTTACCGTTCAACCGGGAACGACAGTGGCGTTTGTCGGTCCGAGCGGTTCCGGAAAAACGACGTTGTGCAGTCTGATTCCTCGTTTTTATGAAGTGGAACACGGTCAGATATTATTGGATGATACAGATGTAAGTAAAATCAATCTTAAAAATTTGCGCAGTCATGTCGGTATCGTTCAGCAGGATGTCTTTATTTTCGCGGGGACCATCGGCCAGAATATTCAATACGGACGTCCCGATGCAACAGCGGAGGAGATCCTCACGGCAGCGAAACAAGCAAATGCGTGGGAATTCATCTCCGTCCTGCCGGATGGAGTGGATACGTACATCGGCGAACGAGGCGTAAAATTATCCGGCGGTCAAAAACAACGTTTATCGCTGGCACGTATTTTTCTGAAAAACCCCAAGATTCTCTTATTGGATGAAGCGACAAGTGCGTTGGACAACACCACCGAGAAACAGATCCAAGTGACGTTGGATGAACTCTCGGCGAATCGGACGACCTTTGTTATCGCTCATCGTCTTTCGACCATAACGCATGCAGATGAGATTTTCGTCTTGACCAAAAAAGGAATCGTCGAACGCGGAACCCATAGTGAACTGTTACGGAAACAAGGTGTCTATTACAGCCTTTACCATACCGAGGACAGTGAATAGAAAGAGGAGTTATGCAGTACCAACAGAATTTGAGCAGAATCGGGATCCTCATCAGTCATGAGCGAAAGAAACTTTTGCGCGTTTCGGGGGATCCGTCTTATACCCGAAAATGGTTTCTGCTTACGTCATTCAATCATGAATTTTTTGATGTGTCGGCAGGGCAGGCGGTATGCAGCCGCTCAACTTTAACGCGACTTGAGAACGGACTTTTGATCTACGAAGAGGAACTATATCGTTTCTTTTTACGAAAATGCGGATTGACATATTTTTACGATCTTGAATTCGAACAACACTATTCTTTTCTGATTGACAAAATATTGACCCATATTGCTCTGTCAGAGGTTGAACAAGTCCGGACCAATCTTATCGAGTGGAAACAGTTAGTTGCGCCGATCAATGAAAATGTGTTGTATCGAAGTTTCGATGAAGCGATCTCAATCGTTGTTTCGTTTTTTCTAGAAGGTCGATTTCCGGAACCGAAATGGATGGATCGAATGATCGATATCTATGAAATCTATCCGCCACAGTTGAGTTCTTATCTGTTGCTGATGAACGAGATCTATGTCGCTACGCATCTCTTGCATGAGTGTTGCGCTGATTTCGGTAATCAAATGGAACATCAATTGACTGATGATCCAATCAGTTGTTTGGCATTTGCGTTAAATCGGCTCAGAAACAATAAATCCATCAGCAGTTTGAATTACCTTCGCAAAATCAGAACATTGTTTGACTCTTCCTGTTTCTTCACGACGCTCAACTTACATGCTGAGATGAATACTCGGATGCTTGGCGAAGATTCGGAAATGATCAAACAGGCTGAGACGATCCTTGAACGATATTCCTATTGCCCACTTGGAATTTCAGTGTATCTTCAAAACGAAGTTCGTATGAGCGAAGCACTATATTTTATTGAACAAGCTAAACTTAGCCGGGCAGAAGATATTCTTCGAAATTTAGTTTCAACTTCGAATTTCCATTCTGTATCGGCACTGATATTACTGGATTTGATCGGCTCCGACAGGAATAGTGGATTCATTACTGCAAGTATCGATACGCGTATCGCAATCGATGATTTGTATGATGACGGATATCGTGTGATGGCTGAATATCTGATGCTAAAGGTTAAACAAGTCGAAAAGTCGATCTTGCTGGCGTTTATTGTTAATGAAATAGCACCGCTGATGGGTTTACGGTTGTATCCGGATTATTTTAACGGATACTTTGCGAAAGAAACTTGTCGATTGGCAAAAGATACAGCCATGTATAAATATTCGTTTCTTTTCTTGAAACATGAATATGATCGTTGGACATAGTTGCGAAATCGTGATATAAAACAAGTTATTTTGCGTTTGTCTGAGAGTTGAGTGAAATTGCTTATCTTGCGCTATGATTATCTCGAAAGGGGTGAACAAGCGCTTGAAGCATTGTGTGCCAGCAATGTTTCTTCACGGATTTGGCTTTAACGTGCGAAAAGAAGAAGACCTAGGTCGGTTTTCTTCTTTTACTAAGTGTGAGTGCAAATATCGGTAATTGTAAAAACAGACCCCATTTTAGTGATTTTTTCCTTTGACTTCTTTTACTTGAAATATAACTTAAAAATGGTAAAATGTTTAAGTAAAGGGATGGTGAAGACATGGAATTCTGGACATCATTATTAAGTTTAGTCGTAGGTATAGCGATCGGTGGCGGTTTAGGTTTTTATTTCACCCGCAAAGCTTTCATGAAACAGTTGAAAGACAATCCGCCGATCAACGAAAAAATGATTCGCGCAATGTTCCTGCAGATGGGAAGAAAACCTTCCGAATCTCAGATCAAGCAGATCATGAAATCGATGGAGCAATACAAGTAGAAACACAGTTTAGCTGTGTTTTCTTTTAACCGAAACGGAGGTTTTTATGGCAAATGTAAGGTTGGGAATCATCGGCCCGGGCAAGATAACGACACGTTTTTTAAAAGGATGTGGATTATCTTCCGGGATCGAAGTGGTGGCGGCTGCTTCACGTGATTTTGATAAAGCAGTCAAGTTTTGTGCGGAACACGGTATTGAACATGCATTCGGAAACTATGAGGAAATGTGTGCCAGCGGTTTGATCGATGCGGTTTATATCGCGACCCCGCCGTTTACGCACTATGAATTGGTCAAAATGTGCTTGAATCATAATGTACATGTTTTGTGTGAGAAACCATTTCTGACAGATAGTAAACAGATCGAAGAAGTCTTTGCGTTAGCTCAATCAAAAGGTAAACTCTTGATGGAGGCCATGAAAGCAGTCTATACGCCGACTACGTTACAAGTCAAAAAATGGTTGACTGACAAAGTGATCGGCGAACTGGTCTATGCGGAAGCATCCGACAGTTATAAATCACCGTATGAGCATGATCATTGGGTCTTTTATAAAGACAGAATGGGCGGCGGAATCTTGGATGTCGGTGTTTATCCGATCGCTTACTTGTTGTATCTGATCGACAGCCCGATCGTTTCAAGTACCAATATGAAAGTACTGGGTGAAACCGGCGTCGATGAAGTGATGCAGATCTTGATCAACTTTGAAAACGGTGTTATGGGAAGTGTCCGTGCCGGTCTGATGGTCAACATGCAGAACAACGCGATTTTCTACGGAACGAAGGGGTATATCGAAGTCCGTGATTTCTGGAAGTGTACCGAAGCTAAACTGAAACTGGAAGGACAAGATGATATTATTTGGAAAAGTGATTTTGAAAGTGATTTCCAGTTTGAGATCCAACACTTCATTGATTGTATAAAAAAAGGAGCTCTTGAAAGCCCCGTCATGTCCAAACAATTCAGTATGAAGATGATCGATCTGATCAATAATAACCTTTAAAGCCAGTGTACTTTATTTTCGGTATGATTGCGCAGTCGTTCGATGTTGGAACGATGACGATAAACGACCAGTATTGCGATCAACAATGCACAGATCGAAACCTGAAGGTTCGATTGAACGAAGAACGAGATGACCGCCGCCAATGAGACGGCAATGATCGAAGACAGTGAAACGAATTTAGTCAGTTTCAAGATCACAAAGAAAGTGATTAACGGTATCAGAAACATGGATACAACGGTATGCGAGATAAACAGGCTGACTCCCAAAAGATAACCGAAGGCGGTAGAAACAGCTTTACCGCCTTTAAATTGCGCAAAAATCGGATAACAGTGTCCGACCGCAGCCATAAAACCGGCAATGACGGCAGCACTTGGATTGAACGTCATGACAATGGCGATCACAAAGAAACCTTTGAGTCCGTCAAGAATTGCGACAGCGACGCCGGCTTTGCCGCCCAATACCCGACCGGCATTGGTACCGCCGAGATTACCGCTTCCGAATCCGCGAATATCAGTGTTGTAAAAGATTTTTCCGACGACCAATGCGAACGGTATAGATCCGAATAAATAACCGAAGATACATTCAAGCAGCATATTCTCACCTCGCTTCCGCCTCTATTATACCAAATCTTTAGAAACTGTCATGTTTTAATTCATTCGATTCTTGTGTATAATAAACACGTGAGAGGGGTTTTTTAGATGGCAGTTCAAAAAAAATATGATGAATCCAGTATTCAGATCCTGGAAGGACTGGAAGCTGTAAGAAAACGTCCCGGAATGTATATCGGTTCCACGGACAGCCGCGGTTTGCATCACCTCGTGTGGGAAATCGTGGATAATGCGATCGATGAGGCATTAAACGGATACGGCAAGACGATCCGCATCACGATCGAGAAGAACAATGTGATCCGCGTTGAAGATGAGGGAAGAGGTATGCCGGTCGGCATGCATCAATCCGGCGTATCGACACTGCAGGTTATTTTCAGTGTGCTTCATGCCGGGGGAAAATTTTCTTCCGAGGGTGGTTACAAGACGGCCGGCGGTCTTCACGGTGTCGGAGCTTCCGTCGTCAATGCTTTGAGCAGTTGGTTGGAAGTCACGGTCGCATATGACGGTAATCTGTATCAAATGAAATTCAGTAACGGCGGAAAAGATGTTTCCAGCTTACTGAATCTCGGAAAAACAACGAAGACCGGCAGTACGATTCGTTTCTTAGCCGATAAGACGATCTTTACGACGATCGACTACAATGCCGGCCAAATTTGCGAACGAGCCCGCGAGAGCGCATTCTTACTCAATGGGATTACCATGTTTGTCAATGACGAACGGACCGGTAAACTTGAGAAGTTTGTTTACGATCACGGGTTGATCGCGTTTTTAGATTATTTGAATGAGGATCGGACAGTCTTGCACAGCGGTATTGCCTTCAGCGGAAGTTCGAACGATATCGGTATCGAGTTTGCGTTGCAATACACCGATGATTACCAGGAAAACACTTTTTCGTTTGTGAATCTTGTGCGTACGTCGGACGGCGGAACGCATGAGATCGGTTATAAATCAGCGCTGACAAAAGTGATGAATGATTTCGCACGAAAAATCGGAATTCTCAAAGAAAAAGACAAAAATTTCGAAGGTAACGACATTCGCGAAGGATGTACTTCCGTTATTTCAGTCTCGATCTCCGAGAATATTCTGCAGTTTGAAGGTCAAACCAAAGGTAAATTGGGAACACCGGACGCAAAAGCGGCCGTTGAAAATTTTGTTGTTGAGAAAATGACATTTTATTTAGAAGAAAATCGAGATTTTGCGACACTCATTCTGAAAAAGATCCAAAAAGCAGCGACCGTTCGCGACGCGGCCCGTAAGGCCCGCGAGGATGCCCGCAAAGGTAAAAAGAATGGTAAAAGCGAGCGCATATTATCCGGTAAATTGGCTCCGGCCCAGTCGAAGGACAGCCGGCGCAATGAGTTGTTTCTGGTCGAAGGAGATTCCGCCGGCGGCAGTGCCAAGCAGGGAAGAGATTCCAAATATCAAGCCATTTTGCCGCTGCGCGGTAAAGTATTGAATACCGAAAAAGCAAGTATTGCCGATATCGAGAAAAACGAAGAACTGAATACGCTTATTCATGCATTGGGGGCCGGGGTCGGAAGTGATTTTGACGTAACCGACTGTAATTACGGTAAGGTCATCATCATGACCGATGCGGATACCGACGGTGCTCATATTCAGTGTTTACTGTTGACTTTTTTCTATCGATATATGCGCGAACTGATCGAAAACGGAAAAGTGTTTATTGCGCAACCACCGCTTTTTAAGGTGACCAAAGGTAAAAATATCGCCTATGCGTTCGATGAGATCGAACTCGCTGCCGTTCAGTTGAAGATGGGAAAATCAGAATTACAAAGGTACAAAGGATTGGGTGAGATGAATGCGGATCAGCTATGGGAAACGACCATGGATCCAAGTACCCGTACGTTGATCCAGATATCCATCGATGATGCGATCACTGCTCAACGCATGGTCAGTGTGTTGATGGGTGATAAAGCCAATCTCAGACGTGACTGGATCGAGGACAATGTCGCTTTCACACTGGAAGATCATTTTGATAAGGAGGCGCACTGATGGCTCAGGATAAAAAAGAGATCAAAGAATCAAAATTTTTAGTGACGCCGTTGGAATCACTCATGCAGGATCGTTTTGGACGTTATTCCAAATACATCATTCAGGAAAGAGCTCTTCCGGACGTTCGTGATGGCCTAAAACCGGTTCAACGTCGCATTCTTTATGCGATGTTTGAAGATGGAAACACGTTCGACAAAGGCTATCGCAAATCAGCCAAAACGGTTGGGTTAGTCATCGGTAATTATCATCCGCACGGAGATTCAAGTGTTTATGAAGCGATGGTCCGGATGTCTCAATACTGGAAGATGAATGTCGAATTGGTAGATATGCAAGGAAACAACGGATCGATCGATGATGATCCGGCAGCGGCCATGCGTTATACCGAAGCCCGTTTATCGGCGTACTGTACGTTACTTTTACAGGATATCCGAGAAAACACCGTCAATTTTTCCAGTAACTTTGATGATACATCATTTGAACCGGTCGTGCTGCCGGCTCGTCTGCCGAATTTACTGATCAACGGAACGACCGGCATCGCTGCCGGATACGCTACCAATATTCCGCCGCACAATATGAACGAGGTGATCGAATCAACGATCTATCGTTTGAATTATCCGGAATGTACTCTTGAAGAACTTGAAGAGATCATGCTTGGTCCGGACTTTCCGACCGGTGGTATCGTACAAGGTAAAGATGGGATCCATGAGGCATTTTTGACCGGTAAAGGTCGTATTGTTTTACGCGGTAAAGCCGAGATCATTGAAGGGCGAACCGTCAATCAGATCGTTATTACCGAAATCCCGTATGAAGTCATCAAAGTAAATATGGTCAAAAAGATGGATGATATCCGCTTGAATAAATCGCTGGAATCGATCTTGGATGTGCGTGATGAATCGGATCGTAACGGATTACGCATCGTTGTCGATTTCAAGAAAGAATCCGACGGTCAATTGATCCTCAATTATTTATATAAGAATACCGACTTGCAGGTCTACTTCAATTACAACATGGTTTCCATCGTTCGTCAGCGGCCTGAACAGTTGGGACTGATACCGATGTTGGATGCGTTTATCGATCACCGCAAGGAAGTTGTATTGCGTCGGAGTAAGTTTCAATATGATGATCTAGAGCGCCGTTGTCATATATTGGAAGGTTTGATGAAGGCTGTATCGGTCTTGGATGAAGTTATTACCATTATCCGTTCTTCCAAAGATAAAACCAATGCGAAAGAAAATTTGATCGCCCGTTTTAAATTCAGCGAAGCACAGGCCGAAGCGATCGTCGTCTTGCGTTTATATCGGTTGACTTCGACTGATATCTACGAGCTGCGCGAAGAGTTTGCCCAATTGGTCAACCAAATGGAATACCTGAACAGTATTCTGCAGAGCGAAGAAATGTTGAAAAGTGTGTTAGTCAAAGAACTCAAAGAGATCCGCGACAAGTTCCCGCATAAACGCAGAACCATCATCGAAGATCAGGTCCAAGAGATCATCATCGACAAGATGAGCATGATTCCCAATGACCGTGTCGTAGTGACGGTCAGCCGCGATGGCTATGTGAAACGTGTTTCGATGCGATCCTTCACAGCCAGTGAAAACAACGATACCGGACTCAAAGAACTGGATGAGTGCATCGGAACGATCGAAGCGGATACGTACGATACCTTGTTGATGTTTACCGATCGCGGTAACTATGCGTATTTGCCGATCTATTCGTTGGAAGATGCTAAATGGAAAGAGATCGGAAATCATCTGGGTCATTATATGAAAGCCGACGGCGGTGAGAAGATCATTGCTGCTATGACGGTGAAGAATTTCATGACCTATGCCTGGATCGTCAGTGTGAGTGCCCGCGGCATGATGAAAAAAACAGCTGTACAGGAATTCATTGTTCAACGCAATAATAAGACCTATGATGCGATGGTCCTGCAGAAGGACGATCGGATCGTCGGTTGCTTCGCTTTATATGAGAATGAGGATATTCTGTTGATCAGTAAGCAGGGTTACGGAGTACGATATGACAGTAATTCCATTTCTGAGATCGGTACCAAGGCAAAAGGCGTCAAAGCCATGAACTTGAGTGTCGGTGACGAGATCGGTTACGGTTGCGCACTCAAAGAATCTGCCAATGCACTTTTGATTCGTACGCTCAACGGCAGTTTGAAACGAATCCGCATCAATGAGATCGATCTGATGGCACGTCCTGCCAAAGGTGAACTGCTCGCTAAAAAAGTCAAATCGAATCCGCAGATCGTCGCCTTTGCGTCCGCAGTCAGCTCATATTCGATGTTGAAACTGACGCAGGATAAAAAGAATTGGGTCTTCGTGAAAGATATACCGATCATGGCAAAAGACGCCACTTATTCGACAGTAAACGGCAGTGAAGCACATTATGTACTGAAAGAAATCGAAGAGATCAAGATCATCGATCTTCCGCCGCGCGTGGAAAAACGGCAGGCAGAACATGAAGATGTTGAATTTATGCAGTTAGAACTATAAAAAAAGAGGTTATGTCAACTGATCCTTCATATGATGAAGAATCCAATCGATATAACCTCTTCTTATGCGATAACTGAAGTTTCTTTCAGATAATCGATGACATCACTGATCTTGCCGAAGTGGCCGATACAGAATTTTTCGATCGATTCATCGACAATACGAGTCGTTTCGACATAGATCGGTTTCGTATTAGCCAAGTAAGCAGATTGAATGCCATATAAACTGTCTTCGATCACAAAGGTATGCGAAGGTCTGGCATGAACCATTGCGCAGACTTTCAGATACATGGCCGGATCCGGTTTGCCGGCGAAAACTTCATCGCCGCTGACGGTCGCAGCGAAATTATACGCAGACAAATGATCGTTGATCATCTCGTCCATGTGACTTCGATTGCGACTGCTGACAAGTGCGATCGGGATATTGTTGCGGCTTAAATAATCCAGTAAAAGCAATCCGTCTTCAATTAAAAGGTCAGTACCTGATTCACGATGGGATTTCCAATACGCAGCCGCATTGACGGCAACTTCATCATGATGTTCGGCCAGCCAATAAGATTCTCGCAATAATTTCTCTTTTTGTTCGCTTCCGACATCCTGAATTCCGTAGAAGAAGTTTGTGGGAAGGTTGAGATCATATCGATCGGCGATTTCCTGCCAAGCTTTGCGGCCTGACTCTTCGCTGTTGATCAATAATCCGTCGATGTCGAATACTACCAGTTCTGTTTTCATAGAATCACCTGTTTAGTTGTACCATAATTATTCATCTTTATCTACCCTCGTGACTAAACAACCTGTTTCCGTTTTCAATTGTGGATAAGTTTGTTATAATACCGTATGTGGAGGGCTTTCAATGAAACTGTTTTTGCCCAATCGTCAAGTAGGTTCGTTGGAACAGCTTGATCCGCATACTCTTTTTGAAGAGGGAATCAGGTTGATCGTGGTTGATGCGGACAATACGCTGTTGGCTCCGCATGAAAAAACATGTCGTAAAGAAAAAGAAACCTGGATTCAGGCAATCAAAAAGGCAGACATCAGAATCGTACTGATTTCAAATAATATTCCATCGCGATTGAGTTGCGTGGATAGACAATTGAAAATCGAGGCGATTTCTTTAGCTTTTAAACCCTTACCGTTTAAGATCAGCCGCTATATGAAACTGCATGGTTTTCAATCGCATGAAACTTGTCTGGCAGGTGATCAACTGTTTACCGATATCACAGCCGGCAATCTGCTTGGATTGACGACGATATTGGTCGAGCCTATCGTATCAAATGAATACATCTATACGCGATGGATTCGCGTTTTGGAAAAAGCGGCGTTGTCCGCAAAAAGAAAGCAGGGATGAGTTCATGAGTGAATCAACGATTAAATATTGTTACGGATGCGGCGTCAGATTGCAAAACACCGATCCGGAGAAGACCGGGTATGTCGTCAAACCTGAGCAGACGTTGTGTCAGCGCTGTTATCGCCTGACTCATTACGGAGATACCACACGGTTAAAGACCGAAGAGGCTGACAGTGATGAAGTATTGCGGGAGATCGCTTCGATCGATGCCTTATATCTGTATGTGGCTGATCTGACGGATTTCGAAGGAAGCATGATCCCAGGAATCAACCGTCACCTTGCCAATAAAGACTTGTTGCTGGTCGCCACTAAGCGCGATCTGTTGCCGGTCACGATGTCCAACAGTAAACTGCTGCGATTCGTCCAAAGCCGAATGAAAGCTTACGGATGTGAAGTCAAAGGAATCGTTGTGATCGGTGACTATGCGAAAGACGGTATCGACGAAGTCGAACACGGTCTGCGTTTATTCCGCAAAGGTCGCGCCGTAGTGGCGTTAGGTATGGCCAATGCCGGAAAAAGTACGTTGTTGAATCAATTGGTAAAACCGGAAAAAACGTTAACGGTTTCGCCGTATCCGCATACGACATTACGCTTGAATGCCATTCGTTGCGGTGATTATACTGTGTATGACAGTCCCGGCATCCGGGTTGAAAATAGTTTGTGGAATCGCTTAAGTCCTGTCGATATTCGCAAGATCACGCTTGATCGGCCGTATGCACCGCGCAGTTTCCAACTTCGCGATGATCAAACGATCATAGCAGGGGGTCTGTGTGCCATCAGCATTTATGGGTGTAACGATGTCAGTCTGACTTCATACCTTTCGGAGAATGTATTGCTGCACCGCAGCAAGGCGGAAAGAAGAGATGAGTTTTTGGAAAAGCACTTCGACGAACTCGAACCGCGCTTGATCGAACGTCCGGCTTTGACACAAAAAACAGTCTATCAAGGTAAAAACGAAAAAACCGATATCGTAATCAATCAGTTGGGCTGGTTCTGTATTCAGGGCGAGTTCACCAAAATAGAAGTATTAACACCCGTTGGAGTCAATGTACTCTTCAGAAAGGCGATGATTTAATGTTAAACGCAAAACAAAAAAGATTTCTGCGCTCAGTGGGATCGACCACCCGCGCAATCTTCCAGGTAGGTAAAGAGGGCATGAGTGTCAATCTCATCGCAACGATGGATGACTCGCTGCGCGCCCATGAATTAGTAAAAATAAGTGTCTTGAAAAACTGTCCGGTTCCGGTCCAGGAGATCGCGTTAGATTTAGCCTCCGGCACACACAGCGAAGTGGTACAGATCATCGGTCATACGATCCTGTTATACCGTGTCAGTGAAAAAAGAATCCTGGAACTGCCCAGATGAAGCGCATCGGGTGTTTCGGCGGAAGTTTCAATCCGATACATACCGGTCATCTTGAAATCGCCAAACAGGCGATCAAACAATGCGGATTACAGGAAGTTTGGTTTATTCCGTCGCTCAGCACACCGCTGAAAGAAAATCAAAGTGCCTCTTTTGCACACCGTGCCGAAATGATCAGTTTGATGATCAGACCTTACCGCAAGATGAAACTCTGTACGATCGAAGCCCAGCTTTCAACGCCTTCTTACACGATCAATACGGTCGATTTCTTGCATGAACAATTTCCCGAAGTTACTTTTTTATGGATCATGGGAAGTGATCAATCCAATCAATTTGACCAATGGAAAGAAAATAAGCGCTTACTGGAAGAAATCGAATTTATCGTTTATCCGCGCAATGATACAGATAAAATTCCGAGCGGCATGAAAAAACTTGAAATGGCTGCCATTTTGCCGAACGCGAGTACACGTATTCGCGAAGGACTCGTAACAGACACATCGGCCAAGGTCGTTCGATACATGATCGAAAATCAACTCTATATCGAAGCCATCGCAAAAAGTATGGTGAGTCCGAAACGTTGGTTGCATGTGAAGTCGATGTGCGACCTGGCGTGTCGAATCGCTCAAAGCAATCACGCGGATATTGAAAAAGTTCGGCTTGCGGCATTATTCCATGATTGCGCTAAATCTATGAAAGAAGATGAATTGAAAGCGTGGCTCAGTTTCTGCTATCCTGCTTATATTGACCAACATCCGAGTTTGTGGCATCAGATCGTCGGTGCCGAGATTGCCAAGCGAAAGTTCCAAATTCGCGATCCCGAAGTTTTGGCAGCGATCCGTCATCACGTAAACGGAACACATCGTTCAATGACAGCAATGATCGTTTATTTGGCTGATAAATTAGATGAAAGCAGGGGTTATGACAGTTCCGCTGAGATCGCGACCGCGATGAAGGATGTCCGTAAAGCATATGAGAATGTACGTGCATCGCAACGGGAGTATTTACTCAAGGAGGGTGTGGATGTTCAATCGATCGAATGAAGAATCACTCCTATATGCGGAAATTAAAAATTTCAATAAGACCAGTTTTATATGGTTTTCAGAAACTAAGAAGGTAACCTGACCATGTATACAATCCTAGCGCACTATTATGATCGCTTGGTCGAAGATCGCGATGCGACCCTGAAATGGGCAGACTATGTGAGCAGTCACTCCGCCGGATCTGATTTCTTGGAATTGGCCTGCGGAAGCGGCTCGATCACCATCGAATTGGCGAACCGCGGATATCAGGTGACAGGCAGCGATCTTTCACAAGAGATGCTTGATTTCGCGAATTCAAAACCGCATCCGGATTCGTTGAAATTTATTCAGAAAAACATGCTTGATCTGGATGGTTTGGCTGAGTATGACAGTATCTTACTGTTTTGCGACAGTATCAATTATTTGTCTTCATTGGCGGAAATCGATTGCTTGTTCGACCAAGTAAATCGCCATTTGAGATTGGACGGTGCCTTCATGTTCGACATGCATACACCGGCTCGGATCGAAGAGTTCAACGATGAATTCATTGAAGAAGGATGGATCGATGATACGGCCTATCAGTGGACCATTTTATCGGAAAGTTCCGACCGTATCAATCATCATTTCGCATTCTATCCGAAAAACGGGCAAATGTTGGAAGAAACACATATTCAAACCGTTTTCGATTTGAAAGAAGTCACTCGATTACTGACGAAACATCATTTCAGTTTCGTTGTAAACAGTGATTTTGACGGACCGGCGGATGAATCAGCCGAGAAGTATTTCATCACGGCGAGAAAGGGACACGAAGAATGATCGCCATTATCGGAGCCATGCAAGAAGAAGTCAATGAAATAACAGCATTGATGGAAAATAAGGAAACCAAAACGTTCCACTCAGTCGTCTTTGTGACAGGTACGCTCAATCAAGTTCCGGTCGTCGTTTTACTCAGCGGCATCGGAAAAGCTGCAGCAGCGATGACAACGGCGATGTGTTTGGAAAATTTCAGCGTCGAAGGCATTGTTAACATCGGAACTGCCGGCGGTTTAAAAGAACAACAGGAAGTACTGGATGTGGTCGTTTCTTCAAAAGTAACGTATCATGACTTGGATTTGACTGTTTTCGGCTATCCGCAGAGTTTTTCGAATCAGCGGTTTGTTTATGAAGCCGACGCACGTTATATCGAAGCCTTTAAAACAGTCATTGGGAAATCTCGTCATTGGATCGGACCCATTGTCTCCGGTGATCAGTTTATTTCACGCCGAGAACAGGTCGACTTGATCCTTAAAAACTATCCTGAAGCCATCTGTGCCGAAATGGAAGGAGCTGCGGTAGCGCAAGTAGCCGCCGGTTATCAAATTCCGTTCGTTATACTTAGGTCGTTGTCTGACATTACGGTCAGAAACGAAAATCACATTACGTTTGAGGAATATCTGACAAAAGCTTCGCAACGGAGTGCGCGTTGGTGCTATAACGTCTTACCCTTGTTGATTAACTAAAAAAAACTGAATTCTGTAATTCTACAGTTTTCAGTTTTTTTTAATTGGTATATTCGGCTCGCCAGATACCGTTATTTTTCATCCATGCTTTTATTTGATCCATTGTGAATGGGTTTTTTGCGTCCCATTCAAGGGCTGAATGGACGATGATCGCGGAGTCTTTATATTCCAAACTGACAAATGCCGGTATGGTTGAGAAGCCCCAAATTTTCTTGATGGCTTGCGGTGTGATCGTAGAAGGGATCTTCGAAACATCAACGGCTTCGATATCCGCAAATGCAGCGACATTGGCATCGGCGGCCAATTTAATTAAGATGTCGGTATCGATATAGGCACAGTCGGCATTGTCGACATCACAGAAATACAAATAATGGATGCCGGGAACTTCCTTCAAATGAGTTTCCAAATCAGCATAAGCGATGACAGTTGATTTGAACATTGAAGTCAGTGTCGGATCAGTTTTTTTAGGTGTAAAATAGAAAAACAGAGCAAGTAACAACGTACAGATCAGTAAACCGATTCCTGAGATTAATTTCCAGTTTTTATGCATGATTTACCTCCTGTATTTCGAATTTTAGCACGGGTTGATGAAATATGCAAATAAAATTCCAACCTGAGCATGCACTCTGATATAATAAATCTGGAGGTATTTATGGATAAGTTAAATCGATCTTACTTGTTCACACTGCTCTTATCGGTGATCCTTGTCGGAATCATTATGTTGAACGCATGGAGTTTCGTCAGCGGTCCGGTTAATCACGATAAAAGTCTGCAACGTAACAATTTAAATAAAACAGCTGTTTTGTATTCGATCTCCAGTCCGGTTTATGTTCATCGCAGTGCTTATGATACCGTTATGAATGTTGCGAAGGGTACGGACAAAAAGGGTACAGAAATCTATTTTTTCTTTAATGATTCGCATTTATTGATCACCTCGCTGAACGCAGCCGATTTTGATTTCGATACGGCAATCAAAAAAGCGTCGGAAGCAGTGACATTGGATAATGCGACGGCGACAGTCGGTTATTTTCATGCTAAACCGGTTTATGTCGTCAGTGACAAAACGACGGAAATCGTCTTGAGTATGGTTGATTTCAGTGTACTGATCAACGTAAGGATGGAGTAATATGAAAGTAAATTGGTGGGAAGAGAATTACATCGACACGCAGAGTTGGATCTTGGAGCATCTCGAACAACTTAATCTGGATGCATTCGAGACGGTCACGGTTCTGATGATCGCAAAATTACAAAAACAACATGAAATCGTGCAACCGGATGATTTAGCAAAACGGTGCAATTTTTCTGAGCAACAAACCGATGATATCTTGACCCGTTTGGTCAATAAAGGGTATTTGAGTGTGAAAGTACTTTCGAGTGAAGTCGATTATTGTTTGGACGGTCTGTTTGATAACGGGGACCGGTCGATCGTTCCGACATCGATGTCGATCGCCGAGATCTTTGAATCAGAATTTCAGCGTCCGTTGAGTTCGGCTGAATTGGAGAAATTGAACGATTGGCTCAATCGTTTAGACCCGCAATATTTGATCCATGCGTTACGTGAAGCCGTTATGTATCGTAAACTCAGTTTCACTTATATCGATCGGATCTTAAGCAGTTGGATCAAATCGAAGACGACGATCGAACAATTGAATGAAGGAAAACGAAATGACGATGACGCCCGCTGAGATCATGTCTGAATTGAATCGAATGTTTCCGAATGCCGGTTGCGAACTTGATTATGAGACAGTGTACCAATTGGCTGTAGCGGTCATTCTGAGCGCTCAGACAACCGATAAGGCAGTTAACGAGATTACACCTGCTTTATTTGCCAGGTTCCCCGACGCTGTTTCTTTAGCTTCAGGTGAAGTCGGTGAGATCGAAGAATATATCAAAAGGATCGGATTGTTTCGGAATAAAGCAAAAAATCTCAAAGGATTCGCTGAAGAATTGACAGCACGCTTCGATTCCGTACTTCCCCGTGACAGTAAAGAACTACAGTCACTGCCGGGTATCGGACGAAAGACCGCCAATGTTATTCAAGCTGTCGGATTTCAAATTCCGGCACTGGCTGTCGATACGCATGTGGAGCGAGTCAGTCATCGGTTGGCACTTGTAAGTGTTAAGGCCAATCTGCTTCAAACTGAATTGACACTGAAAAAGAAAATCCCGGAAAATCAATGGATCCAAGCTCACCATACTTTATTGTTTTTCGGCAGATATAAGTGCAAAGCATTGCGTCCGCTGTGTGATGATTGTCCGTTCACTTCTTTCTGTCGTTACCAACTGCAAAAAAACCGAAATCAGCTCAAGTGAGCGACTTCGGTCTTTTTTTTAGGTTCTAATCGACGGTGAGGTTGATGACACCGCCGGCTGCTTTGATTTCACTGTATGAATAATTCTTGGACGTATCGATCGCAGTACTGCCGATCTTAACGGCTGTGACTTTGGTTCCGCTCGCCGGGTTATAGTGACAGGTGAAGATGCTGCAGACCGGTGAAGCATAAGTCAACGGCTTGTTGATGAACTCAGTCGCGAGATTCACCAACTTATCGAAAACGATGACTGAAATATTTTTAGTACTCAATTCTGACAGGGTGATCGTACTGCCTTCCGTAATACCATGGACTGACTTTACGTTACCGATATCAGCCAGTTTAGTTCCATTTGGGAAATCCAACGTTACGGTTTGATTGGTTATGCCATTGGCACTCAACCAATCCTCCATCGATGAATACGGATGGTCGGAGAAAGTCGGAATCGTAACATTCAGATCAGCAATATTGAAGGTTTTGCATATCTCGGTACTATGCAGTGCAGCGATATCGAATCCATAATAGCCGCACGCCGTAACTTTCGAATTGGCAGCGACATTCAACTGTGTTGTGAATGTGTTGGTTTCCTGTGACATCTCGGCAACGGTCGTTCCGTCTACGCTGAGGCGGACTTTATAACGTACCGCACCGAAGATCCATGAAGGATCATAAAGCTTGGTACTGTTGTATCCAATCGACTTACCGCCGATATTGACGGTAATGTGTTCAACAACAGGAGCCGCGATCAGAGCTGCCAAGTCGGGATATGCACTCAAGGTAAACGTGAAATTCTTAAGTTTTCCACTGTTGTTGACAGTTCCGTCAAACGTCGTCGGATTGCTGAGTGTCGGAGCAGTCAATGTTCCTAGCGTCGCAAATTCTTTTTTGATCATGCCGGTCACGACCATAGAAGGGGCCATATTGGCAATCGGAGAAACATACGGGAAGACTCCCAATACATGTGTGATACCGACGACACCGGCCGGTTTTGCGATCGCTGTCGGCTGCGCTCCGGTGATCGTGTTGATCGTATTCAGAATCAAACTGTTGATGTTGCCCGGAAGATTCAAACGACTGTCGTTAGCTGTGAAATAGGTAGTCTTATCTTTGATGGCTTTATCATAACCGACCCAGACGGTCGTCGTATACTGACTCGTCGAGGCGATCATCCATTTATCTTTAGCTGCGTTTTCAGGAATATTGTAAGGTAGTCCGTCTTTGCCCCAATCGGTCGTCCCGGTCTTGGCATAAACAGGATAAGCTCTTTTTAAAATCTGCATATAGTTCGCAAACGGTCCGGTAACGTTTCTTTCCATCAGATAGGAAGAAAGATACGAGGCATCCGGCGAGAGTACTTGTGTTCCGGCGTAAGTCGGAACCAAAGGATCACTTCCGTTGGTAAATTCAATACGCGTTACAGTATGCGGTTGGATATAGACACCTTCGTTAAGCAGGGTCGAATGGGCACCGGCCATTTGAAGCGGCGTTGCCAAGTAGGTCGATCCGCCGATCGCATAACCGACATTGAACGCATTGCGCTTTACCTTGTCAAAACCAATACTGATCAGATAATCGGCTACTTTTGAAGCACCCAGCGTATTGATGACATTCTGTAAGGTCAGGATCGCCGGAATGTTCAGTGACATGCCCATGGCTGTCTCTAAGGTAACGTTACCGCGGTAGGCACCGTCATAATCTTGAATGACGATATCGGTTCCGCCGTAGGTGATCGGTTTGTCTTCAAGCGTCTGCGTGGTGGCATAGCCCAAATAATCAAAGGCTAATGCGTAGGAGAGGAATGGTTTTACAGCCGATCCCGGTTGTTTATACATCGATGTGGCACGATTTAGCAATCGTTCTGCATTATAATATCGACCGCCGCCGAGCGCGATGATCTCGCCGGTTTGATTATTCATGGAGACGATCGCCGTCTGCATAAGTTCATTCGGCCATTTGACAGTCGTACTTCCGTTTTCAATCGCTTCGACAGTATCTTGAACTTTACGGTTCATGCTTGTGTAGATAATCATCGGCGTTGAGACCGGATCTTGACCGGTCAACGTCTTAACTTCTTCGACGACCGCATCGACATATGCTTGATAAGGAATAGCGTCGGTCGTATTCGCAGCCGTGGAGACTTTCGTTCCGACCAACAGATCTTCAACTTTGATCGACTTCGCCAGATCGAATTCTAATTGAGTGATATACCCATGGCGTAACATCATGTCCAAAACTGTATTACGTCTTTTCGTAGCTTCGAAAAGATTTTTCATCGGATTGAAGGTAGTAGGTGCATTGATGACACCGGCCAACATAGCGGATTCACTGATGTTCAGATCGGTAACGCTTTTACCGAAGTAATATTCGGCCGCTTTTTGAACACCGCGCGAATTGCCCGGTACGCCGAAATTGATCATATTCAGATAGAGTTCGAGAACTCTTTTTTTACTGATCTGTGAATCTAATTGCATGGCCAAGTAGATTTCTTGGATCTTGCGTTGTATTTTCTTCGGTGCCAATGACGATTCGGTAACAAAATAGGTGTTTTTTACCAACTGCATCGTAAAGGTCGAACCGCCCTGACCGAAATTCACTTTTCCGCTTTTCATTGTCGCAATCAAATTTTCGAGTGCGGCTTTCGTGAAACGAGGAAGATCGAATCCGTTATGAACGAAGAAACGGGAATCTTCAATCGAAACGAAGGCATCCACCAAGACCTGCGGTAATTTGTCATAACCGACGTTCTCACGTAACTGGGATCCGATGTCCGCAATCAGGACACCTTCCGAATCATAGATGCGCGATGAATTAGGGCTGGTGAAATCATCGACGTTCAAAGTAGGGGAGGCATCAATCACCGTTTTGAGGTAAATTAAGGAGACGGCCGAACCGACCAACGCCACGACGATCATGGCGGCTACCAATGATACCAGGATCTGTTTCCAGAGACCCTTTCCTTGCTTCTTGAATTTAAATCGTTTGAATTTTAGTTTGCGTTTCTGCGTCATTCGTTTTTTTCTCCTTTAAAATAAATAGTGTCGATGCACCGAAGATAATCGATCGGCGGCGTAAGTGACAACGGTATATGAAGTGCATATTCCTTAAACCAACTAAGTGGAATTGAACTCCGCTGCGTAGTATCGATGAAATCAATCAGCTTTTCGGCCGCTACGTAATAGGTCAGATCCAGTGACGTAAAGCGAATGATCGCAAACGCTATGGCACCATGGCGCAAGACATTGCGTAAATGGGCGATCTGATGTTCATGCACCGAACTCAACGTAAATGATGTTTTTGACTTTGTTTCTTTTGCCTCAAAGTCGATGGCACGGCCGCGGTAAACACCGTTATAATCGGTCGTACTGGGAGTTCTGAAGTAAGCTTCGGTAATTTTAGCTTTACTTCGTGAAGGATAACTTACGGTGACGATCGTGATCGGCGTAGGTTTCTTATGTACGTTTGCACGATCTGTTTCAAGGTAAAATTGATTGCTCTTGTTGAGGTCATCTTCCAAGCTCATTCCTCTGCGGGATGTGATTGGCGATAGAGCAGTCACTTCGCGATTCTTTTTTGTAGGGTATCCTACCATAATTATCACCTTCCCTATTATAAACGATTCTATTCCATAATTCTACTTTTGGTAGCAACAGATGGTAAATCTTCATCTTTACTTGCAAAACAGGGTGAATTTTGTATAATATAGAAACAGAGGTGGCATCATGGAAAAAATCGGTAAACTGGACGTACATATGATTTTGAACAAAGAGTTTAACGTTGATTTCAAAGGTTACTCCGCTTCTGAAGTAGACGCATTTCTTGATTTGGTGATTCAGGATTATCAAAAATTCAATCAATTGTTGGGTGAAGCTAATCAGCAGATCGAACAATTACAGAGGATCAATGCGCAATATCAGGCAAAACTGATCGAAACGCAAGGTAGACTGGATGTTAGCGGAACTGCAGAACCGACGGTCAATCAAGTCGATCTGTTGAAACGTTTGGCAAAACTGGAACAAGAAGTCTATAGCAAATAACATTACACTAGGGCAATCGCTGGCGCAAGTCAGAGGAAAGTCCATGCTCGCACCGTCTGTGATGACGGTACTGATTATGCTGGATGAAAAGATAAATCCAGGCAGGAAACTGACGGCTGAAGAAATCCTAAAACGCAAGTCATGGATGAAATCTATAAAAGTGCCACAGTGACGAAGTCTTAAGGGAAACCTTGAGAGTGGAACGAGGTAAACCCCATAAGCGAGAAACCCAAATTTGGTAGGGGAACTTTCCAAAGCTAATCGAAGCAGCGGAAGGACACGAGAGTGTAGATAAATGATTGCCGCCTCGCAAGAGGTACAGAACATGGCTTACATAGTGTAATGTTTAAAATGGAACTGATAAGTTCCATTTTATTTTACATTCAACGCTTGACTTGGTATAATCTAATCTGATAGACAGGAGGGACAGTCATGAAAGAAATCGGTCAAAAGTTGCGTGAGCGCCGCGAAGAACTCGGTTTTACGCTTGAACAGATGTGCGAAAAAACGAAAGTGACGATTCCTAATCTCAAGGCGATCGAAGCCGGAGACTTGGAATATTTCGATAATGATTTATCCTATTTGAGGTTTTACATCAAATATTACTGTCAAGCACTTTATCTTGATTATGAGCCTTTTCGTGCTTTGCTGTCGGATTCGATTGATCAGTACACCAATACCGTTTCACTTAACCGTATCCAACAACAGCAGCAGATCGAAAAGAATGTCAATAAAAGAAAGAATAAGTCTTCCGGACTCAAGAAGTTCGGGGGTTTTGAAAAGAAAAAAATCGATTATTCATTATATTCACTGATCGCGGTCATTGTGATTGTCGTGATCAGTTTAATTATTGTTTTATTTTCCTATGTGATTCCGTTTTTGACAACGCCTTCCGATACGGTCGTGCCTGATTCAACTGCCGTTGTACCGGATCCGATCGAAGAACCGACCGATACGACGCCGACCGATACTACACCGGTCGATACGACGCCGGCGGTACTGGCTGTCACGATGGAAAACCCGTCGCTCTACAATGTGACCGGATGGACAGAAGGACAAAACATCATGTTTACGGTCAATTTTCCGCAATCCAGTTCCTATATGCGGGTTTCGATCGATGATGTCGTGACGAATAATCCGATCGCCAGAAAATATGTAATGAATGAAAAGATGGAGATTCTGACGACAGCGACCGGCGGTCGTAAGATTTCGATCTATTTCGGTTATATTAAAAACAGTTTATTGAACGTCAATGAGCTGGCCGTACCGTTTGATCCGTCGATTGCGACGAGTCCGGTATCCGCCACGATCGTTTTCGTATTTAAAGGAGCGTAAAAATGAACTTGCCGAATCGCTTGACGATGTTTCGCATCCTAATGATTCCATTGATCGTACTTGTTATGATTTTTCCGTATGCACAGTTTAATATTGCGATCGGACATATCACGTTCGGATTTGTCAGTCTGCCGATTTTAAACCTGATCGTTCTGGCTTTATTTGCGATTGCCAGTTTTACGGATTATTTAGATGGTTATATCGCCCGTAAATATCATCTTGTAACTTCATTCGGTAAATTTATCGATCCGATCGCCGATAAGTTATTGGTCAATACGATGCTTATCTTATTCGCTTGGAAGGGGATCGTTCCGGTGGTTGCGGTATTGTTGATGCTTTGGCGCGACACAGCTGTCGATGGGATTCGCATGATCACAGCCGGTAAAGGAAAAGTCATGGCTGCCGGGTATTTAGGTAAGGTCAAAACCGTGGCGCAGATGTCAGCTATCGTTTTATTGTTGCTGAAAAATCTTCCGTTTGAACTTTACGGATTACCGGTCGCTGATATTCTTTTATGGTTTGCAGCCTTCATTTCCGTGATCAGCGGAATTTCATATTTCCTGCAGGCAAAAGATACCATCATGGAAAGCAAATAAAATGGAAGAGTTGATCGAACTGTTAAAAGCAAGGAATCTGACAGTCGCAAGTTGTGAAAGTTTTACCGGCGGACTGTTTGCGTCCCTATTGACGGAAGTACCGGGTGCGTCGTCAGTATTCAAAGGATCCGTTGTCAGTTACGTCAATGAGATTAAAATTCGAGTCGTCAATGTTCCGTCTGAACTGATTGAAACTTATGGTGCCGTCAGCGAAGAAACCGCTTCTGCGATGGCTAAAAATACACGTCAATTGATGAAATCGGATTATTGTATTTCATTTACAGGCAATGCCGGTCCTTCGGTGCTTGAAGGAAAAGCCGCCGGAAGTGTCTATATGGCAATCTGCGGCAAAACAGCAACGCGTGTGTATCACGATACATTGCAGTGCGATCGTCATGAAGTGCGCAGTCAATCGGTCGAATTAGGTGTCATCAGGCTTAAAGAATTTATCAGGGATTTTGGTTGAGCCAACGAAAAAGAGGGCGGAGGAACTGTTATGACGAATAAGACCGAGAATAAGAAAGATGCTTTATTGGAAGAGGCGCTGAAGCAGATAGAAAAACAATACGGCAAAGGTTCGATCATGCGTTTGGGAGACCGAGCGAATGTCGAAGTCGATGCGTTAAGCAGCGGGTCATTGTCGATCGACTTTGCGCTGGGAATCGGCGGTTATCCAAAAGGCCGAATCATTGAGATCTACGGACCGGAATCCAGCGGCAAAACAACATTAGCGTTGCATGCGATCGCCGAAGTTCAGAAAAAAGGCGGGAAAGCCGCTTTTATCGATGCTGAAAATGCGATCGATCCGATGTACGCGAAAGCATTGGGAGTTCAGATCGACGAGTTGATTCTTTCACAGCCGGACAGCGGTGAGCAAGCATTGGAAATCACCGAACTTCTGATTCGCAGCGGTGCGATCGATTTATTGGTCGTCGATTCGGTTGCGGCACTGGTTCCGCAAGTTGAACTTGACGGCGAAATGTCGGATTCGAATATCGGCTTGCAAGCCAGATTGATGTCCAAAGCAATGCGCAAATTATCAGGAGTCATGAACCGCAGTGCTTGCACAGTCATATTCATCAATCAGTTGCGTGAAAAAGTAGGTGTCATGTTCGGAAATCCGGAAACGACTTCAGGCGGAAAAGCATTGAAATTCTATGCTTCGATCCGCATCGATGTACGTAAAGGGGAAGCTATCAAGAACGGTACCGATATCATCGGGAATAAAGTCAATGTTAAAATCGTTAAGAATAAAGTTGCTCCGCCATTCAAAGTAGCTGCCATTGAAATGATGTACGGCGAAGGTATTTCACGCATGGGTGAACTGGTCGATCTCGGTGTTCAGTATGAGATCGTTCAAAAAAGCGGTGCCTGGTTTTCCTACAAAGGTGAGAAAATCGGTCAAGGAAAAGAAGCTGTCAAAGGTTTCCTGAGTGCGAATCCGATCTTAGCCGAAGAGATTACGCATGAAGTAAAAAAGAAGATGTTCCCAAAATCCGAGTAATCGGGTTTTTTTTACGATAAGGGGTAAGAAACTCTTCTATTTTACCCGTAAACTCATAAATAAGTTGTGAATCAAGTTAAAATTAGGTATTATAAAGGGGAGTTAATATACTCTTAATTTAGACATGGAGGAAAAGAAATGTCAGAAGAAATGATCTTTTCCATCTTGATCGGTATCATTGTCGGTTTTGCTTTGGGAATAGCCCTGATGGTGGTTATCTCAAAGTTAGGGTTAAATAGAGATCAACAAAAAGCAAGTTTAACAATCGAAGAAGCAACTATTAAATCAGACAACCTTGTACGACAGGCTGTCTTGGATGGAAAGACTCAGTCGTATGAGTTAAAACTTGCCGCTGAAAAGGAAATAAAAGAACGTCGCCAAGAGTTACAGGACTATGAAAATAAACTGACTCGCCGTGAGGATAATCTAAATTTTCGTGATGAAACGTTGAACGGAAAAGAAAAGCAGTTAGATGATAGAAATAAACAATTAACCGAAAAATTGAGTGTACTGGATAAGATGGAAAGCGACTTACAGACTAAAGTAGATATTCAAATTGTTGAGTTGGAACGCGTAGCGAATATGAGCGCATCCGATGCTAAACATGAATTGATGGAAGTTGTCGAAAAGAAAATGCAGAATGAGGTTACGGTATACATTCGTGACCGCGAAGATGAAGCAAAATCCAGAGCAGCGGATATTGCACGCAATATTATTGGTTTGGCCATTCATCGATATGCTCAGGAAGAAGCGATGGAACGTACTGTTTCAGTCGTAGGTTTGCCGAGTGAGGAAATGAAGGGTCGGATCATCGGAAGAGAAGGCAGAAATATTAAAGCGATCGAACAGGCTACGGGCGTTGACTTAATCATCGATGATACCCCGGAAACCATCACGATTTCCTGTTTTGATCCAATTCGCAGAGAAGTAGCTCGTTTGGCTTTGGAAAACTTAATCCGTGACGGACGAATTCAACCCGGAAGGATCGAAGAAGTAGTCACAAAAGTACAGAATGAATTACATGAAACGATTCAAAAAATCGGTGAAGAAGCTGTCTTTAAATTAAACATCGGCAAGATCGATCGTGAGATCGTCGGCCTGGTAGGACGTCTTCGTTATCGCTACAGTTACGGTCAGAATGCACTTCAACACAGCATGGAAGTAGCATATTTGGCTGGTATGATGGCTGCCGAACTTGGGTTGAACCAAGCGTTGGCCAAACGTGCCGGATTGTTGCATGATATCGGAAAAGCCATGGATTTCGAAGTTGAAGGAAGTCATATCGAGATCGGTGCCCGCATTGCGAAGAAACACGGTGAAAATGCTGTCGTTATCAACTCGATCGAGTCCCATCACGGAGAAGTCGAATCGACCAGCATCATATCGGAATTGGTTGCAGCCGCAGATACGCTGAGCGCAGCACGTCCGGGAGCTCGTTTCGAATCCTTCCAGAATTATATTACCCGTTTGGAACAACTTGAGAAGATTGCCAATTCCTTTGAAGGAGTCGACAAGACATATGCGATCCAAGCAGGACGCGAGATCCGTGTCATGGTCATACCGGAAAAACTGGATGATCTGGCCTGTCATCGCATCGCACGCGAAATTCGTGAAAAGATTGAAAGCGAACTGACCTATCCGGGTCAGATCAAAGTTACTGTCATTCGTGAAACCCGTGCGAATGAAGTAGCCAAATAATGAAGATATTGTTTATCGGAGACATCGTTGGAAGCACCGGGAGGGCGGCAGTCAAAGAACTGCTGCCTTCCCTTAAATCTGATTATGGGATCGATTTAACGATTGCCAACGGTGAAAACGCCGCGCACGGAAAAGGAATCACACGTAAGATCTACGATGAACTTTTACGTATGGGGATCGATCTGATCACGCTCGGCAATCACGCTTTCTCGAAATCGGATATTTACGGTTTCATTGATCAAGCCAAACAGCTTGTTCGGCCGGCTAATCTAGATCCGACCGATGTCGGTACGGGTATCGTCACAGTCGAAGTAAAAGGTCAAAAAGTAAGTGTCGTCAATTTGTGCGGCAGTGTCTTTATGGAAGGAATCGTCGAATCGCCGTTTGTATCGATGAAGAAAATTGCTGAGATCAGCCGCGGTAACATTACGATCGTCGATCTGCATGCCGAAGCTACCAGCGAGAAGATCGCGTTTACTTACATGTTTCAGGATTGCTGTACGGCAGTCTTGGGTACCCATACGCATGTTCAAACAGCTGATGAGAAGATCATGAACGGTTGTGCTTATATCAGTGATGTCGGCATGTGCGGACCGTACGACGGAGTGATCGGACGTGAAGTGAAAGAAGTATTGGATCGGTTCAATGGCCGTAAGACGACTGTCTATACGGTAGCTCAAGGAGATGCTCAGTTTTGTGCAATTGTACTCACAATCAATGAAGAGACAAAAAGAGCCGAATCCATTGAGCGCATTCAAATCAGACCGGCTCAACAACACATAAGTAAATATTGAAACAAACTAATAAAGTGGTATAATTTAGTAGATATAAAGGAGGTATTCGATATGCCGGTAGTAATTGAAAAAGAAATTTGCATTGGTTGCGGCGCGTGTGTAGGTGTATGCCCGGTCGGAGCTTTGTCTCTGGATGCGGACGGTAAAGCCGAAGTCGACGAAAATCTTTGCATAGATTGTGGAGCATGTGTCGGTGTTTGCCCGACTCAGGCAATATCTCAATAAAAAACCAAGCGTCGCTTGGTTTTTTTAACCGGAGGAAACATGAAAGAAAACTATTCATTGCCCAATCTGAAAGAGGCACAGAAAAGAACGCATGAACACAGTGTAATTCAGCGCTCTTTGTTTCATATATCGGAAGAAATGAAGAATCTCGGTACCGGTCGCAAGTATTATTTGCGGACTTACGGCTGTCAGGCGAATGAGCGTGACGGAGAAACGATACGCGGAATTCTCGAAGAAATGAATTACACGCAAGTCAGTGAACCGGAAAATTCCGATCTCATTATTTTAAATACGTGTGCGATTCGAAAAAACGCCGAAAACAAAGTCTTCGGTGAAATCGGACAATTAAAACGGCTGAAACTAACGAATCCTGATTTGATGTTTGTGGTGTGCGGATGCATGGCACAAGAAGAGGATGTTATTCAAACGATACTTAAGAAGCATCAACACGTTGATTTGATCTTCGGTACACACAATATCCACCGTTTACCGGATCTGTTGTATAAAGCAACACTGACACGCGAACGGGTAATCGAAGTTTACTCGAACGAAGGCGAAGTCATCGAAAATCTACCTGCTTCACGCAATATGAAAAGTAAAGCATGGGTTAATATCATGTATGGATGCGATAAATTTTGTACCTACTGCATTGTTCCTTATACACGCGGAAAAGAACGTTCACGTGAAATGACAGATATCCTTGATGAAGTGAATCAACTCAAGATCGACGGTTTCAAAGAAGTGACCTTGCTCGGTCAAAACGTAAATGCCTATGGGAATGATCTGTCCGCTGAATATTCATTTGCTAAACTGCTCAGAGCGGTTGCGCAGATCGGAATCGAACGCGTTCGCTTTACGACCAGTCATCCTTGGGATTTCAGTGACGAAATGGTTGAAATCATCGCCACCGAACCGAATGTTATGCCGTACCTTCATCTGCCTGTTCAATCAGGGAATGCGGAGATATTGAAAATCATGGGACGCCGCTACACACCGGAAGAGTATTTGACGATCTATACGAAGTTGAAAAAGCGCATTCCCGATATTTCATTTTCAACCGACATCATTGTTGGGTTTCCGAATGAAACGGAAGAACAGTTCAACGATACACTCAACTTAGTGGATGCTTGCCGTTTCGACAATGCTTATACATTTATTTACTCGCCGCGCGAAGGTACACCGGCCAGTAAGATGGCTGACAATATTTCACTTGAAGAGAAACGCCGGCGTCTTCAGATCCTGAACAAACGTGTTTCTGTCCATGCACTTGAAAATAATGAACGCATGATCGGAAAGATACTGAAAGTTCTGGTCGACGGACCGTCGAAAAAAGATCCGAATGTGTTCAGCGGCTATTCCGAAAACAATAAATTGGTCAATTTCATCGCAAAGACCGATTGTTGTGGTAAAATAGTACAAGTGAAGATTAACCAGGCTAAGACCTGGACATTATTCGGTGAAGAGACAGATTAAACGATGAACTGTTTTTTTTCACTGTTTGTAAAAGACATACGGATACTATATAATTAACCCATAATCAGGAGGAAAACATAATGGATCAAGTGCGCATTTATGCGTTAGGCGGTTTGGACGAAGACGGAAAGAATTTATATGTCGTCGAAGTAAACCAAGATATTTTTATTATTGAATCAGGGCTGAAATACCCGGAAGGCGAACAGCTGGGAATCGAGATGATCATTCCCGATTTCAGTTATCTTGTCGCTAACAAGGATCGAATCAAGGGCATATTTATCACGCAAGCACATGATGATATGATGGGTTCTTTGGTTTATCTGTTGAAAGAAATCAATGCTCCGATTTATACCACACCGTTAACAGCGTTGATCATCGAAGACATGTTGAAGAAAAATGAGCTGAAAGAAGTCAAGATCCACCGAATCAAACGTACCGGTCGTTTTTCGATCGGAACAGTTATATTCAGAACTTTCGGTTTGACGCATTCGATCGCCGATTCATTCGGGTTGGCCATCGAAACATCACAAGGATACGTCGTTTATACGGGTGAATTTATCATCGATTTTGATGCGCATAACGAAGCGTTTGCCTGCGATATCACAGATTTTGCGGATATCGGAAAGAAGGGTGTATTGGCTTTGTTGACTGAGTCAGTCGGTTCGGAACGTTTGGGATTTACATCACCGAGCCATCGTATTACGGAGTATGTCGAAAATGCACTTGAGGATTCGCAGGGACGATTGATCGTCACTTTATATGAACAGAATCTGTATCGTTTGATCGAAGTCATTGAATTGGCCAATAAATTCAAACGTAAAATATTCTTTTATAACGATGGACAACGCTATCTTTTAAAATTAGCCGAAAAGTTGGGCTATTATCATCTACCGATCGGTATCGAAATAAGCAAAGAAAAATTCACCAATGAGTTGGAGAATGTGATCGTGATCATCTCGGCCAGCGGACCGAATGTGTTTAAACTGATGCATAAGATCGCAATCAATGAAGATGATATCATTGAACTTAATGCGACCGATACAGTCATCATCGCTTCACCGGTTGTTCCAGGTACTGAAAAAGAAGCCGGAAGAATGGAAAACGAGCTTTATAAAGAAGGAGTCAAGGTCATCGCGTTGGATCGCCGTTTAGTTCACTCGATGCATGCATCTATTGAAGATCTCAAAATGATCCTTTATTTATTCAAGCCTAAATACTATCTGCCAATCCACGGTGAATATCGTCAATTGGTCACAAATGCCAACATTGCACTTGACATGGGCTATTTCGCGGATCGTATCGTTGTCTTGGATAACGGTCAGATTTCATTGTTTGAAGATAAGATCCTAAAAAGTACGACAACCGTCTTGCCGCTTGAAGAGATCATGATCGATGGAAACGAGCATCTTGATGTCAGCGGATTGGTGCTCAAAGACCGTGAAGCACTGTCGACCGACGGTGCGATCATTATCGGTGTCGTTGTCAATTTCAATACGAAAACGATCATCGGAGGACCGGATGTTCAATCCAGGGGCTTTATTTATCTTAAAGATGCCGATTATATCGTGAAAGAAATCGGCGGGATCATCGAGAAGACGATCAATGATGCGGTCGCCAGCAATCGTTACGAAAATATGGCAGTCCGAATGGAAGCCAAAGATAAGATTACGCGTTATGTTATTAAAGAGACCGGCAAACGTCCGATGATATTACCGGTCATTATCGAAATAAACATACCGGCTGAATAAGAGAGGAGAGGGATAATGGGGAGAAAAAAGAAACGTATTTCACATAAAGAAGAGCGTAAAAGTCTTTTGGTCATCTACGCTCTGATCCTGATCACCTTGACGATCATCGGTTCCCAGCAGTTTGGCATCGTTGGCGTCTATTTGACCCGTACCGTTCGATTTACCGTCGGAGATTCTTATCAATTATTCTATGTATTGATGTTTATGTATTCATTGTTTCTGCTATTTTGGCGGAAACATCCGATCTTACGTACGAAAACAATGGTCTCGTTAGCACTTATGATGATCGCGACCATTCTTTTTACTGCCATTAACGTGATAAAACCCGATGTTATCGGGTTCGCTGCGATGAATACGTGGTTAAAAGATTATGATCTGATTTTCAAAGGTGCACTTACGTCGGGCGGTGGATTGATCGGAGTATTTCTGTATTCGATCTTCTCGATTCTTTTTGCGCGACAGGGAACATGGATCGTCGTGTTTGTGATGTTATTGATCGGGTTGATCTTATTTATCGATTTCCGCTATGTCCGCGAACAGTTAGCTAAACTTAAAAAAACAAAAAATAAAGTCATATCGGAAATTCAAGATGATTTTTCCGATTATGGGGAGAAACCGACAAAACCGTTAAATAAACGTCATTCACTCTTTATGACGCCCGATGAACCTGAAACGGAAGCAGCTGTTAAAGCTCAGCCGATCGGTAAAAATCAGAATGACGAACGAGATATTAAAACAACATCAGCTGCTACGGTTTCTTCAGTAGGCAACTATTCATTGCCGTCCATCGCTTTGTTGGATGAAATCGTAGTCAAAGGGAAATCAGCGGCCAACAGTTCGGCTGCCGGTCTCAAAGGAAAGAAGTTGATTGAAATTCTGGGTGAATTCGGCATCAATGCCAGTTTAGTCGGTACGCATATCGGCCCGGCTGTCACAAAATTCGAAGTACGTCCCGATTCAAACGTAAAAATCTCAAAAATAGCTTCGATCCAAGATAACATCAAAATGGAATTGGCTGCCAAAGAATTA